>Ga0209368_1000074_pt1 | contig 167107 bp, 139 predicted proteins | sample EBPBio242008_DNA_FD_185862 | JGI IMG/M metagenome (GOLD analysis project Ga0209368, IMG submission 185862) | Wastewater treatment Type I Accumulibacter community from EBPR Bioreactor in Madison, WI, USA - Reactor 1_4/24/2008_ DNA (SPAdes)... | ecosystem: Engineered > Bioreactor > EBPR >...
CTTCCGCTCCGCTACAGCCGCTTCCCCGCTGCCGATGCTGTCCAGCCTCAACCATGGGGCTTTTTATTCAACCCAACTGGCCCCTTTTTAAACCGGTGCCTGGCCCGTTTTTATCCCGGTGTTGACACCTGATTGGTCTGGCCGGCGTTCTGGCGGAAGGTGATGAAGGCCGGCTGGCCGTTGCCAACGCCGTTCGTCACGACATAGGCCGGGTTCGCAAAGGCCAGATAGCCCCGGTGGTTCCACGGCCGGTCCTTCGGATCGATCTCGTAGATGCCGTCCTGATGCGCGATCTCGGCGTTGAAGATGGCGTGGCCGCGACCGTCGGCGAAGGACAGGCCGCCCGCGACGCTGCCTGAATAGTTGAAGCCGTCGCCCTTGTCGGTGACGCCGATGTCGCCCGTGATCCGCAGCCCCTCCATCTTCTTGTTGAGGACGAAGTTGACGACGCCGGTGACGGCGTCCGAACCATAGGCCGACGATGCGCCGCCGGTGACGACCTCGACGCGATCGACCAGCGCCTGCGGGATCGTGTTGATGTCGACCCAGCCGAAGATTGTCGAACCGACCGAACGGCGACCATCGACGAGGACGAGCACGCGGCTTTCGCCGAGGTTGCGCATGTTGAGCGCGTTGATGCCTGCGGAACCGTTCGAGATGTTGAGGCGCGAGTTGGCGGGCTTCGTCGAGCCGGCGAGTTGCGGCAACTGGTTAACGAAGTCGGCGATGTTGTTCGACGGCGAGGTGTTCTGGATATCCTGCTGCGTCAGCACGACGAGCGGGGTCGGGGCCTGGAAGCCGTCGCGCGCGACGCGCGATCCGGTGACGATGATCTGGTCGCCGGGCGCCGCTTCGACATTTTCGGTCGTCGCGGTCGCCGCATCCTGCGCCAGCGCCGGTGCGCTATGGACCAGCGCGATGGCGGTCATGGCCGCGCCGAGGCGGGCCTTGCGGCTCAGCGGCAGGCGAATTTGTTCACGATTACGCATGTTATGCAGTCCCCTTTTTATTCCCGGGAGATAAGCCGCACGCCGCCCGAGGCGTACCCCGGCGCAGCGCCGGGTTGGCTTACCCTCTTGTCCCACCTGACTGTTCCGGCGGATGTCTGGCTCCGCCTTCGTATGTTTTATGATATCCGTCTACGGCCCTGCTATCGCGACGGCCGAAGCGCGCGGACAGCCGGTTCCATGACAGTGAGGTTACAGGGTGGCGACAGCAGGTCAACAGCTAGGCTAATAACCTGAATATATGGATATATAGCTCAAGGGAATGGAGACGCGTCAGCGAGCCAAATCGGGCGCGGATAGCTTGCAGTTATAGGGCGCCGCGTGCTTGTTATGGCATGGCCGCCCGCCCGTGCGATAGGCTGGGCTTTCGTCCATCCCCATTCCTTGTCGGAGAGACATGTTGATCCAGCGCCGTGCGTTCCTGCTGGCTTCCGCCGCGCTCGTTGCGATGCCCGGAAGCCTTTTGGCGAAACCCCGCGTCAGGGGTGCGGCGCGTGCCGTCCGGCTGTCGGGCGCGCGCGCGCCGGTCGAGGTGATCGAAGACGAGCTGGGCGTGCCCCACGTCCGCGCGGCGTCGTTGCACGACGCCTTCTTCGGGCAGGGCTATCTGGTCGCGCGCGATCGCCTGTACCAGATCGATATGGAACATCGCCGCGACATGGGGCGGATGGCCGAAGCCTTCGGCCCGCGTTTCGCCGCCGCCGACAAGGCGGCGCGGCTGTTCCTTTATCGCGGCGACGTCGAAGCCGAGCTGGCGGCGCTGCCGCCCGATGTGCTCGAATGCGCGCGCGGCTATGTCGCCGGGGTGAACGCGCGGATCGACGAACTGGCGGCCGATCCCGCAGCGCTGCCGCTCGAATATGGCATCCTCGGGATCAGCCCGCTGCGATGGGATATCGCCGACTTCGTGCGCAATCGCGGGATCGGCATGGGCGACGCCGACGACGAGGTGCGCCGGGCGCAGCTCCAGGCGCGCGGCCTGCTCGAAGCCGACGAGCTGATGTCACCTCTGCGTCCCGCCTGGTCCTTCACCATTCCCGAAGGGCTCGACTGTGCGGCGGTGAGCGAAGCCGATCTCGGCATCCTCGATCCGGCAAATCGTCCGACCGCCTTCGATCCCATTCAGGAAGCGCAATTCGACGCCGAAGGGCGCCGCGCCGACCGCTTCGCGCTGGGCAGCAATGCGTGGACCATCTCGCCGTCGCGCAGCGCGACGGGGCGGCCGATCCTCGCCAACGACCCGCATCTCGGCATCGGACGTGCCAGCCCGCGCCATATGTGCCACCTCTCGGCACCGGGTCTCGACGTCATCGGCGCGGGCGCGCCGGGGCTGCCCGGCATCATGCAGGGACACACCGATCGCTTCGCCTTCGGGCGCACCAATTTCCACATCGACCAGACCGACCTGTTCGTCCTGCGCACCAAAGAAGGCGACCCCGGCCGATACTGGCACAAGGGCGAGTGGAAGGCGTTCGAGACCTTCGAGGACGAGATCCTCGTCAAAGGCGCGCCGAGCGAGCGCGTGACGCTGCGTTATGCCGCGGGCCGCCCGATCGTGTCGCAGGACGTCGCGCGCAACCGCGCCGTCGCCTTTGCCACGGTCAGCATGCTGCCCGGCGCGAACCAGCGTTTCGCGATCATCGCGATCAACCTGTCGAAGGACTGGGCGTCGCTCCGGCAGGCGTGCAAGCTGCACGTGTCGCCGACCAATCTCCATTATGCCGACATCGACGGTAACACCGGCTGGCAGACGATCGGTTTCACGCCGCGCCGGCCGAAGCACGACGGGCTGTTCCCCGCGCCGGGCGACGGCGATTTCGACTGGACGGGGATCCTTGCCGTCGAAGACATGCCGTATGTCTATAATCCGCGCGAAGGCTGGTTCGCGTCGGCGAATCAGATGAACCTGCCCGCGGGCTATCCGTATCGCGAGCGCGTCATCAGTTTCAGCTGGAGCGATCCCTTCCGCTATGATCGCATCGCCGAGGTGCTGCGCAATCAGCCGAAGCACCGGATCGAGGACAGCGTCGCGCTCCAGCACGACGTCCAGTCGCTTCCCGCGCGCGCGCTGCTGAAACTCCTGCCCGCCACCCCCTCGGCCGACGCCGCGCCGGCGGCCGCGCTGCTCCGGCGGTGGGACTGCGGGATCGAGGCGGACAGCGCCGCCGCGCTGCTCTATGAAATGGTGATGCCGGCGCTGTCGACGGCCTTCTATGACCGGATCGTGCCCACGGCGGCGCGCGACCTGATCGCGTCGGTCAACCTGTCCGAAATGCTGCGCATCCTCGCCTCGCCCGACAAACGGCTGGGCGACGATCCCGCCGCGGCGCGCGATGCGCTGGTCGACGGCGCGCTTGCCGCGGGGTGGAAAAAGGCGGTCGAGCTCGGCGGTGCCGATCCCGCAGGCTGGAAATGGGGCGACCTGCACCGTGTGACGATCGCGCATCCGCTGTCGGCGTCGCACCGCGCGATCGCCGCCGCCTTCCCGAATATCGCGGGCGGCCGGTCGGGCGGCGACGGAACGACGCCGATGGCGCGCGGTTTCAACGCCAAACGCAGCTTCGACGTGTCGCACGGCGCGAGCTATCTCTTCGTCGCCGACGTCGGCGCGTGGGACAACAGCCGCTTCCTGCTGCTGCCCGGCCAGTCCGCCGATCCGCGATCGCCGCACTACCGCGACTTCTACCCCAAATGGCTCGCGGGGGCGATGCAGCCCTTGTGGTTCAGCAAGGCGGCGGTCGAACGGTACGCCGCGACGCGGCTCACGCTGACGCCCGCCGCCGACTGATTTATAGCGCTTCGGCGATCGCGACGAGCGCGCGGTCGACCGCGGCGGTGGCCTGCGCGGCGTCATCGTCGGGCATGTCGTTCGCGAGCGCCGAGAAGATCAGCGTCTTGCCGCTGCGGGTCGTCAGATAACCCGACAGCGCGCGCGACGCGTTGAGCGATCCGGTCTTCGCGAACAGCTTTCCTTCGAGGATCGTGCCCTTGAAACGGTTCTGCAACGTGCCGTCGCGCCCCGCGATGGGTAGCGTCGCGCGCCACGCCATGTTCCACGGCTGGCGCGCGATCCAGGTCAGCAACCCGACGGCGGCGCGGGGCGTGATGCGGTTATAGCTCGACATGCCCGACCCGTCCGAAAAGTCATAACCGGTCCGGGGCAAACCCGCTTCGGTCATCACCTTGTGCATCACGGCCTGCCCGTCGGCGATCGAGCCGCTGCCGGCATTGCGTGCGACGCGGCGCAACATCAGTTCGGTGTGGAGATTCTGGCTCTCCTTGTTGATCCGCACCATATTTTCGGCGAGCGACGGTGGGGGCAGCTCGGCGAGCATCGCGGGCTCTACCGGCAGGGTGGCGGCTGCGCCCTTGCGGTTTGCGGGATCGTCGGCGGCGGTCAGCGGGCGGTGGCGCGCTGCCGGCTCGCCATCGACCGTCACGCCGCGCGCGCGGAGCAGTTCGCGCATCCGCCACGCGGCATAATGCGCGGGATCGTCGATGCCATAACGAAGCGTCATGGGAGCGGCGTCGGCGCCGACCGTGCCGGTCAGGCGAAGGGTGCGGCTGTTCGGCATCCGGTCGGCCTCGATCGCCTCTTCCTTGCCCGCAACGGTGACGACCCGGTTTTCGATGACATAATAGCCCGACGTTTCCAGAACGGGCGCGGCACCCGCTTTCCCCGGCGCCAGTTTCACCACCAGCTCATTGTCGTCGAGCGTCAGCGCCGACACGCCGGTGCCGTAGCGCGACGAGATATTGTTCCAGCTCATCCCCGGGCTCCAGCGTTCGTCGGGGAACCAGCTGTCGTCGCCGATGACGTTGCGGACATGGCGGGTCTTGGCCGCGACCGCATCGGCGAGCGTCCGCAGACAGTCGACCGCGCAGTCGTCGGCACCCGACAGGAGCGGATCGCCGCGGCCGTGCAGCACGACGTCGACGCCGCCTGCGCTTTCTTCGAGCCGCACGCCGGTGCCCTTCGCGGTCCGCTGGAGCAGCGGCAATTCGGCATAGCCGATGGCGGTCGTGAACATCTTGGTGTTCGACGCGGGAATGAATCGCTGGTCGGGGGCGATCGACAGCAGCACTTCGCCGTCGAGCGTGGTGACGAGGACGCCGAACCGCGATCCGGCCGGCGCTTCGGCCAGTTTCTGCTCGACGGTCGTCCGCAGCGTCGGAGGCGCCGGGTTCGCGGCGGTTTGGGCATAAGCGGCTGTCGGCGAAAGGCTCAGCGCGAGGACGGAAGCGAAGGCGAAGCCTTTGATCGATATCGTCATATTATTCCTGTTCGTCCCAAGCTGTGATGACCCGGTCGCCCACCGCCGGGCGCAAGGTCGCAATGCCGCTGTCGGCGTGGCGGGTCGGATGGACCCGGTTGGTGAGGAGGGTCCAGCCAAGGCCGCGCTCGAAATCGATCCACAGGCCGGTGCCGGTAAAGCCGGTGTGCCCGATGGTGTCGGCCGAGCAGGCGTCGCCGCCGTGCCATCGGGCAAAGGCGCGTTCCCAGCCGCACGTCCGATGGCGTTCGCCCGCGGTGCGGACCTCCGCCAGCATCGCGGGCGACAGCATCGATCCGTCGAGCATGGCACGGGCAAAACCCAGCACGCCGTCGATGGTGCCGAACAGCCCGGCGTGACCCGGCGCGCCGCCCAATGCGAAGGCATTTTCGTCGTGGACCTCACCCTTCATCACGCGGCCGCGCCAGCTGCAATGCTCGGTTGCGACCGCCGGGCCGGGGGGCGGGCCAAAGCCCAATCCTTCGCCAAGCGGCCAGTCCGAAAGCGGCGCGCCGGTCAGGCGCTCGATCGCGATGCCGAGCAGGATGAAATTGATGTCCGAATAGACGGGCGGGCCGTGCCGCCATTCGCGCTGGAGGACGAAAGCGCGCAGCCGCGCCGGATCGTCGCCATAGGTATAGACGGGCTCGACCGCGGGCAGGAAGCTGCGGTGCATCAGGCAGTCGCGAAAGGTCAGCCGGCGTTCGGCGGCGCCCGCGACGTCATATTGGCGCAGGTCGGGGATGGCGTCGGTCAGCGGCCGGTCGAGGCCGAGGCGCCCCTGTCCGGCGAGCCGCAGGATCATCACCGTGGTTGCGATCACCTTGCTGAGCGAGGCGAGGTCGAACCAGTGGTCGCGGGTCAGCGCCTCGCGCTCGGGGACAAGGGCGGCCATTCCGGCGAGACGCACGGCGCTCCGGCCGTCAGCACGCACGACGCCGAGCGCCGCGCCGGGGATGCGGCCGCTCTCGACCGCTGCGAGCGCGGGGGCGAAACCCTGTTCGCAAATCGTCTCGATTGTCATGTCGCGATGCGCCCCTTTACCCGCGCGATCACGGGCAACAGGAAGATCGCCGCGAAGCTGAGCGCGCCCGACAGCAGGAAAAAGCCATCATAGCCGATCTGCGTCTGCATCGATCCAGACGCGCCCGCGAGCAGGCGCGGCAGCAGGAAGGCAAAGCCCGACAGCAAGGCATATTGCGCCGCGGGATGGGTCGGGCTGACCAGCATCGAGAGATAGATGACGAACACCGTGCCCGCGAAGCCATTGCCGAACTGGTCGATCGCGACCGACGTGTAGAGGACGAAATCCGAGGGCGCGCTGTACGCCAGCCAGACATAGATCCAGTTGCCGACGGCGGCGGTCACCGCGCCGATGCCGAGCGTCCAGCCGAGCGACAGCCGTGTCGACAGAAAGCCGCCGAGCGCGACGCCCGCCATGCTCGCCGACAGCGCGACCACCCCTTGGGCGACGCCGATCTGGTGCAGGCTGTACCCGCGATCGTTCATCAGCACCTGCGAGAGGGTCAAGGTCAGCACGTCGCCCATGCGGTAGAGCGAAACGAAGGCGAGCACCGCGAGCACGGCATAGCCGTAACGCCAGAACAGCTCGACATAAGGCGCGGCGAAACCCGGTTTGCGGGCGATCGTGTCGGCGCTCAGGCGGTTGATGCGGGGGAGCGCGAGCGCGAGCAGGACGAAGGGGAGCAGGGCGACGGCGAGAACGATGGGGGTGACATTGGTCTTCGCCGAAATGCCCGCGCCCTGCGCCGCCGACAGGAGGAGCCAACCGATGGCTGCCGTGACGAGCGTCGCTGCGAGCAGGATGACGAGGCTGGCGAGCACGCCCGTGAGGAGCGCCGTGACGCGGCCGTTCGCGCCTTCGCGCGCGGGCCGCATCGCGGCGAGGATCGGGAAGGGTGCGAAGGCCGCCACCGCGACGACCAGATAGGCGATCGTCCAGTCGGCCCAGGCGGCGACGAGGACCGCGCCGCTGCCCGCCGCGACCATCGCGCTGCGATAACCCCACAGGTTGGCCGCGACGATCGGCGCCTGTTCGGCCTGCGTCGGGGCGAGCTCGATGCGCCAGCCGTCGGCGGCGACCTCCAACGTCGTCGTCCAGAAGGCGAGCAGGATCGCGAACAACGCGGTCAGCGGCAGGCTTTTGTCGCTGGATGTGAAGGCCATGGCGACCATCGCGGTGAAGATGCCGAGCTGTGACAGCATGATCCAGCCGCGCCGCCGCCCCCAGAAGCGCGCAAAGCCTGGCACGTCATAACGCTCGATCAGCGGCGCCCAGGCGAATTTGAACGTCGGCAGCAGCGCGATCCACGCGAAGAAACCGATGATGACGATATCGACCCCATGTTTCGAGAGGCGGAGCGCGAGCACCGCATTGAACATGTAGAAGGGCAGGCCGGCGGCAAAGCCCAGCAGCAGGTAGAGGCCGAGCAGGCGCCGCGCCGACGGCCTGGCGGGCGTCTCGTGCGCCCGGCCGGCCGGAAGCGCTCCGGTCACGGCGCTGGCGTCGATCGCCGACGCGGTCACGCGCGCGCCTCGCACCGGATCGTCCTGTCGTCGCGAAACATGCCTTGCTGCAACAGCGCTGCGAACGCGCAGCGAAGAAACCCTCTCATCGACCCATTTGCCCCGATCTTGTTGACGCCGATCTCAAGCGCGCGACCTTCTGCAAGGCGGGGCGGCGCGTCAAGCGCGGCGACGATCGTCGACGTCTTCGTATAACTTTCAGCTATAGCTTCGTATCGTCTTTGAAGGCGCATCGATCCCGAACTTCTCGCATGATGCCCTTGTCCCCCACCAGAGAGGCACTTCATGATCGCCAGCCCCTATCTCCTCTACCTCGGCCATGTGAACGACGAAGTCGGCATCAAGACCTCGCGCGGTCTGGCGGTGTTCCGGCCCGACGAATGCGTCGGCGAATTCCGCCATGACGATTGCGAACTGACCCTCGAACTGCCGCGCATGGGTTTCGCCGAAGCGGTCGCCGCGGGTGCGAAGACGCTCGTCCTCGGCATCGCCAACGCCGGCGGCAAAATGGGCGACGACCTGGTGCGCGACGCGCTGGCCGCGATCGAGGCGGGGCTCGACATCGCGTCGGGGCTGCACAACCGGCTACGCGACGAACCGGCGCTGGTCGAAGCGGCGGTGCGCCATGGCCGCCAGCTCCACGATGTGCGCGACCCGCGCCCCGACATTCCCATCGGCAATGGCAAGCCGCGCGCTGGCAAGCGGTTGCTGGCGGTCGGGACCGATTGTTCGGTCGGCAAGATGTACGCGACCTTGTGCCTCGAAAAGGGAATGCGCGCGCGTGGGCTCAAGGCCGATTTTCGCGCGACCGGGCAGACGGGGATCCTGATCGCGGGCAGCGGCGTGCCGCTCGACGCGGTGATCGCCGACTTCATCTCGGGCGCGATCGAACAGATTTCGCCCGCGCGCGACGATGACGGCTGGGACCTGATCGAAGGGCAGGGCTCGCTGTTCCATCCGTCGTTCGCAGGGGTGTCGACCGGGCTGCTCCACGGCGCACAGCCCGACGCGCTCTTGCTGTGCCACGATCCGGTGCGCCCGCACATGCGCGGCCTGCCGCACTATTCGATGCCGGGGCTCAGGGAGACGCTGGAAGCCAACCTGCAGGTCGCAAGGCTGACCAGCCCGCAGGTGCAGGCGGTCGGCGTCGCGCTCAATACATCGAAACTTTCGCCCGAAGAGGCGGTGCGCCTCTGCGCCGAAACCTCCGATCTGCTCGGCCTGCCGTGCACCGACCCCTTTGCCCATGGCGTGGACCCCATCATCGACAGGATCAATGCATGCTTCGAACCGTCGTCGCGCGAAGCGACGCTTTCCCTCTAGCGCAACCCTTCCGCATTTCGCGGGGGGTGAAGACGGTGGCCGATGTCGTCACCGTCGAGATCATGGCCGGCGGCGCGACCGGGCGCGGCGAGGCGGTGCCCTATCTGCGCTATGGCGAAACGATCGCGGGCGCGCTCGACGAAATCGCGAACGCGCGCGGTGCGATTGCCGACGGGGCGACGCGCGACGAACTGCTGACGATCATGCCCGCGGGCGCCGCGCGCAACGCCGTCGATTGCGCGCTGTGGGACCTCGAAACCCGATTGTCGGGGCGCAGCGTCACCGACCGTCTCGGTCAGCCCGATATCGCGCCCACCCCCACCGCGATGACGGTGAGCCTCGACACGCTCGACGCGATGTCCGCCGCGGCACGCGCGCTCGCTGACGTCCCGCTGATCAAGATCAAGGTCGACCGCACCGATCCCGCGGCGCAGATCCGCGTCGTGCGCGACGCGGCGCCGAACCCACGGATCATCGTCGATCCCAATGAAAGCTGGACGATCGCCGAGGTCGAACGGCTACAGCCGCTGCTCGCCGAACTCCGTATCGACCTGCTCGAACAGCCGCTGCCGGCGGGCGAGGACGATGCGCTCGAGGGATTCAAGTCGCTGATCCCGATCGCCGCCGATGAATCGGCGCATGTCGCCGACGACGTCGGCGCGCTCGCGAGCAAATATCAGGTCATCAACATCAAGCTCGACAAGACCGGCGGGCTGACCGGCGCGCTTGCGCTCGCCGATGCCGCCGCCGCGGCCGGTCTCGGCGTGATGACGGGCAGCATGATTTCTACGTCGCTGTCGATCGCCCCGGCGCTGGTCGTTGCGGCGCGGTCGAGCTTCGTCGACCTCGACGGCCCGCTGTGGCTGGCGGCCGACCGTGCAGGCGGGGTCAAGGGCGTAGACGGCGTCTTGACGCCGCCGGCTGCAGGCTTTTGGGGAACGATTTAGCGTCTTTGCAAAACAACAAAAACGGGGTGTCGCAATGATCCGGTATATCAAGTCCACGACGGCAGTCATCGCGCTCTTGTCCGCGACGGCCCTCGCGGTGCCGCACGGCGCGGCCGAGCCGCAGGGCGGGGCCGATCTCGTCATTCATGGCGGCACGATCTACACCGGCGACGCGGCGCCGTTCCGCGGCGATGTCGCCATTCGTGGCGACCGGATCGTCTATGTCGGGCCAAAAGCACCCGGCACCGCCGCGAAGACGATTGACGCAACGGGCCTGATCGTCGCGCCCGGCTTCATCGACCCGCACGCGCATGTGAACGATGCGCTCGCATCGGGCGACCCCGCGGCGCGGCTGGTCCTGCCGTTCCTGACGCAGGGGGTGACGACCGCCTTCATCGGCGTCGACGGGTCGGGCGATCCCGATGTCGCGCGCACCTTCGGCATCACCAGCGGGGGCGTGCCGGGCGCCGTCGCGGGGCTCGAACAATCGTCGCGCGACTTCGGGATCAATTTCGCGACCTATGTCGGCCTCGGCGCGGTGCGCGCGAAGGTGATCGGCGCCGCCGACCGCGCGCCGACCGCGGCCGAACTCGGAGAGATGACCGCGCTGGTCGACACCGCGATGTGCCAGGGCGCGCTCGGACTGTCGACGGGCCTGTTTTACGCGCCGCAAAGCTTTGCGAAGCGCGATGAAGTCGTCACGCTGGCCAAGGCCGCCGCCGCACGGGGCGGGGTCTATGACAGTCATATTCGCGATGAATCCTCTTACACGATCGGGCTGAAGGGCGCGGTCGAGGAGGCACTGACGGTCGGGCGCGATGCGCGCATTCCGGTCCATATCGCGCATATCAAGGCGCTGGGGGTCGACGTCCACGGGCAGGCCCCGGCGATCATCGCGCAGATCGAGGCGGCGCAGAAGGCGGGGCAGATCGTCCACGCCGACCAATATCCCTGGTCGGCGTCGGGAACGGGGCTGTCGGCGGCGCTGCTGCCGCGCTGGGCGCAGGATGGCGGACGCGCGGCGATGCTGAAACGCTTCGACGACAGCGCGGCGATGGCGCGGATGCGCCCCGAAATGGCCGAAAACCTCCGCCGCCGCGGCGGTCCGGCGTCGCTGCTGATCACGTCCGGCCCCGCCGGTTTCGAGGGCAAGACGCTCGAACAGGTCGCCAAGGATCGGTCGATCGAGCCGGTCGATGCGGCGATCCTGATCCTGAAACAGCGCGAGGCGGGCGTCGCTTCGTTCAATCAGGACGAGGCGGATATCGCGGCCTTCATGAAGCGCCCGTGGGTCGTGACCAGTTCGGACGCCTCGCAGGGGCACCCGCGCTATTACGCCTCCTTCGCGCGCAAATATGCGACCTATGTCAAGGACAAGGCGGTGATCGATCTCGGCACCTTCATCCGGCAGAGCACCGCCACCCCGGCGCGGATGTTCGGGCTCGAAGGGCGCGGCGAGCTCAAGGCCGGTGCCTTTGCCGATGTGATCGCGTTCGACCCGGCGACCTTCGCGCCGCGCGCCGACTATGCCCGGCCGACCTTATTCTCGACGGGGATGCGCTTCGTCACCGTCAACGGGGCGCTGGCGATCGAAAATGGTGCGCCCACCGGGCTTGCGGGCGGCCGCCCGCTTCCGCGCAAAACGGCCGGCACAGGCTGTAAATAATCAGAGCAGGAGGACAAACCGTCGCGACAGGCGGGTCCAGCGGGCGTTCTTCACGCCCATAAAGACAGGAAAAGGGGAAGATATGTCGAGATCCACATCGATCGCATCCACCACGGCACTGGCGGTGGCGATGCTCTGGAGCGCGCCCGCGTTTGCACAGGATGAATCATCCGACAGCGGCGCGAGCGCAACCGCGGCGCCGACCGAAATCACCGTCACCGGCACGCGCATCCAGCGCGACGGCTACCGCGCGCCGACCCCGCTCACCGTCCTCAATTCGGAGGATATCGAGACATCGGCGCCCGCGAACATCGCCGACTATGTCAACGACATCCCCTCGCTCGTCGGAAGCCACACGCCGGCCAGCACGAACCTCAACATCAGCGCGGGCACCGCGGGCGTCAATGCGCTCAACCTGCGCGCGCTCGGCACGGCGCGCACGCTGGTGCTGCTCGACGGGCAGCGGTCGGTTGGTTCGACACTCGGCGGGCTCGTCGACGTCAACACCTTTCCGCAGGGGCTGGTCAAGAGCGTCGAGATCGTCACCGGCGGCGCGTCGGCGGCCTATGGTTCGGACGCCGTGTCGGGGGTCGTCAACTTCATCCTCGACAAGGAATATACGGGGATCAAGGGAACCGCCGAATATGGCATCACCAAATATGGCGACGCACCGAGCTACCGCGCGTCGCTGACGGCGGGCACCGGCTTTGCGGGCGGCCGCGGTCATTTGCTGCTCAGCGGCGAAATCGCGATCAAGGAAGGGCTGCACGGCGTCCCGCGCGACTGGAACAACCGCGGCTGGTACATGATCAACAACCCCGCCTATGTTGCGGGCAACGGCCAGCCCGAACGGCTCATCGTGTCGGGCGCGGGCCTCAGCCAGGCAACGCCGGGCGGGATTATCACCAACACCGCATTTCGCGGCACGGTCTTCGGGCAGGGCGGGGCGGTCAGTCAGTTCAACTATGGCACGGTGCGCGATCCGTGGATGATCGGCGGCGACTGGGAATCGACGCAGGTCAACGGCTTCCAGTCGCTCGACCCCGAAGAGAATCGCAAGAGCGCCTTCGGCCGGCTGAGCTTCGAGGTGACCGACGGACTCAGCCTGTTCGTGCAGGCCTCCTACGCCAAATCGAAGAACCTCGGCTGGCTGGGCGTCCAGCTCAATCAGGCGAATGTGACGATCCGCGCCGACAACGCCTTCATCCCCGAACCGCTGCGTACGCAGCTCGCCAATGCCGGCGTCACCCAGTTCACGCTCGGGACGACGAACGCCGACCTGCCGATCCGCAAGAATGACACGAAGCGCGAATTGCAGCGCTATGTCGTCGGCGCGAACGGTGAATTCGACCTGTTCGGGTCGGCCGCGCGGTGGGACGTCTATTATCAAAAGGGTATCAGCAAGACGCGCGAGATGGCGCGCGACATCACGAACAACGCGCGGCTTGCGCTGGCGCAGGACGCGGTGTTCGCGCCCGCGGGCAATGCGCTCGGCGTCCCCGCAGGCACGATCGTCTGCCGCTCGTCGCTGACCAGCCCGACCAACGGCTGCGTTCCGTACAACCGCCTCGGTATCGGGGTCGCGAGCCAGGCGGGGCTCGACTATGTGCTCGGCAATCCGTTCCGCGAGCAGAAGTTCCAGCAGGATGTTTTTGCCGCCAACCTGTCGTTCGACGCGTTCGACCTGCCCGCGGGGCCGGTGTCGGTCGCGATCGGCGGCGAGCACCGGCGCGAGAAGGTGTCGGGTGACGTGCCGACCGAATTCCGGTCGGGCTGGTTCGTCGGCAATTTCCTGCCGAGCTTCGGCAAATATAATGTCAGCGAAGCCTATCTCGAACTGCTGGTTCCCGTCATCGACGGGCTCGATTTCAACGGCGCGGTGCGCGGCACCGATTATTCGACCTCGGGCTATGTCACGACGTGGAAGGCGGGGCTGACGTACGAGCCGATCCCCGACATCCGGTTCCGCGCCACCCGTTCGCGCGACATTCGGGCGCCTAACCTTGGCGAACTTTACACGGCGGGTTCGACGCGCATCAACGTGCTGATCGATCCGACGCAGAACAACGCCTCGGTGCAGTTCGCGGGGACGACACGCGGCAACGCCTTGCTCAAGCCCGAACGCGCCGATCAGTGGGGCGTCGGGGTCGTGCTGCAGCCACGCTTCATCCCCGGCTTCGCCTTCTCGGCCGACTATTATGACATCAAGATCGAGGGTGCGATCGGATCGGTCGCGGCGCAGACGATCGTCGATCGTTGCGCCGAGGGCGTGCAGGCCTTCTGCAGCGCGGTGGTGCGCGGACCCAATGCGTTCGGCAACAATCTGCAGGTGTTCGAAAGCCCGTTCAACTTCGCGTCGCAGCGCGCGAAGGGGATCGACTTCGAAAGCTCGTACCGGGTTCCGGTGGGGGCGGGCGACCTGACGCTGCGCGCGATGGCGACCCGCTATATCAAGAATTATTTCGACAATGGCATCGATGCGCCGACCGATACGGTGGGACAGAATGCCGCGGGCGGCGCGCCCAAATGGCTGTACCGCGTGCAGGGCACCTATGCGAACGAGGGTTTCACCTTCAACCTGACCGGCCGCGGCATCAGCAGCGGCGTCTATGACAACAGCTTCGTCGAATGCACTTCGGGCTGCCCGGCGTCGACCGTCACCAACCGGACGATCGACAACAACCGCATCAAGGGCGCTTTCTATGTCGACGCCACCCTGTCCTTCGACGTCGAGGTGGGCGAGCGCGAGCTGCAATTCTTCCTGAGCGCGAACAATCTGTTCGACAAGGACCCGCCCGTCGTTGCGCCGGGGCCGGCGGGAAGCGCCTATGCGACGCCCGCGACCAATCAGGCGCTCTACGATCTGCTCGGCCGGACGTACCGCGTCGGCGTCCGCTTCAAGATGTGACGGGAGACAGACGATGAAAAGGGCCCTGCTATCGCTTGCCGCGCTGCTCGCCACCACCGCTCCCGCATGGGCGCAGCATTATGATGTGCTGATCCGGGGCGGCACCGTCTACGACGGCAGCGATACGCCGGGCCGCATTGCCGATGTCGCCATCGCCGGCGACCGCGTCGTCGCCGTGGGGTTCGTCCCGCCCACGGCGACGGCCGCGACGCTGGTCGATGCCACCGGAAAGATCGTCGCGCCGGGCTTTATCGATCCGCATTCGCACGCCGCGCCGAACATCCAGACCGCGAAACTCGCGGCGGCGCTGCCGATGCTGCATCAGGGCATCACGACGCTGGCGATCAACCCCGATGGCGGCGGCCCTGCCGAGCTCGGGCCGCAGATCGCCGACCTTCGCACGAACGTCCCGGGGGTCAATGTGATCCCGCTGATCGGACACAATGCGGTGCGCCGCGAGGTGATGGGCAATGTCGCACGCCTCGCGACGCCCGCCGAGCAGGCCAGAATGGAAGCGCTGGTCACCGCGGCTATGCAGGCGGGCGCTTACGGGCTGTCGGATGGTCCTTTCTATATTCCGAGCAAATATTCGAACACCGCCGAAATCGTTGGACTGGCCAAGGCAGCGGCGCATTTCCCGGACGCGATTTACATCAGCCACATCCGCGACGAGGGCAATTACGACATCGGCGTCGTCGCCGCGGTCGACGAGGTGATCACGGTCGCGCGCGAAGCGAAGATCCCGGGCGTCGTCACCCACATCAAGGTCCTCGGCCCGCAGGTCTGGGGCAAGTCGGCCGACGTCATCGCGCGGATCGACGCGGCGCGTGCGTCGGGCGTCGAAATCTGGGCCGATCAATATCCCTATACCGCGTCGGGATCGAGCCTGATGGCCTCGCTCGTCCCCGGCTGGGCGCAGGAGGGCGGGGCCGAGGCGCTCGCGAAGCGGCTCGAAGATCCGGCGATGCGTGCGAAGATCCGCGCCGAGATGGTCCCGAACCTCGAACGGCGCGCGGGGCCGCACGCGATCATGATCCGCGGCTTCCCGCCCGAACCGGCGCTGGAGGGCAAGCGGCTCGACGAGATCGGCAAGCTGCAGGGCAAGGACCCGCTCGACGCCGCGATCGACATGCTGAAACGCGGCGGCGCGCCGACCGTGTCGTTCAACATGAGCGACGCCGATGTCGCCGCCTTCATGCAGCAGCCGTGGACGATGACCTCGACCGACGGCGGGCTGCCGCCCTTTGGAGAGACGTCGGAGCATCCGCGGGCCTATGGCGCCTTTCCGCGCAAGCTGCGCAATTATGTGCTCGATACGCCGGTGATCAGCATGCAGAAGGCGATCCACGCCGCGACCGGATTGACCGCGAAGGTCTTTGCGATCCCCGACCGCGGCGTGCTGCGCGACGGGGCGTTCGCCGACGTGATCGTCTTCGATCCTCGAACGGTTCGCGATGCTGCTACCTATGAAAAGCCGCACGCCTATTCGGTCGGCATGGACTATGTCTTCGTCAACGGCCGCGCCGCGCTCGCAAAGGGCAAGCCCGTCGCCGAACGATACGGCCGCGTGCTGCTGCGCACGTCACAATAGCGGTCATGCACAAATTGACTTGCCGCGCCGCAGAGCGACGGTCACCATGGCCGGGATGAACCTGCGCCATATCGAGATATTCTACGCCGTCTATACCAACGGATCGGTCAGCGCGGCGGCGCGCGCGCTGAACATTTCGCAGCCATCGGTGTCGAAGACGCTTCGCCACGCCGAATCGATCCTCGGCTTTCCGCTGTTCGAACGCGCCAACGGCCGCCTCGTCGCGACCGAGGACGCCCATGCGCTGTTCGACGAGGTCAGCGAAATTCAGGGGCGCGTCCATGCGCTGCGCGAAGGCGCGCGCAACCTGCGGCGCGGCACGGGGATGATGCTGCGCATTTCGGCGCTTCCCTCGCTGGCGCTGGGGGTGTTGCCGGAGGCGGTCGCGCGCTTCCTGCCCGACCACCCCAATGTGAATTTCGACCTGCAAACCGTGCATCACGACGATCTCGTCCGCAAACTCCACGAACGCGAGACCGATGTCGCGATCGCGGTCGAGGTGCCGCAAAACGCGCCGATCGGCAGCCGCTGGCTCGGCGAGGGCGAATTGGTCGTCCTGTACCGCGAGGCGGACATTCCCGATGCGCCGCCCCGGCTGGCGCTCCGCGACCTGCGCGAACATCATTTCATCAGCGTCGCCGCCAGCGGCCCGATCGGTCAGATGTTCGTCGAGGAACAGCGCCGGCTGGGCCTCGAATTCGACCATGCGATGTCGGCGCGGACCTTTTACATCGCGACCGCGCTGGTGCGTGCGGGGGTCGGGCTGACGGTGGTCGACAGCTTCACCGCGCAGGCCGCGCTGGCGCCGGGGCTGGCGATCCGCCCGCTGACACCGCCGCTGACCTTCGACCTGTATGCGATGTACCTGAACAACCGGCCGCCGACCGCGCTCGCGACCGATTTCCTGAAGGTGGTGGCGCAGGTGATCGACGGGATATAGCAAATGGTTATGGGGGCGCGCACAATCGATATGCGGGGCGGGGAGCCCGTCCGCCTAGGCTGGCGGGCGATGACATACGGGCCCGGCTTTTCTGCAATCGCACCTGACGGGCGGAACTCCGCGCGATGATGCGCTGGTGGTTTGCCGTCCCGCTGTGGAAGCGCGTGCTCGGCGGGTTGGTCGCCGGGCTGGCGCTCGCGCTGGTCTGGCCCGACGCCGCGCCCAAGGTCGCGGTTTTCGGCGATCTGTTCGTCCGCGCAATCCGGATGCTCGTCGCGCCGATCGTGCTCGTCACCATCGCTGCGGGGATCACGTCGCTCGCCGATCCGAAGCGCCTCGGGCCGCTGGGCGGACGAACGGTCGGGCTGTTCGCGCTGACGACCGCAATCGCGGTGTCGGTCGGCATGGCGGTCGCGCTGCTCATCCAGCCGGGGGTCGGCGTTCCCGTCGGCGATGCGGTGCCCAAGGCGCTCGGCGATCCCGTGCCGCTTTACGACCAGCTTGTCGGTATCATCCCGCTCAACATCGTCGAGGCGCTGGCGAAGGGCGACATGCTCGCGCTGATCTTCGTCGCGATCCTTGTCGGGGTCGGCACCGTGCTTGCGGGTGAGGCGGGCAAGCCCTTTGCCGGTGTGTTGCAATCGCTGTCGGCGGTGCTGCTGAAGATCGTCGGGCTGGTGATGGAAATGACGCCGATCGGCGTCTTCGCACTGATCGCCAATGCCGTCGCCGCGAACGGCGCCGCGGTCTTCGTCAATATCGGCTGGCTGGCGCTCGCGGTCGTTATCGGGTCGCTGATCCAGATCATCCTCGTCCACAGCCTGATCCTGCGGCTTTTGGCGCGGCTGCCGGTCATTCCCTTTTTTCGCGGCATCATCGATGCGCTGGTGGTCGCTTTCTCGACCGCCTCTTCGTCGGCGACGCTGCCCGTCGCGATGACCGTCGCGGGCAAGAATCTGGGCGTGTCGCCCAGCGTCTATTCGACCGTGCTGCCGCTCGGCGCGAGCATCGGCAAGGACGGCACCGCGATGTACGTCGGGCTGCTCAGCATCTTCAGCCTGCAGGCGTTTGGGGTGCCGATCGATGCGGGCATTCTCGCGATCGTGCTGCTGACCGGTGCGCTCGCCGCCTTCGGCACCGCCCCGGTGCCGTCGGCGTCGCTTTTCATGCTGGCGGCGGTGCTATCGGCCGTCGGGGTCGCGCCCGAGCAGACGGCGCTGATCGTCGGCTTTGTTCTGCCGTTCGACCGCTTGCTCGACATGACGCGCACGGTGCCGAGCGCGAGCGCCAACCTGACCGTCGCGACGACCGTCGCGCGGTGGGAAGGCGAACTCGATCAATCCATCTATCGCGCGCCGCCGCAGCGCTGATCATCAGTCGGCCTGCGCTTCGACCGGTTTGATGTCGCGCGCCGGGCTTGTCGCCGCGGCTTCGACAGGAGCCGGGCTGGCGCCATATTCGGCCTGCGCGGCACGCAGGTCAGCGAGGAAGGCGTCGTCGCCATGCAGCCGGGTCAGAACGGCGGCCGCGACCGTTCGCGCGGCCTCGGTGTCGGTCGGGAAATGATAGCCGCAGATCACCCGGCTCAGCGCATAGTCGCGCCCGCGTTCGAGGATCAGCGGTGCGCGGCCGGGCGCGACGTCGGCCAGCAGCAGCGCGGCTGCCCAGCCATAGACGGTGTGGCCCGAAGGATAGGAGGATCCACCGCGCGGTTCGCGATCGGGCGCGGGGACGGGACTGCTGCCGCAGCGGCGGGCGAGTTGGTAGCGTTGATAGGGACGCGGGCGCTGAAACGCGTCCTTGGCGGTCCAGACCGGATCGGCGGCATCGCGCATGACGCGGTTCAGCAGCGCGACCAGTCGCGGACTGCGCGCGCGATCGATCGGCTTTCCGAACGCGTCGGCAAAGCGCGGATAGACCATCTTGCTGTCGAGTTCGGCGACATCCCAGCGATCGGGTGCGATCTCCGTCTGAAAGCGCTGCGAAACCGCCATGTCGAGCTGGTCGAGGACCGAACCGGGCGCGGGCGGCGGCCCGACGAGCAGGCGATAGTCGATGCTGCCCTTGGGCAGATAGCCCACGGGCTTCGCTTCGCCTTCGGGGCGCTTCACCCCTTCGAGCGATTGGCCCGCGGCGGGCGAGGCCGCGGCCAATCCAAGCGTCAGCGCAAGTGCCGCAACATAGGCGGCAGTCCGGGAACGGAACATTTCTGTCTCCAACAGGCAAAATATGCCGCCACCCCGGGAGGTGGCGGCACCGGAAATGCGGTTAGAATTTGGCTTCGAACCCGACGTAAAAATAGCGTCCGATCACGTCATATTCGCCGGAAATATTCTGCGAACTGCCCGATATTGTCCCCGACGGCAGGAAGGGGCTGGTGCTGTTGAACGCATTGTTGACCCCGGTGTAGAGGCGCAGGTCGCGATCGCCCGCCGGCACATCGACACTGGCGTAAAAGTCGTGGCGCCAGCGGTCGCCCACCCGCAGGAAGGGCGGCTTCGATCCGGCCGCTTCGGCGATCGCCAGCCGTTCGTTGCTGTCGATCGCCTTGCCGGTATAGCGCGCCTTCCAGCGCAGGCGGAAGCCGCCGTCGCGATAGCCGATTTGCGCCTGGCCCTGATTGCGCCACGATCCGATCTGCCCCTTTTCGTCGCTCACCGAAACGCCGTTCACGCCGTCGAAGATCGTCTTGAAGTCGAGCAGGCGCGAATAGAGCAGCCGGACATCGAATTTTCCGGTCGACGACAGGAATTGCGGTGCGTTGAAGCGATAGTCGACCGCGAAGTCGATGCCCGAACGCGTGATCCGGCTGAGGTTGAGATCGCGGTTCACGATGCGGCGCAGCTGACCGTCGGGGTCGCGGGTGATTTCGTTGCAGAAGAAATTGTCGGAAATTCCTTCGGGATTGCCATAGCATTCGCGCAGCAGCTCATCGCCGTCGAGCGATCCGATCGCGTCATTGATCTTGATCTTGAAATAATCGACCGTCAGTGACAGCCCGCGCGCGAAGGTCGGCGTGAACACCGCGCCCAGCGTCAAAGTGTCGGCGGTCTCTTCCTTCAGGCCGGGATTGCCCGCGGAAGGCCCCTCGATCGAAGTCGAGGCCTGGCGAAACACCCCATCGGCCGCGATGGTATCGGCGATGCCCGTCACCGACCGGCAATTGCTCGCGATCGTCCCTGCGGTTGTCGCGGTCACGCCGTCGCAGACATCGACGACCGTATCGGCGTCGTCGCGCTGCGGCGAGTAAAGGTTGGTGACCGTCGGCGCGCGCTGCGCCCGCGCATATTGCGCGCGAAAGCGAATGTCTTCGACGGGCGCCCATTCGCCGCCGGCGCGATAGCTGAGCATCTTTCCGACGTTGCGAATATTATAGCTGCCATAGCGCGCCGCCAGATCGAGCGTCAGGCGGTGAAAGAAGGGCTGGTCGGCAAGGATCGGAATGCTCGTTTCGACGAACACTTCCTTGGCTTTGATATTGCCTTCATATTCGGCGATGAACGAGGCCGAACCGAAGCCGAGGCGGGTCACCTCGTCGGTGATCGAGCGCTGCCAGTCGCGGCGATATTCGCCGCCGAACGCCAGCGCCACCGGACCGGCGGGCAGTTCGAACAAATTGCCGCTGACATAGCCCTGGAGAACATTCTGGGTCACCAGCGCGTCGAGCTTCATCCCGGCGCGGACATAATCGGCCGCCGCCGGCGTGATCGCGCCGGGGCCGAAGACATTGATCGGTACGCAACCCGCGGCCCGCGCGGCGGCGCTGACGCAGCGCACCCGCGACAGGTCGCCCGGCGCCGCAGGGTCGAATTCGGCGCTGAGCGCGTTGCGCAAATTGTCGTAGTTCAGCAGGTTGGTGCGGATCTGATCCTGATGGAAACGGCCATAGCCATAGCTGACTTCCCATTTCCAATTGTCGGCGATTTTCCCCTTGAGGCCCGCCCAGCCGCGCCAGGTCTCGCGCTGATTGTCGATGGTGTAGGTGCCAAGCTCAAGGAAACGACGCCGCCACTGGAGGCCTGACGAGCCGGTGAGAGCGCGGATGGCCGCGGGAACAAAGGGATTGTTGCGCGAGATCCGACCGACGGTGAATTCACCGAGCACGCCATAGGTGTCCGTCTCGGACGCGGTTTCGGCCCCACCGCGTTCGGTTTCGGTTTCGACCCTTGAATATTGAAGATGGCCGAAGAATTCGATGTCGTTGCCAAGGTCGACGCCGATCTTGCCCGCCGCGATATACGAGGTGCGGGGGGTGCTGAATTGAAGGTCGGGGCGCGTTTCCCATCCATAGACGGCCAGGTTGGTGCTGCGCGCCAATTGGCCGTTGGCGTCATAGTAGAAATAGCCGCCGCCCGCCGTCGAGCTCGCAAGAAACCGGCCGCCCGGCGTGGTGCTGCTCAGCGCCGGCCGCGTGATCCCGAGGTCGCCCTGATTGAGCGGATTGGCGTCGGCGGCGAGCGAATAGGAAACGGATTCCAGCGACCGGCGGCGCTGGCCCGCCATGACCCCGGCTTCCTTTTCATAGCTGGCGCCGATCATCACCGATACGCGGTCGTCGAAGAAGCGTTCGCCGGCGAGGAAGTCGAGGTTGCCGCGAAAGGAATCGCCTTGCGACGATAGCCCGACCCGGCCCCCGATACGGGCGCCCTTATATCCGTCGCGGGTTATGATGTTGACGACGCCGGCGACGGCATCGGCGCCATAGACCGCCGACGCGCCGCCGGTGATGATCTCGACCCGGCTGACGAACAGCTGCGGGATCGAGCTGAGACTGACCTGGTTCGACGTCAGCACGTTCGACACGGTGCGCCGGCCATCGATCAGCGTCAGCGTGCGGTTGGAGCCCAGGCTGCGCAAGCTGACCGACGAAACCCCCGAGGCGTTGATCTGGTTGGTCGAATTGGCGAGATTGAGTCCGGGCGTCACGGCAGGATAATCGGTGAGCACTTCGGACAATTCGGTCGCGCCCGATGCCTGGATATCTTCTTCGCTGACGCCGATGATCGGCACGGGTGAATCGGTGACGACCGGACGTGCGATACGGCTGCCGGTCACGATAATATCGCGGTCGGGTTCCTGCGCGGCCGCGCTGGCCGGTACGGCGGCATAGGCCGCACCCGATGCGTCGGCGGCCCGGCCGGCGGGCCGGACGACCAGCACGCCTGACCGGCCCCAGTTTGCCTCGAGCCCCGACCCGGCGAGCAGGCGGGCGACGCCGTCGCGCACCGTGAACGTCCCGCGGAGCGCCGGCGCGCGCTTGCCTTTGAGGGCGCCGCTGTCGAAGGTGATCTGCTGCCCCGATGCGCGGGCGAGGGCGCGCAGGCTCGATTTCATGTCCTGCGCCGGGATCGAAAAGCTGAAGGTGCGTTCCTGCGCGATCGCCGGAACGGCGAGCGCCGATGCGACGAGCGCGGTGGTGGCGATCGAGCCACGGAGTGCGGATCTGAAAAACGGCATGATAATCCCCCCTGCTGCGCCTGGCTTTTACCGGGCAGTCACAGGATAGAGACGCGCGACGCCACGGGAGGGACATCGGCGCCCCGATAAAAATCGCTCATCGGCGCTCCAGTATGATTTCGCCGCCGCTGTTTTTCGGCCGGAGCGGGTGCAGCGCGGCAATGCCCTCGACGAAGGCGTCGACATCTCCGGCCTTGAACATGCCGTCGACCGGGATCTCGCCGAGCGCGGGGTCGGATAGCCGGACCTGCTTCGTCGAATAGCGGTTCATGCGTTCGACCGCGCTCGCCAGTGGCTCGCCGTCGAAATTGATCAGGCCCTGTTCCCAGCTCAGCGATTGGGTGAGGTCGGGCCGGATGATCCGGGCCGGTTCGGCGGAGCCCACCGAATCGACGAACTCGCTGCCGGGCCGCATCAGCAGCCGCTGCGGCGCCGTGGCCGCCGAGCGCGCGGTGTCGGACCTGTCGCGGACTTCGACCTGGCCTTCGTATAGGATGACGCGGACCTCGCCGTCGATCAGTTCGACGCTGAACGATGTCCCCACCGCCACCACCAGCTTGTCGCCGGCGGCCACGGTGAACGGGCGCAGCGGATCCTTCGCGACGTCGAATTTGGCGCGGCCTCCGACGAGCTCGACCTGGCGGGTTTCGTCCTTCATGCGGACATTCATCACCGTTACGGCATCGAGCGATACGCGCGATCCGTCGTCGAGCACCGCGACCTGCCGCTCGCCGATCCCGGTTTCATATTCGCTCGGCCGGTCGAGGTGCCAGAACAGCGCCAGCGTGACCGCAAGCAGCAGGGCGGCGGCGAGCCCGGAAATCGAGGCCAGCCGCGACGGCGCGGGGAGCCAGCGGCGCTGGTTCGCCTTGCGGAATTGCGTGAGCGCCTTCGTCCGCAGCGCGATGACTTGCGGCCAGTCGGCGACCGCGCCCGAATTCTGCCAAACCGCGGTCGCTTTCTGGAACAGGTCGGCGTGACCGGGGCGCGCAAGCCAGGCTTCGAACTCGGCCCATTCGCTCTCGCTCAACGCGCCTTCGGACAGCGCGATGCACCAGAGCGCCGCGGTCTCGATCGCTTCGTCACCGGCTGCGGGCATGGCAGTCGTTTCGCTGCTCATGGCACGCTCCTCATTTCCTTCATCAATCCCGCCATCGCGCGTGCGACATGTTTTTTGACCGCGCTTACCGAAATGCCGAAGGTTTCGGCGATCTTGTCCTGTCCCAGATTTTCGAGCCGGTAGAGAATGAAGATCGTCTGGGTGCGTTCGGGGAGCGATGCCAATGCCGTCGCCAGCACCGAAAGCTCCGCGCGGCCTGCGGCAACCCGAAACGGATCGATCGGGTCGATCCCCGCCTCCTCGCCGCGGCCGAGCAATTCGCGGTACTGCGCGCGCACCTTCATCCGGCGTGAGCGGTCGGCGAGCAGATTGGACGCCATCTGGAATATATAGGCCTCGGGCGAAGCAAATTGGTCGCCCTCATGCTTGAGGAGCTTCGCAATCAGTTCCTGCGTCAGGTCCTCGGCCTCGGCATGATCGCGCACCCGCCGCAGGAAATAGGACAGCAGTGCGGGCCGCCAGCGACGGCCGAGGTCCAGCTGATCTTTAGCGGGTTGCATGGGAAGGCGGCGTGTCCTGCGAAACTATAGGCATGAGGCTGTAGACGCGCGAGCGCGCGAGAGGGACACCCGAAATTCAAAATTCTTCGCGGCCGTCCAGCGGGAGCGACATTTTCCGATGCAGGGCGGCTGGAGCCAAAAGCCTCAGTCGTGACCGGATTCGGGGACCCGTCGCCGCTGCGCCGCGCATTCGTCGGCGAGGAAGTCGAGCAGCGCCCGGACCGAGGGAAGCAGCCCGCGCCGCGATGGAAAGACCGCATGGACGATTTCGTTCGAGGGTTTCCAGTCGGGCAGCAACGTCACCAGCCGTCCGGCTTGCAGATCGTCCCAGACGACCAGCGTCGGCAGGCGCGCAGCGCCGGCCCCGGCAAGCGCGGCGTCGCGCAGCACCGCCATATCGTCGGTGATCAGCCGCGGTGTGTGGCGCACCTCGGCAACACTGCCGTCGGCATGGGTCAGGCGCCAGCGATGCTCGCCGCCCGCAGGCCCGAAGTCGACGCTGGGCAGGCCGGCGAGATCGGCGGGCAGGGTGATGGCCCGCTGTTTCAGCAGATCCGGGCTGGCGACGATCCGGATCGTGCGCTCGTCGAAACGCCGCATGACAAGCTCGCTCTCGGTGAGCGGCGGCGGACGGACACGGATCGCGAGGTCGAAGCCTTCGCCGATCACGTCGACGCGGCGGTTGGTGCTTTCGATATGAAGCTCGACCGCGGGATAGAGCGCCATGAAGCGCCCGAACAGCCCGCCGAACTGGAAGGCGAGAAGGCCGGTCGGGCAGCTGAGCCGCACGACGCCGCACGGCTCGGCGCGCGACTGGTCGATGACGGTTTGGGCGCCTTCGGCCTCGATGAGCATGGCGACGCAGCGGCGATAATATTCCTGGCCGATCTCGGTCACCGAAAAGCGCCGCGTCGAACGCTGGATCAGGCGCACGCCCAGCCGCTCTTCGAGCAGGCCGATGCGGCGGCTGACCTTCGATTTCTGCAAGCCCAGTGCGCGCGCGGCCGCGGCGAACCCGCCATGATCGACCGCCTGAACAAAGAGATAGAGATCGTTGAGGTCTTGCATTGTCCTATTTTTAGGACTCTGAGTCCATTTTTGCAATCTTTTGGCGTCTTTAGCGAAGGATTATTGTGCATTCAACAGATGCCTCCCTCTGGAGGCGCAGGAGATGCACGATGAAGACGATCCTTGGCACTTACAGCAATCCCAACCAGCATTGGGTCGGCGACGGCTTTCCGGTTCGCTCGCTCTTTTCGTACAACAGCCTCGGCGACCGGGTCAGCCCGTTCCTGCTGCTCGACTATGCCGGTCCCTACAATTTCGCGCCGACGACCGATCGACGCGGCGTCGGCCAGCATCCGCACCGCGGGTTCGAGACCGTGACGATCGTCTATGACGGCGAGGTCGAACACAAGGATTCGGCGGGCAACGGCGGTATCATAGGCCCCGGCGACGTCCAGTGGATGACGGCGGCGGGCGGGATCCTGCACGAGGAATATCATTCCCCGGCGTTCGGCAAGACGGGCGGCCCGTTCCGGATGGTCCAGCTGTGGGTCAACCTGCCCGCGAAGGACAAGATGGCGCCCGGCGGCTATCAGGGTATCACGGCGGCGGACATCCCGACGGTCGAGCTGCCCGGTGGCGCGGGCCTCGGCCGGGTGATCGCGGGCGAGATGCTGGGTGTAAAAGGCCCGGCACGGACCTTCACCCCGATCAACGTCTGGGACGTCCGGCTGAACCGCGACGCCGACCTGACGCTCGACCTGCCCGAAGGCCACACCGCGATGCTGGTGGTGCTGTCCGGTCACGTCACCGTGGGCGGCAGCGAGGAAGCGGGCGAAGCCGAGATGGTGTTGCTGAGCCGGGAAGGGGGATCGATCCCGATCCATGCCGACGGCGATGCGACGATCCTTGTCCTGACCGGCGAACCGATCGACGAACCGATCGTCGGCTACGGGCCTTTCGTGATGAACAGCGAAGCTGAAATCCGGCAGGCTATCGACGACTTCAACAACGGCAGGCTTGCGCCCGTCGCAGCCTGACGCGGACCCGGCTCCCTCCCACCTCGCGGGAGCCGGGTCCTCTCTCCCCTCGATGAATTGACGGTGGACCCGCGTGCCCCGCCGCGACGGCAGCCCCCTGCCGGCCCTTCGGCGCGCCTCTATGCAGGAGAAGACCCATGACAAGCGAAGCCATCCGCAACCCGAAGGCCGACCATTTGCTGACGCCGCAGAATTCCGCCTTCATCATCATCGACTATCAACCGGTACAGGTGAATTCGATCGCCTCGATGGACCGGCAGTTGCTGCTCAACAACATCGCCGGTTGCGCCCGTGCGGCGGTCGCTTACGACCTGCCGATCGTCCATTCGACGGTGAATGTCGAAACCGGCCTCAACAAGCCGCCGGTGCCGCAGGTCCGTAAGGTGCTCGGCGATTACCCGACCTATGACCGGACCACGATCAACAGCTGGGAAGATGTCGAGTTCCGCAAAGCGGTCGAAGCCACCGGGCGCAAGAAGCTGATCATGACCGCGCTCTGGACCGAGGCCTGCCTGACCTTTCCCGCGCTCGACGCGCTCGCCGAAGGGTATGAGGTCTATGTCCCGGTCGACGCGGTGGGTGGCACGTCGCTTGCCGCGCACGAGGCCGCGTTGCGGCGGATCGAGCAGGCAGGCGGCAAGATGATCTCGGTCCCGCAGCTTTTCTGCGAATTGCAGCGCGACTGGAAACGCAGCGAGACTGTCCCCGCCTTCATGAACCTGTTCATCGAGACCGGCGGCACTGCCGGAATCCAGTTTTCATACGACAAGGCCGATTGAATCGAAACGCTCCGCCGGCGCGGCGCAGACCGCCCGGCGGCCCCCTCAAGGAGAAGACCCATGTCCACCCCCGCCAACTTCGCCGGAGATCGTCCGGTGATCGATCCCGATGACGCGGTGATGCTGCTCATCGATCATCAGAGCGGCCTGTTCCAGACCGTCGGCGACATGCCGATGACCGAGCTGCGCGAGCGCGCCGGCGCGCTTGCCTCGATCGCCACGCTTGCTGGCATTCCGGTCATCACCACCGCGTCGGTGCCGCAGGGGCCGAACGGCCCGCTGATCCCCGAAATCCACGCCAATGCCCCGCACGCGCAATATATCGCGCGGAAGGGCGAGATCAACGCGTGGGACAATCCCGATTTCGTTGCGGCGGTCAAGGCGACGGGCCGCGGCACGCTGATCATCGCGGGCACGATCACCAGCGTCTGCATGGCCTTTCCGTCGATCAGCGCGGTGCACGACGGCTATAAGGTGTTCGCGGTCGTCGATGCATCGGGGACCTATTCGAAAATGGCCCAGGAAATCACGCTCGCCCGCGTCGTGCAGGCCGGCGTCGTGCCGATGGATACGGCTGCTGTCGCGTCGGAAGTTCAGAAGAGCTGGCACCGCGACGATGCGGAAAAATGGGCGCGTATCTATACGAAGATCTTCCCGCCCTATCAGTTGCTCATGGAAAGTTACGCCAAGGCTCAACAGGTCGCCACCGAGCATGAGCCGCTGGATTCGCAGCGCGGCTAGGCGATCCGACATCGGTTCGGCGGCGGCCGTTTCGGGGTGTCGATGCCCCGGAGGGGCCGTTCTGCGGCCGCCGTTCCGGCGCGGACGATTATATGACCTTACAAGATGTTAAACGCGTGCAGCGCCAGCCAAAGCAGCGAGAACATGCCCAAGACTCCTAGGAACCAGCCTTCTTTGCGCATCGTTTCTTCGTCCCCCGTCGCGATCATACATCTGCGACCCCCGCTGTATCAATTCAAGCGCGATCACGTCCGGCCGTCCATCGACCTATCGGACTAAGCCATACGGGTTAGGTTGTTGCGCTTGACCAACCGGGGGAGCAATGCTGCACTGCCGTCAAGGGGACAGCGTGCGCATACTCATAGTCGAAGATAACGCCAGGATTGGGGCTTTGACCGCCGAAGGGCTTTCGGCGATGGGGTTTTGCTGTGACATCGCGCCGACTCTTTCAGAAGCATCGGAGCTCCTTGCCGCCACCAGCTACGACATTGTCGTTCTCGATCTCGGGATGCCCGATGGCGACGGGCGCGCATGGTTGATGGTCGAGCGCGCGCACGGACTCGCCACGCCGACGATCATGCTCACCGCCCGTTCGGCGTTGGGCGATCGCGTCGATGGCCTTGATGCGGGCGCCGACGATTATCTGGTCAAGCCGTTCGCCATAGAAGAGCTTGCGGCGCGCGTGCGTGCGCTGCTTCGCCGGCCGGGCGCCCGTGCGAGTCCGATACTCGCGGTGGGGACGATCCTGTTCGATACGATAGGGCGCGTCGGGAGTTGCCGTGGCGAACCGCTCCACCTCAGTCCGCGCGAAGCGGCGTTGCTCGAATTGCTCATGGTCAAGGCGGGCAGCGTCGTCAGTCGCGACCAGATCGAAGCATCGCTCTACTCCTTTGACGAGCCCGTTACGCCCAATGCGATCGAGGTGTTGATATCGCGGGTCAGAAAGAAGCTGGCGACCCTTGGCGCCCACGACCAGTTGGTGACGCTCCGCGGCGTCGGCTATCTGATGCTGGAGCCCGTCGATTGATGACGCCAGGGCGCTCGATCATCGACGAACTGCGGACGGGGTTCGGTTGGATGGCCGCCGTGGGCAGCGTCGTGCTCGCCGCCTTTCTGGTCGTCGATTTCGAACTGATCCGAAAGGATATCCGCGAAAGTTACGGGCATATCGGCCTCGTCCATGAGGTGATCGACCATGTCATTTTCCCGATCATTGTCTTGCTCGCACCATTGGCAATCGCGACGCGATGGCTGATCGCCCGGGCACTGAAACCGTTGCACGAAGCGGCCGACCTCATTCACCGCGCAACGGGCCGCGAACGGGGCTTTCGCGTAAGGCTCGCCGATTTTCCTACCGAAGCCATGCCTTTTGCCGAGGCCGTCAACGACCTGCTGTCGCGGCTGGACGATGCGGCGCGGCGGCAGGAGGGGTTCGCCGCCGACGTTGCGCACGAACTCAAGACGCCGCTGGCGGTCGCGATGCTGGAACTGGAGCGATTGAAGACGGCCGATACCGACCGGGTGAACGCCGATCTTGCGGCGATGAACCGCCTGGTCGAGCAATTGCTCGTTCTCGCGCAGCTCGATGCCTATGCGGCGGCACCGCAGCCTTTCCGGCCGATCGATCTGGCCGATCCGGCGCTCGATGCGATCAAGCTCTGCGCGGTCGATGCGGCGCAGAAAGGCGTCGCGCTCGCCTATCGGGACGAGGGCGGACCGTCCGTCATGGGCCGGACCGAAGCGGTCACCGCGGCGCTCCGCAATCTCGTCGAAAACGCCGTTCGCGTGACCGCAACGGGCAAAGAGGTGACGATCGTTCGCGGGCCGGGCCCCAAAATTCGTGTCGTCGATGGCGGCGCCGGGATCGAGCCCGCGCGGTTGCTGGCCTTGTCGGACCGTTTCCGGCGGGGCGAACATGCGAGCTATGGCGGCGCCGGGCTGGGGCTGTCGATCGTCGCGCGCATCATGGAAGTGCATGGCGGAACGATGCGATCGCATCCCGCAGAGCCATCGATCGAGCTGGATTTTGGAGCAAGTGTAGCGAGTTGATACAGAATCTGGTCCCGTCAGCTTCCTGTCAGCAAATTGCGCTACGCTAAAAGACGAAGGATTCGGTGGGGCCGATCTTTCCGACGGACTAGCTCAACAGACAAAAGAGGGGAGCAGCTATCCGGCGTTCACAGCGGGTCGCAACCGTTGATGAACTTTGGGGGAAGTATTTTGCCGGTAGTATCGACGGCGTTGGTTTGGGATCGGCAACTGCTTTGCCGAAGCGGTTTGGCATCCATCATCCGGCGCGAATTTCAGGATATCGAGGTTGTGACCGCCGGCGATGCCGAAGAGGCGGCCACCTGGCTGGCGGCGACCGGCGGGCATGGGATGCTCGTTCTCGACGGAGGGGTCGACCTGAATTCGGTGGCGCCGGGCGGCATTCGCGGATTGCGGCGTCGTTATCCGCAGCTCTCGCTGGTCATCGTCGATTGGCGACGCGACCGCGACACCATGCTCCGTGCGATCGGCGAGGGCGCGCACGGCTTCATTTCAAAGGATATGGAGCAGGACGAAATGCTCCAGGCCTTTCGGCAGGTCATGGCGGGGCAGGTCTATGTTCCGCCGATCGTCGGCAACATCGATTCGGAAATTCTGGCTACGGGCTCTTCTGGTTCGCAACCCGCCTCGATATCCAGCCTGACCGAGCGGCAGCACGAAGTGCTGACGCATATGTCGATGGGCAAATCGAACAAGGAAATTGCCCGCTCGCTGCGCATTTCCGAAAGTACGGTGAAGGTCCATGTCGCCGCGGCATTCCGTCTGCTCGGAGTGCACAACCGCGTCGGCGCGGTCGCCGCGCTCCAGAGCCGGGGTGATGCCTCGGCTGTCATGCGCGATCACCTGCTCGGCCGCCGTCAGGCGGGCACCAGCCTCCGAACGCGCGCTTTCGGCTGAAATCATCATAAGCGGAATTTCTCGCGTTCCGGATCGCGCATTGAATATCTTCATGCCGATACTGGCCAAAAGTGTTAGATAGTCTGACCACATCGATAGTGATGAAGACTCATGGAGTCCCATATTGGGCTAATACCTAAAGCTCAATCGACTCAAATCCTCCGATTCACTTAACTTGTCGTTAAGTCGTTCGGGTGAGTCGTTTTTGGTTCACGATGTTCGGCCGCGCTGGGGGGGTCGCACCAGCTTGATCTTCAATCTTTCATCCGCGTGATTTCGCGGAGCAGTTCGTTGCGCGCCGCGTGACGGGCAGACCGGAGACGTGACATGGTGCAGCTTACGAAACACGACCTGACCTTCATCCTCAACCAGATCAAGATTGCGGAGGCGCACGCCGCCGGCGGCGACCTCGCCGCGCTCGTCGCCGGATATAACGGCAACGACGGGTTCGCGCAGGCGCACCTGCTCCCTTACGGCCTCAGGACCGTCGACGGCAGCTACAATAATCTGTTGCCGGGACGTGAGAACTGGGGCGCGGCCGACCAGTCCTTCCCGGGCATCTTTACGCCCGAATATATAAACGACGCCGACGGCGACCGCTATGACTTCAACCCCGCGCCCAACGGACCGGGCCCCGACGGTGTCATGGGTACGCCCGACGACACCGGGGTGAGCTGGTACACCAACAACAACTACGCCAACGCGGGCACGCGCACGGGATCGCAGCCGGGCCCCGGCAGCGGTACGGTGATCGACGCCGATCCGCGCATCATCTCCAATCTGATCGTCGACCAGACGCTGAAGAACCCGGCCGCCATCGCCGCGGCGCTGACGCACGCCGGCCTGTCGGGCCAGCCGCTGATGACCGCGCTGACGCAGATCGTCGCGGCACGCGATGCGCTCGACGCCGCCATCGCTGCGGCAGCCGCCGCCGAGGCGACAATCGGCGACCTCACTGCCGCCGCCGCCGCCGCCGAACTGGCACTGACCGGCGCGGAGGCTGCCGATGCCGCGGCTGCGCTTCAGGCGGCGGCCGATCAGGCAGCGTTCGAAGCCGCCGAGGCCGAAGTCGCCCCGGCGATGGGCGCGCGCGACGCGAGCCTCGCCGCCTATGTGGCGCTCCTTGCCGACGCTACCGACAACAGCGAACAGACCGCCGAGATCGCCGCGGCCCTTGAGGCTTATGGCACGGCTGAGGCCGCCTACCAGCAGGCGCGGGATACCGCCGGGGCCGCGGAGTCGACTTCGATCGCGTCGGCGGCGGCCGCCGCCGACGCGGCTGCGGCGGTTGTCGCCGCGCAGTCCGCGCTGACCGGCGCTGAAACCGCGCTGGCGGCGGCGCAAGCGGCGGTAGGCGCCGATGAGGCCGCCAGCGCGGCGCTCGACGCGGCGCTCGCCGAACATGGTGTGGAGATGGACGGCAACACCGTCTATCTGCCCAATGTTTCGCCCGATGAAGGGCTGTCTTCGCCGTTCAACGGCTGGATGACGATATTTGGACAGTTCTTTGATCACGGCCTCGATCTGGTCGCGAAGGGCGGCAACGGTACGGTCTATGTGCCGTTGTCGCCCGACGATCCGCTCTATGTTCCGGGCGGCCAGAATTATATCGCGATGACCCGCGTAACCGTCGATGCCGGGCCCGACGGCGTCATCGGCACGGCCGACGACGGTCCGGGACCCAAGAATCTGACGACGCCTTGGGTCGATCAGAACCAGACCTATGCTTCTTCGGCGTCGAAGCAGGTCTTCATGCGCGAATATATCGCGGGGCCGGACGGCAAGCCGGTGTCGAGCGGCCTGCTGCTCGAAGGCAGCAACGGCGGCCTCGCGACCTGGGCCGACATCAAGGCGCAGGCGCGCACGATATTGGGGATCGAACTCACCGACCTCAATGTCGGCAACATCCCGCTGATCGCGACCGATCCCTATGGCAATTTCATCCCCGGTGCGAACGGCTATCCGCAGCTTGTCATCGGCATGGGCGCCGATGGCCGGCTGGGCACGGCCGACGATGTGCTGCGTGAAGGCAACCCGGCCGCGCCCGTCAGCGCGCTAGGCGTCGTGCTGACAGGTCATGCCTTCCTCGACGACATCGCACATGCCGCCGCACCGATCGTCGTCGGCGGCGTGCTGCAGGCCGACAGCGACTCGGCGCTCGGCTACCGCAATGCAGACGGCACGCCGGGGCCGCAGGGTCAGCGTGGTCCCACCCAGTATGACAATGAGCTGCTCGACCGCCACTTCATCGCCGGCGATGGCCGCGCGAACGAGAATATCGCGCTGACCGCGGTGCATCAGGTGTTCCATGCCGAACATAACCGCATCGTCGAGCACACAAAGGATGTGACGCTCGCGTCGATGGACCGCGCCTTCATCAACGAATGGCTGCTCGTCGACCTGACCGACGCGCAGTTCGCGACGCTGACGAACGGCAATCCGGCGGCGATCGCGGCGCTGTCGGAATCGCTGGTGTGGGACGGCGAACGCCTGTTCCAGGTCGGCCGCTTCACCAACGAGATGGAGTATCAGCATCTGGTGTTCGAGGAATTCGGCCGCATGATGCAGCCCGACATCGACGCCTTCGTGTTCGAGCCCTCGGCCGACATCAATCCGAGCATCGCCGCCGAGTTCGCGCATGTCGTGTACCGTTTCGGACATTCGATGCTGCGGCAGGATATCGCGGTCATCGAGATGGATGCGGATGGGAATCCCGTCCAGAACGACATCAGCCTGTTCGAGGGCTTCCTGAACCCGGTCAAGTATGACTCGCTCGGCACCGCCGAACAGGCGTCGGGCGCGATCATCCGCGGCATGAGCCGTCAGACGGGTAGCGAGATCGACGAATTCGTCACGGATGTGCTGCGCAACCAGCTGCTCGGTATCCCGCTCGACCTCGCGACGATCAACTTGGCGCGCGGCCGCGACGTCGGGATGCCGTCGCTCCAGACGGCGCGCGAGCGTTTCTTCGAGGCGACCGGCGACACGCTGCTGAAGCCCTATGAGAGCTGGGCCGATTTCGCGCTCAACCTCAAGAATCCGGCGTCGATCATCAATTTCATCGCGGCCTATGGCACGCATGAATCGGTACGGAACACCGCCGAAAATCCGAAGACCGTCGAACAACTGCGCGAAGCGGCGACCTTGCTCGTCCTCGGCGGTGCGGGGGCACCCGCGGACCGGCTCGACTTCCTGAATGCCGAAGGCGCCTATGCCAATGACGCGAAGCTCGGCGGGCTTAACGACATCGATTTCTGGATCGGCGGGCTCGCCGAAAAGAAGATGGCGTTCGGTGGTATGCTCGGCTCGACCTTCAGCTTCGTTTTCCAGATGACGATGGAAAATCTGCAGGACGCCGACCGCTTCTATTATCTGTCGCGCACGCAGGGGCTCAACCTGCTCAACGAGCTGGAGAATAACACCTTCGCCGAGCTGGTGATGCGCAACACCGACCTCGGCGACGATCATTCGACCGCGCTGCCGGGCAATCTCTTCTCGGCGTTCGAGATGCCGCAGCTGGAAATGGATATCAGCAAGCAATTGGGCGCCGATCCGGTGTCGGACGATCCGTTCCTCGGCGGCTTCTCCAGCCTGATCGAGCGCGTCGATGCCAACAATGACGGTATCGCCGAATATATCCGCATCAACAGCAACGAGCATTTCGTCGTCGGCGGCACCGAGAATGACGACGTCATCGTCTCGGGCGGCGGCGACGATGCGATCTGGGGGAAGGGCGGCAACGACCGGATCGAGGCCGGCTATGGCGTCGACAAGGTGTTCGGCGGCGAGGGTGACGACATCATCACCAACGCCGGCACCGACATCGGCGAGGCCGACTTCCTCCACGGCAACGAAGGCAATGACGTCATCCACGGCGGATCGGGCCTGTCGCTGCTGTTCGGAAACCAGGGCAATGACTTCATCATCACCGGTCCCGACGGGAAGGAAGCCTTCGGCGGCACGGGCGACGATTTCATCCTCGGCGGTTCGGGCGGCGATTTCCTGCTCGGCAACGAAGGCAATGACTGGATCGAAGGCGGCCAGCGTTTCGACACGCTGGCGGGCGAGAATTCGGAGCTGTTCTTCAACTCGTCGATCATCGGCCACGATGTGCTCAACGGCGGCAGCGGCGACACCGACTATGACGCCGAATCCGGCGACGACATCATGTTCCAGAACAATGAGGGTATCCAGCGATCGAACGGGCAGGCCGGTTTCGACTGGGGCATCCACAAGGGCGACACCACCGCGGCCAATTCGGACCTCGGCATCCCGATCTTCGAGACGCAGGAGGCGTTCATCCTGCGCGACCGCTTCGATCTGGTCGAAGGCCTGTCGGGTTGGGACCTCGACGATACGCTGACCGGGCGCAGCCGCAATACCAACGCGCGGGGTGAATTACAGAACACCGCCGCGATCCCGGGCCCGGACTCGCCGCTCGACTCCTATTCCAACGACCTGCTGGCGAAGAATGTCGGCTTGATCGACGGGCTCGACGCGCTCGTCGCGCACCTCGGTGCCGGTATCCCGGTGACGAAGGTCGTCAACGGGCAGACGGTCCCGGTGCTGGACGAAAATGGCGTGCAGGAACGCGTGATCTTCAGCACTGCGACGGCGGGGGATATCCTGCTTGGCGGCGGCGGCAACGACACGATCAAGGGGCTTGCGGGCAACGACATCATCGATGGCGACCGCTGGCTCAACGTCCGCATCCTCGTCACCCCGAAAGAGGGCGATAGCTGGGCAGCGTTCAGTGTCGACAGCATGACCGAAGTCGCCGCGCGCATGGTCGCGGGGGAAATCAACCCCGGCCAGCTGTCGATCGTCCGCGAGATCCTCGACGGCGATCTGGAGAACGCGGACACCGACACCGCAGTCTATACCGATGTGCGCGCGAACTACACGATCACCCGCAACGCCGACGGCAGCTTCACGGTCGATCACACCGGCTTCACCGATCCCGGTGACGGCGAGGACGAGAACGGGGAAGATATCCCTGAGGAAACGCTCCAGAACCGGCCGCTGTCCGACGGCACCGACAGGCTGTTCAACATCGAGAAGCTGCGGTTCGCGGACGGCGAGGTCGATCTGCGAGGACCGACGCTCGCGCTGCGATCCACGGGGCAATATCGGGACGAGTTCGAGACGGCCGCCCTCAATAATTCGGACGGCGCGACGGCCTGGGCGACAAGCTGGATTGAAGCCAATGATTCAGGCGGGGTCACGGCCGGCCAGATCCGCATCGACGAGAGCAACAGCAATGCGCTGCGCTTTCACAATGGAGACGGCGCACAGATCACGCGTACGGTCGATCTGGCAGGCGCGGTCACCGCGACGCTCGGCTTTTCGGCGAACCCTGACAATCTGGATGCCGGCGAGCATGTGGAGGTGTGGTTTGCGGCCGATGGCGCCAATTTCACCCTGCTGCGGACGATCACCGGCAATGGCGGCAACCAGAATTATGAGCATCCATTGACGGGGCCGTTCACGGCAAACGCGGCGATCCGCTTTGTTGCCAGCGCGATCAGCGCGACGAACGAGCAGGTCAGCATCGATAACGTCACAATCGACTTCGTCACGTCGCCGGTGCGGGATCATGAAACGACCTTCACCGAAAATGGGGGCGAAGTTTCCATCGCGCGCGGCCCCGTCATCGTCGAGAATGATGGCCAGCTCGTGTCGGCGCGGATCGTGCTGACCAACGCGCAGGCGGGCGACCGGTTCGTCATCCCGAACAATCTGCCCGGCAATATCAACAGCCAGGTGGACACCTCGGTCGCGGGTCGCATCACTGTCACGCTGACCGGTGCCGAAACGATCGCCAATTATCAGGCGGCGATTCAGGCGATCGAGTTCGAAAATACGTCGGATAATCCGGGTGTCGTCGACCGCGTGGTCGAGGTGACCGTCAACGGCGGCTTCATGGACAGCAATGTCGCGATAACGACGATCAATGTCGTCGCCGTCGATGACGCCGTGAACGCGAACGCTGACAATATCATCACGAACATCAGCGGCACGACGAGCATCGTCGTTCCCAAATGGGCGCTCTTGCTGAACGATGTCGATCCGGACAGCCCGATCAGCATCACCGCGGTGAGCAATGCGAACAGCCTGAACGGTCTGGCCCATAACGCCACGTCGGTCAGCTTTACCGATCCGGCCGCCGGCGGCGCCGGGGGTTCGTTCAGCTATACGGCGACCGGGGCACCGGGCAACACCGACACAGCCAACGTCAGCGTTGCCCGCGATGCAACGGGCACGATCGACGGCACCAACGCAGCCAATATCCTGATCGGCAGCGACGCCGCCAACACGTTCGACGCGGGCGGCGGCGACGACATCGTATTCGCGGGCGGCGGCAACGACACGATCGTGTGGAACGCCAACACTGCCAATGCGACGAGCAACAACAACAGCGACGGCCGCGATGTGGTCGATGGCGGTGCGGGGACCGACGATACGTTCGTGATCAACGGCAACGCCGCGAACAACGTCGCCGAAACCTATCGCATCTATTCGCGTGCGGCGGCCGATGCGGCCGGGCTGGCGGTGCGCAATCCCGACACCGAAATCGTGATCACGCGCGGCGGCACAACCGATGCCTTCATCATCGCCGAACTCGACAATATCGAGGAGATCGTCGTCAACACCGACAATGGCAACGATACGGTTCAGGTGATCGGCGACTTCTCGCCGACCAGCCTCGACGTGAATACCATCACGATCAACGGCGGCGCGGGCGACGACACGGTCGACATCAGCGCGCTCCAGTCGGCACATCGCGTCGTGTTTCGCTCGAACGGCGGCAACGACGTGATCATCGGCGAAATGCGCGCGCAGGATCGCTTCGAACTCGCCGCAGGCAAGACTATTGCCGACTATACGTCCACCGACAATGACGATGGCAGCACGACGATAGCGACCGAAGGCCATAGCGTGACCTTCTTCGGATCGCTGGCGAACGCCCAATCGCCCGCGGGGTCGCATGACGACGACGATCATGACGATGATCATGGTCACGACGATGACGATGACACCGCCCCGCCTTCGCACGACGACACGCTGACCGGCACGGCTGGCAACGACGTCCTGAAGGGCGGATCGGCCGACGATGTCATTCGCGGTCGCGGCGGTGATGACATCCTCGCCGGCGGGTCGGGCGACGACCGCCTCGACGGCGAGGCCGGCGACGACGATCTGACCGGTGGGTCGGGCGACGACATCCTGACCGGCGGTTCGGGCGACGACAGGTTGTCGGGTGGTTCGGGCGACGACCGGATCGACGGCGGGACCGGCGACGACATCCTGACCGGCGGCAGCGGCGACGACGTCTTCGTCTTCGGTCCGGGCCACGACCGCGTCACCGACTTCCGGCTGGGCGAAGACGCTATCGATCTCAGCGGCCTCGGTATCACGGCGCAGACCTTTGCTTCGCGCGTCGTGGTCAGTCAGTCGGGGACCGACACGATCGTCCGTATCGACGGGAACGAGTTGCGCCTCGACGGCGTTGCGGCCGCCGACATGCAGACGGCCTCTTTCGTCTTTGCCGCAACGGGTTCGGGTGCGCCGGCCAATAACAGCCCGCCGGCGGCCAACGAGGCGGCAACGGCCGATCTGCCGTCGCAGCCGGTCGATCAGGGGGAAGCGGGGGCGGCGCCGGATCCGTCCGGGCCGACGCATGATCGATGGGGCGGCGGGTTCGATATCGATATCGGTCCCTGGTGGTTGCGTTCGCGCTTCGAGAGCAACGGGCGCCACGAGATGCCTCATCATGATTGGGACATTCTCTGACATCCCGCCCCCCCGGGAGGTCCGGGCCGGCCCACGCCGGTCCGGACTCAACCGAACAGGAAAGAACCAGGGTCATGCGAACCGATTCCGCCGTTCCGCCGCAAATCAGGCAGGCCTTTGCCGCCTGCCGCCAGCATTTTGTAGCGGCAGCCGTGTTCAGTGCGCTCGTCAATATCCTCTACCTCGCTCCGACGATCTATATGATGCAGGTCTATGATCGCGTCGTTCCGACAGGCGGCGTGCTCACCCTGTTCTGGATTACGGTCATCGTCGCGCTGGCCATCGGCTGCCTGAGTGCGCTCGACATGGTACGCAGCCGGTTGATGCTGCGTGCGTCGCTGCGGCTCAATCGCCAGCTCGCGGCGCCTATCCTCGACCGCCTGCTTGCCCGCGCAAAGGGCAATGCCGACCCCGCCGCGGCGCAGGCGATGCGTGATTTCGACAGCTTCCGCGGCGCGGTCGCCAGCCCGTCGGCGATCGCGTTGTTCGATATTCCTTGGACGCCGCTCTATTTCGTCGTCGCATTCATCATTCATCCGGCACTCGGGGTGATGATATTGGGCGCCGGCATGGTCCTTCTGGGACTCGCGCTTCTCAACGAGCGCGCAACGAAGAAGTCCGCTGCGGCGGGCCATAAGGCGATGGCGGCGGCCTATGCGAGGCAGGAGGCAATGTTCGACAAGGCCGAGATCGTTCGCGCGCTCGGAATGCGCCGCGCGCTCGTCGCGCGCCAGATCGACGATCGCCGCGAGGGTCTCGAGGCCAGCGCCAACACGCAACTGACCGCGACGCGCTATACCGGTCTGGTCAAGTTCGCGCGCATGTTCATGCAGTCGCTGGCGCTCGGCGTCGGCGCATGGCTGGCCATCAACGCCGAAATATCGGTCGGCGCGATCATCGCCGCGTCGGTACTGCTCGCGCGCGCGCTTCAGCCGATCGAGCAGATGGTGCAGGCTTGGCCCGCCATCGGACAGGCGCGGCAGGCGAAGGCATCGATCGAGGCGCTCTTCCGGTCGACCGACAGCCTCGTCGGCGATCGGGTCGTGCTACCGGCGCCCGAAGGCTATGTCGAACTTTCCAATATTACACTGCGTACCCCCGACAACAGCGCGCTGATCCTGCGCGGGGTATCGACCTGGCTGATTCCCGGCGAAGTTCTCGGCGTGATCGGCCCCTCGGGTGCGGGCAAGACGACGCTGGCGCGCATCGCGGCAGGGGCGATCCCGCCCGATGGAGGCGAAGTCCGCATCGACGAGGCGCAATATGGCGACTGGGATGCCGAACGCCTTGCGTCGCATATCGGTTACCTCCCGCAGGAGCCGACCTTGCTCGCTGGAACGATCGGCGAGAATATCTCGCGCTTTGCAGCGGCACGCGGCGAGCACGCCGTCGACATCGACGACAAGGTGACGCGCGCTGCCATCGCGGCGGGCATCCACGACCTGATCCTGCACCTGCCCGGCGGGTATAATGCCCGGATCGGTGACGGCGGACTGCGCCTGTCGGGTGGACAGGCGCAGCGCATTGCGCTTGCCCGCGCGCTGTACGGCGATCCCGAAATCCTTGTTCTCGATGAACCGAACGCCGCGCTCGACAGCCAGGGCGAAGAGGCGCTGAACGATGCGATCGCCGCCGCCAAGGTGCGTCAGGCGGCGATCATGATCGTCACCCATCGCCAGTCGGCGCTCCGCGACGCGGACCGGCTCGCGGTGCTGAAAAACGGGGTGATCGAATATCAGGGGCCGCGCGCCGAGGTGTTCGAACTGCTGCGCGAAAGCGCGGTCGCCGCCGCCAATGTGGTCAAGATGACGAGGAACAAAAAGCCATGAATGCGATGGATTTTGGCGATGATCTTCATGGGGCGCCGCTACCGGCCGAGGCGATCGATTCGCCGAAGCGCGAGCTTCGCACCGGCCTGTTGATTGCCGCCGCATTCTTTGTCGGCTTCCTTGGCTGGGCGGCATTAACGCCGCTCGATGCCGGAGCCATGGCACAGGGTTCGGTTTCGGTTTCGGGCAATCGGCAGGCGGTGCAGCACAAGGATGGCGGGATCGTGACCGCCTTGATGGTCGCCGAGGGGAGCGCGGTTCGCCGCGGCGATATCCTGCTCAAAATATCCGCGTCCGAAATCGTCGCGGCAGAGCGTGGCCTGACCGGCGAAATCGTCGCGCTTCTGGCGCAGCGCGCGCGGCTGGTCGCCGAGCGGGATGGGGCGCGGCATATCGTCGAACCGGTGGAGTTTTCATCCTATCTGGCCGGTGATCGTGCGCTTGCCGACGAAGCGATGCGTGGCCAGCGCCTGCTGTTCGACGCGCGGCAAAGGTCGGGCGCGACCGAACGCGGCATGTTGGGGCAACGGATCGCCCAGCATAACCAGCAAATAGGCGGGTACGACGCCCAGATCGATTCGAACCGGACCCAGCAGCGATTGATCAATGAAGAGCTGACGGGACTGCGAACGCTGTCCGAGCGCGGCTTTGTTTCGACCAACCGGCTTCGCGCCGTGGAGCGCAGTTCGGCGCAGCTTGAAGGCGACTATGGCGCGCTTCGTTCGGACGTCGCCCGGCTGCAGGAGGCGATCGGTGAATCGCGCCTCCAGATGGTGTCGCTCGACCGCCGGATGATCGAGGAAGTCGCGACCCAGCTTCGCGAGGTTCAGGTCCGGCTCGATGAATTGCAGCCGCGCCTGTTCGCCACGCGCGAGCGCCTGACCCAGTCGGTCGTCCGTGCTCCGTCGAACGGACGCGTCGTCGGCTTGAAGGTCTTTACCGTCGGCGGCGTCGTTGCGCCGGGCGAGATGCTGATGGAGATCGTGCCGCAGGACAAGGCGCTGGTTGTGCTTGCCAAAGCATCGCCGAACGACGCCGACGACCTGTCGTCCGGCATGGAAACGCAGGTCCGCTTTTCGGGCATTCAGGAACGGAGCCTGCCGATCCTGAAGGGCCGGATCAACAAGGTGTCGGCGGACAGTTTCGAGGATAACCGCACCGGCATGGAATATTTCGAGATCGAGGTGGTGGTGCCGCCCGCCGAAATGAAGAAGATAGCGGCCCTGCGCGGCGACAACAGTCTGCGCGCGGGTATGCCGGCGGAGGTGATGGTTCCATTGCGCGAACGGACCGCACTTGGTTATCTGATCGAGCCGCTCACGCAAACGCTGTGGAGGGCCGGCCGGGAGCATTAGCCGCGATCCCGGCTCGCTTTCGGCCAAAACCCGGCCAGGTTTCTGCCGCTACTCCGACGCTGGCTTGCGCAACTGCGCCATTTCTATGCGGTCGCGTCCCAGCGCCTTGGCGCGCAGCAACGCGGCGTCGGCGGTACGCACCAGCCGGTCGAACCCGCAATGGATCGGTGCCACGGCGATCCCGACCGATACCGTGATGGGGTCCAGATCCTTGCCGCCATGTCCGAGTTCGAGCGCCGAGATGCGCGCCCGGATATCCTGCGCGCGCTCCTCGGCCTGACCGACCGTCAAGGTGGGGAGCAGGATCAGGAATTCCTCGCCGCCATAGCGAAAGGCAAGGCCCGCTTCGCGCGTCACATTGGCGAGCACCTGCCCGACCGCGCGCAGCACGGCGTCGCCCGCTTCGTGGCCGTGCACGTCGTTGAAGCGTTTGAAATGATCGACATCGAGCATCAGGCAACCGAGGGGTTCGTCGAGGCGTTCCGCCTGCGCGATCTGCGTTTCGAGCACATGGCCGAGTTGCCTGCGGTTGGCGAGGCCGGTCAGGGAATCGGCCATCGCCATTTCGCGCAGCGTGTCGCGAAGCTGGAGATTCGCGATCGCCAGCCCGATATTTTCGGCGAGCATATCGAAATAGATCAGCTGCGCCGCGCTGCGCGCCGCGTCACCCGCCGGCATTTCGAAATAGAGGAGCCCCAGCGTCTCGCGCTGCGCGGTGAGCGGCAGGCACAAAGTGTCGACTGGATGAGCCGCGTCCCATTCGATATGGTCGCAAGGCACGTCGACATTGTCGCCTGCGGGACGATGGCGGAGGCCGCGCCGCAGCGCCCAGCAGGATATCGGCGAAAACTGGTCAGCCGACCGGACCGGCCCCAGCCAGCTACCCGCCTCGACCACAAGGTTGCGCTGCTTGTCGAGCAGGTAAAGCCGGCCCGGCAGTCCGGGCGCGATCTCGGGAACGAAGCGCTGGACAACTTCCTGCAGGTCGTGGAGCGTATCGCAGCCCTGCATTCGCTGCGTCATCCGCGACAGGAGGTCGCGCATCGTCCTGTCGGCATCGCGCTCCGCTTCCAGCCGCTGCCGTTCGATGCCATTCTCGCGGAAGATGCGGATCGCCTGCGCCATGTCGCCGATCTCGTCGATCTGGCTGAACTCGGGCGGCTCGGCGGCATAATCCTGCACCGCGAGCCGGTTGACGACGTCGCTGAGCCGCACGACCGGGTGGAGCACGCGCTGCTTGAAGATGAAATAGAGGACAAACAGGACCAGGAGCGCCGTCAGCCCCAGCACGATTTCGGATATACGCTTCCACAGCCGCGAAAGATCGGTGGCTTCCGAAACCTGCGCTTCGATGCGGCTGTCCAGCCGGTCCTGGAATCGCTGGACCTCGATTTCCGCGCGGTCGAGTTGCCGTTCATATTCGGCGCCGAACAATATCTGGCGCGCGACATCCTTCTTTCCGCTTTCATAGGCGGTGAGCGCCGATTCCTGCTCGTCGTGAAGCGTGTCGGCGAGGGCGATCGCCTTCTTGAGCGCTTCGAGCTCGCCTGCCGTGGCACCGGCGTCGCCGATATGGCGGATACGATCTTCGACAGCTTTGAGAGCGGCCACCTCGCTCCGATAGGCGGCCAGATAGGTCGGGTCGTCGGTGTTGACGAACTGCCGCGCCCGGTCGCTCAGCGCATAGATATCGATTCCGAGTTCGGCCGTCGCCTGATCGAGCCGGTAACGCTGTTCGACCGCCGCGCGCTCGCGGTCCTGCGCGCTCGACGCGAATATCATCGTCGTGCTCGATATCATCGTCAGCACGACGGTCGCGCCATAGGCCCAGTTGGTGATTGTCGCTAACCGCATGACGGGATCCTAAAGAGCCAAATCGTTGGAACGAAGTTAACCTTAGCCGCCGGGCAAAGCGATCGGCCAAAGCCCGCACGCATGTTGAATCAGGAAACGCCCGCTTCTTGCGATTTGCGTCCGGAAGCGGTCAGTCCGCAATCCGATTTCGTTGCCGGAATATATGTGGGGACCAAAAATCCCAAAAACAGGATCGTTCAGTCGCTTCAACGCGTTGATGAGGGTGAATGGCTCCCCGGGTAGGATTCGAACCTACGACCGATCGATTAACAGTCGATTGCTCTACCGCTGAGCTACCGAGGAACACACCGCCGAAGCGGACAAGGCGGCCCCTTTGCCGCCAACCGAAAACTTTATCAAGGGGGTTTTGCGGCCTTTTGCGACTCTCAGACGATAAATTGTTCCATCGCGATGCGTTCGTCGAGGCCCTGGTCGGGGTCGAACAGCAAAGTCAGCGGCCGGCTGCGGTCGGTGGTTACCAATACCGTCTTCACATCGCGGATTTCGCGCTGGTCGGCGACCGCGCTGACCGGGCGTTTCGCCGCCTCGCGGACGTTGAAGCGGATGCTCGTCGATTCGGGGACGAGCGCGCCGCGCCAGCGGCGGGGGCGGAAGGGGCTGATCGGGGTCAGCGCGAGCATTTCCGATTCGAGCGGCAGGATCGGACCGTTGGCGCTGAGGTTGTACGCGGTCGATCCCGCCGGGGTCGACACGAGCACGCCGTCGCAGGCGAGTTCCTCGAGCATCGTCTTTTCGTTGATCATCACCTCGAGCTTGGCTGCCTGGCGCGTTTCGCGCAGCAGCGAAATCTCGTTGATCGCGGGCAGGATATGCCGCTCGCCGCTGATCGTCGTGATATCGCCCGATAGCGGATGGATGAGGAACGGGCGCGCTGCGGCGAGCCGGTCGAGCAGGCCTTCGACGCGAAATTCGTTCATCAGGAAGCCGATCGTGCCGCGGTTCATGCCGAAGACGGGCAGGCTTCGCCGCTGGTCGAGCAGCATGTGCAGCATGTGCAGCAGAAAACCGTCACCGCCGAGCGCGATCAACAGGTCGGCCTCGGCCAGCTCGACGAAATCATAGAGCGGGCGCAGCTCGGCCTCCGCCTCCATGGCGGCGGGCGCATTCGATGCGACAAGCGCGATCTTGCGATGCATATTGGTCCGGTTCCCCCGTGCCTTCAGATATCGGGCGGCGTGTCAGCCCCCCGTTGCACTCATATGACGCGCGACCGCCGGTTTGGACTCTCGTTCGATATGAAAGTCATGCGCGCGGGGTTTGCCAGCCAATGCCAAATCAATCAAGCCGTCCACGTCGCCGCCCTCGCGCAGCGCGGCGCGCAGATCGACATGATCGTCCTGACCAAGGCACATATAGACGCGTCCCTCGACGGTCAGGCGGATGCGGTTGCATGTCGCACAGAAATTGTCGCTGAGCGGGGTGATGAGGCCGAGGGTGACCGGGCTGTCTTCGACCGCGAAATAGCGCGCGGGGCCGCCGGTGCGCTGGTCGACCGGCCAGATAGCGCGGACCTCGCGAAGCGGCGCGACAAATTGATGGAGCGGGGCATAATGATCGCTGCGATCGTCGGATACTTGGCCCAGCGGCATCGTCTCGATCAGGGTGAGATCGCAGCCGTTCGCGGCGCAATAATCGAGCATGGGGAGAAGCTGGTCTTCGTTGAGCCCTGCGAGCGCGACCATGTTGATCTTCACCGTCAGCCCGGCGGTGCGCGCCGCGTCGATCCCGCGCAGCGCGGTGTCGAGGTCGCCGACGCGGGTAATATGGCGAAAGGCGTGCGGGTCGAGCGTGTCGAGGCTGACGTTGATCCGGCGCACCCCCGCCGCGGCGAGCATCGAGGCCTGTTCGGCAAGCCGCATCGCGTTGGTCGTCAGCGTCAACTCGTCGAGCCCGTGCCCGATCATCGCGCCCAGCCGCATCGCGAGCGTGTCGATCCCGCGCCGCACCAGCGGTTCGCCCCCCGTCAGGCGGATGCGGTTGATCCCGCGCGCGACGAACCGCTCGGCAAGGTCGCCCATTTCCTCTATACTAAGGACCGCCGACTTGGGCAGGAAGGTCATGTCTTCGGCCATGCAATAACGGCAGCGCAGGTCGCAGCGATCGGTAACCGACAGGCGCAAGTAACTGATCCGGCGGCCAATGCCGTCGATCAGGGGCGCCGTGGATGCGGCAGATTGGGAAAATGTGGCAGCCACACGCATATTGTGATGCAAAAGGCAGGAGCTTGGCAAGCGAAGCCTGCTAGGGAAAATCGATGAATCGCCTTTCCGAATCCCTCTCCGCCTGTGTCCATAAACTCGAAAAGCTGCACGCACGGCATAATGCCGACGCCGGCGTCATCCTGGTCCAGGTCGACCAGATGGCACGGATCAACAACAGCGCGGGCACCGCGACGGGCGATTCGGTGCTCGACGAAATCGGGCGGCGGCTCGAAAATTTTGCCAGCGACGAATTCGGCCAGGGGTCGTGCGTCGATCGCCTCGACGGGCCGCGCTTCCTGATCGTGCCGGCGACGCCGATGTCGCTCGGCGCGCTTCGTGCGCAGGAGCGTGCGCTGCACGTCGCGCTTGCCGAACCGATCGTCGGCGACCCGAACGGCCGGCTATCGATCCGCATCGCGGCGGCGTTGATCACGCGCGACGAATCGGTCGCCGAACAGCTCCGCGCCGCGGGCGACCAGCTTGCGCGTCCCGCGTCGGCGCGCGACGGGGCGATGGTCCACGCCGCGCTGTCGGCGGGCGAGGTGGTGATCCACTACCAGCCGCAATATGATGTCGGCACCGGCGAGATGACCGGGGTCGAGGCGCTGCTCCGCTGGCAGCATCCCGAACTCGGCCTGCTCGGTGCGGGGCCGCTGGTCACCGCGGCGCGCGCGGCGCGGCTCGAATGCGAACTCACCGAACATGCCCACCGCGTCGCGCTCGCCGAAATGGCGACCTGGCCAAAGGCGCTGGCGCAGCTGCGCGTATCGCTCAACATCACCGCTGCGGATCTTGGCGATCCCGAATTCGCCGGCCGCTTCGCGGGCATGGCCAAGGCGGCGAGGGTCGATCCCGACCGGTTGACGCTCGAACTGACCGAGCAGGCGATGCTGAGCGACCCGGCGAGCGCGGCCGACCAGCTGGCGCAGATCCGCGCACTCGGCGTCGCGGTCGCGATCGACGATTTCGGGACCGGCTATTCCAGCCTGTCGCTGCTCGCGCGGTTGCCGATCGATTATCTCAAGATCGACAGCGGCTTTACCCGCACCATCGACGGCAGCGACCGCGACCGCATCGTCGTGCGCGCGATCGTCGACCTTGCACGCGCGCTGGGCCTGCTCGTGGTGGCCGAGGGGATCGAGAACGAGCGGCAGCTCGCGCGTCTGTCCGAACTGGGTGTCGCGACCTGGCAGGGGTTCCTGAAATCGGGGCCGGTGCCGTCGGACCAGCTTCTCGGGCTGATGGATGCCTAGAAATGTCGCCCCGCGAAGGAGGAGCAAGCGCGTCAGTGCGATCGGCATGGCTTCACGGGCAATAATCCCCGAATTCTTCAAGATGCGGTTGAGCGAATGAAGGCAGCCGCCTAAGGGCCTCGGCCATCACCAGTCGAAAGGATATCTCATGCGCCCCTCAGGCCGCGCGCCCGATCAGATGCGCCCCATCGCCATCGAAACCGGATTTACCATCCACGCCGAAGGCAGCGTGCTCGTCAGCTTTGGCAATACGAAGGTGCTCGTCACCGCGAGCGTCGACGAGAAAGTGCCGCCCTTCCTGCGCGGCAAGGGGCAGGGCTGGGTGACGGCCGAATACGGGATGCTGCCCCGCGCGACGCATACGCGCGGCAGCCGCGAAGCGGCGAAGGGCAAGCAGTCGGGACGGACGCAGGAAATCCAGCGGCTTATCGGACGAAGCTTGCGCGCCGTCGTCGACATGAAAAAGCTCGGCGAGCGCCAGATCATCATCGACTGCGACGTGATCCAGGCCGATGGCGGCACGCGTACCGCCTCGATTTCGGGCGCGTGGGTCGCGCTGCGGCTTGCGGTCGACAAGCTGCTCGCGGCGAAGACGATCGCCGAGGATCCGATCGAGGACAAGGTCGGTGCGATCTCGTGCGGTATTTATCGGGGCACACCGGTGCTCGACCTCGACTATGACGAGGATTCGGTCGCCGAGGCCGACGGCAATTTTGTGCTGACCGGCAAGGGCCAGATCGTCGAAGTGCAGGCGAGCGCCGAGGGTGCGACCTATGACGAGGAAGGCCTCCTTCGTCTCCTCCGCCTCGCACGCATCGGCTGCGGCGAGATTTTCGCGGCGCAGGACAGGGCCACGGGCCGCTGACATGATGCGGAGGCTCGCCCCCGGCAAGCTCGTGATCGCCAGCCACAATGCGGGCAAGGTGCGCGAAATCCGCGCGCTGCTCGAACCCTTCGGGATCGAGCCGGTGTCGGCGGGCGACCTCGGGCTTCCCGAGCCCGAGGAGACGGGGACGACCTTTCGCGAGAATGCCCTGCTGAAAGCCCATGCAAGCGCGTCGGGGTCAGGGTTGCCCGCGCTCGCCGACGACAGCGGCCTCGAAGTCGCGGCGCTCTCCGGCCGCCCCGGCGTCTACACTGCCGACTGGGCCGAACGGCAATGGTTCGAGGGCAATCCGGGGCGCGACTGGTATATGGCGATGGGCAAGGTCGAAGGCCTGCTCGCCGAGCAGGGGCCCGACGTCGACCGCAGCGCGCGCTTCATCTGCACGCTCGCGCTCGCCTGGCCCGACGGCCATGCCGATGTGTACGAAGGGGCCGCCGAGGGCAGCCTGACCTGGCCGCCGCGCGGGAAGCTGGGTTTCGGTTATGATCCGGTGTTTGTTCCGACCGGCAAGTCGCTGACTTATGCGGAAATCGATCCGGCAGAGAAGCATGCGATCAGCCACCGCGCCGACGCCTTTGCCAAGCTCGTGGCGGGGGCTTTCGATCCGCGATAATTTTACCCGGGCGATATTGACTTTTATTTTACCCGGATATAAATGCCGGGCATGACTGAATATGATGCTACCGTCACAGCCTTCCTCGGCGATGCGCAACTCGCCTCGGGAAGGCGCGAAACCGTTACACGGACGTTGGAGGATCGCTATCCCGCTGACCTCGGCGCGATCCTCGTTTTCGACGACGCGACCGGGCGCCTCGCTGACCTCGACTATTGGGATGCCGCCAAGGCGATGCCCGCGCCGTCTGCAGGGCGCCCGCGGCTAGGCGTGAAGGCGCGCGAAGTCACCTTGCTGCCGCGCCACTGGGACTGGCTCGCCGCGCAGCCGGGCGGCGCATCGGCGGCGCTGCGCCGGCTAGTCGAAGCGGCGAGTAAGGAGGCGCCCGACACGAAGCAGCGCCGCGATGCGGCGTATAATTTCATGAGCCACGCCTGCGGCGACCGTCCGGGTTATGAAGAGGCGCTGCGCGCGCTCTACCGCGATGACGATGTGGGCTTCGCCGGGCTGATCGCCGATTGGCCCGCTGACATCAAGCAGCATATCGCGCGGTTGCTCGGGGGCGGCTGACATCCGCGCTGCAGCCCCTATATCGCCGCACATGGCCGAACCGCTCGCCCTCTATGTCCATTGGCCGTTTTGCGTGTCGAAATGCCCCTATTGCGACTTCAACAGCCATGTGCGCGAGAGTGTCGATCAGGGCGTGTGGCGCGAGGCGTTGCTTGCCGATTTGCGGCATGAGGCGGCGTTGCTGCCAGGTCGTACGGTCGGGTCGATTTTCTTCGGCGGCGGCACGCCCAGCCTGATGCCGCCCGCGACCGTCGCGGCAGTGATCGCGGCGGCGGAGAGCGCATGGGGTCTCGCGGACGATGTCGAGGTCACGCTGGAAGCCAATCCCAATTCGGTCGAGGTCGCCAATTTCGCCGACCTCGCCGCAGCCGGGGTCAACCGCGTGTCGATCGGCGTCCAGAGCTTCGATTCCGAAGTGCTTGAATTTCTTGGCCGCGCGCACAGCGAGGACGAGGCGCGCCGCGCCATCGCCACCGCGCAGGAACATTTTTCGCGCGTCAGCTTCGACCTGATCTATGCGCGGCCGGGGCAGTCGATGGCGGCGTGGGAAGCCGAACTGGCGCGCGCGCTCGCCTTCGGCACCGACCATCTCTCGCTTTACCAGCTCACGATTGAACCCGGCACGCGCTTTGCGACGCTCGCGGCGAAGGGCGACCTCGCCATTCCCGACGGCGATGCCGCCGCCGACCTGTTCGACGCGACACAGTCGATGACGCGCGCCGCGGGCCTGCCGCGCTACGAAGTGTCGAACCATGCGCGTGTCGGGCAGGAGAGTCGCCACAATCTCGCATACTGGCGCTACGCCGATTATGCCGGGGTTGGCCCCGGCGCACACGGGCGGCGGTTGGAACAAGCGACCGAGCGGCACAAGAAACCCGAGAATTTCATCGCGGCTGTGGCGCGCAACGGCCACGGATTGAAGGTCGAGAACGACCTGCCGGCGCATGAACGCGCGACCGAGGCGATGCTGATGGGACTGCGATTGACCGAAGGGATCGACCTCGCGCGGATCGAAGCACGCAGCGGACTGTCGCGCGAGGCGTTCGTGGACGCGGGAGCTGTGGCCCGGCTGACCGTTCAGGGGCTGATGCGACAGGACGGCGACCGCCTCGCCGTCACCGACGACGGCATTCTCCTGCTCGACTCGATCCTTTCCGAGGTGGTGCGGACCGGCTAGGCTCGCGCCGAAGCGAGGCGATTTTGAGCGATATGTTGATCCGCGACTGGGATGCCCATCTGGCGCATGAAAAGCGCCGGTCGGAGCATACGCGCCGCGCCTATATCGCCACTGCGGCGCGCTTCTACGCCTTCCTGTCGCGGCATCGCGGCGGCGCGGTCGATGCGCCTATGCTGGCGGCGCTGACCCCGAACGACCTGCGCGCCTACCTTGCCGAACGCCGCGCCGAGGGGCTGGGCAATGCGTCGGCTGCGCGCGAACTTTCGGCACTGCGGACCTTCCTGCGCTTCGTCGGCGGATCGAACGCGAGCGTGCCGCAGTTGCGCGGACCGCGCGTAAAAAAGGGCCTGCCGCGTCCGGTTTCGCCCGCCGAGGCGCTCGCGCTGGTGCAGGATGTCGAGGATCATGCGCGCGAGGGCTGGGTCGGTGCGCGCGACTTCGCGCTGCTGTTGCTACTCTATGGTGCGGGGCTGCGCATCGGCGAGGCGCTGGGGCTGACCGGCGCGGCGCTGCCGCTTGGCGAGACGCTGCGCGTCACCGGCAAGCGGAACAAGACGCGCATCATCCCGATCCTGCCCGCGGTGGCGAACGCAGTGTCGCGTTATGTCGCGGCCTGCCCATATCCGATCGCAAAGGAAACGCCGCTGTTTCTCGGCGCGCGCGGCGGGCCGCTGCAACCCGGTGTCGTGCGCGCGAGCGTGCGCTCGGCGCGGCGCGCGCTGGGCTTGCCCGAACGCACGACCCCGCACGCGCTGCGGCACAGTTTCGCGACGCACCTGCTTGCCGGCGGCGCCGACCTTCGCAGTTTGCAGGAATTGCTCGGCCACGCCAGCCTGGCCTCGACGCAGATATATACCGCGGTCGACGCCGCGCATCTGCTCGACATCTATCGCAGCGCGCACCCGCGCGCCTAATCGGCCTGCTTCGGCTTCCAGGTGACGATGCGATAGATATAGATGACGACGAGCGAACCGATCGCGACCAGCGCCACGGGGCCGACGAAGGCGTCGAGGTTCGCGAACTGCCCGCCGAACCAGTTTCCCGCGCCCGCGAGCGCCGCGATCCAGATCGTCGATCCGGCAGCGGTCCAAGCCAGGAATTTCGCCTGGTTCATCTTCACCATGCCCGCGGGCAGCGACACCATGGTGCGTGCGACGGGCATGAAGCGCGCGACGAAGACGATCGCGGGGCCATATTTGAGGAAGAAGGCGTGCAGACGTTCGACTTCGGCCCAGTCGAGCGTGAGCCAGCGGCCGTGGCGATCGATGAAGGGTTTGAGCCGTTCGTAGCCGATCCACCGGCCAACGCCGTACCAGATCCAGTTGCCCGCGGTCGTGCCTGCGACCGCGACCGCGACGAGCGTCCAGAAATCGAAATGACCCTTGGAAACGGCGATGCCGCCAAGCCCCATGATCACTTCGGAAGGAATCGGCGGAAACACATTTTCGAGGAACATGAGGATGAAAATCCCCACATAGCCCCAGCTCTGGATCAGATTCAGGATGAAGTCGGTCATGGGGAGGGAACGCGCGGGCGCGTCAGCCGATCCGGCGGACGATCGCGTCCCAGATCATCCCCGCCGTATCGCTGTTGTTGAACCGGTCGATCGCGACGATTCCGGTGGGCGAGGTGACGTTGATTTCGGTCAGCCATTCGCCGCCGATCACGTCGATGCCGACGAAGACCAGCCCGCGTTCACGAAGCTGCGGCCCCAGGACGTCGCAGATTTCCTGCTCGCGCGGGGTGAGTTCGGCCGCCTCGGCATAACCGCCCACCGCGAGGTTCGACCGGAATTCGCCTTCGCCGGGCTTGCGGTTGATCGCGCCCGCGACTTCGCCATCGACGAGCACGATGCGCTTGTCGCCCTTCGACACGCTGGGCAGGAATTGCTGGACCATGAAGGGTTCGGGCCAGACCTGTCCGAACAGCTCGACCAGCGCCCCGAGGTTGCTCCCGTCGGCGTCGATCTTGAATACCGCCTTGCCACCGTTGCCGTGGAGCGGCTTGATCACGACGGCACCGTGACGGGCCTGAAAATCCTTCACCGCGTCGAGGCTGCGGGTGACCATCGTCGGCGGCATGAACTCGGCGAAATCGAGCACGAACACCTTTTCGGGCGCGTTGCGGACCGAAACCGGGTCGTTCACGACGAGCGTCTCGTGCGCGATGCGTTCGAGAAGCCATGTGCCCGTGAGATAGCCGAGATCGAAGGGCGGGTCCTGCCGCATCAGCACGACATCGACGTCGCGGCCGAGGTCGAGCAGTATCTCGTCGCCGAACTTGTAATGCGCTCCGGCCTCACGCTGCGCTTCGAGGATGCGGTGCGCCTTTGTCGTCAGCCGTCCGGCCTCCCATGTCAGTCCGCGCACATCGTAGTGATAGAGTTCGTAACCACGCTCGAGCGCTTTCAGGATCAGCGCAAAACTGCTGTCGCCCCCGATGTTGATACCGTCCATCGGGTCCATTTGTACCGCGGCGCGCAGGGTCATTCGATCTTCCTCAGGGTTGCCAGACGTGGACCAGATGGCGCGGCAGGCGCCCCGGCGCAAGGAGCATCACGTCGATCCGTATATCGTCGCGCGGGCCGGCGAAGCGCGGGCGCAGCATTTCGGCCGCGGCGGCGACGCGGCGCAGGCGGTACTGGTCGATCGCGAGGTCAAGGTCGGCGGCGCGGTCGCGCCATTTGACCTCGATGAAGGCGACGGTGCGACCGCGCCGCGCGACGAGGTCTACTTCGCCGACGGGAACGCGCAGCCGTTCGCCCAATATGCGCCAGCCGTGGAGGCGCAGCCACCAGGCCGCGCGGCGCTCGGCCTTGCGCCCGCGCGCCTCGGCGGCGGCGCGGTTCAAGCCTGCTCTTTCAGCGTCAGCGCGCGCGCGTACACGTCGTGGCGGTCGAGGCCGAAGCGCTTGGCGACCGCCTTGGCCGCCTGCGCCACGGGCTTGTCGGCCATCGCTTCGCGCAGCGCCGCGTCGAGCGTCGCATCGTCGGCTTCCTCGGTCACCGCTTCGCCGGGCGGGCCGACGACCACGACGATCTCGCCCTTCGGCGGGGCGTCGGCATAGCGCGCTGAGAGTTCGGTCAGCGTCCCGGTGACGCATTCCTCGAACATCTTGCTGATCTCGCGCGCGACAGCCGCCTCGCGATTGCCAAGCCCTTCGGCCATCGCGGCGAGCGACGCCGACAGCCGCGGCCCGCTTTCGTAAAAGACGAGCGTGGCGCGCAGACCTGCGAATTCGGCGAGCGTGTCGGTACGCGCCTTCGCCTTGTTCGGCAGGAAGCCCGCGAAGAGGAATCGGTCACTGGGCAGTCCCGACAGCGTGATCGCGGCGATCGCGGCGCACGGGCCGGGGAGGGTGGTGACGTGGCGCGCCGCCGCGCGTGCATCGCGCACCAGCTTGTATCCGGGGTCCGAAATCAGCGGCGTCCCGGCGTCCGACACCAAAACGACAATTTCCTGCTCCATGCGCGCAACCAGCGCGGCGCGGGTGCGTTCGTCGCTATGATCATGATAGGGGGTCATCGGCACACGCAAACCCAGATGCGACAGCAGCTTCGCGGTCACGCGCGTATCCTCTGCGGCGATCACGCCGGCGGAGGCGAGCGTTTTGGCCGCGCGTGCGCTGATGTCGCCGAGGTTGCCGATGGGCGTCGCAACGATATAGAGACCGGGCAAGGGAGAATCTGAGATGTTCGAATCTGGCATGACGCTGAAAATGGCAGAAACTGTCGCCCAGCGCCAAAATAATGCACCGCCGCGCCGCCAGATGTTGCGCGGGCTGGGTGTGGCGGCGATGGCGGGGCTGCTTGCGGCGTGCCAGGTCGTGCCGAAGTCGAACGGCCCGGCGACCCCGCCGCCGCCGACCAACCCCGACGATAATGTCGGTCCCGGCCTTCCCACCGATACCGATCGCCACCGCGTCGCCTTGCTCGTCCCGCAGACGGGGCCGAACGCCGACGTCGGCACCGCGATCGCCAATGCGACGACGCTCGCATTGCTCGATTCGCGCACCGAGCGCGTGCGCATCACGACCTATGATACCGCGCTCGGTGCCGCAGCGGCGGCCCGGCAGGCGGTCGCCGACGGCAACAAGCTGATCCTCGGCCCCTTGCTCAGCGAGGATGTCACCGCGGTCGCGCCGGTCGCGCGCGAAGCGAAGGTGCCGGTGCTGAGCTTCTCGAACGACAGCAGCGTCGCGGGTAACGGCGTCTTCATCATGGGCTTCGTTCCCGGCCAGTCGGTCGAGCGCGTCGTCGCCTTTTCGCGATCGAAGGGCCATCAGCGCTTCGGCGCGCTGGTGCCCAAGAATGTCTATGGCGACCGCTCGGCCGCCGCGTTCCGCGCCGCGGTCGCCGAAGCGGGCGGGACGCTCGTCGCGGTCGAAAGCTATGACCGCAGCGCGACCGCACTGACCGGCGCCGCGCGGCGAATCGCCAACGCCGGCGCGATGGACGCGGTGTTGATCGCCGACAGCGGCGGCAACGCCATTCGCGCGGTGCCGGTGATCAAGGGCACCGGCAGCAAGCAGATCCTCGGCACCGAACTCTGGAACACCGATGCGGCGCTCGGCAGCAGCGCGGTGATGCGCGGATCGTGGTTCGCGAGCGTCTCCGACGGCCTTTACGGCCAGCTCGCGACCAAATATCGCACCCGCTTCGGCAAGGCGCCGTACCGGCTCGCCAGCCTCGGTTATGATTCGGTGCTGCTGACGGTGCGGATTGCGCGCGACTGGAAACCGGGCACCAATTTCCCGGCGAACCGCCTGCTCGCCGCCGACGGTTTCGGCGGCATCGACGGCATCTTCCGTTTCAGCAATCGCGGCATTGCCGAGCGCGCGCTCGAAGTCAGCGAGATCGGCGCCGGCGGTTTCCGCGTCGTCGATCCCGCGCCGACCAAATGGTAGCTGCCCGCCGACAGTGGCAGACCAGCCACAGTCGGTCCGAAAAGCGTTAAAAGGTGCACGGGGCGGTCTTTACGACGGCTCCGTGATCACTATATGACCGTCACGCGTGTTTTTGCGTCGATGCTGCACGCCCATTTTAAACGACCCAGGAGATACAGCTATACCACCGCCCATGACCCGTCGCCCAATGGCACCGATGCCGCCGAAAAACGGCCCGCGTTACAATGAATTTATCGCCTCCCCGAAAGTCCGCGTGATCGACGAGGAAGGCGAAAATCTGGGCGTAATGCTGACGGCCGAAGCGATCGAGCAGGCGGCCGAGGTGGGTCTCGACCTAGTGGAAGTGTCTCCGAACGCCGATCCGCCGGTGTGCAAGTTCCTCGACGTCGGCAAGTTCAAGTACGAGGCGCAGAAAAAGGCGAACCTCGCACGCAAGAGCCAGAAGACGCAGGAAATCAAAGAGATCAAGATGCGTCCGAACATCGATGATCATGATTTCGACGTGAAGATGAAGAAGGTCTTCGACTTCCTCGGCGAAGGCGACAAGGTCAAGATGACCATGCGCTTCCGCGGCCGCGAAATGAGCCACACCCAGCTTGGCCTCAACGTGCTGCAGCGCGTCGCCGAACTGACTGCGGAAATCGCGAAGGTCGAGGCGCATCCGCGCACCGAAGGCCGTCAGATGCTGATGGTGATCGCGCCGAAATAAGCGCGGCCGGCTCAGCCGATACGAAATGCGAGGGCGGTCGTTCCAGCGGGGCGGCCGCCCTTTTCGTATCGGCGCTCGATCATCCTGACGTCGCCCGTCGCCGAGATCGTGACGAGCGTCGAAGCGCGCGTGCCATAGACATCGCCGCGCAGGAACAGCGCGGGGTCATCCTCGGCCAACAGCGTGTCGAGCAGGTCCCCGGGGTCGCTGCCGGCCGCGACGGCCGCTTCGAGGGAGAGGCGCAGTCGCCCGGCGCGCGGACAGGGGGCGTCGACGGGTTCATTGGCCAGCGCGTGGATGCCGGGGGCGAGCGGCATGATCAGCGGGACCGGGCGATTGGTGAGCAGCCGCGCCGCGCTGCCGTCCACCGTGAACAGGTTGAACGCGTTGAAGCGCGGCAGGTCTTCGGCTGCAGGTTCTGAAAATTGCCCTTCGCCGCGCAGCAGGTCCGACACCAGCGCGCCGCGCGACTCTTTTTCGGGGTCGGGCATTGCGCCGCGGACATTGGTGACAACCACCACGCGCCCGCTCGGGCGATGCACCCCTAGCCATGTCCCGCCCGCCTGCATGTCGCGACCCGCGACAATCCCGCTGCCGTTGTCCCATTCGGCGAGCGGCGCGGCGGGGCGCGCGTGGAACTCGTCGCGATTGCCGACGAGGATCAGCGGCCAGTCGGGATGGGTCTGGTGAGCAAGGGCGACGACGCACATGCCGACGCATATCGGGGCTCGGCGCGCGCTTGCCAAGCCTCCGTGGCGACGCGAAGCGCCCCGGAGAGCTGTATTGCGGGTCTAAATCACCACATTGCTGGCGACGGTAAAGGATGATAGTTTCGCCCCATCTTTCTGGAGGGGGAGACGAATATGACCGAAGCGCAAAAAACGCCGTGGCATCTGTGGGCCGTCGGTATCCTGTCGTTCCTGTGGCACTGCATTCCGGTTTCCGATTATGTCGGCTTCAAGACCAAGGCGGCCTGGTATGTCGAAAGCTCCGGTCTGAAGCCGGAGCAGATTGCATGGGTCGACGCCTATCCGGTCTGGGCGGATATCGGCTGGGCGCTCGGCGTCTGGGGTGCGATGGCCGGTACCTTGCTGCTGCTGCTCCGCAACCGACACGCCGTCACCGCCTTTCTCGTCTCGCTGATCGGCCTTGCGCTGATGAGCCTCTATCAGGTCGGGATGCAGGCGGCGCAATATCAGGCGCTGTTCGGAGAGGGCGTTCTGATGTTCCTCGGCGTGATCTGGGTCGTTGCCATCGCGCTCTATTTCTACGCGCGCGCGATGAAGGCGAAGGGTGTGCTACGGTAATTGCGTCCGTTATGGGGTGGGGAGAAGTCGTTCGCCCACCCTCGTTTGTCATCCCGGACTCGATCCGGGATCCTTGACTTCGGTGCAGCTATGGATCCCGGATCAAGTCTAACGAGCCACGTGTTTCGTTAGAGGATGACGATTATGGAGAGGTCAGCAAGCGGTTGGAAACGGACGCTCCTACCGCGCCCGAATGAAAGCGCGGATGTCCGCCGACAATTTATGCCGGTCCTCGTCGCGGATATACATCATGTGGCCCGCGCCGTAATAAGTGTAGTGGATGCGGTCCTGCGGGATGCCGGTGCGCGATAGTGCATATTCGGCGGCGAAAAACGGCGTCGCGAAGTCATACCAGCCCTGCGCGACGAGCACTTTCAGCCCTGAATTTTCGCGCAGCGCCTGCCCGATATAGGGCGCGACGTTCAGATAGGCGTTGCTGTCGCGGCCGCCGATCCGCCAGTCCCACTGGCCGCCGATACTGCCGATCGACTGATATTCGCGGTCGGTCTTGAAGCCCAGCCCGTCGCGGCTCCAGCTGTTGATCGCGGCGGTATAGCTCGCGTCGATGCCATAGAAGCTCGGGTCGTTGTCGGGGCCTTCGCCCGCGCTGTCATAATCCTTGCCGGTGTAGCGGCTGTCGAGGCGGCCGACGGTCAGCCCGCGGTCGCGGAGCAACTCCTTGTAGAAGCGGTTGGGCGTGACGCGGAGGTCCGCGCTTTCGAGATAGGTTTCGGAGAGGCCCGTGAAGCGCGAAAGCTCGCGGCGGATCGCGGCGCGCTCCTCGCCCTGCAATTTCTGGCCCTTGAGCAGTGCGGTGGCATAGGGACCGATCGCCCACTGCCGCGCTTCCTCGGCAAAGGCTTCGGGCGACGCGGCGGTCGCCTTGCCATGATAAAGCGCGGTCACCGCCATCGAGGGCAGGTTGGTGATTGGCGACAGCTCGTTGCCCGGCGTGTCGGCGCCCGCGGCGAAATCGAGCACGGTCGAGATCAGGATGATCCCGTTCAGCGCGACGTCATTATAGGTCTCGTTCATCAGCTGGTTGGCGACCGCGGCCGAGCGTGTCGTGCCATAGCTTTCGCCGCCGAGATATTTGGGGCTGTTCCAGCGCCCATTCTCGTTCAGCCAGCGGCGGATCACTTCGGCGACGAGCTTCGCGTCCTGCGTGACGCCGTAATAATCCTTGGGGTCGGCCTTGCCGATCAGGTGCGAGAAACCCGTGCCCGGCGGATCGATGAAGACGACATCGGTGACGTCCATCAGCGCGTCGGGATTGTCGACGATCGGATAGGGCGGGGCGCCGTCGTCGACGCCGGTGCCGGGGATCGCGACGCGCTTCGGCCCGAACGCGCCCATCATCAGCCAGACGGTGCCCGATCCGGGGCCACCGTTGAACAGGAAGGTCACGGGCCGGCCGGGATCGCGCGGTTCCTTGACATAGGAGGTGGTGACGACCGCAACCTCGGGCACGCCATCCTTGTTCCTGATGATCGTCTCGCCGATCGTCGCGGCATAGTTGATCCGCTGGCCGCCGAAGGTGCCCGACAATTTGGTGGTGCGAACCTGCGGCTCGTAATCGGCGGGCTTTTCGGCCTTCGCCTTGTCGGCGGCTTCCTGCGCGTGGACGACGGACGGCGCGGCGACAGCAAGTGCCAGCGCGATAAGCGACAGACCCGATTTCATATATGTATCTCCCCGGTTTGGGGGCGACCCTATGCAGCGCACGCGGAGGCGGCAAGGTTACTTGTCGGTTACAGGCGGGGTTTCGTCGAAGCGGGGCAAGCTGGTGGTCTCACCGGCGCGACAGGATCCGGTCGATCACCCAGGCTGTATGCGCCCCGCTTTCGCCGGTCGAGGGATGCTCCCTGCGACCGGCTAGATGGTCACGCATCGCTTCGACGTGAAAATACTGGATCGCCGGCGGATTGGCGATGACGGTCTCGATGCTTTCATCGCCGCGTACAAGCCGGAACGGCTCTTCGCGGAATATCGAAAAGAGGATGCGGCCGGTGCTGCCGATGATTTCGACCCGGTCCTGCCGTTCAGCCGCGCCGAAGTTCCAGCTTCCCGATCCGGTGACGCCGCCCTTGTGCAGCCAGCACCCCGTCACCGCGTCCGCGGCACGGTAACGGCCCTGCTGATTGACGGCGAAGCCCGCGACGTCTTCTACCTCGCCGAACAGCCAGCAAAAAAGGTCGAGGCCGTGGCTCGCGAGGTCGTCGAAATATCCGCCGGGCGCGATCGCGGCGTCGACGCGCCAGTTTGCTTCCGACAAATCGTCGGGGTGCGCGGGCTTGGTCAACGTCCAGTGGACGTGGCGGACGCTTCCGATCGCGCCGTCGCCGAGCCAGGATTTGACCTGCTGAAACCGGGGAAGTGAACGGCGATAATAAGCGATGAAGAGCGGCAATCCGCGATCGGCAAAGGCGTCGCGGATGCGCACGCATGCGGCATGATCGGGCGCCATCGGCTTTTCGATGCAGCAGGGTTTGCCGGCGCGGGCGACTTCGATCGCATAGGCTTCGTGGCTGTCGGGCGGCGTCGCGATATAGACGGCATCGATATCCGGCGCGTGGATCAGGTCCGCTGCGCTGTCGAATATCTGCGGGACGCCGTGACGCACCGCATAATCCTCCGCCTTTGCGCGGGTCCGGCTGAACAGACCGTGCAGGGTGAAGCCTTCGACCTGTTGATAGGCCGGCGCGCTCTTGCGTTCGGTCACGTCGCCGCAGCCGATCATCCCCCACCGGATCATGGTCATCGGGCGATCACCGCCCCCATTTCGTCTTGCTCTGTTTCCCGAACCGCCCCTTCCGCGTCCCCGGCTTGCCTTCGTTACTGCGCCCGACGCGCGGGGCGACCTGCTGATCGGCCGGCAGGCCGAGTTCGTCGGCTTCGAGCTTGCGGATTTCGTCGCGCAGACGGCCGGCTTCCTCGAATTCGAGGTCGGCCGCCGCGTCGCGCATCTTCTTTTCGAGCTCCTGGATATAGGCGCGGAGGTTATGCCCGACCATGTGCTGCGGCTTGTCTTCGCCGATGTCGATCGTCACCTGATCCTTCGACGCGACATGCGCGATGATGTCGCCGATGTTGCGCTTGATCGTCGTCGGGGTGATGCCGTGCTCGGCGTTATACGCTTCCTGCTTTTCACGGCGGCGGTCGGTCTCGCGCATCGCGCGTTCCATGCTGCCGGTGATACGGTCGGCGTAAAGGATGACGCGGCCGTCGACGTTGCGCGCGGCGCGGCCGATCGTCTGGACGAGCGAGGTTTCGCTACGCAGGAAACCTTCCTTGTCGGCATCGAGGATCGCGACGAGCCCGCATTCGGGAATGTCGAGCCCTTCGCGTAGCAGGTTGATCCCGACGAGGACGTCGAACACCCCGAGCCGCAGGTCGCGGATGATCTCGATGCGTTCGAGCGTTTCGACGTCGCTGTGCATGTAGCGGACCTTCAGCCCCGCTTCATGGAGGAATTCGGTCAGATCCTCGGCCATGCGCTTGGTGAGCGTGGTGACGAGGGTGCGGTAACCCGCCGCGGCGGTCTTTTTCGCTTCGGCGATCAGGTCGTCGACCTGCTCCTCGACCGGCTTGATCTCGACCGGCGGGTCGATGAGGCCGGTGGGGCGGATCACCTGTTCGGCGAACACGCCCTGCGTGCGGTCCATCTCCCATGTGCCGGGGGTCGCCGACACGCTGACCGTCTGCGGACGCATCATGTCCCATTCGGCGAAGCGCAGCGGGCGGTTGTCGATGCAGCTCGGCAGGCGGAAGCCATATTCGGCAAGGGTGATCTTGCGGCGGTGATCGCCCTTCGACATCGCGCCGATCTGCGGGATCGTCTGGTGGCTTTCGTCAACGAAGAGCAGCGCATTGTCGGGCAGATATTCGAACAGCGTCGGCGGCGGCTCGCCGGGCAGGCGGCCGGTGAGGAAGCGGCTGTAATTCTCGATCCCCGCGCAGCTGCCCGTCGCGGCGATCATCTCGAGGTCGAAATTGGTGCGCTGTTCGAGCCTTTGCGCCTCGAGCAGGCGGCCCTCGGCCTCCAGTTCCTTCAGCCGTTCGGCGAGCTCGTGCCGGATCGCCTCGCTTGCCTGCTTGAGCGTCGGCCCCGGCGTCACATAATGCGAGTTGGCAAAGACGCGGACATAGTTGAGGGTCGCGATCTTCTTGCCCGTCAGCGGGTCGAACTCGGTAATCTCCTCGATCTCGTCGCCGAAGAAGCTGACGCGCCACGCCATGTCCTCATAGTGCGAGGGGAATATTTCGAGGCTGTCGCCGCGCACACGGAAATTGCCACGCGCAAAAGCGGCGTCGTTGCGCTTATATTGCAGCGCGACGAGCTTGCGAATGATCTCGCGGTTGTCGGCGACCTGGCCTTTCTTCAAATCGAAGATCATCGCCGAATAGGTTTCGACCGACCCGATGCCATAAAGGCACGACACCGACGCAACGATGATGACGTCGTCGCGTTCGAGCAGCGCGCGCGTCGCCGAATGGCGCATCCGGTCGATCGCCTCGTTTACCGAGCTTTCCTTCTCGATATAGGTGTCCGACCGCGGCACATAGGCTTCGGGCTGGTAATAGTCGTAATAGCTGACGAAATATTCGACCGCATTGTTCGGGAAAAAGCTTTTGAACTCGCCGTAGAGCTGCGCCGCGAGGATCTTGTTCGGCGCGAGGATGAGGGCGGGGCGTTGCAACTCGTCGATGACCTTTGCCATCGTGAAGGTCTTGCCCGATCCGGTGACCCCCAGCAGCACCTGATCGCGCTCGCCATCGAGCGCCGTGGAGACGAGTTCCCTGATCGCGGTCGGCTGGTCGCCCGCGGGCTCATAATCGCTAACCAATTCGAATCGTTTGCCGCCTTCGACCTTGTCGGGGCGCGCCGGACGATGCGGGACATAGCCCTCGGCGGTATCGATTTCATCGAGCGATGTACGAATCTGAATTGCCATTGCTGCCAATATGGTATCGATGAGGCGGGTCCACAATCGCAATGAATCAAAACAATCCCCCAAACGGATAGTCACAGGAGACAGGGTATGAAGAAGTTTCTGACGGTCGCCGCAATCGGCGCCCTCATCGCGGTGTCGGGCTGCGGCAAGAGCGAGAACGCCGCGAGCGGTCCGGTCAAGCGCGAAGCCGGTAACTGGAAAACCGACGTCAAGCTGGTGAAGTTCGAAGTCCCCGGCATGCCGCCCGAAATGAAGGACGGCATGGCGAAGATGATGGAAGGCGCCAGCGGCATGGACCAGTGCTTCACGCAGGAGCAGGTCGACAAGGAAGATATCGCTGCCGAACTCGCCAAGGGGCCGGGCAACGGCGGCGAATGCACCTGGTCGAAGAAGGATATCGCGGGCGGCAAGATCGATATCGCCGGCACCTGCAAGGCCAACGGCCAGACCGTCGACATGGCGATGACCGGTACGATGGAAGCCAAGAAGAGCGACGTCACCATCACCACCAAGGGCAAGGTTCCCACCGGCGGCGACATGGAAATGGTCATGCAGATGACGCAGACCCATACGGGCCCGTGCAAGGCGCCGGCGGCGACGTAAGCCTTCGTCTTTTCGGCGAACAACAGGGGCGTCGGTGGAAACCGGCGCCCCTTTTCGTTACAGGATGGAAGAAAGGCGGGGGCATGGTCGTTTACATGGTGTCGGGAATCGGCGACCGAGGCGGTCATCCGCCGTACGCCCGCCGTAGCGCGAGGGCGTCGGCTTGACCCGCTGGCTCGACCGTCGATCGACCCCGCTGCTGCTCGGCCTGTTCGCGGGCCTGCTGGCGGTTGCGGCGGGATTGCTGGCGGGCGGCGATGCCACCGAGCGCGCGGGGCTTGCCGCGCGCTGGACCGCACGCGCGGGCCTGCCGCTGTTCCTCGTCGCCTTCCTTGCCTCGACCCTGGTGCGCCGCTGGCCGGGGCCGGTGACGCGCGCCGTCCTTCGCCGGCGACGGCAATGGGGGCTGGGCTTTGCGCTCGCACATACGATCCATCTCGCGGCGCTGGGCATCAACGTCATCGTCTATGCACCGGGGCGGACATGGCAGTCGCTGGTGGGAGGCGGGCTCGCTTATGCCATTCTCTATCTGATGGCGCTGACCTCGACCGACGGATGGCAACGGCGGCTCGGCAAATGGTGGCGGCGCCTCCACCTGTTCGGCGTCTATTATATCTGGTTCATCTTTACCGCGAGCTATGCCGGCCGCACCTTTGGCGACGATCCGGACAGGCGGATCGTCGGGATCGTGTTTGGATCGATCATGATTTCCGCGCTCGCGCTGCGCCTTTGGCCGCGGCGCTTCGGTGCGGTCGTCGCAAAGTAGGGCAGGTCGACTTGCCGGGCGGCGAACAGGTGGGGCTGTTTGGCCGCCCGGCGAAGTCTCAAAATGAAGCCTGAGGGGGATCGAAAGGCGCCAGGGACCAGCTCGCACCTTCCGCCTTTTGGCTTCACGCCGCGCCATCGTAGGAATGCCGCGACGGTCCAAGAATGACACAATTTCGAAAGCTTGGCAGTTACAAGGGGTCACACGGTGCGATGTTGCCGTTTGATAACCAATCGTTAACCCGGTTTCGCGCATTTCCTTGCAGATTGGCGAGGCGCCCTTCTTCTGATATGGCGTGCGGCCGCCTTGTTACCGTTACGTGGAAGTAACAATGGGTGGCCGCGCTGACTGATTGGCGTATCTACCGCACCGCCCGTCGGGGGCATTTGAGGGTAGCATGGACCACGCGAAAGCGAATGAGACACAGAATCCTGGCGAGACCGACCGGATCATCGCGGACGAACTCGAGCGCTTGCTCGATTCACCGATGTTCACGCGCTCGCCGGTGCTGTCGCGTTTGCTGCAATTCCTTGTCGAACATCGCCTGCGCGGTGGACGCAGTTCGCCCAAGGCCTATGCGATCGCGACCGAGGCGCTGGGCCGCAGCGAGGATTTCGATCCCGCGGTCGACAGCTATCCGCGGGTCATGGTGGGCCGGCTGCGGAGCCTGCTCGACCGCTATTATGCCGACACGCCGTGGGTACATCGCCTGCGCGTGCCGCAAGGCAGCTATGAGGTTGTTGTCCAGTATCGCGCGGCGCCCCCGTCAGCGCGATCGGCCGACGAGCCCGCGGTAGCGGGTGACGTCAAAGCGGCACCATTCGCTGCGGCGTCGGGGCGGCCGCCCGTATCGGGTGGGGCGCATCGGCGGCCCGACGGCGGCCCGCACTTTGGCCGCTGGATCGTGGTCCTGATCCTTTTTGGACTGGCGCTTCTCGCGCTCTGGATGCTGCGCGGCGGCTCCGACCGGCTGTTTTTGAGCGACCCGGTGCCTGTTCCCTTGCTGGAGGTCAGCGCGCCCGCGGCAGGGAACTCGCCCGAATCGCGGGCACTGGCACGCGCGCTCGACGGCAAGCTGCGCGACGGACTCCGGCGCTTCGAGCTCGTCGACCTGCTCAGCTCGAAAGCGCCCGGCAGCGCCACGCCCCGGAACGGCGACTATCGGCTCGACACGTCGCTTGTTCGCACGGTCGACGGCCTCACCGACGTGACGCTCGTCCTCAATCGCGTGGCCGACCAGCGTGCGATCTGGTCGCAGCAGCTGCGCCTGACCCAGCAGGAAACCCCCGAATTCTATGCAATCGAGCCGCTGATCGCACAGCTCGCGGGCGATTATGGGGTGATCGTTCGCGATCAGGTTCAGCGTCAACCCGACAATTATTCGCCGGGCTTTCCCTGCCTGGCGCAGTTCAACCGGATGCGCCAGATGCGCAATGCGGGGGCCGCCAAACAGGTCGATAGCTGCCTCCGCGCGACGCTCAAGGCCAATCCGCGCGATCCCGTTGCGCTGAACGCGCTGTCGCTCGTCCGCTATGGCGACTGGCAGCCGCTGCGGATGACGCCGGCGGGTCGCGAGGCGTTCGGCGAGGCGCGCGCGCTGGCGCTGCGGTCTTACGAAAACAGCCCGAACTCGGCGGCGGGGCTATTCGCGATGGCGCGCGCGAATTTCTATTCGGGCAATTGTGCGGGCGGCAATGCGATGGGCGACGCGGCGATCGCGCTCAACCCCTATGATCCCGACATGGCGGGTTTCCTGGGGCTGTTCAAGCTGACCTGCGGGCAGGCGTCGGAGGGCGAGGCGCTGCTTCGGCGATCGTTGCAGCTCGATTCTTCCTACCCCGGCGTTCCGGCGGTCACGCTGGCTTTCGTGCTGTCGCAGCGCGGCGAAGATGCGGAAGCGCGAAAGATTCTCGACCAGATGCCGTCGCCGAGCAACATGGAGCCGCAATATATGATGGTGCGGGCGATTGTGCTGGCGCAGCAGGGCGACGTGGCCGCGGGGCGTGCGCAATGGCAGCGGCTGCTCACCTACACGCGTCAACCCGCCGACGCGGCGCCCGAACGGGTGCTGGGCCGGTTCATGATCACGCCGGTCGTTATTCAACGCGCCTCGGCGGCGCTGCGCGAATCGGGCGTCGTTCCGGCAAAAGCCGCGCCCTGACGGCCCGCCTGCCGGCGCTGGCTGCGCCTTGACGGCGCGGGCGACGCTGCGCAGGATGGCGCGATGTTTACTGCACTTGCCCTGCTGACGCTCGCCGCCTCACCCGCGCCGCCCGCGCCGCCCGCGGCGGTCGCGGTGCGTTTCGACCGCGAAGGGCGGATCGAGACGCGCGTCGCCGAGGGGTTCGCCGACCCCGCGAATACGCGGCCGCTGACCCCCGACGACCCCGTTCGCATCGCGTCGGTCTCCAAGCTCGTCGTCGCGCTCGGGGTGTTGCGGCTCGTCGAGGCGGGCAAGCTCGATCTCGACCGCGATGTGTCGGTCTATCTGGGTTGGCGACTGCGTCATCCGGGCTACCCCGATCGCCCGATCACGCTGGCGCAGCTCCTCGGCCACCGTTCGGGACTCGCCGACAATGTCGACTATGCACTGCCGCTCGACGCCGATCTCGAAGGTGCGCTCCGCAACCCGGCCGCCTGGGACGCAGCGCGCGCACCGGCGGGTGATTTTGCCTATGCGAACCTCAACTATCCCGTCGTGGCGGCGGCGATCGAGGGGGCGACGGGCGAGCGTTTCGATGCGGCGATGGCGCGGCTGGTCATTCGGCCGCTCGGCCTCGACGCCTGCTTCAACTGGCCGACGTGCAGCGACGCTGCGGTCGCGCGGGCGGTCACACTCCGCGGCGCGGACGGCACGGTCGTGCGCGACGACCTGCAAGGCGTGCGGCCGCCTTGCCCCGTCGTGCCCGCCACCGACGGCAGCTGCGATCTTGCGCACTATCGCCTCGCGCGCCACGGCGCGGGATTCAGCCCGCAAGGGGGGCTGCGGATCTCGGCGAACGGCCTCGCGCGCATTGGCGTCATGCTGCTGCGCCGCGGCGAGGGTTTCCTGAAGCCCGAAAGCCTCGCGCGGCTGGAGGCGATGGCGCCCGTGCATCCGACCAGCGGCGAGGGTACCGGCGGGTTTTTCTGCGAATATGGCATAGCTATGCACAGCACGGGCGGCCCGGCACTATCCGATCCGGCGTGCCGCGACGACCTGTTCGGCGATGGGCGGCTACGCCTTGGCCATTCGGGTGATGCCTATGGATTGCGCTCCGGCCTGTGGTTCGACCTTGAAGGCGGCGATGGCATTGCCTATTTCGTCACGCAGGTGCCGGAGGGGCAGAAAGGGACACGGTCGGCATATAGCGCTGCGGAGGAAGTTCTCGTCGATGCGGCGCTTCGCCGCACCACCGGAGCCAGCCCTCTTGCCAGCCCCGCCCACGCGCACTAGGGCAATTTTCAACATTCACGACATAGTCAGAAAAAAGGAACTGTGCATGAGCGATTCGGCCGAAAAGGTTAAAAAGATCGTTGTCGAACATCTGGGCGTCGAAGCCGACAAGGTCACCGAAGAAGCGAGCTTCATCGACGATCTGGGCGCCGACAGCCTCGACATCGTCGAGCTGGTGATGGCGTTCGAAGAAGAATTCGGTGTCGAAATCCCCGACGATGCGGCGGAAAAGATCGCCACCGTCAAGGATGCGATCGACTATATCGAAGCGAACAAGGGCTAAAGCCCTGCGATCCGGCGTGGCCGGATGCGGCGGCAACGCCGCCCACGCATTTCCGGCTTCCCGGTCCCGAGCGCTCGTGCGCAGTGGCCGGGAAGCTTTTTTTATGGAAACGCGTCTTTAGGAATTGATGCGGCTCGCTGCGGGGGCAGGGGCCGATGAAAGGAATGATTATGCGCCGGGTTGTGGTGACAGGTTTGGGTTTGGTGACGCCGCTGGGCGCCGATGTCGAAACCACCTGGAAAAATCTGATCGCCGGCAAATCGGGCGCGGGTACGATCACCCATTTCGACGCATCGGACCAGAAATGCACGATCGCGTGCGAGGTCAAGGGACCCGACCATGAATATGGCTTCGACCCCGGCAAGCGCGTCGATCACAAGGTACAGCGTCAGGTCGATCCTTTCATCATCTTCGGCATCGACGCCGCGGGACAGGCGATCGAGGACGCCGGCCTCGAGGATATGTCCGACGAAATGAAGCTGCGCGCCGGCTGCTCGATCGGATCGGGTATCGGCGGCCTGCCGGGCATCGAAAGCGAAAGCCTGCTGCTCGCCGAAAAAGGACCGGGCCGCGTTTCGCCGCACTTCGTCCACGGCCGCCTGATCAACCTGATCTCGGGCCAGGTCAGCATCAAGTACGGCCTCCAGGGCCCCAACCACGCCGTCGTCACCGCCTGTTCGACCGGCGCGCATTCGATCGGCGATGCGGCGCGGATGATTCGCGACGACGATGCCGACATCATGCTCGCGGGCGGCGCCGAAGCGACGATCTGCCCGATCGGGATCGCGGGCTTCGCGCAGGCGCGCGCGCTTAACATGAGCTATAACGACCGCCCCGAACGGGCGAGCCGCCCCTATGACAAGGACCGCGACGGCTTCGTGATGGGCGAGGGCGCTGGCGTCGTCGTGCTCGAGGAATATGAGCATGCCAAGGCGCGCGGCGCGAAGATTTACGCCGAAGTCGTGGGTTACGGCCTGTCGGGCGATGCCTATCATGTGACGGCGCCGCACCCCGATGGTTCGGGCGCTTTCCGTTCGATGGAAATGGCACTGAAAAAGGCGGGGATGACCCCTGCCGACATCGACTATGTCAATGCGCACGGCACGTCGACGATGGCCGACACGATCGAGCTTGGCGCGGTGAAGCGCCTGTTCGGTAACGAAATAGCCAATGTGTCGATGAGCTCGACCAAGTCGGCCATCGGGCATCTGCTCGGCGGCGCGGGCGCGGTCGAGACGATCTTCTGCATCCTCGCGATCCGCGACCAGATCGTGCCGCCGACGCTCAACCTCGACAATCCCGACGAAGGCACCGAGGGCGTCGACCTTGTCCCGCACAAGGCGAAGAAGCGCGAAGTGAAGGCCGCGCTCAACAACAGCTTCGGTTTCGGCGGTACCAACGCCAGCGTAATCGTCAAGGCGGTCGAGGACTGATTTTTTCCGTCATCCCCGCGCAGACGGGGATCCGGCTACGGCGTTCAATGTCGATCCGGGCGAAAGCGGATTCCCGCTTTCGCGGGAATGACGAGGAGAGAAGATGCATCCGTTCCGCTGGCTGACGATCGCGATTCTGGCATTGCTCCTCGCGGCCTGTTCGGGCGGCGCGCCCAAGGACGCCGAAGTGGTGATCCCGCACGGCACGAGCATCGCGAAGGCGGGGCAGATCCTTGAGGACGCCGGGCTGGTTTCGGCATCGAGTTTCCGCAACGAGGCGCGCTTCTTCGGCTCGGACGATCCGATCAAGCCGGGCGAATACAAGATCGAGAAGGGGATGGACGCGGGCGACATCCTCGAACTGTTCCAGTCGGGCAAGACGATCCAGCGCCTCGTGATGATTCCCGAAGGGATGCCCTCGATCATGGTGTGGGAACGGCTGATGGCCGAAAAGCGCCTGAAGGGCGAAATTCCCGTACCCGCCGAAGGCAGCATATTGCCCGACAGCTATGCCTTCACCACCGGCGAAAGCCGTGCGGCGGTCGTCAAGCGGATGCAGGCGGCGATGGACAAGGCGTTTGGCGAACTCTGGGCAAAACGCACGCCGCGCTCGGCGGTGAAGGATCGCAACGAAGCGATGACGCTCGCCTCGATCGTCGAGAAGGAAACCGGCGTCGCCGCCGAACGCCGCACCGTCGCGGGCGTCTATACCAACCGTCTCGGCGTCGGTATGCGGCTGCAGGCCGATCCGACGATCATCTACCCGATCACGGGAGGCAAGCCGCTCGGACGGCGCATCCTGCGCTCCGAAATCCAGGCGGTGAACGGCTATAATACCTACAGCATGATCGGCCTGCCCAAGGGACCGATCGCCAATCCGGGCAAGGCGTCGATCGCCGCGGTGCTCGATCCCGAAGCGAATGACTATCTCTTCTTCGTTGCCAAGGGCGATGGCGGGCACATCTTCGCGCGCACGCTCGCCGAACATAATGCCAATGTGCAGAAATGGTATCAGCTCCGCCGTGATCGCGGGGAGATGGAATAAGCGGCAATCGCCGGACGGCGGGGAGACGTACGATGCGGAATGTTTCGATATGTGCGCTTCTCTCGCTGGCGATGACCGCCTGCGTGGCGAACGGCGGCAGCGCGGCCGAACAGGCGAGCGAGATCCGTATCGAGTCCGGCCCGCGCCTCGGCGCGCCGCGCGCGACCCACCAGCTTGTCGCAGCGGGGGAGGGGCGTTTGCTCGCCATCGGCGGGTGCGTGCGCGCGGGCTGCGAGGCTGGCCCGGCCAGCGCCACCGTCGATATCATCGATGCCGGCAGTATGGAGCTTGCGGGCAGTGGTCAGCTCCTCGCCGAACGTATCCAGCCGTCGGTGGCCGCGTTGCCCGGCGGGCGAGTGCTCATCCTTGGCGGATGGGTCGACGGGCGCGTGTCGGCGACCACCGAAATATTCGATCCCGCGACGGGCCAGTCGGTCGCGGGGCCGGCGATGGCAGTGCCGCGAAACGCCCCGGCGGTCGCGCGTCTCGCCGATGGCCGTATTCTGATCGCCGGCGGATATGACGGGACGGACGTCCGCTCCGACGCGGAAATCTTCGACCCCGTCTCGGGCCGCCTGAACGCGACGGGCTCGCTCGGCGCCGCGCGAAGCGGTGCGACGGCGACTTTGCTCCGGGACGGACGGGTGCTGGTGACCGGGGGCGGTCGGCCCGATCGCGAGCCGCGGCAAGCGCTGGCGAGCGCCGAGCTGTTCGATCCCGCGACCGGCCGGTTCAGCGCCGCCGGGACGATGGCGCAGGGACGGTACAAGCATGGCGCGCTGCGCCTCGACAATGGCGACATATTGGTCGTCGGCGGATCGGATGTCCGCGATTATGACGGAAAGCTGCGATCGGTCGAGCGCTTCGACGTCGCGGCGGGGCGCTTCGTTTCCGCGGGCAACCTCGCCGATCCGCGCTTCAAGATCAGCGACGGGCTGCTGTTGCTTTCCGGAAACCGCGTCCTCGTCGCCGCGGGTGACAGCGCCCCCGAAATCTTCGACGTCGCCAGCGGCACGGGCCGTCGGCTCGACTATGATCTCGGCGGGCCGTGGAATTATATGACGCTCGTCCGCGCCGACGCCCGGACCGCGCTGCTCGCCGGCGGCTATCGCGAAGGGCGGATCGAACCGACCGATCAAAGCTGGATTATCCATTTGCCGAAGGGTTGACGTCATGACCACTGCCAAGCTGTTCCTCCACGGCGTCCCCGACAGCCCGGCGATCTGGCGCCCGCTGCTTGGCACGCTCGACCTTGGCGATACGCCGGTCGCGGTGCCCGCGCTTCCGGGATTCACCGGCCCGCTGCCGGCGCGATTTCCCGCGACCAAGGACGCCTATGCCGATTGGGCGGTGGGCGAGGCGGAGGCGCTGTTCGCCGTGCACGGCCCGATCGATATCGTCGGGCATGACTGGGGTGCGCTGATCGCGCAGCGCGTCGCGATGCTGCGTCCCGACCTCATCCGCAGCTGGGCGATCTCGAACGCGGTGATCGATCCCGATTATCGCGGTCACCGCCTCGCGCGAATCTGGAACACGCCCGTCCTCGGCGAAATCTTCATGGCGCTCAGCAAGCCCGCGAAGCTCGCCGAAGGCCTGGCGGCGCAGGGGATGCCCGCCGACATCGCCGCCGAGGAAGCTGCGCAATGGGCGAACAGGGACAAGCGCCGCGCGATCCTCAAGCTCTATCGCTCGGCGAAGGGGTTGAGTTTCGAGCATGACTGGGCGCGCGATATCCCCAAATTGCCCGCCAATGGCACATTGGTGTGGGGCGCGGACGATCCCTATGTCGAGCTTTCGGTTGCGCAGCGCTTTGCGGCAAACACCGGCACGCCGCTCGCGGTGATCGAAGGGGCAGGGCATTGGGCGATCGCCGAGCGGCCCGCCGACGTTGCCGCCGCGCTCCGGAATTTCTGGAGCAGACTGTAAACAAAGGGCTTTTCGATATGATCGTTAGAGTCGATCATTCTAAGCCGGTTAATCGATTGGATCGTGCTGCGGTTTTCGATCATGGGCGCGGCCATCGACGAAGGGCGTCCTATGGGTGATGACAAGATTCCCCCGAAATTGTCGCGCTCATCCCTTCGCGAAACAGGCGGCCCGGTCATCCCCCCTCCCTTCCGGGCCGCTGGCGCCGTGCCCATCATCGTAACCGCGACGATGGGTGCGGCGGACCAGCGTGTTTTCGACCGCCTCCGCGCGGCGCATTTTCCGCCCGGCCGCAACCATGTGGCGGCGCATATCACGCTGTTCCACCAACTGCCGCCATCGAGCCACGACGAGCTGGATCGGCTGATTCGGCGGATCGCGGCCGACACACCGCCGCCTCCGGCGCACCTGCGCGAAATCTATTCGCTCGGCGGCGGGGTCGCCTTTCGCATCGAAAGCCCCGATCTGGTCGCCGTCCATGCCCGCATCGCCGACCATTTTGCGGGGGCGCTCACCGCGCAGGATCAGGGCGTTCCGCGCCTGCACATCACCGTCCAGAACAAGGTGGAAGCCGCCGAAGCGCGGAAATTGCGCGACGCGCTCGCCGCCGATTTTCATCCACGCCCCCTGGCGATTACCGGTCTCGCCGCGCATCATTATCTCGGCGGGCCCTGGCAGGCGGCCTTTGCGCGCAATTTTCGCGGAGTGCGCACATGATATTGACCCGCGGCAACGGTCTGCCTATAGGCGCGGCTCGCCCGACGGGGCGACCCTTCGGGGCGGAGTAGCTCAGCTGGTTAGAGCAGCGGAATCATAATCCGCGTGTCGGGGGTTCGAGTCCCTCCTCCGCTACCACCCTTCAATCCAGAAATGGCTGCTTTCCTAGGGTCTTCCACCTTCGCCGTGCGGGGAATGCACACTATCTGCACAGTTTTCGGCGCATATGTCGCACAAATGCCATCCCTGTCGGTATCGGATACCGAATGGTACCCAGTAGAGATGTGCGCAAGCGCGCTTGCGCTGCGGGAACTCGATGACCTGCGCCTGCGGAGTTCCTTGCGGAGGCGCGGGGCGTTGGCGCTGTCGTGCCCCTCGAAGGTGACCTTCGTGTCGGTGTGGCCGAGCGGGCGGGCGACGATGGGCGGACGCCGCCGGGCCATGGATGTATAAGGATGCATAACGGCACCGTTAGCGGACGATCCGCAAGCGGTCTTGGCCTCCGAAGCTTCGTCTCAGCGCGCGCCGCTTTTCAGGCTTTGTAGCTCGTCGCGGGCTACGCGTTGTAACGCCGCCGCCTGCGCGTCCGACAATCCGAGCTCGTCGGCGCCCTTTTCCTTTGCTCCGAGCGCCGTCGGATCGACGCCGGTGATCGCGCCGAAGGTCACGAGTGCCGACAGATAGGAACCGGCGACGCTCGCGTGATAATGGTCGTAGGCCCACAGATCGAGCTGACCATAGCTGGTGCCGTCATAGGGGTTCGGGTCGGCGACGCCGGTCGTCATCGCGCGGTTCCAGGCCTGGCCGACCGGCACGACGCCCGCCACGGACGGATTGGCGACGCGTGCGCGGTCGGCCGCGGCGCGGAGGTCATCGGCCATCGCCGTCACCGGCTTTCCGTACCAATGCCCCCCGGATTTGTACGTCTGGTCGGCGCGCGTCCATGTCGACGCCAGCCGGATGTCTACGGCGGGGTTGCGCGCCTTGAACAGCGCGGCGAGCCGGTCGACATTGTACATGTAATTGGCGGGATCGCCCGGTTTTTCGCGGTCGAGCGTGCTGAATTCCTGCAGCACGACGATGTCCCATTTGGCGTCGAAGAGCTGGCGCCGCTCGTCGTAGTGAAAGCCCAGCGACTTGCCGCCCTGCGTCTCGAGGCTGACCTGGTAATCGAGCCCCGCCTGCTCGGCGAACGCTTTGAACAGCGCGGGCACCCCGCCGTAACCGGCGTTGTTGAGGTCGGTGACCGACCCCGCGCGCCAGTTGCGCGCCGCCGAATGCGCGCCCTGCGTGAAGCTGTTGCCGATGAACAGGATCGTCTTCGGCGCCGCTTTGGGTGGTGCGGAGGAGGTCGCGCCGGCGGCGGTCGGCGCGGGCGCGCTCTCCTTTGCCACTGCCGCCGGCGCGATGGCGAGCGCGGCAGCGCCGATCAGAAACCAGATGCCGTGCCCGTTTTTCATGTCAGAACTCCGTGGTGACCGAGGTGTACCAATAGCGGCCATAGGGGCTGTACAGCGATCCCAGATAGCCCTCAGACGAAAGCGGCGGTTTTTCGTTCGTTATATTGCGTACCCCCACGCGCCAGCGCATGTCGCCGCCCAGACCGCCGGTATCCTTGATCCGCACCTGCGCATAAAGATTGCCGGTAAGCTGCGATTTGACGCGCCATGGATTGCCATCGACATCGACGAACGCCGTTTCATCGACCGCACCGGTGTAGCGCGCGAAGGCGCCGACCTGGAACTGGCCCAGCGACCATGTGAGCGACGCGGTGCCGCGCCATTTCGGGCGGCCGTTGGCCTCGATCAGATTCTGGGTCTCGGGCAAAGGCGTTGCGACATTGATGTCGCCTGCGGCGCGGGCAGCGACGAGCTGGTCGACCGCATCGCCGGGCGCCCGCGAGAATTTCAGCAGCCGCGTCGCGTTGACGGCAAAGTCGAACTTGCCCACGTCGGTCTTCGGCGATTGCCAGTAAAAGGCGAAGTCGAGCCCGCGTACCGTTTGCGGCTGGAGGTTGATGAACTGGTCGCGCACCGTGGTGATGCGGCCGACCGGCGCGATTCCGGTGCCTGCGAATGCGGTCACATCATCGGCGTTGGCGGCGTCGCGAATGACGTTCGGGTTCGACGATCCCTGAAGGCGGAGCAGATAGTCGAGCGCGATTGCGGTGTCGTTGCCGAGGATGCCGACGATGCCCTTTTGCCTGATCGACCAATAGTCGACGGTGAAGGTCATGCGGCCGAGGTCAGAAGGCAGGAAGGTCGGCTCGAACACCGCGCCGAGATTATAGTTGCTGCTCTTCTCGGGCTTGAGGTCGGGGTTCCCCGACACGCGGCGCGAATAGCCGACATTGTTGCCGCACGCGTTGAAATCGGGAATGCGTCCGGCGCGCAGGTCGACCTCGCAGCGCAGGAAATCCTGGCTGGTCGCGAGGCGCGCATATTCGACCGCGTTGACCTGTTCGAGGTTCGGGGCGCGAAAGCCTTGCGAGAAGGAACCGCGCAGGCGGAACCCGTCGACGACGTCCCACGCCGCCGCGACCTTCGGCCGGGCGACGCTGCCGAAATCGCTGTAATGTTCATAGCGGCCCGCGAGCTGGATATCGAAACGGCGGACGAGCGGGATGCCCATCTCCTCCGACACGATCGGCACCGCGAGTTCGGCATAGGCGGCCGCGACGGTGCGCTTGCCATAGGTGTCGGGATTGTCGCTGACCGCCGCGGCGTCGCTGATCGTCACCGCGCCCGACACCGCGTCGATGAACGGGCTCGACCCGTCGACCGCCGAATCGCGGTCGTCGCGCTGCGTCTCGCGCCGTACTTCGACGCCGAACGCGACGCCGAGGTCGCCGCCGGGCAGGGTGAGCAGACCGGCGCGCGAGGCGCGGAAGTCGCCCATCGTCAGCGTCGTCTTCGACCGGCGCTGGAGCTGGAAGGTGATCGCGTCGAGCGCCGTCTGCGAGCTTGGGGTGCAATCGCCCGAGCTCAGGCTGTCGATGCAGCCGCCGTTGAACGGGTTATACGCGTCGGGGATCGCGAGCGCGAGGCTCTGCTGGAGCGCCGAACTGCGCACCGCGAGGCTGCTGTCGACCGCCGAGGCTTCGGAATAGACGAAGGCGCTGTCCCATTTGAAACCCGCTGTCTCGCCGCGCACCCCGATCAGGCCGCGCAACTGCTCGCCCGAGACTTTCACCGCCTGCGGCCCGGTATCGACGAAGCGATAGGTGGTGAGCAGGACCGGCAGGCCCGCCGCGGGCACGTTGACGAGGCCCGGGATGCGATTGGGGTTCGGCTGACCATTGATCGTCGCTGCACCGAACGGGTTGTAATAGTTGCTCGCCGGAATCCAGATCTGGTTGAGGTTGATCACCGGCGGCTGGATGCGCGTCGTATTCGAACGGTAATAGCCGAACTCGCCGAACAGCGTCAGATCGTCGGTCACGTCATAATGGCCGTTCACAAAGGCATTATAGCGCTTCACGCTGGGCATCACCGTCGTCCCGACCGCGGTGTCGTAGCGCAGGTTGCGGAAGGCGCCCGTGGTCGCGAGCGCGGTGTTCACGAGGCAGAGGTCGGGGGTGAGCTGCTGGGTGCAGCCGCCGAGGCTGGTCGGGCGAACGGTGAAGGCGCCCGCCGCCGTGGTCAGGTTCGTGGCGCCGCGGCGCGGGCGGCCGCCGGTGACCGGAACCATCAGCGCAGGCCAGGCGCCACGCGTTGCGCGGCCGTCGGGGGTGGTCGATCCGGCGAAGCCCGGATAATCGGCGAACAACGGACGCAGGTCAGCCGATGCGGTAAAATCCTGATCCTCCGCCCGCAACGCTGCGCGGTCGGTATATTCAAACGACAGGGTGATGTTGCCGCGATCGAAGCTCTTGCCCGCGAGGATATTGCCCTGGAATTCGCGCAAATGCGTTCCTTCGGCGCCACCATATTGCCCCTGGAGCCGGAGGCCGTCGTAGTTGTCCTTGAGCACGGTGTTGACGACGCCTGCGACGGCATCCGAACCGTACAGCGCCGCGGCGCCGTCGAGCAGCACCTCGAGCCGCTGAAGCCCCGTCGTCGGGATGGCGTTCGAGTTATAGCTCAGCACCGGGACGGTGCCGGTGTCCGACAGGCCCTGGCTCGCGGGGTGGGTGACGATGCGGCGGCCGTTGAGCAGCACCAGCGTGTTGCCGACGCCCAATGAGCGCAGGTTGACCGAACCGACGTCGCCGCGCGCGGCGTTGCTGGTCTGCGCATTGTTGCCGGGGTTGAAGCTGACGTCGCCCATCTGCGGGATGTTCCGGATCAGTTCGTCGCCGCTGACCGCGCCGATCGCGTCGATCCGATCCTGTCCGACGACGACGACGGGCAGCGCTTCGGTGACGCGCGCGCCTTCGATACGTGTGCCGACGACGACGATGTCGCTTGCGGCGGCGGTTTCATCCACTTGCGCTGCGCTGTCTGCTGTTGCGCCGCTGTCCTGTGCCCGGGCCGGCGCGCAGGCGAGCAGGCAGAGCGCCGTGCTCGTCAGCAGCATTGCCGATTTCGTACCTCTCATGATCATCCTCCCTGTTATTTTTCTGGACCTTTTCGGCCCCTAATCCATGTCCTGTTCGACCGGCGGCGCGGCGATGCCGGGGGCCGGATCGCCGTCGAGCGCGAGCCGCAGCTGTTCGCGGTCGAGCGCATTGTCCCAGCGCGCGACGACGACCGTCGCGACGGCATTGCCGATGAAATTGGTGAGGCTGCGGCATTCGGACATGAAGCGGTCGATGCCGAGGATCAGCGCCATGCCCGCGACGGGGACCGAGGGGACGATCGACAATGTCGCGGCGAGCGTGATGAAACCGGCGCCCGTCACCCCCGCGGCGCCCTTGGAACTGATCATCGCGACGAGGAGCAGCGCGACCTGGTCGCCGAGCGACAGCTCGACATTGCACGCCTGTGCGATGAACAACGCGGCCAGCGTCATATAGATGTTGGTGCCGTCGAGGTTGAACGAATAGCCCGTTGGTACGACCAGCCCGACGACCGACTTTTCGCAGCCCGCGCGCTCCATCTTCTCGATCAGGCTGGGCAGTGCGGCTTCGGACGAGGAGGTGCCGAGCACGAGAAGCAGTTCGGCCTTGAGGTAGCGGCAGAGCTTGAGGATCGAGAAGCCGTTGAGCCGCGCAACGACGCCGAGCACCCCGAGCACGAAAATGAGCGAGGTCAGGTAAAAGGTCGCAACGAGCTGCCCGAGATTGACGAGCGAGCCGAGGCCATATTTGCCGATCGTGAAGGCGATTGCCCCGAACGCCCCGATCGGCGCGGCGCGCATCAGTACCGCGACAAGCCGGAAGACGACGATGCCGATCCGCTCGAGCAGGTCGAGCACGGGTTCGGCGGGCTTGCCGACCATCGACAGCGACAGGCCGAACAGGATGGCGACGAACAGCGTCTGGAGAATCGAGCCTTCGGTGAACGCCGACAGGAAGGTCGTCGGGATGATTTCGAGCAGGAAGCCCGTCAGGCTGACCTCATGCGCCTTTTTGTCGAAATCTGCGACCGCGCTGGCGTCGAGCGTCGCGGGGTCGATGTTCATGCCCGCGCCCGGCTGGACGAGATTCGCGACGATCAGGCCGACGATCAGTGCGAGGGTGGAGAAGAAGAGGAAATAGGCGAAGGCCTTGCCCGCAACGCGGCCGACCGAAGCGATTTCCTTCATGCCCGCGATGCCCGTTACGACGGTCAGGAAAATCACCGGGCTGATGATCATCTTCACCAGCTTGATGAAACCGTCGCCGAGCGGCTTGAGCGCTTCGCCCCAGACAGGCCAGAAATGGCCGATGACGGCGCCGAGCAGGATGGCCACAAGGACCTGGACATAGAGGTGGCGATAGAAGGGTGTCTTTCCCGCCGGTGTCTGCCCGCTATCCTGAATTGCGATTGCCGCCATGCGCTCCATCTCCCGGCACGGCTTTGCGCCGCTGCTTCGGGTGATTTTATGAGCGAGCTTCCGGGCGTACCAAGCGGCTTCTAAATCTTAGGTAATCATCTGATAAATAAAGAATAATTACGATGCCCGGCGAGGAGGTCATCACAATTTGTGTGATTTTCCGCTTAGTCATTCGTCATTTGTGCGATAATCCGCACAAATGACGAAGCTGCTCCAGCCGATTGATTCGCGTGTGTCCGGCGCCGGGCGGCGGCTCGGCTGGGCCGCGGCGCTGGCAGCGCTGTTGCTGGCGGCCATCGCGTTCGCGGCCTTCGGATGGGCGGGCGGGCACGCGCGTACCGCATCCGACATCGCCGCGGCACAGCAGGCGCGAAGCGCCGCCAGCCGCCTTGCCGGCGAGCTTCAGAAATTCCGCCTGCTGCCGCTGGTGCTGATCGAATATCCCGATGTCCACGACGTGCTCGGCGGCGGTGACGCCGCGACGGTGCGGCGCATGAACAGCAAGCTGGAACTGCTCGCCGAACGGACCGATGCCGCGGTCATCTACGTCATCGCGCACGACGGCCGGACGATCGCCGCCAGCAACTGGCGCGAGCCCCAGAGTTTCGTCGGCCAGAATTACGGGTTCCGCCCCTATTTCCGTGATGCGCTGGCCAGCGGCGGCGCCGAGCTGTTCGCGCTTGGTACGGTCAGCGGCCGGCCCGGCCTGTTCATTGCGCGCCGTGTCGAAGAGGCGGGCCGGACATTGGGGGTGATCGTCGTCAAGGTCGAATTCGACCGGCTCGAAGCCGAATGGGCGCGCCAGCCGCTCTCGACCTTCGTCGCCGACGACCATGGTGTCATCATCATCACCAGCCGCGACGATTGGCGGTTCCGTACCCTCGCGCCGATCGACGCGCCGACGCGCGCTGCGATCCGCGCCGCCTTGCAGTTCGGCAATCTGCCGCTCACGCCGTTGCCGCTGACGCGCGATGGCGGCACCTGGACCAGCCCCGCCGTCCGTTACCGCGAGGCCGCCGTCGCGGTGCCGATGGCGGGGGCGCGGCTTTATGCCTTCCAGCCGCTGGCGCCCGCCGAAGCCAGCGCGAACGCGACCGCGCGGACGGCGATATTGATCGCGTTCATCCTGCTCGCGGCGCTGCTGATCTGGGTATTCCGCGCGGGTGAAAAGCGGCGATTGCAGGCGGAGGCACGCCATATGCTCGAGATTGAGGTGGCCGCGCGAACATCCGACCTGGTCGACGCGAACCGGCGTTTCCGGGCGGCGCGTGAAGAACTGGCGCAGGCGAGCCGGCTCGGCACGATCGGCCAGATCACCGCGGGCGTCGCGCACGAGATCAACCAGCCGGTCGCGGCGATCCGCGGCTTTGCGGAGAATGCCGGGAAGTTCCTCGATCGCGGCGACGTCGGCAAGGCGCGCGACAATCTGGGGACGATCGTGTCGCTGACCGAACGGATCGGCGCGATCATCGCCGAATTGCGCAGCTTCGCCCGCCGCACCACGCCGACGATGGGGCCGGTCGACATCGGCCCGGTCATCGACGGCGCGCTGCTGCTCGTCGGCGATCGCATTCGCGAAAATGGTGTGACGATCGAACGGGTAGGGGAGACGGCGGGGCTTCGCTGCATCGCCGACCGCGTGCGGCTGGAACAGATCCTCGTCAACCTGCTCCAGAATGCGCTCGATGCGCTCGCCGGCCACCCCGATCCGCGCATCCGGATCGAGACGGCGGCGGAAGCAGAGGTAGCCATCACCGTTGCCGATAACGGGCCGGGGGTCGATCCCGACGTTGCCGACAATCTCTTCACCCCCTTCGTCACCGGCAAGGCCGATGGGCTCGGCCTGGGGTTGGGGATCGCGCGCGACATCGCGCGCGAATTCGGCGGGACGCTCGACCATATCGCCTCGCCGATGGGGGGCGCCGCGTTCAGGCTGGTGGTGCGCCGGGCATGAGCGCGTTCGTCACCCGTCAGCACATCATCTTCGTCGACGATGACGACGCCTTGCGCGCGGCGACGACCCAGTCGCTCGAACTCGCCGATATCGAGGTCCGCGCCTTTGCCGAGGCCGGGGCAGCGCTGGCGGAAATCGACGAAGGCTTCGCGGGCGCCGTCGTCACCGATATCCGGATGCCGCGCGTCGACGGGCTTGAGTTTTTCGCGCGTATCCGGGCGATCGATCCCGACATCCCGGTCATCATGATCACCGGCCACGCCGACGTTCCGATGGCGATCGGCGCGCTGAAGGGCGGGGCCTTCGACTTTCTGTCCAAACCCTATGCGACCGATCATCTGGTCGCATCTGCACGCAAGGCGCTGGAAACGCGGCGGCTCATCCTCGACAACCGGATGCTGCGCGCCGCCGCCGAAACGAGCGTCGACAGCCCGTTGATCGGCGACAGCCCGGCGATGGCGCAGCTTCGCGCGACCATCCTCCAGATCGCGCGCGCCGACATCGACGTGCTGGTCGAGGGCGAAACCGGCACCGGCAAGGAACTCGCGGCGCTGCTTCTCCACCGCAAGGGGCCGCGTTCGGGGCGTCCGTTCGTCGCGGTCGACTGCGCCGCGCTCCCCGAACAGCTCGCCGAAGTCGAATTGTTCGGCCACGACCGCGGCGCCGTCGGTTACGGCCCGGTCGCTCGCGAAGGGCGGGTTGAACAAGCCGATCGCGGCACGCTGTTCCTCGACGGCATCGACAATATGCCACTCGCGATTCAGGCGAAGCTGCTCCGCGTGGTCGAGGAACGGAAGGTGCAGCCGATCGGCGCGACCGAGCCGCGGTCGGTGGACCTGCGTATTGTCGCGTCGGCGCGGGGCGACCTGCAGGAAGCCGTTCGCGCAGGCACATTTCGCGAGGATCTATTCTATCGGCTCAACGTCGTCCGGTTGCGGATGCCGCCGCTCCGCGAGCGAAAGGCCGATATACCTCAGCTTTTCGCGCACTTCGTCGAGGAAGCGGCCGGGCGCATGGGCGGGCAGGACTTCAGCATGGGCGACGTCGCGCGCCGGCATCTGATCGAGCATGACTGGCCGGGGAATGTCCGTGAGCTGCGCAATTTCGCCTATAGCGAAGTGCTCGGCATCGCGCCGCGCATGGGGGCCGCCAGCGAAGCGATGCCGACGCTGCCCGAACGCGTTGCGCAGTTCGAGGCGCACGCGATCCGCGACGCGCTGGCCAGCACCGGCGGCGATGTGGCGGCGACGCTGGCGATATTGCGGGTTCCGCGCAAAACGCTGTACGACAAGATCGCGCGTCACGGGATCGAGATCAAAAGCTATCGGCAATGACGGTCGATCGTCGGGCCGGGCGTTTCCTTCAAGCTGCTCCACCCGCCCATCCCGTTCAATGTCTACGCCATCCACCTGGAGAACCGGCTCCCTCGAAATTGGCGACCGTTTTGTTGAAGCATCTGAAAAGCGCCTTTCAGGCCCATAGAAAATTTCTATAGGCTGCCGCCGCATAGATATTGTCAGGATCGCCCGTTGCGGATTAGGCAAGTGACTTCTGTCAGCCAGCAAAGCAGGTCATTGCGCTTGTCCTTCCATAAACGTGGTATCTCCGCGGCCGTATCTGGCCAATGGTCCAGCCTGTGCACACTTGGCCAACGCCTCGCGCGCGGGCGGCGAGGAACGCTGGCTGCGTTGCTGGCGGGTGCCGGAATGGCGATCGGTATGGGGGCGACGGGATCGTCGCTGGCGCAGGTCGCCGACCAGCCGCGCGTCCATGCCCGCGACATTGGCATCACGCCGGGGATATTCAAACCCGGCCCCCTCAATTCCATCACCGATGTCGACGGTGTCCTGGTCGGTCAGGTGACCCGCATCGAGGGTGCCGATGTCAGGACCGGCGTCACGGCGATTTTGCCGCATGGCGGCAATATTTTCCAGGACAAGGTGCCGGCGGGCATCGTGGTCGCCAATGGCTTCGGCAAATTTGCGGGCGCAACGCAGATCGCCGAGCTGGGCGAGATCGAAACGCCGATCGTCCTGACCAACACGTTGAGCGTCGCGCCGGCGATCGATGGCATTCTCGACTGGACTCTTGGGCGGCCCGGCAATGAACATGTCCGGTCGGTCAATGCGGTTGTCGGCGAGACCAACGACAGTGTCCTCAACAACATCCGCAAGCGGGTGATCGGTCGGTCGGACGTGATCGCAGCCATCGAGGCCGCGACTGGCGGTCCGGTTGCGGAAGGAAGCGTGGGAGCCGGCACGGGTACCATGGCCTTTGGCTGGAAAGGCGGCATCGGGACGAGTTCGCGCATCCTTCCGCAGGCGCTGGGCGGCTATCGCGTCGGCGTTCTCGTGCAAACCAACTATGGCGGGACGCTGACGATGGACGGCGTCCCGGTCGGGAAAGCTCTCGGCCGCTATTATTTGCGCGAGCACAGCGAGCGGGCGTCCGCCGACGGGTCGATCATCCTCGTCGTGGCGACCGATGCGCCGCTTGGCGACCGGAATCTGACCCGGCTTGCCCATCGTGCGATCGCCGGTCTGGCGCGGACCGGCGCGGCCTTTTCGAACGGGTCCGGCGACTATGCCGTCGCGTTCTCGACCGCCGCCGGGGTGCGCCGGACGTCCGCACGGCGCGCCGGCGTCGCCGCCTATCCCGAACTGGCCAATGATGAAATGTCGCCGCTGTTCGTGGCGGTGTCGGAAGCGGCCGAGGAAGCGATCTACAATTCGCTGCTGATGGCGACGACCATCGATCGGCAGACGACGGCCGAAGCCGGCGCGGCGAGGGGCGAGGCGCTCGACATCGCGGCGGTCAGGCAGGCGATCGCCCGCTATCGCCCGCCAGCGGCGCGGCCCCCGGCGCCGGCGAAGGGGAAGGTTCGTTGAGGCGGGTCGAAATATTGGTGATCGGTGGCGGAATTGCCGGCGTGTCGGCGGCGGCGCGGTTCGCGCAGCGGTCGGAAACCATCTTGCTCGAACGTGAAAGCGCGCTTGGCTATCATTCGTCGGGGCGCAGCGCGACCTTCTATCATTTCGGCATCGGCGATGACGCCGTGCGCGGGCTGACGGCTGCCAGCCGCCACTTCTTTGCCAATCCGCCGGGTGGCGAGGAGCTGCCGCCGCTGTGGCAGACGAAATCGGCCATGTTCTTCGCGACATCCGAAACGATGGACCAGCTGACGGCGCTCGAGATCGAAATGCGGCGTTTCACGGACAGTATCGAGCAGGTGGGGCCGCGCGAAATGCAGGCGATCGTCCCCGCGCTCAAAGTCGGCGACGGCGGCGCGGTTGCCGGACTGGTCGACACGGGGGGGCGAAAGCTCGACGCGGACCTGCTCCTTCAGGCCAACGCGCGCGCGCTGCGGGCCGCTGGCGGCGAGATATATTTCCACGCCGGGGTGACGGGTATCGCGCACGACGGATCCGACTGGATCGTCGATACGGCGGGGGAGAGTTATGCCGCACGGATCGTCGTCAACGCCGGGGGCGCCTGGGCCGACGAGCTGGCGTCGATGGCCGGTGTCCGCCCGCTCGGATTGATCCCGCTGCGGCGGACAATCATCGGCTTCGATCCGCCGCAGGGGCTTGATGTGTCGGACTGGCCGTTCCTCAAGACCGTTTACGACGATGGTTTCTATATGCTGCCCGATTCCGGCCGGCTGCTGGCGTCTCCCATGGATGTCACGCCTTCGCCGGCGTGCGACGTCCAGCCGGAGGATTATGAAACGGCGCTTGCCGCATGGCGCGTCGAAGAGGCGACGACATTGTCGGTGGACCGGATCGCGTTGAAATGGGCCGGGTTGCGAAGCTTCGTCGCGGACAAGGTGCCCACGGCCGGGTTCGCGGCCGACGCGCCGGGATTCTTCTGGCTCGCCGGGCAGGGCGGCTACGGGCTTCAGACGTCGCCCGCGATGGCGCTGGCCGCCGAAGCCTTGCTGTTCGATCTTCCCTGGCCCGAACTGCTTCGGGAGAATGGCGTCGAGCCGCACCAGATCCGGCCCGAACGCCTGCACATCTGATGAAAGGCCGGGGGCCGACGCCACGGACCGCATCGGCTTCGCGGCAGCGAAATCTGCAAGGGGTGGCCGATCTTCTATTCGCTCGGCAATTTCGCGGGGGCTCGCCGCGGACACAGGGCCGTGAGACCGATAGGGTCACACGTCGGACCCCGTGGAATTCCGGCCATCGGGGAGGCCATTCCCTGTCGCGATCGGGAGTGTCAGGCTGACGGCCAGCCCGTGGGGGAGGGCGCGGGCGAGGCGCATCCTACCCTGGTGAAGGTGGGCGATCGTCTCGACGAGCGACAAGCCAAGTCCTCCGCCAGAACCGCCCCGTGCCGGATCCAGACGGACAAAGCGTCGTGTTGCCTGCACCATCTGGGCATCGGTTAGTCCAGGCCCGTCGTCGGCGACCGAGAGTTCGATACCCGCGGCGGCGTCGACCGCAGCTTCGATACGGATCGAGGATCCGCCCGCAGCATATTTCAGCGCATTGTCGATCAGGTTGGAGAGCGCCCGCATCAATAATTCGCGGTGCGCAAAAACCACGAGCGCTGCTGGGGCATCGACCTTGACCGTGAACCCGTGATCTTCAGCCAGTGGTCCGTAGACTTCTGCCAGATCGTCGAGCATCGGGCGAAGGTCGAAGCTGGTAAATCGGTCGCGGCCGATTCCGGCTTCGGCGCGGCTGATCTCGAGCGCAGTGTCGAGCAGACGGTGAAGACCGTCGGCTTCTTCAATCGCGCTCGCAATGGCTGCCTGCGCCTCGATATCGGGTGTTCGCCCGAGTGCCTGTTCGAGGCGGGCCTTCATCCGGGACACCGGCGAACGCAAATCATGCGCCATCGAATCTGTCACCATGCGCAGTTCGCGTACGAGGCCTGCGATGCGACCGAACATCGTATTGATCGAGAGTGCGAGCCGGTCGAAGGCATCTCCGGTCTGGTCGCGCTCGACGCGGGTGTCGAGCTTGCCGCCGACAAAGGCATTGGCTGCGCGCGAAAATGCGTCGATGCGGCGCGCCAGTATCCACGCCACAAAAGCCGCCATCAGAACGGCGATCAACAGGCCGATGGTGAGCGCGTACAGAAATGCGGCTTCGCTGGCCTGTACCAGCTGGTGCTGCGCTTCCAGCACCTCTCCGGTCAACAGGGCGTATCCGCCGGGCAAGCGGGTCGTGACGACGCCCATCGGTTCGGCCACCGTGGATCCCGCGCGCATCAGCGATCTTTGACGCCAGTGTGCGGTGTCCGCAACGGTCGCCGGCCATTCGCGCAGATTGCCCGCCAGCGCCCTTCCGTCCGGTGCCTTGAGCAAGACGATAAAATTGCGATCGTCGCGGACCGTCAATCGATAATCGATCGCCTTGATCAGTCCGGGCAGGCCGAGCTGACGAAAATCGTCTGTCAGATCGTCGCGGGCGACCTCGGCCGCGGTACGGGCGTCCGAGAGGATCGTTGCGGAAGTAAAGCGGTGGATGACGGTGAGGCCGAGCGCGAGCGCGGCGATCTGCGCAAGCGCGAGCATGAGCGTCAGGCGGAGTATCGTGCTTCCGAAAACGCCTTGCCGCATGGCGGATCAGTCCGGATTGCCGAGCATATAGCCGGCGCCGCGAATGGTGTGGACGAGGGGCTTGTCGAAACCGTCGTCGACCTTACGCCGCAGACGGCTGACGTGAACGTCAACGACGTTGGTGCCCGGGTCGAAATGATATTCCCAGACGCCTTCCAGCATCATCGTTCGCGTGACGACCTGATCCTTGTGGCGCAGCAGATATTCGAGCAGGCGGAACTCGCGCGGTTGCAACTCGACCCGTTTGCCGGCGCGGGTCACGCGGCGATTGAGCAGATTCATTTCCAGATCGTCGCACGTCAGCGTCGTTTCGGCGGTCGCGCCGCCCGACGGTTTTGCCATCAGCAGGTTCAGACGCGCGAGAAGTTCCGAAAAGGCGAACGGCTTTGCCAGATAGTCGTTGGCGCCCGAAGTCAGCCCCTCGACCCTCGCATCGACTGCGGCGAGCGACGAAAGGATAATGACGGGGGTGGTTATCTGGGCGGCGCGCATCGCGGCGAGCACCGCCATCCCGTCCATGCCGGGCAGCATGCGATCGAGGACGATCGCGTCATAGCTGCCGTCGGTCGCATGGAAAAGGCCGTCGCGCCCGTCGGCAGCATGATCGACCAGAAATCCCCGACCTGTCAGGCCTTTGCAGATGAAGTCGGCTGTCGTCCGGTCGTCTTCGATCACCAGTATCTTTTGCGACATTGCGAAACCTTCCGGCTCGAAGATGGGTGTCCGTCGGCTGTCTATAGCGGCTCGCGCGGTCATGGCGAGGAGCGAGCTGCGTGCTCGCGGTCCAGCAGCGCCGGGCCCGCGGTCGCTCGATCATCCTTTGCGGCGGAAGGACGCGACACGATATGATGCACGGCGGTCATGCCGCGGGCAAAAGCCATGCCGCGCGGCCCGGCGATGTAGCGCGGTTCCCAATGCGTCGCGAATTTGGCCTTGTAGGCTCGCAGCCCCTCAAAACCATAAAGCGCTTCGCCGTGGCGGAACAGGAAGGCGGCGCCGCGAGCCCATGCCGGCGCAAGCTTGCGTCCGTCGATCCCCGAAAGCGGCGCAATCCCCAGCGTGAACCATCGATATTCCTTCGCCTGCGCATGCTGGATCAGCCGGAGGAAGAGGAAGTCCATGATGCCATAAGGGACACTGCGGGCATGGCGCATCAGATCGACCGACATTTCCTCGTGGTTGGGCGTCGCAAGAATGTTCGCAAAAGCGACGATCCGCCCGTCGACGCGCACGACGGCGCAAGGGAAATGCGTCAGATAGAGAGGATCGAAGCTGCCCAGGCTGAAGGCCTTTTCGCGCTGTTTCTTGGCATCGAGCCAGTCGTCCGACACGATTTTGAGTTCGGTCAGATATTGCGCCACCTCGACTGCGGGGATGATGTCGAAGGTGGCCCCTTCGTGTATTGCGCGGCGCTCGGAATGACGCAGCGACCTCGCCTGCGCGCCCGCCAGCGAAAAGGCGGCGAGATCGACCCGCGCCTCCTCGCCATATTTGACGATCGACAGGCCCAGATCGATCGCCTGCGGCAGGCAGGCGGCGCTGATCTGGTAGAGCAGGACGCGGCCCTGCGCCGCGTCGGCCCGTTCGCGCAACCTCCACAGCAGGTCGGCCCAGCGCTCTTCGCGCCCGACAGGGTCGCCCATCACGATCCAGTTGGCGTCCTGCACGCGGTACATCAGGAAGGCGTCGCCTTCGTCGGCAAGCAGGAAGTGCTTGTCCCCGATAAAAGCAAGAAAAGCATCGCTATGGTCGGCGACGGCCAGTGCGGACCCAAGCTGGTCGAGCGACACATCCGTGTCGTCGACGGCCCGCTTCGATGGTGAAAACAGGCGCCAGAGAGCGAGCCCGGCCACCAATATGGCGGTACCGAACAGCGCCCGCAGAAAGCGCGGCGCGTCGTCGTTGAGGCTGAACTGCCACCACAGACTGTCGGTGTAGGCGACATGTTTATAGGCAAAAAAGCCGGCGAAGGCCGCGGCCATGACGGCCGTTATTGCGGCAACGATCCAGCCGCTCGACAGCGGTGCGTCGAGCATCGATGTAGAGCGATAGAAAGCCGGTCGGCTCCATTGGAGCGCGGCGCATATCGCCGACAGAATCAACGCTTCTTCATAGTCGAAGCCCTTGGCGAGCGAAAACAGGATCGCTGCGAGCAGCAGTGCGCGTGTCGCAACAAAGGCGCCATCGAGGCGGCGGAGCAGTCCGGGCGCCAGGAAGAGCAGCAGCGTCCCCGAAAGGCTGGCGGCAAGATGCGACGCCTCGACAAAGGGCAGCGGCAGGACGTGCTTGAGTTCGTGCATCCGACTGAGTTCGGCCGGTGTGGCACCCGACAGCAGCAGGATCAGCCCGCCCGCGAACACGAGCGCGGCCAGGAGCGGCGGGGCCAGTTCGCGGAGCAGAGATTGTCCCGCCTGCGCGACCTGCTGCGCGGGCCGCCGCCACGCCTTGCTTTCGTGCCAGGCAAGGAGCAGCGCGGCGAGCAGCAGGGGCAGCAGATAATAGATGGCGCGGTAGGCGAGCAGCGCCGCCAGCAGCTGCGCCTTGTCGCCGGGGACGGTCGCGATCACCACTGCCTCGAACACCCCCAGCCCGCCGGGGACATGGCTGATGAGCGCCGCGATGATCGCGAGCGCATAGCCCAGGAAAAAGGCAGGATAAGCGGCGGGGTCGGGGGCGGGGAGCAGGACATACAGCGCCGCGCTTGCGGCGGCGAGATCGAACGCGGCGACCATCGTCATCGCGGCGCTGCGTTTCACATTCGGCAGCGGCGTGCGCCAGCCGCCGATATCGACGACCTCCAGTCCGAAGTGGCGCAGCAGGAGCGGGATCAGACACAGCGTCAACACGACCAGCCCCGCCAGATGCAGCCAATGGAGCGACAGCCCCCAGGCGAAGAAGGGCAGGATATGTGTGCTCGCCACGGCGGCGAGCCCGGCGAGCAGGATGACGCCGTTCCAGAAGCTGAGGCTCGCCAGCGCGATCACGCTGCCGACTTCGCCGCCGCTGAGCCCCGCGGCGCGATAGATGCGGTAGCGGGCCGATCCGCCGGTGAGCAGCGCCAGTCCCAGATTGTGGCTGAGCGTATAGCTGGTAAAGGACGCCAGCGCATAAGTCCGCCAGGGCAATGTCCGGCCGATCACCTGTAGCGCGAAGCGGTCGTAGAGGGTGAGCATCAGATAGCTCGAAGCGGTAAGGAGCAGTGCCGCGCCAATCTGACCCGCCGACAACGCGTCGAAGGCATGACGGATTTCGTGCGGCCGAACCGTATGGAGCAGCCTGAACAGCGCCGTCAGGCCAAGCGCTGCGATAATCAGCGCGGCGCCGATCGACACGAACCGCTTGTTGCGCCGTATCCACGCCATACTGCCCCCGAATGCCGTCATCGCCGGGTCCACTCCTGATGCTTGCAAATCAGTCCGCCCAGAATGCAGCCCGAAATGCGCAGACTGTTCGCGTTCTGTAATTCGATCGTCGAGTAGAAGCGACGCCCCTGATCGGGAACATAGACCTGCCCGGTCCAGCGGCCTGCGCCGCTCGCGTGGTAATTGCTGAGCAATTCGGTGCCGACCAGCGACGTAACGCCAGCCTCGCGGGCATCGGCGATCGCCTTGGGTCCCGCCCAGATGATATCGCCGCACAAGAGCTGGCCGCAGCTGTGCGTGCGAACCAGAATTGTGCCCTTGGGATTTTGCCATACCCCGAACGGCGTAGCGACGGTTGCGGCATCGGCAGCGGTTGACAGCGCCAAGAGCAACGCGATGGCAAGAACCTTCATCTCAATGGCTCCCGGCTGATGGAGTATCGCGGATCGCCGGCAAGATTGCCGCCTCGAGCGCGCGATCGTCAAAATTCAGCCGATGGCCGCCGGGCAGGGTAATGCGGCGGACATTCGGCAACTGGAGCTCGGGGCACAGGCTATCCGCTTCGTCGGCGCCGTGGATACAGGTAACGGGCACCCACCGGAGGCGCGATGCCGTCGGGTAGGCGCGCTGATCGGGCGTTTCGAGACCCGCGAGTTCGATTGGCGATGCGCGGAAAATGATATCCTCGCCCGGTACGATCAGCACCACCGACCGGATCGGCCGGCGCGCCGCCTTTGAGAATTGCGCTAGGCCGGCGTGGAGCATGTCGGCGCCATAGGATTGACCGATCAACACGACATGGTCGGTCTTTCCCAGCTTCATGGCCCGGATTATCGCCGTTTTGATCAATTCCGCGGTTTCTTCGGGTGTGCGGCGCGACGAGAAATGGGTCAGCGAATTGACCGTGACGATCGCATAACCGCGGGCGCTCAACCGCGCCGCAATCCTGGGTGTCATCCCGATCCGGTTGCCCATGTCGCCGGACAGCATGACGATCGCGGGTCTGGCGGGACCGGCATCGTCGGCCGCGATGTCGCGGAACAGCGGTCCGTTGTAATATCCCGCATGGATATATGCGCCCGACGCGACGGTGAGCGTTAGAAGCAGGGCAAGCAGCCATTTCTTCATGGGACATCCTTCGCGACCGGGCCGGCGCCGCGCATTGCTCACGCCGTTCGATAAGAGCGAGATAAGCGTCGGCGTCCGCCCGGAAGCTGGCTCGATGATTACGATATTGTCATGTTGCGGCCATGCCCCGGTTGGATCGGCGAGGCTAAAAGGAGGGTGTCCAAGGCGGGGCCATCCCCTGACTCTCCCGCCCCCGCCCCGCCTGGACATCATGGCTCATCCTATCCGCTTTTTCGTGGATTTCTGGAGTGAAGAATATGGCACGCTTTACCACTCTTGTCGGGCTTGGTCTTGCCTCGACGATGATGATCTCGGTCCCGGTTTTCGCCTCGACCCCGGCCGCCTCGACAAGCGCCGCGGCCAAGTCGGCCACGCACAGCGCGGTGAAACAGGCCGCGGCGACCAAGTCGGCGACGACCGCGGCGCCCAGGCGGGTCGCCTCGACGCGGCAAAATACGCATCTCGCCAAGGCGACGCTCAGCAACGGCAAGAAGGTTACGTATGACTGCCGTCTCGCGGGCAACAAGAGCAAGCAGGCCTGCAAGGGCTGAACCCCGACACCTTTAACCTTCGCCCGTCCACTGTCCGGCCAGTTCCTTCATCTCGCGGGAACTGGCCGGTTCGGTGCGCCTGCCCCCTGCCGCCGATATCGAGCGATATCGGCACCTCCAGCCGGTAACCGACGGGGCGGGAATCTATCGACGGCCGGTTTGTCCGGTGCTGTCTTCGGTTCGAACATTCTGGTCTGAAGCGGAGGAGCCGCTATCGGTCAATGTTCGCCCGACTTGTGATCCGGGGCAATTGGATCCGGACCGTCAGCCCGTTCGTCGATGGAGCGATCTCGACGATGCCCTGATGGGCCGAAACGATAGCGGCGACCATGCTGAGCCCCAGGCCATGTCCAGGCATGGAACGGCTGTGATCGAGCCGGGCCATCGGTTCGAAGACGCGTTGCCTGTCTGCGGCCGGAATCCCCGGCCCATCGTCGGTCAATCGAATGATGACGTTGTCTCCGTCGGTCTTTACCGACATGTGGGCTTGCGTTCCCGCGGGCGTATGCACGTCGAGGTTGTCGAGCAAATTTGCGAGGGCGCGTTGGAGCAGCCGCTTTTCGCCCATGACGGGAGCGCCGTCGCAGTCGGCTGTCAGCGCGATGCCGCGATCCTCGAGCGACGGCTGATAGGTGGCAACCATCTCCCGCACCACGTCAGCGACATCGAGCGCGGCAAAGCGCTTGCGGACAGCGTCGCGGTTGACCTCCGAAATCGCCAGCAAGCCTGTCAATAGTTCGAGGAGCTCATCGGACTCCGCCGTTGCGGCGTCGAGAAACTTTTGCGTTTGCGGATCGGCGCAGCGGTGCGCTTCTTCGAGCCGTTGGCGCAGGCGGTTGACCGGCGTGCGCAGGTCATGCGCGATACCGACCGATATGTGGCGGAGATTTTCGACCAGCCGACTGATACGATCGAGCATGGCATTGAGCGCGATGGCGAGAAGGTCGAGTTCGCCGCGCCCCGATTCCACAGGCATACGACGCGTGAGATCGTCGGCCATGATCGCCTCGGCCGAGGTCCGTATTGCCGCGAGGCGGCGCTGGATGATGCGCCCGAACCCGAAGGCGACAAGCCCGACGACGAGCATGATGAGGCCGAAATTGAGGAGGAAGAGCTTGAGGATCGTCAGATCCATCTGGTCGACAATGGCGCGATCGGCGGCGACGATCAGGCGGCCCCCGCCGGGAACGGCGCTGTTCATGACCTGGGCAATGCCTTGGCTCCCGTCGGGCTTGCGGAATTGCAGGAACTCGCTCCAGCCGGAAGGAGGGATGTCGGCTTCCAGGCTGCCGGCGCGGCGGCGGCCCGATGCGTCGGTTAAAATATAGCCCATCGACCGGTCGCCGCCGTCGATGCTCGACAGATAGCCGATGTCGAAGGCAACGCCGTCGCGGGCGTTGACGGTGCGGACGAGCGCTTCGAACCCGTGCGCCCTGTTCTGTTCGAGCAGCGCCTGCGTCTCGACTTCGATCCGGTGGTCGATCTGTCGTTCGATCTCATGATGCACGACACCATAGGTCGCCAGCCCGAGCAAAGCGGTGACGAGACCCGCGCCGACCGCCACCGCAATGGCGATGCCGCGGATCGAGCGGGGAATCCAGCTAGCGGGCATCGGCGGCGATCATATATCCCGAACCTCTGACGGTCTGGATCGCGTCGTGATCGAAGCCTTCGTTCAGCTTCGTGCGCAGCCGGCTGATATGCGTTTCGACGATATTGGTCTTTGGATCGAACCCGAAATCCCACACCCGGTCGAGAAGCATCGTGCGCGTGACGACACGGTCGGCGTTGCGCAGCAATTGTTCGAGGATATGGAACTCGCGTGGCTGCAGTTCGATCGCCTGGTCTGCGCGCCGGACCGTGCGGCGGAGCAGGTCCATTTCGATATCGCCGGCCCGCAGATGGATGACCGCCTCGCCGAGGGCGGGGCGCCGCGAGAGTGCGTTGATCCGCGCCACCAGTTCGACGAAAGCGAAGGGTTTGACAAGATAGTCGTCGGCTCCGGCTTCGAGGCCCTCGACGCGATCTTCGATCCCCGACATGGCGGTCAGCAGGATAGTGGGCGTGGCGCAGTTATCGCGGCGCGCCTGCCGCAGGACCGAGATGCCATCGATGCCCGGTACCATACGGTCGAGGATCAGCACGTCGTAGCTGCTGGCCTTGATCTTCTCGGCCGCCTGCTCGCCTTTCCCGACCGTCGTTACCTGATGACCCAGTTCGCGCAGACCGCGCTCGATAAAGCCCGCCGAGCTTGCATCGTCTTCGAGCAGCAGCAGTTTCACTGACGGCGCTCACCACGAGGGATGCAACCGCAGTCCTCAAGCATCGACGCGCGGATCCAAAGATTGCAGTTCCTATACATTTTCCCAATGTTCCCGAAATTGCATGGACACCGCTTTATCCCCGAGTATCTGCGCCGCTTATGCGAACCATTATCATTCGCATCTAGCGTAGCTGTCAGGGGTTTTCCATGTCTTTTGTCGTTTCCCGCCGCGCCGTTCGTACGGCCATCCTTTCGACGGTCGCCTCGGCCATGTTCATGCCGGTCATGGCCGCTGCAGAGACCGCCGAGTCTGATCAGGACGCGCAGGAACGGCGGGACATCATCGTCAACGGGCGGATCGAGGCGGAAAGCGGCTACAAGGTCAGCGCGAGCCGTTCGGCGTCGCGCACCGATACCCCGCTGGTCGATGTGCCGCAGGCGATCAACATTGTCTCGGTCAAGCAGATCGAAGACCAGGCCGCGAACAGCATCGGCGACGCGATCCGTTACGTTCCCGGCGTCTTCTCGGCGCAGGGTGAGGGCAATCGCGAGACTTTGATCTTCCGCGGCAATTCGACCACGGGCGACTTCTTCGTCGACGGCACGCGCGACGACGTCCAGACCTACCGCGACCTTTACAACATCGAGCGTCTGGAAATCTTCAAGGGCCCGAACGCCATGATCTTCGGTCGCGGCGGCATCGGCGGTCTCGTCAACCGCGTGACCAAGGTGGCCGACTGGGAACACACGCGCGCGTTCCGGATCGAGGGCGGCAGCCATGATTTCGTCCGCGGGCAGTTCGACATCGGTGCGCCGATCAGCGAAGCCTTCGCAGCGCGCATCACGGGCGTCTATCAGGACAGCGATAGCTACCGCGACGGCGTCACCTTCAATCGCTGGGGTCTCAATCCGACTGTGGCGGTTCGCCTTGGCCCCGACACGATCGTTCAGGCGAGCTACGAGCATTTCGAGGACGAACGCATTGCCGACCGCGGCGTTCCCGCCCGCTTCGGTGCGCGGGTTGCGACGACGACGTTGCCGCGCGTGGTCGTCGGCCCGTTGCGTACGCCGCGCGGTCAGTTTTTCGGTGATCCGGGCGACAGCCCCACGGGCACCAACACCGATGCGGGGACGCTGTTCATCGAGCATAGTTTCAGCGACGCGGTGTCGATCCGCAACCGGACGCGCTATGCCGACTATGACAAATATTATCAGAACGTCTTTCCGGGCGGGGTGAACGCCGCCGAGACGACCGTTTCGATCTCGGCCTATCGCCAGTTCTCGCAGCGCCGCAACTTCATTAACCAGACCGACTTCAATGCCGAGTTCAATACCGGCGGTCTCAAGCATACGCTGCTGATCGGCGCCGAATATGCGCGGCAGGAAAGCGAGAATGTCCGGCAGGAAGGCTTCTTCCCGGGTAATGTCACTTCGATCATTGTCCCGATCGCGCAGTCGAATATCGATACGACGCTGACCTGGGGCCAGGTCGCGAGCAGCGGCGACAATGAAGGCGTGACCAAGGTTCTGGCAGGTTACATCTCCGACCAGATCGAACTTTCGCCGGCCTTTCAGCTTGTCCTCGGCGTTCGCTTCGAGCATCTGAAGACCGAGGTCACCGATCGACGTACTGTCGGATTTCCCGCCAATGGCCGCCGCGATTTCAGCGTCACCGACAACCTCTGGTCGCCGCGCGCTGGCGTGATTTTCAAGCCTGCCAAAAATGCGTCCATCTATGCCGGCTATTCGCGGACCTACCAGCCGCGTGGCGGTGATCAGTTGACCGGCCTGAATGGCGGAACGGTGAACTTCACGCCGGAAATGTTCGAGAATTACGAGATCGGAGCGAAGTGGGACATCCTGCCGACCTTCAACATTCAGGCCGCCATTTTCCAGCTCGACCGCGACAATGTGATCGTCGCCAATGCCCAGGGCCAGAATGAAGCGATCGGGCGGCAACGCACCAAGGGCGTCGAACTCAGTGCCGCGGGCAATATCACGAAGCAGCTGAGCATCGTTGGCGCCTATACCTACACTGACGGCGAACTGGTGACGACCGGCAACCAGCCGGCGAACATGCCGAAGCAGAGCGCGTCGCTGTGGACGCGGTTCGATCCTGTGAAGCAGTTCGGCGCCGCGGTCGGCGTGATCTATCAGGGCAAGCGCTATGCCGCCGCCGACAATATCGTTGCGCTGCCCGACTATGCGCGCGTCGATGCGGCGCTCTATTACAATATCAGCGAGCAGGTCAGCGCCCAGCTCAACGTCGAAAACATCTTCAATACGCGCTACTATCTCTATGCGCATAGCAACAACAACATCACCCCCGGATCGCCGACGGCATTCCGTGTCGGGTTGAACGCGAAGTTCTGATCGATGGTCGAGGCGCTCGCCGGCGAAAAACCGCTGCCGGTCGGCCGGCTGACGCGGGTCGAGCGCCTCTCCCTCGAACATTTGCGCGCCTGCGCAGCCGTGCAACAGGCGGCATCCTGCACCGCGATGGCCGAACTTATCGCGCAGGCAAGGGCGAGCGGCTTTGAAATCTGGAGGGTGGAAGCGACCTATGCCGCGCCCTCCGAGCTCAGGCTGCTCGGCCTGCTTGCGATGTCACAGCGAGCCACGCTCGACATGGAATTGATCGAGCCGACGTTGAGTTCGGCGTTGTCGCGCGCGTCGCTAAAGCTGCTCCGTGAAGGAATCCGTCTTGGCTTCGGAACCGTTACGCGCGTGCAGCCCGATGCGCCGAAGGCTTGCACACGCGAGAGCTTCGAGGGCCGCAAATCGTTGCGGATGAAGGCACTCCGGCAGGCGCGCGAACAAGGCATCATGTCGCCGCGGGACTTCATGAAACTCGGCGTTTCGCGTCAATATCTAAGCCAGCTTTGCGCGCGTGGTGACTTTGTTCGTGTCCGGCCCGCGCTCTATTGCGCAAACACCGGATCAAGATAGGCTAGAAGTCGGCGGCGAGCGCGAGAAATGCGTGGAATCCAGCCGCACCCGGACCGTCGCTGAAGGTGGGGCCACCCGACGCCACCAGGCGAAAGGGCGACGGCAATTGCACGATCGCACCGAGGCCGAGGCTTGTCGCGGCCCGCCCGCCGATAGCATCCGGTCCCTGCCGATCGGCCTCGATCCCGACCAGCAGGTCAGGGCTGAACTGCCGCGTGACCGCCGCGCCGCCGGTCCAGTAATCGCGACTGCCGGTGCCGGGATTGATCGCATAGCCGCCGCCACCGAAAATCGACCAGGGACCGGTGTCCTTCTGCAACCATAGCGGCAAAAGCGCCGTTACTTTGCCGCTCCCCATCCCGTTGCTTGCGGTGGGGAGCGTGATTCCGGGGAAGGCTGCGATGGAAACGCCCGCCCGCTCGTCATGATAGAAACGATATTTTGCCGAGACAGCGACGTCGCCGGCCCCCCAGCGCCATCCGGCGTCGTCATGTGCAAATCCAACAGGGAGGCCGAACGTGATCTGGAGATCGGGCGCGGCGCCATAGTTTATCTCGACGCCGGCCGAGCCTGCGAACTCGCCCCCGCGCCCTTCGCCCTCGACGATCGGCCCGTAGACTTCCCAGTGCCCCGTCCCGGTGGGCTCGGGATCGTCGGTCATAAACGGCGGCCCGGCCCACGCCGCCACGGGATAGAGGAAGAGCGCGAAGGAGAGCAGAGAGCGATGGAGGTTCATTGCGCAGGGGCCGTTTCGGCGGCGCGCTGCGGGATTGCGAGGATCAGCGTCGCGATCGCCAGACCAAGCACGAGCGACGCGCCGGCGCGGCTCAGTTCCAGCCCGCCATGCGCGACGGGCTTGTCGAGGAAATCGCCGACCACGGCGCCGAGCGGTCGGGTCAGAATGAAAGCCGCCCAGAAAAGTGCGACCCGGCTGACCGAGGTCCGGTACCAGGCCAGCGCGAGCAGCGCGAGCAACGTGCCGAAAACGACGGCGGCGCCAAGATAACCGAGCGATCCGTCGGCAACCCAGTCGCCGAGTGCCGTTCCGAGCGTTTGCGAGAAAGTGATCGTCAGCCAATAGTAGATTTCGGCCCTCGGCTCGTGGACCGAGCTGACCGAGATGGTGCCAAGAGCCCGATGCCAGACGGCCAGCGAGGCCAGTACGGCTCCGAGCAGGAGTAATGACCCGCCCGGATAGCCGATGCCGAGCGACCGCGTTGCGAAGTCGGCCAACGTCGTCCCCGCAGTGGTCGAGGCAATGATCGTCGCCCAGTAGAGAAGGGGATGAAACTGGCGGGCCCGGATCTGCAGGGCGACGAGGACGATCAGCAAGGTGGCAAAGATTCCGGTGCCGACCAGATAGCCGAGATTCATCGACATGCTGACCGTGTCGCCTGCCGTTTCGCCGAAAGTGGTCGCCAATATCTTGATGATCCAGAAGCCCAGGGTGATTGCGGGGACTTTGGTCAGGGTCGATGATGCGGAACTCTGCATAGGTTCGCTCCCGGCAAATAGTTTCGAGGGACAGGGGCCCCCTACAGCTAGGCCGTTCGCGGAATCATGCCTATAAGCAGGCGCTCAAATCTCTCTGTATAAGCGAAAATCCTATGCCGGTTCCGAAGTCCGATGCGTCGAAACGGAAGCAACTCGACCGGGAGGTCGCCGGTCCCCTCGCGATCGTCGCGTTACAGGCTGTGGCGGCCGCCTATTTCGTGACCGACGGTGTCGAGGATGTGCTTCAGCAGGCCAGCAAGGGGTTCAGTCTGGAGATCACCATGGAGTGCCTTGTCGCGCTCGCGCTCCTCGCCGGCGTGGTCATGGGCTCACGCTATATACGCCGTATCACAGGGGAACTTCGCTGGAAGGAGCAATTGCTCGCCAACGCGCGCGGTGCGCTCGGCGAGCATATTGTGCTCCGCTTCGCCGAATGGGGGCTCACGCCAGGCGAGGGGGAAGTCGCGCTCTTCGCACTCAAGGGCTGCGATGTCGCAGAGATTGCCCGGTTGCGCAATTCGGCGCCGGGGACGGTGCGCTCACAGTTGAGCCAGATTTATGCGAAAGCCGGGGTCGGTAGTCAGGCCATGCTGATGTCGCTGTTTATTGAAGATCTGCTGGATGCGGCCCCGCCCCGGGCGGGCGCTTAGCGGCTGCTCGGCGCCGTTGCCGCAAGAAATGTAAAATCTCGATGCAAGCGAGGCTAAAGTCAGCGGGGTGCTTGGGGCCTAAGCTTTTTCCGTGAGGTTCGCAGAAACCTCGATCGGGAGAGATGGAATGGCAAGCATGGCCTTCTCGCGCGGCTTGATGGCCGCGCTGGCAATTTCGACATCGACCGCCGCGATGGCGCAGGACGCGGACAGCAGACCCGTCGGGGCCGAAGTGGCCGACGGCGATATCGTCGTTACGGCGCAGCGGCGCGAACAGTCGCTGCTCGACGTGCCGCTCGCGGTCACCGCGCTCGGCGGCGACACGCTGGCCGACCGCGGCATCACCAATTCGGCGCAGCTCGGCGACGCGGTCCCGAACCTGCAGATCAACAGCCCCTATGGAGATACGCAGCCGAACTTCTCGCTGCGCGGCATCGGGGTTGCGAACGAATATAACAGCAATCAGGCCTCGCCCGTCGGCGTCTATCTCGACGACGTCTATCTGGCGCCGCGCACCAGCCACGGCATGGGGCTGTTCGACCTCGACCGGATCGAGGTGCTTCGCGGGCCGCAGGGCACGTTGTTCGGCCGCAACACCACCGGCGGCGCGATCAACTTCATCACGAAGAAGCCCGATCTGTCGGGAACGAACGGCTATCTGCAGGTCGGTTACGCCAATTTCGACACTCTTGCTGCGCAGGGCGCCGCCGAGGCGACGCTCGCCGAGGATGTCGCGGGGCTGCGCCTCGCGGTGAACTACGCGAAGGGCGACGGGCAGATCAAGAATGTCTTCCCCGGCGGCCGCGACGCCGCGTCGGTCGACACGCTGCAGGGACGTGCGTCGTTGCGCGTCAAGCCGGTCGAGACGCTCGACATCGTGCTGCGTGCTTACGCCGGCCGCGATCGCGGGACGCAGGCGGCTGTGCACGGGCTCGAACCCTTCCGCACCGGGCTCGGCTTTTTCGAGACCAACGAGAACCGTATCGGCGAGAACCGCACCGACGCATGGGGCTTTTCGGCGAATATCGCGCTCGAACTCAGCGACACGCTCAGCCTGACCTCGATCACCAGCTATGACGGTGGCAAGCAGAATCTCCAGCAGGCCGCCGACGGGTCGCCGCTCGATATCCTCGATATCAACTGGCGCTCGAGCTACCGCCAGTTCAGCCAGGAATTGCGCGGCAATTACGAGGGCGACGGGCTGACCTTCGTCGGCGGGCTTTTCTACGGCTGGGACCGTAATATCACGGACAACACGTTCAACCTGCCGCTGCCTCCCGCGGGCGGTTTCTTCCAGCATTACCGGCAGGTGCGCAAAAGCTATGCCGTCTTCGCGCAGGCCGACATCGACCTCGCCGACCGGCTCGTGCTCACGCTGGGCGCGCGTTACACCAAGGACAAGTCGCGTTACGACGACGCCTTCGCCTATCTGTTCGTCGGCGGGGTCGACGATCCGCAGACGCCCATCGCGACGACGGTGCCCTGCGCCGGGGTCGCGGGCACCTGTGCCTATGATCCCGCCGCGCGCTTCGGGCTCGCCGATACCAACAACGCGCTCACCGGCCGCGTGGCACTCAGCTACACCTTCGACGACGGCCCGCTCGTCTATGCCAGCTACAATCGTGGATACCGTGCGGGCGCGGTCAACGGCGGCGGCTACACCTCGTCGAGCGGCATCGGTTATATCGAGCCCGAGCGCGTCAACGCGTATGAAATCGGGATCAAGGGCCGTGCGGGCGGCCGCCTGCTCACATACGCCGCCTCGGCCTTCTATTATGACTATTCGAACCAGCAGTTACAGGACACGCGCGCCGGGCCGGTGTCCTTCCTCGTCAACGCGCCCTCGTCGGAGGTCTATGGCTTCGAAGCCGAAACGACGCTGCGCCCGACGGCCGGCTTCCGCATCGATGCGGCGCTCGGCTGGCTGCATTCGAAATATAAGGAGCTGACGCTGCAGGGCGCCGACCTGTCGGGCAATTCGCTGCCCTTCGCGCCCAAACTCACCGCGCAGCTCGGTTTCGAATGGGATGTCGTCGATCTGGCGGGCGGTACGATCACCTTCGCGCCGAACGTCGCCTATTCGAGCCGGCAATATTTCTCGCCGTTCAACGAGATCGATGCGCCGGGCACGCCGCAGGTGAACAGCGAACTGCAACAGGGCGCCAATGCCAAGGTCAACGCCTCGCTGAGCTGGTCGAATGACGCGCTGACGGTGCGTGCCTTCGCGAACAATATCTTCGAGCGTAAGACCTATGGTTACGGCCTTGACCTCCGCGGCGCGGGTTTCCCGTACAATTTCCTCGTGCCGTCGGCGCCGCGCACCTATGGCGTGTCCTTGCGCTACAGCTTCTGACGATGACCGACCTCAAGGATCCGGACCTTTACGTCGGCGGCATGCCCTATGCCGAGCTTGCGGCGTTGCGCGCCGCGGGCTCGGTTCACTGGAATCCCGAAGAGGATGGCGCGGGGTTCTGGGCGGTGCTGGGGTTCGACGATATCGTCACCGTGTCGCGGCAGGCCGATCTCTTTTCCTCGGCGCACGAGAATGGCGGGCACCGGATCTTCAACGAGAATGAGGTAGGGCTGACGGGGGCGGGGGAGTCGGCGATCGGCATCCCCTTCATCTCGCGCGATCCGCCGACGCACACACAGTATCGCAAGTTCGTGATGCCCGCACTGTCGCCCGCACGGCTCGAGGGGATCGAGGCGCGGATCGCCGAACGCGTCGAGCGGCTGTTCGACGCGGTGCCGTTGAACGAGACGGTCGACATATTGCCGCTGCTCACCGTGCCACTGCCGCTGCTGACGCTCGCCGAACTGCTCGGCGTGCCGGCGGAGATGTGGCACGACCTCCATCGCTGGACCGACGCGTTCGTCGGCGAGGACGATCCCGATTTCCGCCAGTCGCCCGAAGCAATGGCGGCGGTGATGGGCGAGTTCATCGCCTTTGCCTCTGCCTTATTCGAGGAACGCCGCGCCAACTCCGGCCCCGACATCGCGTCGCTGCTCGCGAATACCGAAATCCACGGGCAACCCGTCCCGCTCGGCGACTTCATCGGCAATCTCATCCTTGCGCTCGTCGGCGGCAACGAGACGACGCGTAATTCGATCAACCACAGCCTGATCGCCTTCGCGGGCAACCCCGACCAGTGGGATGCGATCCGCGCCGACCCCGGCCTGCTGCCGAACGCGGTCAAGGAAATGGTCCGCTACGCCAGTCCCGTCGTCCATATGCGCCGCACCGCGACGCGCGATACCGAACTCGGCGGCAAGCAAATCCGCAAGGGCGACAAGGTCGTCGTCTTCTATCCCGCCGGCAACCGCGACCCCGCGGTCTTCGCCGAACCCGACCGCTTCGACGTGTTGCGCCCGATCCGTCAGCACCTCGCCTTCGGCGCAGGGACGCATGTCTGCGTCGGCTCGCGGCTTGCCGAAATGCAATTGCGACTCGCCTTTGCGCAAATGGCGCGTCATGTTCGGCGCATAGAGATCATGGGAGAGCCGAGCCGCGTGCGGTCGAACTTCATCAACGGCTTCAAGCGGCTCGACGTCAGGCTGGTGGCGTGAAAAACGAGAGTGTCTGGGATAACAAGGAAATCATCTGCGACGTCCTCGGCCGTGCGCCCGACGTCGAGATGGGGTCTTTCGGCGACGGCTGGTCGCTCTGTCGCTGGCGCCAGTTCGTCGGCAGCTACACGCTCCCGGCGTTACCCCAGCCGATCTTTACCGTGCATGTCGCGGGCAAGCCGCAGGTCAAGACCTGGGATCGCGACGGCTGGACCGAAACGAGTTCGATCCCCGGCTGCGCGACGATCGTCCCCGCCGGTATGCCGACCGGCTGGCTCGTGGATGGCGAGCTCGATGTCGTAACCTTGTCGATGTCGTCGGACGTGCTCGCGGGCCAGCCGCATGCCGAACAGTTCAACAAGATGCGCTTCGCCTTCGCCGATCCCTTGGGCGTCGCATTGACCCGCCAGATCCTGTCCGAGCTCTACGCGCCGCAGGCCGAGGAGCGCACCGCCTATGTCGCGGCGATGGTGAATGCGCTGAAGGCGCATATCCTCTCGGGCCCGCCCGCGCACGGCAACCCGACCGAGATTCCGGTGTCCGATTTCTCGGCGTACCGCCTCCACAAGATCATGAACGCGGTGCTCGCCAATCCCGCCGAGGAGCATAGCCTTGAGGCGATGGCCGCAGTCGCCGGGGTCACCCCGTCGCATTTCTGCCGCCTGTTCAAGAAGGCAACGGGCATCTCGCCGCATCAATATGTGATGAAGGCGCGGCTCGATCGCGCGCAACAGATGCTCGTCCAGACCGACCTCAGCCTCGCCGCCTTGTCCGAGGCGACGGGTTTCACCAGCCAGAGCCATTTCAGCCGCGCCTTTCGCGCCTGGTTCGGCATGGCGCCGAGCGACTATCGCCAGCAGGAACGGCGCGGGCTTCACTGAACGGAGAAGACAATGACCGAAGCGACGGCGGCCGTGGTGCGTCAGCCCGGCGGCGATTTCACGATCGAGGCGATCGAGGTCGAGGCACCGCGCGCGGGCGAAGTGCGCGTGGCGATCGCCGGCGTCGGCCTTTGTCACACCGACCTGATCTTTCGTGACCAGTTCGCGCCCTTCGCGCTGCCCGGCGTGCTCGGTCACGAAGGCGCCGGCGTGATCGAAGCGGTCGGCGAGGGCGTCGAGGGGCTTGCGGTCGGCGACGAAGTCGTCGTCGGCTTTTCGAGCTGCGGCGCCTGTCCGCGCTGCGACGAGCATCTGCCGAGCTATTGCCAGAGCTTCGTGCCGCTCAACTACGCCGGGATGCGGCTCGACGACGGCTCGACCGCCTACGCCAAAGGCGACGAGCGCGTCACCTCGCATTTCTTCGGCCAATCCTCCTTTTCGGCGCTCACCGTCACCCGCGCGCGAAACGTGGTGAAGGTCGACACGTCGAACGTCGCGCTCGAACTGCTCGGGCCGCTGGGCTGCGGCTTTCAGACCGGTGCGGGCGGGGTGATGAATTCGCTCGCCTGCCCTGCGGGATCGAGCATCGCGATCTTCGGCGGCGGCCCCGTGGGGCTGGCGGCGGTGATGGGCGCGGTAATTCAGGGCTGCTCGACGATCATCCTCGTCGAACCGGTCCCGGCTCGCCGCGCCATCGCGCAGGATCTTGGCGCAACGCATGTCATCGATCCGGCCGAGGCGGGCAACCTTGCCGAAGCGCTGCGTTCCATTGTTCCGGCGGGGCTCGACTTCGCTTTCGACACCAGCGGCGTCGTCCTCGTGATCGAGGCTGGGCTTGCGGCGCTCGGCAGTCATGGCGCGATCGGCCTCGTCGGCGTGCCATCGAAGGCCGACGCTGCGATCAGCGTCAATATCGCGGCGCTGATGACCCCCGGCCACCGCATCCTCGGGATCATCGAGGGCGACAGCGACCCGCAGACCTTCATCCCCGAACTGATCGCGCACCATGCCGCGGGACGTTTTCCGTTCGACAGACTGATCAAAACCTTCCCGCTCGCCGAGATCAACGCGGCGCTGGCCGCGCAGGCGCGCGGCGAGTGCATCAAGGTCGTGCTGATACCCTGAGGAGACAGATGATGGATTTCGACCGCGACTATGCGATGCTGATCGGCGGCAAGCTCGAAGGCGGTAACGCAGGCTTTGATGTGCTGAACCCTGCAAACGAGCAGGTGATCGGCCGCGCACCCGACGCCAGCGCCGGCGACCTCGACCGCGCCATTGACGCGGCGCGCGATGCCTTTCCCGGCTGGGCCGCCACGCCGATCGAAGAACGCAAGTCGGCACTCCATGCGATGGGTCAGGCGATCCTGGCCAACGCCGACGCCTTCAAACGCCTGCTCACCGCCGAACAGGGTAAACCCCATGCCGAGGCCGAAGGCGAAGTCATGGGCGCGGGCTATTGGCTGATGGGCGCTGCGAGCCTCGATCTGCCCGTCACCGTGAACGAGAACAGCGGTGAGCGCTATAGCGAGACGCGCCATGTCCCGCTCGGCGTCGTCGGCGCGATCGCACCGTGGAACTTCCCGATGGTCCTCGCGATGTTCAAGGTCGGCCCGGCGCTGCTCGCGGGCAATACGATGGTGCTGAAGCCATCGCCCTTTACGCCGCTCGCGACCTTGAAGTTCGGCGAGCTGGTCAAGGACATCCTGCCCCCCGGCGTGCTCAACATCGTCACCGGCGGCGACGCGCTCGGCCCGTGGATGACGAGCCATGCGGGGTTCGACAAGATCAGCTTCACCGGATCGACCGCGACCGGCCGCCGCGTGATGGAATCGGCCGCGCCGACCTTGAAACGCGTCACGCTCGAACTCGGCGGCAACGACGCCGCGATCGTCATGCCCGACATCGACGTCGAGAAGGTCGCCGAGGAGCTGTTCTGGGCCGCGTTCCGCAACAATGGCCAGATCTGCATCGCGACCAAGCGCATGTATGTGCACGAGGACATCTACGAGCCGCTGAAGGAGGCGCTGGTCGCCTATGCGAAGACGGTGAAAGTCGGCGACGGGTCCGAACAGGGGACGCAGATCGGCCCGATCAACAACGAAGCGCAATATCGCCGCGTGCTCGAATTGATCCAGGACGCCAAAGACCAGGGTTATACATTTCTTGTCGGCGGCGAGACGGCCGACGTGCCGGGCTATTTCATCCCCGTCACCATCCTGGATAACCCGCCCGAGGACAGCCGCATCGTGCAGGAAGAGCAGTTTGGCCCCGTGCTGCCGCTGCTCAAGTTCGACGATCTCGACGATGTCGTCGCGCGTGCCAATGCGACCGACTATGGCCTCGGCGGTTCGGTCTGGGGGCAGGATGAGGACAAGGCCTTCGAGATTGCGCAGCGCATCGCGAGCGGCACCGTCTGGGTCAACGAGACGCAGTATCTCTCCCCCACCGCGGCGTTCGGCGGGATGAAGCAATCGGGCGTCGGCGTAGAAGGCGGGCTCGAAGGCTTGCTCGAATATACCAACGCCCAGACGATCGTGCGGCGGAGGTCCGCTATCAGTCGATCGGCGTCGTAAACCCGTTGGCCCGTTCTCGACCATGTCGATTTCAGGCTGCTTGAGTCCGCTGTGATCGCGGGCGCATAACATGCGCTTGTGGTGCCGGCTGTCAGACTCGAACTGACGACCTACCGCTTACAAGGCGGTTGCTCTACCAACTGAGCTAAGCCGGCGCTCCCGGCCCCCCTAAGCATTTTTCGGTCGGATGGAAATATCTGACGCTCTCAAAAAATGCGGGGGCCCGGAAAGCTTCAAATAATGCCAAAGGTCCAGCCTTCGGTTCTTGCCAGCGCATCGGTGAGCGGGGCGGGGCTCCAGCGGGCCGTGTCGGGTGCGATCGTCCGCAGCCAGGCGGCGGTCAGCAGCGCGTCGCTCGCATGGTCGCTGACGGGGCCGCGAAGGCCGGTTGCCGGCGATCCCATCATTGCCAGTGCGCCGTCGAGCGCCGCGCCGTCGCGGATCTTGCTGCGCCCCGCTGGCATACCCGCGGCACGCGCGGCGAGGCTGGTGTAGATTTCGACAAGGAGCGGGCCGCGGGCAGGGACGGGATCGATCGGCCAGAGTGGTATCCGGCCATCGAGCCGGTGCAGGAGCCGCATTCCCGCGAGGCTGGCCTTGCCGACCTGCGCCGCGCCGACGAGGTTGAAATTGCTGACGCTTGCCGCTTGTCCGGTCGCGCGCTGATGCTGTTCGACGACGCGCAAGCGGCCTGCGCCGGCCTCGAACAGGTCGCCGACGTCACCCCGGCCGTGGCGAAAATGCCGGCGCGCTTCGCTATGCGCCAGAAAACCGCCAATTTCATAATGTGGATCGGCCTGCGCGAGCCGCTCGACGAGCGCCCACAATGCCCGGATGGCGTCCGGGCTCGCGGCCCATTCGGGAAAATAGGCGTCGCGGTCGGCGAAGGCGAAGGCGGCCGAAAAATCGAAGCCGATCAGCATGTTTTCGCGCGCCGCGGCGATGCTCTCCAGCCAGTCCAGCACCTCGGCCCGCGACCAGACATGCCCCGGCCGGACCAGCACGGGCGCCGCCGCGCCGCTCGCGACGGCAAGCGCGATCCCGCGTTGTTTCGCGCCGCGGGCGCCCGACCAGTCGACGGCGGCGAAATGGGTGAAACGGCGCATGGCCAGGCTCTAGCGCATCCAACTCATCTTGCACAAAGCCTCGCTCCGCCCCACATGCATCCCATGCTGATCGAAACCGAATCGACGCCCAATCCCGCGACGCTCAAATTCCTGCCCGGCCGGGCGGTGATGGAGGCCGGAACCCGTGATTTCGCAAGCCCCGAAGAGGCCGAGGCGTCGCCGCTCGCGAGCGCGCTTTTCTCGTTAGGCGATGTGACGGGTGTCTTTTTCGGCCGCGATTTTGTCTCGGTGACGATCGCGCCCGGGGGCGAATGGGCCGATGTGAAACCCGACGTGCTCGGCATCGTGATGGACCATTTCCTCGCCGAGGTGCCGCTGTTCAATACGGCGAGCGCGGCCTTTTCGGTGCCGCCGGAGGATGAGGCCGGCTTTGCCGACGATCCCGCCGACGCCGACATCATCGACCAGATCAAGGAACTGATCGAAACGCGCGTCCGCCCCGCGGTCGCCAACGACGGTGGCGACATCGTCTATCGCGGTTTCGAAAAAGGTAATGTGTACCTCAAGATGCAGGGCGCCTGCGCCGGATGCCCGTCGTCGACCGCGACGTTGAAGAATGGCATCGAGTCCCTCTTGAAACATTATGTTCCCGAGGTAACGGCAGTCCACGCCGTCTGATCTATCCACTCCAGGAGATTGCCCCATGAGCGAGCCGCTTTCCGACAGCGCTCTCGACCAGCTGTTTCGTACCGCGCGCACCTATAACGGCTATCTCGACAAGCCGGTATCGGAAGCGCAGCTGCACGCGATCTGGGACCTCGTGAAATTCGGCCCGACCAGCGCGAACAGCCTGCCGGCGCGGCTCGTCTGGTGCGTCACCGACGCGGCGAAGGAAAAGCTGGCGGCGTTCGCGCTTCCGGCCAATGCCGAAAAGATCCTTCAGGCGCCGGTTACTGCGATCATCGCAAGCGACAATGAATTCTACGAAAACCTGCCCGAACTCTTCCCGCACACCGACGCGCGGAGCTGGTTCGTGGGCAATGAGGCGCTCGCGCAGACGACGGCGTTTCGTAACGCGAGCCTGCAGGGCGCCTATTTCATCCTTGCCGCGCGTGCGCTGGGTCTCGACACCGGGCCGATGTCGGGCTTCAACAACGCGGCGGTCGACGAGGCTTTCTTTGCCGACCAGCCGAATGTGAAGAGCAATTTCATCTCGACCCTCGGCTATGGTGATCCGGCGAGCATCTTCGAGCGCAGCCCGCGTCCGGATTTCGCGCGCTTCAACCGTATCGCCTGAGCGAGCTATCCCCGATCCCATGCGGCATCTGGTCATCGATTCGGCGAGTGAGGCCTGTTCGGTGGCGCTGATCGAGGCGGGGGCGGTGATCGACTCTCGTCATGAAGTGATCGGCCGCGGCCATGCCGAACGGCTCGTCCCGCTGATCGCCGAACTGGCGGACGGCGGCCGCGCAGATGTCGTCGTGGCGGGATGCGGCCCGGGCAGTTTCGCGGGGGTCCGCATCGGCGTCGCCGCAGCGCGTGCGCTCGCGCTCGGCTGGCAGGTGCCCGTGCGCGGTTTCTCGACCCTCGCGCTGGTCGCGGCGAGCGCCGCCGACGCGATCGCCGCCGCGGATGGCGCGCTGGTGGTGATGGAGGGCGGCCATGGCCAATGGTTCGTTCAACCCTTTGCCGCCGACCTGTCGCCCCGCGCGGCGTTTCGCTCGCTCCTGCCCGAAGACGCTGTCCTGCTCGCCGACACGCTGGTCGTCGGCAACCGCGCCGAGCCTTTTGTCGCACGCCGCGGCTCGGGCCGCGCACTCGCGGTGCTCCCCAATGCGCGCGCCTTTCCGAAACTCCCTCCCGACGCGCTGATCGACCAGCCGCGTCCGATCTATGGCCGCGCCCCCGATGCCAAGCCGATGGCGCCGGCATGACGGGCGAAATCCGCCTCGCCACCGCGCGCGTCGGTGATCTTGCCGCGGTGATGCGCGTGATGGATGCCGCTTTCGAGCCCGCCTATGGCGAAGCGTGGAGCGGGGCGCAGTTGCTCACATTGTTCGCGCTTCCCTCGGCGCGCGTGTGTCTGGCGTGGGACGGCGAACAGGTATGCGGCTTTTCCGCTGCGCGTATCGCGGGGCCGGAAAGCGAATTATTGTTACTCGCGGTCGACCCGCATTTTCGCGGACGCGGTATTGGTGCCTTATTGATGAAGGACTGGCAGGCTTGGGCCGCCGGGGAAGGCGCCGAAGACTATTTCCTTGAAATGCGCGCCGACAATGATGCCGTTCATCTTTATGAACAGTCGGGCTTTTCGGAATGCGGGCGGCGGACCGCCTATTATCGCGGCAACGACGGCATGGTTCGCGACGCGATCACGATGCGGCGATCCGGGAATGGCGGCATCGCAAACTGATCGATCATTGCGGAATTGCATCCAGAGTGGCAGTAATCGCGTCGGCGAAAGAAAAAATCCAATATTTGCCAGTCGCTCTTCTGGGTAAGATAAGCAAGGAATAGTCTCATGTCCGATCAAACCGATACGAATGAAATGCTCGTTACACTGACTGCCGACATTGTCGCGGCGCATGTCAGCAATAACAGCGTCGCCATTTCGGATCTCTCCATATTGATTAACAACGTCCATGCCGCCTTGTCGGGTCTGGGCAGCGAACCGGTTGTCGAGGAAAAGCTGGTTCCGGCGGTGTCGATCCGCACCTCGGTCAAACCCGACTATATCGTCTGTCTCGAGGACGGCAAAAAGCTGAAAATGCTGCGCCGCCACCTGATGACGCATTATGGCATGACCCCCGACGACTATCGCGCGAAATGGGGCCTGCCTGCCGACTATCCGATGGTCGCGCCCAACTATGCCGAAAAGCGCCGCGCGCTGGCGAAGGAAATCGGCCTTGGTACCAAGGGGCGCGGCGGTGGCCGCAAGCGCAAGGCGAAGGTCTGACCTTCACACTTCATCACCCGCACGGGCAGGAGGGGGCGGCCTTGAAGGGGGCCGCCCTTGTCCTTCCGACGGCGGGTGCCTATACAGTTTGTAACAACGACAGACACGACTGCACCTGCAGGAAAGACAAGCATGTCCGGTAATATCGATCTCGAAGCCCTGTGCCACGAAAAGGGTCTGCGCATCACCGAGCAGCGTCGCATCATCGCGCGCGTGATCTCCGATTCGGAGGACCACCCCGACGTCGAGACGCTCTATGAACGTGCGTCGAAGGTCGACAGCGGCATCTCGATCGCAACCGTTTATCGCACTGTCCGCCTGTTCGAAGAGGCGGGCATCCTCGATCGCCACGATTTCGGCGACGGCCGCTCGCGCTACGAAGCCGCGCCCGAGGCGCATCACGACCATCTGATCGACGTCGAAACGGGCAAGGTGATCGAATTTGTCGATCCCGAGCTGGAAGCGTTGCAGAAGGTGATCGCCGAACGGCTGGGCTTCCGCCTCGTCGACCATCGCATGGAGCTCTATGGTGTCGCCATCGATCGCAAGCGCGACTGATCGCGCCTCGATCACCTGGCGGACGATCGCCCGTCTCGCCCTGATGGTGCTGGCGCTGCTTTTTCTGATCGTCCCGCACCTGCTCTATCGCGCCGCCGGCCGGCCGTCGCCGATGGTCATGGCATTCCTCAACGCCGTTGGCTGGATCGCCGGTCTGCGCATCCGCACCACGGGCACGCGGCTGCGGCGCGATGTTCTTTTCGTATCGAATCATGTCAGCTGGCTCGATATCCTCGCGCTTGGCGGCGCCGCGCGCTCGGCCTTCGTGTCGAAGGCCGAGGTCGGGACGACACCGCTCGTCGGCTGGCTCGCCGACCAGAACCACACCATCTATGTCCAGCGCGAGGCGAAGCGCGAAATCCACAATCAGGCGAATGACCTCCGCAATGCGCTTGCGCGCGGGCGTCCCGTAACGCTGTTTCCCGAAGGCACGACCGGACCCGGCGACGGGCTGCTTCCGTTTCGCGCCTCGCTGTTCCAGGCGATCATCCCGACGCCACCGAACCTTCGGGTCCAGCCGGTTTTCCTCGACTATGGCGCCGAGGCGAACGACATCGCGTGGCTCGACCCCGAATCCGGGCTTGGCAATTTCAAGCGGATCCTGGCGCGCAAGCGGCCCGTTTCGCTGACCATTCATTATCTCGACCCGCTTCCTGACGAGGCGGAGCATGACCGCAAGGCGATCAGCGAAGCGGCGCGGGCGGCCATTGCCGCCGAAATCGCACGGACTTCCGCCCCGGCGCCGCATCGCCTATAGCGCGCCGATGAAATCCGACTCTCCCCAAAGTCCTCAAAAGACATTCCACGTCAAATCATTCGGCTGCCAGATGAACGTCTATGACGGCGAGCGCATGGCCGAGATGCTGGGCGCCGAGGGCTATGTCGCCGTCGCGGACGGCGCCGACGCCGACCTCGTCGTGCTCAACACCTGCCACATCCGCGAAAAGGCGGCCGAGAAAGTCTATTCGGACATCGGCCGTCTAAAGCGCGCCGACGGCAGCCGCCCGACGATCGCGGTCGCGGGCTGCGTCGCGCAGGCCGAGGGGGCCGAGATCGCGCGCCGCGCGCCTTCGGTCGACGTTGTGGTCGGCCCGCAGGCCTATCACCGCTTGCCCGACCTGATCGCGCGCGCCGCGAAGGGCGAGAAAGCCGTCGACCTCGACATGCCGCTCGAAAGCAAGTTTGGCGCGTTGCCCAAGCGTGCCGGCGGCCAGCGCCCGACCGCCTTCCTTACCGTGCAGGAAGGCTGCGACAAATTCTGCACTTACTGCGTGGTGCCCTACACGCGCGGTGCCGAGATCAGCCGGCCCTTCGCCGACCTGATCGCCGAGGCGCGCGCGCTTGTTGCAGGCGGGGTTCGAGAAATCACCTTGCTCGGCCAGAACGTGAATGCGTGGAACGGCGAGGACGGCAAGGGCCGCGCGATCGGCCTCGACGGGCTGATCCGCGAACTCGCACGCGAGGACGGGCTGGAGCGAATCCGTTATACCACCAGCCATCCCAACGACATGACCGAAGGTCTGATCGCGGCGCATGGCGAGATCGACAAGCTGATGCCTTTCCTTCACCTGCCCGTGCAGGCAGGCAGCGACCGCATCCTCGCCGCGATGAACCGCAGCCACAGCGTCGAAAGCTATCTGAAGGTTATCGAACGCGTGCGCGCCGTGCGTCCCGACATCGCGATCTCGGGCGACTTCATCGTCGGCTTCCCGGGCGAGACCGAGGAGGATTTCGAGGCGACGCTCGATATCGTCCGCGCGACCAATTATGCGATGGCGTACAGCTTCAAATATTCGCGCCGCCCCGGCACCCCCGCCGCGACGATGGACGACCAGATCGACGAAGCTATCCTCAACGAACGCCTCCAGCGCCTTCAGGCTTTGCTCAACGAGCAGCAGCAGGCGTTCAACGCCGCGACCGTCGGCCGCACGACACGCCTGCTCCTCGAACGCAAGGGTAAGCTCGACGGACAGCTGATCGGCAAATCGCCCTGGCTTCAGTCGGTCCATGTCATCGCGCCGGGGCTCAAGATCGGCGACATGGTCGATGTACGCATCGTCTCGGCTGGTGCCAACAGCGTTGGCGCCGAAGTCCTGGTGGAAGAGGTCGCATAGTGCGGCGGGCGGAAGCTGTCTCCCCGAAGACACACTCCGCCTCCTTCCGTCGCATTCGCAGTCCGCAAGTCATGGACTCCCGTTCTGGCGGGAGTACAGTCATGCCGTCGATCGAAGGAGCCTTGCCCATATGTCCAAACGCCCGCTGACCGCCTCCGCCCCCGCCGAGCCCGGCGACCGCGTCCGACTGACGGCGGAATATGAGCGAACGCAGCTTTTGGGCATTTTATTCGGCGAGTTCGACCGCAACCTCGTCGCGATCGAAAACCGTCTGGGCGTCTATATTTCGGCGCGCGGCAACCGCGTGCAGATCGAGGGCGAGGCCGAAGCTGCGGCGCGCGCACGCGACGTGCTCACCGAACTCTACAACCGGATCGAACAGGGGCAGGAGGTCGACGCCGGTCTCGTCGACGGCGTGATCGCGATGTCGGCGCAGCCGACGCTCGACGGCATCATCCGCCACGACAAGGATGAAGCGCCGCCGATCATGATCCGCACGCGCAAGAAGACGATCGTCCCGCGCGCGCCGTCGCAGGTCCCCTATATGCAGGCGCTTGCTCGCGACGACGTGATTTTCGCGCTCGGCCCGGCGGGTACGGGCAAGACCTATCTCGCCGTCGCGCAGGCTGTGGCGCAACTCATCACCGGCAGCGTCCAGCGCCTCATCCTCTCGCGCCCGGCAGTCGAGGCGGGCGAAAAGCTCGGCTTCCTTCCCGGCGACATGAAGGAAAAGGTCGATCCCTATTTGCGCCCGCTCTACGACGCGCTCCACGACTGCCTGCCTGCCGAGCAGGTCGAGCGCCGCATCGCCAGCGGAGAGATCGAGATCGCGCCGCTCGCCTTCATGCGCGGACGCACGCTCGCCGACGCGTTCATCATCCTCGATGAGGCGCAGAACACCACGATCCCGCAGATGAAGATGTTTCTCACCCGCTTCGGCATGAACAGCCGCATGGTGATCTGCGGCGATCCGAAACAGGTCGACTTGCCGATCCCCGCGACCTCGGGCCTCGCCGACGCCGTTGGCCGGCTCGAAGGGCTGGAGGGCATCAACGTCAGCTATTTCACCAGCGCCGACGTCGTCCGCCACCCGATCGTCGGGCGCATCGTCGACGCTTATGAGGGGCCGGGCGCTTAGTGACCTGATAGCGTCGGCTTCGGGGTGGTGAGCCGTCAGGCAGCCTACCGGAAGGCGTGGTCCGATAGACGCCATTCAACGGCAACGGAAAACTCCCCAGGATACCTAGTCGGACATTTTTCCAATCCGGCAGTATGCTCTCTTTCCAAGAGAGCGCCCCAGAAAAAAACCAATCCACACAATTGTAGGAAATATCAGAAACCCGACAATGAGGATTGGGAAGCCACCCACCACAATCAACATGATTGATCCAGAGAATGATGCAAAGGTGACAATCACCCCGAAAATCATGCCAATTTTTTTCGATTTGTACGAAAAAATGCACATAACTAGCAAAATAACGGTCATGAACGGTAAGTAATCAAGAATCATGTTAAATAACATATTGATCACCATGTCCATCGTGCAAGCGTCATCCAAGAGAAACGGCGCAAATCAAAGCATTGCCGCGATCCGCTATCTCCGTCTCGTTATGGCGTAGTCTTGGCGATTGCCCTAGCGGCCACCAAGGACGCCGCTAGGGCGCTGAACGGCGTCGCGATATACGGGATTACCAAGCCCATCCCTACACTCGGGCTGTTCACAACGAGAAGATACATCAGCCCTATAAATATGCAGGGTGATGCAAGAATAACGACCGCCTGTAGCAATGCGTTCGGACCCGGATATTGCGTTTTTGCGGCAGGCGCCAGAATGAACCCTATCATGGGTCCGCCAAATATCCCCGCCAACACCAGTAGCCCAAGCACTTATCACCCCGCAGAATATGTCTATTTTATTGTAGCGGCGTTTTCTTAAGAAACCGGCGACATAGCAAAAATGGGTGTTTTTTGTCGGCGTCTGCTCTCATACATTATGTATTTCCGGATGAATGACCATCGTCGGTCGAACCCGTCAAAGCAGAGTGGCGCTATTGCCTCCCGGAAGAGTAGGGCTGGCCGGAATCCTTTCTCCGTTCGAGTTCCTTTAGAAACTTCTTGGCTGTGCGGATTTGGCGCCACTCTTCCTGAACAGTTGGTCCACGCACCCAATAAATGCCATGGACTTCATCCTCGATATTCTTGTCGAGCCGATCAAGCGTTTCAGCGCCCTCCATCAAGACAAGCCAGTCACGTATGACGGCACGGCGTCGGTTTAGCTTCCGCTCAGCCGCATAGAGCCAGCGCCCCTCAACCCCAAACGGGTGGCTATGCAACCCGGCCAGCGAGGAGGCCCCGTACAGTGCAAGGTTGGTTTGCGGGGCCTCGGAAGCTCGCGTTCCGCTGCTCATGGCAACGGCGGAAAGCCCAATGATAGAGAGTATCGCTAGCGGGCCTCGGCTGCAAAGCATAGTGCGGCTATAGCGCGTCTCAGAGGCGATCGCTACCGGTCGCTCTACCTGCCCTTCATGATGCCGAGCTTGTTTTCGCGTTCACCCCCGCGTTGGGGCGGCGGTCGAGCGCTGCCAAGTGCCATCGTTTTCGAGAGTGATTCGCAATAGCATATTGACCCCTCTAATTTGCGCGCCTAGGGCGACGCTATTGCGAGTCAGTCGCACCTTTCAGGGGAAGAAAATTGAACATCGACCGTCGTCCGTCCGCATTCCGCTTCGCCGCAGGCACCGCGCTGGGCTTTGCGCTCGCCGCGACCGCCGCCCCGGCCTTTGCGCAGGACAATGACGGCGACTATTGGGTCGCGCGCAAGAACCAGATCGTCGTCACCGCGACGCGCACTGCGGTGAAGGCCGAGGACATCCCGGTCACCGTGACGGTCAAGAGCGACGAGCAGATCGCCGACGAGATGGTCACCGACATCCGCGATCTCGTCCGCTTCGAACCCGGGGTCAGCGTCCAGCGCCAGCCCGCGCGTTTCGGCGCCGCGCTCGGCGCGACGGGTCGCGCGGGCAATGACAGTTTCAACATCCGCGGCATCGGCGGCAACCGCGTGCTGATCCAGGTCGACGGCGTGCGCGTCCCCGACGGTTTCAGCTTTGGCGCGCAGGCGTCGGGTCGCGGCGACTATGTCGACCTCGGTCTCGTGAAGTCGGTCGAGATCCTGCGCGGCCCGTCGTCGGCGCTCTACGGCAGCGACGGGCTGGCCGGCGCGGTCAGCTTCATCACCTCCGATCCCGCCGACTTCCTCGAAGCCGGCAAGACTATCGGCGGCCTGCTTCGCGCCGGCTACAGCAGCGCCGACGAGGAATTCAGCGAAACCGTGATCCTCGCGGGACGCAGCGGCGACTGGTCGGTGATGGCGGCGTACACGCGCCGCGATTACAAGGAGCTGGAGAATCAGGGCAGCCTCGGCACCGCGAACGGCATCGGGCCGTCGCGTACGCTCGCCAATCCGCAGGATGGCCGCTCGGACGCCGCGCTCGCGCGCATCGTCTATGACCCCGCCAACGGCCACAAGCTGCGCCTCACCGGCGAATATCTGGACACGCGGCTCTACACCAACGGCCTCAGCGGCCTCGGCCCGAACGGGCTTGGCGCGACCGTCGACCGCCTCGAAGGCTTCGACACGGGGGAACGCAAGCGCGTCTCGCTCGACTGGAGTTGGGAAGGCGAGGGGGCGATCGATTTCGCCCGCGTCGCGCTCTATTGGCAGGACGGCGAGGATCGCCAGTATACCGAGGAAGATCGCACTCCCTCAGTCGACCGCACGCGCCTCAACACCTTCGAGAACCGCGTCTTCGGCGCCTCGGCCGATGCGCGCGCCGATTTCGCCACCGGCGCGATCACCCACCGCCTCGTCTTCGGCGGCGACATCAGCAAGACGCGCCAGCGCGGGCTGCGCGGCGGCACCGTCCCGCCGGCAGGCGAGACTTATCCGACGCGCGCCTTCCCGAGCACCGATTTCACCCGTGCAGGGCTGTTCGTGGGCGACGAAATCTCGGTCGCCGACGGGCGCCTGCTCCTCTACCCGGCGCTGCGCTTCGACTGGTTCGACCTGTCGCCCGACAACGACCCGCTGCTGCCGACCTTCCGCGGCGCCAAACAGGACGGCTCGCGCGTGTCGCCGAAATTCGGTGCGGTGTGGAAGATCACCGACGATGTCCGGCTGTTCGCCAATTATGCGACCGGCTTCAAGGCGCCCGAACCGGGGCAGGTGAACCAGTTCTTTGAAAACCTGACTTCGCCCTTCTTCTCGTATCGCACGCTTCCCAACCCCGATCTGGGGCCCGAGCGGAGCGAAAGCTTCGAGGGTGGTGTGCGCTTCTCGAACGATGCGGTCAGCCTCGACGTCACGGCCTTTTCGGCGCGGTACAAGGATTTCATCAGCCAGGAACAGGTCGGCGGCACCGGGACGATCGCCAACCCCATCCTCTATCAATTCGTGAATCTCGATCGCGTCCGGGTCAAAGGGGCCGAGGCGCGGTTCGAGGGGCGAGCGTCGTCCGGCCTGTATACGACGCTCGCCCTATCCTATGCGAAGGGAGACATCATCGACCCCGACGGCGTGCGTTCGCCGCTGTCGTCGATCGATCCGCTCAAGCTTGTCGCCGGGGTCGGTTATCGCGAGCGCGAAGGGCGCTTCGGCGGCCAGATCATCGTGACGCACGCGGGCCGCAAGGAAGCGTCGCGCACGACGGGGCTTTGCACCCCCGAATGCTTCCGCCCCGATGCCTTCACCATCCTCGATGCGACGGCGTTCGTCCGCGTGATGGACAAGCTCACGCTGCGCGCGGGCGTCTTCAACATCCTCGACAAGAAATACAGCTGGTGGAGCGACGTGCGCGGTCTCGCGATGGGCGGAACCGTAACCGCGCCGACGGTCCCGGCGAGTGCCGATGCCTATACCCAGCCCGGCCGCAACGCGAGCGTGTCTTTGAGCTTCCGCTTCTAAAAACAGAAAGAAGGACTGCACCGATGAAAACCTATCGCAAGATTGCCGCCGGCCTGTTGCTGCTCACCGCCGCGCTGCCCGTCGCCGCCTCGGCGCACCCGCCGATCGCCGCCGAGGCCGCCGCCGCCAATTTCGAACAGGACCGCGCGGACATTCTCGCGATGGCGGGCAATTACCGCGTCAGCTTCAACATGCAGGAATCGACGCGCTGGGATCCGACCTACGAGGTTCTCGAACCCAAGCGATCGGGCGGCAACGAGGTCGTGCGCGTGATCGAGGACACCGGGCGCAAGATCAGCCTGCAGCATATGCTCGTCATTACCGGCGACGACGATAAGAGCATGATCATCAAGCATTGGCGCCAGGACTGGGAATATGAGCCCGCGAAGGTGCTGGTCTATTCGGATCGCAACGCGTGGTCGTGGGAAGATGTGCCTGAAAAGATGCGCACCGGCCGCTGGTCGCAGACGGTGTATCAGGTCGACGACAGCCCGCGTTACGGCGGCTGGGGGCAGTTCGAAACGCAGGGCGGCGTCCGCCGCTGGCGCTCGAACTGGACCTGGCGCCCGCTCGCGCGCCGCGATGCAGTGCGCAATCCCGTGTACGACCGCTATTTGTCGATCAACCGCCACCAACCCTCGCCCGACGGCTGGGTCCACTGGCAGGACAATACCAAGATGGGGGCGAAGGACGGCAAGCTGGTACCGATCGTCCAGGAATATGTCCTCAACACCTATATCAAATATGATCAATATGACGTGAAGGCCGCCGACGATTACTGGGCCGCGACCAAGGATTATTGGGCCGCGGTGCGCGCCGAATGGGACCGTGTGGCCGCCGTCAAGGGCGGTATCGCGATCGACGAAAAGGCCGACACCGGCACCGTGATCAGCGGCCGCCTGCTCGAAATGGCCGACGAGGTTCAGGAAAAGAAGCTGACCACCGCGAAAGCCATCAGCGAAGCGAAAAAGCTGATCGAGACGAACACGCGTAAGCTTTGACGACCTTCACCATGTGAAGCCCGAAACTGGGGGCGGCTCGCGAGGGCCGTCCCCTATTTCGTGGTGACGCGGCGCGCCATGCAAAAGGTCCGAAGCGCAACGGCGTCATGCCAGGCATTGTGCGGAACATGGCTGAGTTCGGCGGTCGAGAAATTGACCACCTCGGCGAGTTCGAAGCGCACCGCAGAAATAATCAGCCGCCGCCCATCGTCGGTAACGAGCAGACGCGCGGCGTGGACGATATCCTCGGGCCAGTCGGCGACCAGCACCGGCTCCGGGTCGGCCGCCAGATAATCGGCAAAGGCCCATTGCAGTTCGGCATAGGATATCGGTTCGATGTCGAGCTTGGGCATCACGTGCGCCGCGACCCATGACGTCGGGTCGGGGCACTCGACGGCGCCATAGAAGGACGCCGCACCCTCGGCTTCGGGAACGAGCGCGATCGAGATCAGCGCACCGCCGAAGCCGTTGAATTCGGCGTCGAGATAATAGCGCAACGACCTATTTCTTGGCTCCCTCGACGCTCCAGATACCCGCGCCACGCGTCGCGATGAACAGGAAGATGAAGCAGTAGAGTGCGATCGTCTCGCCGCCGTTGACGATCGGGAAGGCGCCCTGGCTGCCGTGCGCGACCCAATAGCCGACTGCCGACATGCCGCTGGCGACGAACGCCGCGGGGCGGGTGAACAGGCCGATGACGATCAGGCCGCCCGCGATCAGTTCGATCGCGCCGGCGGCTTGCAGCATCGGATTGAGTTCCATCGGGAATTTGACCGGGAAGTTGAAGAATTTCTGCACGCCATGCGCCAGAAACAACAAGCCTGCGACGATGCGCAGCAACGCATAGGCCTGTTCGCCGAAACCATCGAGAAACTTCATGGGGACCCCCTTCATGCCGGATGACGACACGATGCTAGTGCAGCGACATGGCCCGCGAAAGCGCATTATGTGAAACGATGCGTTTCCGGGGGCTTGCACCGGCTTCACCGGAAAAATCTTCGCGGAAAGAAGAAAAAATCGCAGCGCATGTCACAACGGCATCGCCTGTCTCGTCAAGTCGGTACAACCCGCCCAAAGGAGACATGACATGACCAAGGTAACCGACCCCTTCGCCGCCTCGCCGCAGCTGATGAAGCAGTGGATGGCGGTCAGCCTCGCAGCCGAAAAGAGCCTCGAGACGAGCCTGATCGAGCTGGTGAAGATCCGTTCGTCGATCCTCAATGGCTGCGCCAACTGCATCAACATGCACACCGCCGAAGCGCGCGCGAAGGGTGAGACCGAACAGCGCATCTACCTGCTCGCGGCGTGGGCCGACGCCCCGGTCTATACGCCGCGCGAGCGCGCCGCGCTGGCGTGGACCGACGCCTTGACCCGCCTGTCGCAAGGCCACACACAGAAGCAGGCGCGCGAAGCGCTCGACGCGCATTTCACTGCCGAGGAACAGATGAACCTGACCGTGATGATCAACGTCATCAATGGCTGGAACCGCATCGCGGTGGGCTTCGACCTCTGGTACGAAGGCGGCGCGCCGGCGAAGGCCGCCTGATGACCCGCGAAGGCATCCACGGCGACAGCGATGCGGCGGCAGACGCAGCGGTCAGTTTCGACCCGCTGCGCCCGCTCCTTACCCGCGTTGCCTACCGTATGCTCGGCTCGGTCGCCGATGCCGAGGATGTGGTGCAGGATGCCTTCATCCGCTGGCTCGGCACCGATCGCGATGCGGTGCGCGAGCCTGCGGCGTTCCTCCGCCGCACGGTGACGCGGCTCTGTCTCGACCAGATCAAGTCGGCGCGCAACAGCCGCGAGACCTATATCGGCCCCTGGCTTCCCGACCCGCTGGTCGAGGAGGAGGAAGAGGATGATGTCACGCTGCCACTGATGCTCGCGCTCGAACGGCTCTCGCCGCTCGAACGCGCTGCGTTTCTTCTGCACGATGTCTTTGGTGTCGGGTTCGACGAGGTCGCAAAGACGATCGACCGCGATCCTGCCGCGACGCGTCAGCTCGCGGCGCGGGCGCGCACCCACGTCCGCGACGCGCGCCCTCGGTACAAGCTCGAGAAAGAGCAGGGGCTCCAGATCGCCGACGCCTTCTTCGCGGCATCGCGCAGCGGCGACATGAGCGCGCTCGGCGCGTTGCTCGCCGCCGATGTCGGCATGTGGGCCGACGGGGGCGGCAAGCGCCCTGCCGCGGCGGGGCCGGTGCTCGGCTACGACATCGTGCTGAAACTGCACCGCAGCCTCGCGGTGCTGTTCGGCAAATATGGCTCGACGCTTGTCCACACCGGCATGATCAACGGTCTGCCGGGCTTCGTGACGCGCGAAGCCGACGGCGAACTCCAGACCACCGCGCTCGAGATTGCCGACGGCAAGGTTGTTGGCATCTATGTGATGCGCAACCCCGACAAGCTTGCGCATGTGCATTGAATGGCAGCCTCCCTCTCGTCGAGGGAGGCGCCGGGCGTCACTTTTCGGCGGCGAGGCCGGGGATGTAGTGCGAAGCAATCTTGTCGACGAATTTCTCGGGCGAAGCGCCCATCAGGTTCGTCAGCACCACAACGCTAAGGTCGTCCTTGGGATAAATGAATACGGTGGCGCGTGCGCCGCCAGTAAGGGCAAGTGCGGGATGCTCAGCGCGTCGCACCGATGGCCAGCCCAAGCCATAGCCATTAATGAAAGCGTTGAAGCCGCGATAGCTGCCATCTTTTTGCGGCTGTGGTTTCCAGAGTTCCTCAACGCTGTTCTTGTTCACCAGTTGCCATTTCTGGATCGCAATAACCCATTTCGCCAAATCAATAGCCGTGGATTGGATACCCCCGATCGGGAGCAATTGTGCGGATGTCCATGATTCCTGACGCACAAACGCAGTTTCACTGCGATCAGCGCCGACAGTTCTCATCCCGTCAAACTTCAGCGTCAAATGCGTATAGAGCTCGGCCAGGTCAGGCTTGGCCGAGACAGGATAGGCAAAGCGTGTCTGCTTCATGCCCGCTTTATTAAACTGCCGATCGCGGACGAAATCGGAAAAGGATTTCCCCGAAAGCTTCGCGATGATTTTCCCCATCACGACATAGTTGGTCTGGTTATATCGATACCCCGCTCCGGGTGGAAACATCAGGGGATCTTGCTGCACCCTTGCCCAGGAGGCATCCGGGTCGACGAGGCCGTCAATCGGCCGGGTATTGTCGTCCACAATTTCGGGCAGCCCCGATGTATGGGTGAGAGCCTGCCGAACGGTAACACCGCTCCATGCTTCCGGAAGTTTGTCGAGATAGGTTGAGATTGGCGCATCAAGATCAAGCTTGCCCGCTTCGACAAGCTGCATTGCCGCAACACCGGTAACAGCCTTGCTGATCGAATTGATGCGGAAAATGGTTTTGTTCGTGACGGGGGCGGACGTTTCCCTGTTGGCCAGACCATAGGCGCCCGTGAAGACGATCTTGCCATTCTGCACTATTGCCAATTGCAGTCCGGGAATGTCACGAGCGGTCATCTCGCTTTGGATCAGCTGTTCAATGGCGACTGTCTTGTTGTTCGCTTCCGCGACCGATGTTGTGCGGGCGTTTGCGCTGCCGGCGAGCCCGCCCATGACCGCAATCAGGCCGATTGCGGCAGAAATTCTATTCAGCATATTTTGGTGATCCAAAGCTTGAGGAGTATCGATTACATTGTGTATTGCAATAATCATACACCTCTGCAGCCGTCAAGCGCGACTTCCGGGCAACTTTTTAGCTGTCCTGCATCGCGCCGTCGCTATAGCGTCGAACCATGATCCACATTGACCATATATCAGTTTCATCGGCCCCCCAGGAAATGCAGTTTCAGCGTGAAGTTGTGGAGTTTTCTGCCCTTTTCTCGCCGCGGGATTTTTCATGCTGAGCGTCGAAACCCACGCCGCGACGCCCTGGCCCGATGTGCTCGACTGGGAGTTGCGGGCAGGCGACGCGGTTGCTGCGGCGCTCTCGCTGACGCCCTATGCTTCGCTCGCCGATGCCGCGCCGCTCGTCGAGGTTGCTGTGCGCCTGACCGACGACGCCGAGGTCCACACGCTCAACCGCGACTTTCGCGGCAAGGACAAGCCAACCAACGTCCTGTCCTTTCCGCAGGTCCAGCACGACCTGCTCGAGGGCCTCGCGAACAGCGACGATGGCGAGATATTGCTCGGCGACATCGTGCTCGCGCGCGAAACCTGCGTGCGCGAGGCTGACGAGAAGGGGATTTCGATCGTCGATCATGCGACGCACCTGATCGTCCACGGGGCGCTGCATCTCGTCGGCTATGATCATATGGACGATGCGTCGGCCGCCGCGATGGAGGCGCTCGAGGTGAAAGCGCTTGCATCGCTGGGCATCGCCAATCCATATGCGGATCAGGATTAACAGGGAAAAGCAGGAAATATGCCCGACGACCAGGGGTCTTCGAACCGATCGGAAGAGGACAGTAGTAGACCCGGACTGCTGTCCGGGCTGAAGAATCTGTTGTTCGGCGGCGACAAGGAACCCTCGCTGCGCGAACAGATCGAAGAGGTCATCGACGAGGCCGAGGAAGAGGGGCAGGAGCGGCGCGGCAGCAATATCGTCGGCGACCTGTCGCAGATCGAACGCAAGATGCTGCGCAACCTCCTTCATTTCGGCGAACAGACGGTCGACGATGTCGCGGTGCCGCGCGCCGACATCATTGCGATCCCCGAAAGCGCAAGCTTTGCCGAGGTCGTTGCCCTGTTCGCCGAAGCCGGGCACAGCCGCCTGCCGGTCTACCGCGAGAATCTCGACGAAGTCATAGGGATGATCCACGTCAAGGACGTGTTCGCCGTGCTGGCCGAGGGCCGCACCCCGCCGCCCCTGCTCGACCTCATCCGCCAGCCGCTCTATGTCCCGCAATCGATGGGCGTGCTCGACCTGCTCGCCGAAATGCGCGCCAAGCGCACCCATCTCGCGATCGTGATCGACGAATATTCGGGCACCGAGGGACTGTTGACGATCGAGGATCTTGTCGAGGAGATCGTCGGCGAGATCGAGGACGAGCATGACGACGAGCCGACCGCGCTGTTCGCGCCCGGCGAAGACGGATGCTGGGACGCCGATGCGCGCGCCGAACTCGACGATGTCGGCGAGGCGATCGACCCGCGGCTTGCCGAGATCGAGGAAGATGTCGACACGCTCGGCGGCCTAGCCGCGGTGCTCGCCGGCCATGTCCCCGAAGTCGGCGAAATCCTCGTCCATCCGAGCGGCTGGCGCATCGAGGTGACCGAGGCCGACGAACGGCGCGTCCATCGCCTGCGCCTTCACCCACCGGTCGAGGTCAATCTGGAAGCGCCGTCGGAGCGTAGCGAAGAGTTCTGACGCAATTGCCTTTGCGGGGTTAAAGGACTAGGCGAAGCCGGATGGAAGTTTCCGACCTTCGCATCGCCCTGTTCAGCGGCAATTACAACATGACCACCGACGGTGCGAACAAGGCGCTGAACCGCCTCGTCGGCTATTTGCTGGCGCATGGCGCTGCGGTGCGTGTCTATTCGCCGACCGTGGCCAACCCCGATTTCGAGCCGACCGGCGATCTCGTCAGCGTGCCGTCGTTCGCGATCCCGGGGCGAAGCGAATATCGCATTCCGGTGTCCTTCTCGTCGCGCGTTCGCGAGGACATCGTCGATTTCGCACCCAATATCGTCCATATCTCCAGCCCCGACCGCGTGTCGCGGCAGGCCGCGGCGTGGGCGCGGCGGCGGCGGCTCCCGGTCGCGTGCTCGGTGCACACGCGCTTCGAGACCTATTTCCGCTATTACAACCTGTCGTTCCTCGAACCCGTCGTCGTGGCCTGGCTGCGCAAGCTCTATCGCAAGTGCGACGCGCTGATCGCGCCGTCCGAAAGCTTTGCGCAGGTGCTGCGCGACCAGCGGATGAATTACGACATCGGCATCTGGACCCGCGGCGTCGAGCAGGGGATCTTCAATCCCGGCCGCCGCGACATGGACTGGCGCCGTTCGCTCGGGATCGAGGACGATGTGCCCGCGATCGCCTTCCTCGGCCGGCTCGTGATGGAAAAGGGGCTCGACGTCTTCGCCGACGCGATCGACGTGCTTCAGCGGCGCGGCGTGCCGCACAAGGTTGTCGTGATCGGCGAGGGGCCGGCGGGCGAATGGTTCGAATCGCGCCTGCCGAACGCCAGTTTCGTCGGCTTCCAGGGCGGCGCCGACCTCGCCCATGCGCTGGCGTCGTGCGACATCTTCTTCAACCCGTCGGTGACCGAAACCTTCGGCAATGTTACACTGGAAGCCATGGCATGCGGGCTGCCCGTCGTCGCCGCGCGCGCAACCGGCAGCGCGAGCATCGTCAAGCACGGCCAGACGGGTTATCTCGTCGCTCCCGGGTCGATCACCGGCTTTGCCGATCACCTCCAGCGCTATTGCCGCGATATCCAGTTGCGCGCCGAACATGGCACCGCGGCGGTGATTGAAAGCGGCTCCTATGACTGGGATGCGATTAACCAGGCGGTGGCCGACACCTATATCCGCCTGATCCGTCAGAAACAGCGGCGCCGGGGCTGAGCGTCCGGTGGCCGGGGATTTGTTCGGCGGCGATGCACCCGCGGAGCGCGAAGGCGGCGCGACCGGTCCGGTGCCGCTCGCCGAACGGCTGCGCCCGCGCACGCTCGCCGAGGTCGTCGGGCAGGAGCATCTGACGGGCCCCGAGGGCGCCATCGGCCGGATGGTCGCGGCGGGGCAATTGGCGTCGATCATCCTCTGGGGACCACCGGGCACCGGCAAGACGACGATCGCGCGACTGCTCGCTGAAGCGGTGGGAATGCGCTTCGCGCCGCTGTCGGCGGTCTTCTCGGGCGTCGCCGATCTGCGCCAGGCCTTTGCCGACGCCGAAAAGATGGCAGCGGCGGGCAAGCGCACCCTGCTCTTCGTCGACGAGATCCATCGCTTCAATCGCGCGCAGCAGGACGGCTTCCTGCCCTATGTCGAGCGCGGCACCGTCGTGCTTGTCGGCGCGACGACCGAAAACCCCAGCTTCGCGCTGAACGCCGCGCTTTTGAGCCGCGCGCAAGTGCTGGTGCTGAGCCGGCTCGACGAAGGCGCGCTCGGCACGCTCGTCGAACGCGCCGAGGCCGAGGTCGGCCAGCGCCTGCCGGTGACCGACGAGGCGCGCGCGGCGCTGATCGCGAGCGCCGATGGCGATGGACGTTTCCTGCTCAATCAGGTCGAGACGCTGTTCTCGGTCACGATCGAGGCGCCGCTCGATCCCGCCGAGCTGGCGCAGTTCCTTCATCGCCGGATGCCGGTCTACGACAAGGAAGGCGACGGCCACTACAACCTGATCTCGGCGTTGCATAAGGCGCTGCGCGGGTCGGACCCGCAGGCGTCGCTTTACTGGCTCGCGCGGATGCTCGTCGCGGGCGAGGAGCCGCTCTACGTGCTCCGGCGAATCACCCGCTTCGCGAGCGAGGATATCGGCCTCGCCGATCCGCAGGCGCTGGTGCAATGCCTCGCCGCCAAGGACGCCTATCAGTTCCTCGGCTCACCCGAAGGTGAACTCGCGATCGTTCAGGCGTGCCTCTATTGCGCGACCGCACCCAAGTCGAACGCGGCCTATGCGGCGCAAAAGGCGGCGTGGGCGGCGGCGCGCGAAACCGGCAGCCTTGCGCCGCCTGCCAACATCCTCAACGCGCCGACCAAGCTGATGAAAGACCTGGGTTATGGCGCGGGCTATAGCTATGACCATGACGCGCCCGACGGCTTTTCGGGCGACAATTACTGGCCCGACGGCATGGCGCCGGTCGACTTCTATCGCCCCGTCGATCGCGGCTTCGAAAAGCGCATCGCCGAGCGTCTTGCCTGGTGGGGCGAACGGCGCCGCGCGAAGGATTGAACCCGGCCTTGCCTCGTCGCGTGCGGAGGTATAGTTTTTCATCCGCACGGGTCGCGCCGGAACTGGGGTAGTCATCATGGCATTGGCGCTTGTCCTTGCCGCCGCAGCGACACCGATCCTGTCCTGTCCAGGCGGCACTATCGAAACGAAATGTACCGCCGCAGAGGTGTCGGCGAAGATCGCGTTGACGCGCGCGCGCGTCGCCAACATCGCGCAGCGATGCCTCTACGACTTCGGCGGAAAATGCAGCGTCGAGGCGAGCGGGCGGATCAATGCCGCCGATCGCGGGGCGCCTTTGTTATGGCAAAAGATGCTTCTCGCACCGCGCGGCGGGCCGCAGACGCGAATGCTTGTGCTGCTATCGCAGGACAAGGCTGGCAAGACGACGCTTGCGGGTTTTGCCGAAAGTTCGGGGGCGATCGGGACGCCCGATCTGGTCGTCGACGGCGACAACCGGCGGCTGGTCCATGTCGGCGGTACGCTCGCCGGCAGCGGAGGCGGCAATGCCGATGCGTTGTTCGTCAGCGACGCCGTCACGCCGAAATGGCGCCGCGTCGACCTCTCCGACTGGTCGGAGCAGGGGAGCAGGATGTTGCCGACGGGCTATTGGCTGCGCGGGCCGGCACGGTTCGTGTTTGACGAGATGTTCGCCTCCGTGCCCGTCGCGCGCGACGGCGACGGCAATTGTTGCCCGCGCGGCGGCAACGCCTTCTATGATCTTGATATTCAGGGCGACCGGCTGGTGTTGACCCGCCTTCGCTTCCAGCCCATGCAGCCAATGGGGCGCGACATAGAGGTCACCGCCGGGACATTGGAAGACTGAGTCAGGCCGGCAATATGGCGCCGAAATTCGACAGCTGGGACGATGTCGTCGCATTCGCATGTGCGCTTCCGGGCGTGGAAATGCTCCCCTTTTATGGCACTCCCTGTCCCAAGCTCAACGGCAAGGCGCTTGCATCACCCGGACGCGAGCCCGGCAGTTTTGCGGTGATGTGCAAGCCCGACGAAAAGGAAATCCTGCTTGAAACCGATCCCGACACCTTCTGGCAGACGCCGCATTACGAAGGCTGGCACGCAATCCTCGTCCATTTCGGGTCGAACGACCCCCAGCGTATTGCCAATGTTCTCCGCCGCGCATGGTGGGATCGCGCGAAAAAGCCGCAGCGGCAGGGTTTTGGCGATCGTCCCTGATCTTCGCCTCCTTCTTGGCGCCGTGCTTCTTGTCGGCGCCGTCCCCGCGCAGGCGCAGGCACCGAAGCCCAATGCCGAACTGAACCGGGCATGGGCGGCGGGTTACCGCGCGGCGTTCGTCTGTTCGTCGCTATGGAACGGGGCGGGCAAGCCGCTCGATGCGATCGAGCGCGACGAACTCACCGGCATCTATCCCGAGATCGAAGCTGATGTTCGAGCGCTCAAGGCCGATGTCGACGACAAAGCGAAAACCGTCAGCGTCAAATATCGCGCCGACATGCCCCCGCGCATTGCCGTGTGGAGCGGCCGCGAAGGCTGCGTCACGCTGCCGATCGGCGCGCAGCCGGCGAGCACCGTTCCCGCAGCCGGGCGCCGGGCCGACTTCGATGCCCGGCCATGGCCGCTTGGCGACAAGGACGCACGCTGGCCGGTGCCGAAAAGAATGACCCAATTCGAGCGAGCGGTGATGAATATGGAGGGCTTTGGCGGCCGCTCCAGTTCGCTGCTGATCGTCAAGAAGGGTCGGATTTCGGTCGAGCGCTATTGGGGCGGGCACGACCTTCATACCGCGCAGCGGACCTTCTCTGTCGCCAAGTCGATGGCGGCGACGCTGATCGGTCATGCCGTGCAGAAGGACCGAATCGACGTGACGAAGCCCGCAATGATCGCCGACTGGCAGACGCCGGGCGATCCGCGCGCCGCGATCACGACCGAGCAGTTGATGCGCATGGCGAGCGGGCTCACCAGCGACACCGCAGGCAACCGCAGCGATGCCGTCTATATGGGCGGCGCGTCGGTGCGGCAGTGGACGGTGCAGTGGCCGTTGCTCAATCCGCCGAACACGCAATACCGCTACGCGAACAATGACACGCTGCTGGCGACGCTGTCGCTGAAGGCCGCGCTCGCGAAAGCCGGCACCCCGCTCGACCCGGCCGCCTTTTTCGACCGTCTCGGCATGACGCGAACCTTTGTCGAGCACGACAAGGACGGCGACTATATCCTGTCGAGCCAGGTGTGGACGACCGCGCGTGATCTCGCCCGGCTCGGGCTGCTCTACCAGAATGACGGGATGTGGCAGGGCGAGCGCCTGCTTCCCGCCGACTGGCGCCGTTTCGTCACGACGCCGAGCGGCCCGCAGCCCGACGGTGCGTTCGGCTATGGGGCGGGCTTCTGGCTGCTCGACAAGTCGAAGGGCATTCCCCCCGACGCCTTCGGCGCCTTCGGAAATCGCGGCCAATATGTCGTCGTCATTCCGTCGCGCGACCTGGTAATCGTCCGTCAGGGTTATGACGACGACAAGAACCGCCTCGACATCGCAAAGCTTGTCGAAGCGGTCGTTGCCGCCGACGATATTCGCTGAGCTATTCGAAAGGCGGGTAACGCTCGAACGACGGCAGTTCGCCGAGCGTTTCCATCCAGCCGATGCGATCGGCGGTCTGGATCTGCGCCTGCGCGGGGATCAGGTCGGGGTCGTCGAGCGTCGCCGTCTGCACGTCGATCTGGCCCGGAAAAATCGCGTCGTTGGTATAGAAGAGCCCGGTGCCGCAATCGCCGCAGAAATGGCGCCGGCCATGTTCGGACGAGGCGTAAATCTTTGCCGTCCCGCTGATCTCGATTGCGTCATTGCCGACCAGTCCCCAACCGACCATCGGCGCGCCGGAATGGCGGCGGCAGTCCGTGCAATGGCACAGCGCATGATGCTCGACCGCGGTGGACATCGAATAACGGATCGCACCGCAATGACATTGGCCGCTGGCACGGGGGGCTTGCTCGGTCATGACTCTCTCCTCGAGGAATTGAGAAAAGAACATAACATAAACATAGCGGCCTGCCAAAAGTTTTGGCGAGGTGATTTTTCGCAGAGTTAACGCCGAATTAGCCATGATATGCCAAAGGCTGGATATGACAAGAAACGAGCTTCTCGGCCTGACGGTGCAGCGACCGGCCATTTTTGCGATCATGGCCTTCGCGATCGCAGCGTTGCAAGGCGCGGATGCCAATCTGACGCTCTTTTTCCTCCACCGGCAGGATCGCTGGCTGCTGCTCGCCGGCGTCCTCCTGCTTGCACTGTGCCTCTGGCGGCTTCCGGCCCGGTCACGACCGCTCGCTGGCAATTGGCGATTGGCGTGCGGAGCAGGCGCGCTCATGGCCGTCATGGCCTTTGCGGGCCATTATCTCATCCTGTCGGGTTATGACATGAGCCGCGACGAACAGATGGCGACGTTCGATGCGCAGGTCTTCGCGCATGGGTCTCTCGTGGCACCGCTGACCGGGGTTTGGCGCGACCATTCCGAAGCGCTCAACACGATGTTCATGTATCCCACCGGCCGGACGGCGGCGTGGATATCGGCGTACCTGCCGTTGAACGCTGCGCTGCGTAGCTTGTTCGGCCTGATCGGCGACGCGGCGCTGACCGGGCCTGCAATGCTGTTGCTGGGGGCGGTCGCGCTGTGGGGATGCGCGCGGCGCATATGGCCAGCCGATCGCGAAGCCGCGGTCGTGGCCCTTCTGCTCTATCTGGGATCCGGGCAGGTCCTCGTCAACGGCATGACGGCCTATGCCATGCCGGCGCATCTCGCCCTTAACCTGTGCTGGCTCTGGCTCTTCCTGCGCCGAACGGCGTGGACCGACATGGCGGCACTGGCCGTCGGTTTTATTGCCGTGGGGCTGCATCAGCCCATCATGCACCCGATGTTCGCCGCGCCGATCCTGTTCCTGCTGGTGCTGGAACGCGATTGGCGTCGAGCGGCGCTCTATTTTCTGGGATATGCCGCCATCGGCGCTTTCTGGGCATGGTGGCCGAATGCGATGTGGTCGCTGGTCGAGGCCGACGCGTTGGCGCCCAAAGGAGGCGGCGTCGACTATATCAGCCGGCTGGTGTTGACCATTACCCAGGGCGACGGGCTGCGCCTCGCCAATATGGTGGCGAACATCCTTCGTTTTTTCGCGTGGCAGCACCTGCTGCTCCTGCCGCTGCTGCCGCTGGGGATCGCGATCACGCGCAAGGACCGGCTGGCGGGCGCGTTGGCGGCGGGTATCCTGCTGACGGTGGCCGTCATGCTCGTCATCCTGCCCTATCAGGGGCACGGGTTCGGTTATCGCTACCTGCACGGCCTGATCGGAAACTTCATCCTGATCGCGGTCTATGGATGGATGGCGCTGGGCGAAGCACAAGCGCGTTGGCGCAGCCTGTTGCTGCGCACCACCGCGGCGGGGCTCGCCATCATCTTGCCTTTGCAGGCGTGGATGGCGCATTCCTTCTACGCTCCCTTTGCGCGTGCGTCGGAACGCATCGCGGCTAGCACGGCCGACTATGCGGTGGTGGGCGAAACCGATGCGCCCTTTGTCGTCGATCTGGTCATCAATCCGCCGCGGCTCGACCAGCGGCCGATACGCCTGGTTCGGGGCGGGATCGACGGCGAACTCGCGTGGGCGCTTTGCGCAGCGCAGCCGGCGCCGCTGGTCGCCTTTGTGGGCAATGGGCCTCTCCGGCCGATCCGCGCCTATTATGGTGGCGATCCGGACGCGGAGAGCAGAAAAACAGATCGGGCCAATCAGGCGGCCGCCGCTCGATTGCGCCAGTCTGGATGCCGGACGACGATTATCGAGTGATCAGCGCAGGCCGTCGAGCAGGGCGGCCGCCATCCGGCGCCAATCGTAATTCCCGGCGGCATACTCAGCCATCGCGGCCGTATCGACCGGCGAAGCAGCGAGCACGTCGACGGCGGCGGCGCATCGCATCGCCGAACCTTGCGCGTCGGCGAGATCGATATCGACGCCGGCCAGCCACCGGCTTGCCGCCGGGTCGGCCCTGGCGCTGCCGTCGCCGCAAATCACGGGCAGCCCGCAAGCCATCGCTTCCTGCACGACGAGGGGATAGCCTTCGCCGACGCTCGGCAACAAAAGCATATCGGCGGCGCGATAGAGATCGGCGATCGACTCCTGCGGTTGCTGGCCAAGGACATGCACGTTCTCCAAGCCCCATTCGCGGGGGTCTATCGTGCCTTGGCCGAGGAGGGCGAAATGCACCTCGGGGCGCTGCGCCGCGAGGAGCCGGAGGATGCGCAGGCCCTTCTTCTCGACGAAGCGGCCGACGAACACCGCCAGCGGTGCGTCGACCGGCAGGCTCCACCGCGCGCGCGTTTCGTCGCGCGAAGATCGCGGCCGCGCATTGAAGACCGACTGGTCGACGCCATTGAACACAAGCAGCGATGGTTGCCGCGGCGGCGTGCCGAGCAGGTCGTCGCGTACCGTCGCACTGATGAAGGCGAGCCGGTAGGCGGCCGCCATCATCGGCCGCGTCACGACCCGATTGGCGAGATGCATCACGGCGTTCATCGGCGGGCTGGCAAATGGTATTGCGCCGATGTGTTGAACCAGAACTGTCGGCTTTCCGGCGGTTTTGGCGAATATCATCGCGAGGATCGACGTCAGGTAGAGCGCGTCATGGATCACGACTGCATCGGCATCGCGGATCGCGCGCCGCAACCGCATGATCGAGCGCGGTCCGGGGATCGGCATCGGCAGGCCGGTCAGCCTCTCGGTCGGGTTGGCACAGCGCAGGCCGACGAGCTGCGCCGGGCTTTCGGGCAGTCCATCCGCGTCGCTTGCGGCCCAAGTCGCATCATGTCCCGCGGTGACGAATTCACGGTTCAGGTGCGCGGCGACGCGTTCCAGTCCGCCGCCGTGCGTATCATAGAAATTACTGATCGACAGGACGCGCACGGGGCCGGCCTTTCGCGTTGCTGTCAGACAGGGTCGAAACGCATCGTCGTTTCGAGCCGGTTCGGGAAGGCAAGGCCGGCCAGACCAACGCGATACGCCCTCGCGCCGGCAACGGCGCCGATCCGATACCCGCCCGCATGCGCCAATTCGTCCCATTCAGCGCGCGAGAGATAATCGGCCCTGACCATGCCACCGAAGGGAATGTTGCCCCACGCGTCGAGCGCGGTCAGGCGCATGTTATCGACAAAGCCCGTGGTCAGATGGTCCTTGATATATACCGGACCGGTCACCGCACGCCGGATTTCGCGCATCAGATCGGCGCGCGCACCCGGCGGCACATGGTGGATGACATTATTGAGCGTCGCGGCATCATAGGTGCCATCGGCACAGGGGATGGTGCGGCCGTCATACTGGCGCGTCGGCACCTTCAGCGTCGGGCAGAAGCGATTGACCAGATCGATCGCCTCGACCGACGTGACGGGGAAAAGATCGGCGATGGCCTGCGCGATCACTCCGGTGCCGCCGCCCACGTCGAGCAGCTTTTGCGGGCGGCCGCCCCAGATTTCCAGCAGGCTGTCGAGCATCTGGACCTGATAATACGGCGCTTTCACCGCGAATACCGGAAGGTGTTCGGCCAGGATGGCCTGTAATTTGCGCGGGTCGATGGTCGTGGGTGCGGTGGCCATATCAGATCATCCGGGTTGATTGTGGGCGGATTGCCCAGCGGCTGAGCAGGAAATTGACAGTGATCATGCATATGGTCGCAATCGGCGAGGCCCAGATCATCGGGAGGCCTGCCAGATCGTGCCATATCCAGATCGCGATGAAAACGAGCGGGATGTTCGCCGTCATAGCGGCGGCATAGCGTATGAAGCGGTAGAGCGTGACGGGTTCGCCAAAAGTCGCGAGGCTGTGCAACACATATCCGGTCACCGCGGACAGGCTGAAGGAGACGAGGATCGAGCCCAGATAGGGCCAGCCGAGCCAGTCGCCGCCGATCATCACGGCATTGTGGAGCGCGAGGCAGATCGCCGACACCGCGCCATAAGCCAGGGCTGGTCGTGCGATCACGCCTTGCACCGCGCCCGGACGAAATAGACGCAGGCATCGTTCTGGCGAATGCCGGCCGGGGTCAATTTGTCCTCGATCAGCGCGCGCAGGTTCATGAAGACCGTGAGTGCATTGGCGAACGCGGCGCCGAGCAGCGGAAGCTTGCGCAGGAAGAAGGCGAAGCCCGTCATGCGAATGAGCGTCGTCGTTGCGAGCGGGCCGACCAGCGCGACATTCTCCTCGACCGTGAAACCGTGTGCGTCGAGTTCGGCGACGAGCCCGGGGCCCGTCCAGCGGCGGTGATCTTCGGGATGCGGGTGATAGAGCCAGCTGCCGTGGGTCGACAGATACAGGGTGCCATCCTCGCGGAGCAGGCGGCGGATTTCGGCAAAGTAGGCGTGGAGATCGCGCACATGTTCCAGAACCTGTACCGACAGCACCGCGTCGAACGAGCGCGCGTCGAGCGGTACGCGACCGTCGGGGCCGATCCGCACATCGCCGCCATCGTCGATATCCGCACCGACATAGTGGATACCCTGTCGTTCAAGTACGGCCTTGTAGGGCATGTCGCCGCAACCTAGGTCGATCAACCGGGCATCGGGAGGGCTTTGGGTGCTGATTTTCTCGCAGATCAGCTGCGAAAGCGGGCGCAGTACCAGCCAGTCAGTGTCCCAGATTCGGGGTTTGCTGCGACTTTCCCTCACCGGATTATCTCGTTCCGGACGGTGTTTGTCGATTGTCCGCCGCCGCGCGTCGCGAGGCGGGAATATACTCCGGGGACGTCGAGATAGCGGAGCAGCTTCGCCTCCTTTCGACCGCGCGTCACCGTGTCGAGGATCAGGCCGCTGAACAGGCTGAGCACGGCGACGATCATCGTCCCGGTCGCCAGGATCGCCGTCGGTAGCCGCGGGACAGTGCCGCTGCGAAGATATTCGGCAACCACCGGATAACCGAATAGCAACGAGAGGCAGAAGAGCGCCAGCGCCGATATGCCGAACAGGAAAAAGGGCCGCTCCTGCTTGAGGAGGGTGGTGATCGTCCACAATATGCGAAAGCCGTCAGATACGGTTTTCAGCTTGCTTTCCGATCCCTCGACGCGGTCGTTAAAGCGTGTGGACATTTCGCCCGTCGGCATTCCGAGCTGCAGCGCATGGATCGTCAATTCGGTTTCGATCTCGAAACCCTGCGACATCGGAGGAAAGGATTTCACGAACCGCCGAGAGAAGACGCGGTATCCGCTGAGCATATCGCTGAATCCGTCGCCGAACATGGCCCGTACCAGCGACGTCAGCATCCAGTTGCCGAACCGGTGCGCGGGACGATAGGCGGTGCCGCTGATGTCAGTCCGCGTCCCTACGACCATGTCGAGGCCGTCATCGACGAGCCGTTTGATCAACTCGGGCGCTGCGTCGGCGTCGTAAGTCTCGTCGGCATCGCACATGATATAGATGTCGGCGTCGATATCGGCGAACATGCGGCGCACGACAAAGCCCTTGCCCTGGCGCGCTTCGGTGCGAACAATTGCGCCGGCGCTGCGCGCGACCTCGGCCGAATTGTCCCTGCTATTATTGTCGTAGACATAGATTTCGGCGTCGGGAAGCATGGACCGGAAGCGTCCGATCACGGTCTCGATCACGAGGTCTTCGTTATAGCAAGGCAGAAGGACCGCAATTTTTATGGGCGTGTCTTCATGCGGCAACGGGGCCGCAGTTTCGAACTGGCCTGCGCGCATATACATAAATCAGGAAACCCCCACGAAACCCCACCAATTTCTTTCGGGAAGCTATGCGAAACTAGTTAACAACTGCTTAGGCCCGGGCGTCGGAGGTTGCGAAACCGGGCATGAGGTTTCAGCTGTCAGTCGCCCAGATCGACCTGATGCTGTTCCGCCCATGTCCGGTACTGGCCGCGCGGGTCGGACGACGGCTGGGCCAGGATCGCAGGCATGTCGGCGCGCAGCGCGCCGAGGTCGAGCGACCGGATCATCGCCTTGACGGGGCCGACGCCGGCGGGGGTGATCGACAGGCGTTCGATGCCGACGCCGAGCAGGGCCATCGCCTCCAGCGGGCGTCCGCCCATCTCGCCGCAGACGCCCAGCGCGACCTTCGATCCGGAGACGATCCGCACGACGCGCGCCAGATAGCGCATGACCGTCGGCGACAGCCAGTCGTAGCGTTCGGCGAGGCGCGGGTGCGCGCGGTCGGCGGCGAACAGGAACTGGGTGAGGTCGTTGGTCCCGATCGACAGGAAGTCGAGGTGCGGCAGCATCAGGTCGAGCGTTTCGACGAGTCCCGGCACCTCGAGCATCGCGCCGTAGCGGATCGCGACCGGCAGTTTCTTGTTGTGGCTCGCGAGCCAGGCGCGCTGGCCGACGAACAGATTGCGCGCCGCTTCATATTCCCAGGGTTCGGAGACCATCGGGAACATGACGTTGAGTGTCCGCCCCGCGGCCGCCTCCATCAGCGCGCGCGCCTGGACCTTCAGCAACCCTTCGCGTTCGAGCGCGAGGCGGAGCGCGCGCCAGCCCATCGCGGGATTTTCTTCCTGCGCGCTACCCTCGACATTCATATAGGGCAGCGCCTTGTCGCCGCCGATATCGACGGTGCGGAAGATCACCGGCCGGTCGCCCGCCGCGTCGAGCACATCGCGATACAGCCGCTGCTGGCGATCGCGCGACGGCAGCGTCGCCGATACGAGGAACTGGAATTCGGTGCGGAACAGCCCGATGCCGCGCGCACCCGTCAGGTCGAGTGCGGCGACATCTTCGCGGAGGCCCGCGTTGATCATCAGCTCGATCGGCACGCCGTCTTTGGTCACTGCGGGCAGATCGCGCAGCGAGGCGAGGTTGGCGCGGCGCTTCTGCGAAATCTCCAGCTTGGCGTCGAAGGCATCCTGCACCGCCTGCGTCGGGCGGACGTGCAACTGGCCCGCGGTCGCATCGAGAAGCAGCAGATCGCCTTCGCGGATCGACGCGCGCACATCGTTGACGCGGCCGACCACCGGCACGCCCATGGCGCGCGCGACGATGATCACATGCGCGGTGAGCGATCCCTCTTCGAGTACGACTCCCTTCAGGCGGCGGCGGTCATATTCGAGCAGCTCGGCGGGGCCGAGATTGCGCGCGATCAGGATCGAATCCTGCCGGAGACCCATTTGGGCCGCGGTGCCCATCTGGCCCGACACGATGCGGATCAGCCGGTTCGACAGATCCTCGAGGTCGTGCATACGATCGCGGAGCAGCGGGTCGTCGATCTGGCGCATCCGCATCCGCGTGCGCTGCTGGACGCGTTCGATCGCTGCTTCGGCGGTCAGGCCGCTGTCGATCGCTTCGTTGATCCGCCGCGACCAGCCCTCGTCATAGGCGAACATCTTGTAGGTCTCGATGACCTCCTCATGCTCGCCCCCGACGCCGAAGTCGGCCGAACTCGCCATGCGATCGATCTGCTCGCGCATCTTGTCGAAGGCCGCATACACCCTGTGACGCTCGGCCTCGGTGTCGTCGGCGACGGTATGCTCGATCGTGATGCGCGGCTGGTGGAACACCGCGACCCCGGCGCCCATGCCGTCGACCAGCTTCTGTCCGTTCAGCCGCTGTGCCGACTGGTCGGCTGCGGCTGCGTCGGTGCGCGCGGCGGTGTCGACGAGGTCGGCGTTGGCGATCAGTTCGGACAGCACCATCGCGACGGTCTGCAGCGTCTCGATCTCGATATCGTCATAGCGACGCGGATCGCTATGCTGGACGCACAGCACGCCGACCGCCCGCTCGCGCCGGATGATCGGAACCCCGGCAAAGCTGTGGAACAATTCTTCGCCCGTTTCGGGGCGATAGGAAAAGTCGGGGTGCGCCGCGGCTTCGTCGAGGTTCAGCGTCTCGATCTGGTCCGCAATCATGCCGACCAGCCCTTCGCCGAGGCCGAGGCGCGTGACGTGCACCGCCTCCTGCTTCAGCCCGCGCGTCGCATAAAGTTCGAGCGCGCCGTCGCGCAGCAGATAGATCGAACAGACCTCGCTATCGAGGCATTCGCCGATGATGCCGACGACCTGGTTCAGCTTGCCCTGCGCGTTCGACCGCGATGCCATGACCTCGTGAAGCCGCGTCAGGATGGTGCGCGCCGACTGGGCGGCCGAGGAGGGCGGGGGCGGGGCGTTGGTCATCGCAATCCTGCTAACAGAAGGATGCGGCGAGCGCCAATACCCCGCGAACGATTGTCGGTTCTATTCTTGCACCGCCGTCGCGTGCGCGTCAGTGGTTCCCGGCCGGGGTGGTCGAGACCGTCGATGCGGCGGTCGGACCGACCGGCGAAGCCGGTGCCGGCGTGCCAAAGGCGGGCGCAGGTGCCGGGCGCGGCGCATATTTGGCGTCCCACGCGACAGCGTCGACCTGGTATTTGGCATAGGCTTCGTAGAAATCGTGGAACGGCTGATCGAGGCGGGCGAGATGTCCGGGTGCCTGTTCGACGAGCTGCGCGGTCGGCGTCGAGGAGACGAGCTGCGCGATCTCGTTGGCGCGCGAGCAGAAAGCGCGCTGTGCCGGCGGCTGGGCAAAATAGTTGAACAGCTGCGTCGACAGGCGATCGCGCGGCGCGATGCCGTTGTTCCTGTTTTCCTTGCCGAGCTGCGTGATCACCGATTTTTCGGTCGACTTGATCACCTTGCCATGGGTTTTGATGATATTGTTGTACGCCGAAACGAGCGTTGTTTCTTCCAGTCCGCGACAGCCGATCGCCGCGACGTTGAGCCCGATCTTGAGCTGCCAGAAGGCGCGGTCGCCGGTGACATCGCTGTTCGCGGTGACGAAGTGGCCGTCGATCGCGCGTCCCGGCAGAATTTGCGTCAGCGACGCATTGCCCGGCGGCATCGGCCGCGGCGGGATGACGATCGCGACGGGAGGCGGCGGCGGCGGCGGGGGAGGTGCGACCGGCTTGGGCGCACAGGCGGCGACGCTCGCCAGCAGGCCGGCTACGATAATTTTACGCGACAAATTCATGACCCACTCCCCATCCGCACAAATATGCGGGATCAACCCCGAGCGTGCAACGCCGCTTCGGCCTGTTGCACCAGAGATGCGACGATTGCAGCCGCACTCTCTTCTTCGGATACCATACCGACAGATTGCCCTGCCATTAACGAACCATTTTCGACATCGCCGTCGATCACCGCGCGGCGCAGCGCGCCTGCCCAGTAATGCTCGATTTCAAGCTGGGCTTCCATCATGTCGACCTCGCCCTTGTCGAGCTTGTTCGCGACTTCGCGCTGCTTGGCGGTGAAGGCCTCGGTCCCCGCATTCTTGAGTGCGCGGACCGGAATGACCGGCAGGCGCGGGTCGATCTGGACGCTGGCGACCGCTTCGCGCGCCGAGGCGCGCATGAAAGCCTTTTTGAAATTGGGGTGCGCGATGCTCTCGGTCGCGCAGACGAAACGCGTGCCAAGCTGGACGCCCGACGCGCCCATTTCGAGATAGGCGGCGATCGCTTCGCCGCGGCCGATCCCGCCGGCGACGAACACCGGGACTTCGTCGGCGAGCGTCGGCAGGATTTCCTGCGCGAGTACACTCGTCGATACGGGGCCGATATGGCCGCCGGCTTCCATGCCCTCGATCACCAGCGCATCGACCCCTGATCGTACGAGCTTCTTCGCAAGCGCGAGGGTCGGGGCGAAGCAGATGACCCTGGCGCCCGACGCCTTGATCGCCTCGAGGCTGCCCTTGGGGGGCAAGCCGCCGGCAAGTACGACATGGCCGACGCGATGTTTCGCGCACACGTCGATCAGCTCGAACAATTGCGGGTGCATCGTGATCAGGTTGACGCCGAAATTGCGCGTCGCGAGCGCTTTGGTGGCGGCTATCTCGGCATCGAGAAGTTCGGGTGTCATCGCCCCGCACGCAATCACGCCGAACCCGCCCGCGTTGCTGATCGCGCTGACAAGATGGCGTTCGGAGACCCAGCTCATCGCACCGCACAGGATGGCATAGTCGCTGCCGAGAAGCTCGGTTCCGCGGACCATCAGATCGTTAATTTTGCTCATTGAGGCTGCCTTTGCCAGCACTGGGACTCGCGCGCAATCCCTGGCGTCGTTGTGGCTGTCGGCCCGTCGCACGCCTGAATCCGTTCGGCGCGGTCCGTCTGGCGCAACAACCGAACCTTTCGGCGCAGAAAGCAAAACAATCATTGTCTACTAAATCACTTGGCATATGCTTGGCCGACGAATCCAAGAGGGAAAGGAATGATCATGAGCGCTATCCACGAAGTCGCCAAAGGCGGCTCCGAAGAGGTGCCCCGCGCCATCCAGACGGTGCTTGAGGCACTCGACAAGCTGAAGTTCGGTGCGATCCAGCTGACGGTGCATGAGGGGCGTCTTGTGCAGGTCGATGTGACCGAGCGGCACCGCTACCCCAACTGAACACAGCAGCTCCCAGCGAGGGTCGATCCCTCATCCTGCCGCAGACCGGACCGCCGGATGTGGCAATTTTCGTATGACTTCAAAGCAACAGGAAAATTGTCATGACCGCAAAATATCCGTCCGTCCGTCGCCGCGTGCCGGCGTCCGCACTTACACTCTCGCTTCTTCTCGCGTTCGGCGCGACCCCCGCGTTCGCTGCGGAAACCGGGGCCGATGAGGCCGCCGTTGCCGTCGGGACGGCCGACGCGGCCGATCAGGCCGACGACACCGCCAGCCGCGGCGACATCATCATCGTGACGGCCCGCCGCCGGCAGGAGACCGCGCAGGAAGTGCCGGTCGCGATTTCGGTCATCCGCGGCGATTCGATCGAAGCCACCGGCAACTTCAACGTCGTAAAGCTCCAGCAGCTCGCGCCGACGTTGCAGGTCTACACCACCAACCCGCGCAACACGTCGGTCAACATCCGCGGTCTCGGTGTGCCTTACGGCCTGACCAGCGACGGCTTCGAACAGGGCGTCGGCATCTATGTCGACGACGTCTATAATTCGCGCGTCGCGGCTGCGACCTTCGACTTCCTCGATGTCGATCAGGTCGAGGTGCTGCGCGGGCCGCAGGGGACGCTGTACGGCAAGAACACCACCGCCGGTGCGATCAACATCACGACCAACCAGCCGACCTTCGATTTCGAGGGGCGGGCAGAGGTGAGCGTCGGCAACCTCAATTACCGGCAGGCGAAGGCGGCGGTTTCCGGCCCGCTGTCGGAAACCATTGCCGCGCGCCTCGCGATCGCCGCGACCAGCCGGCGCGGTACGATCTTCAACGTCACGAGCGATCGCTGGATCAACGAGCAGGATAATCTGGGGCTTCGCGGCCAGCTGCTGTTCAAGCCGAACGAGGATCTCAGCATCACGCTGTCGGGCGACTACAGCAAGCAGGATCCCGAAGGCTATGGCACGTCGTTCGTCCGCGTCGGCCGCACGCAGCGTGCGCTCGACCGCCAGTATGATGCGCTGATCGCGCGGCTGAACGCCGCCAATCCCGGGCAGAATTTTTCGGTCCCCAGCCGCAACGTCTATGACCGCCTGACCGACATCGACGCCAGCCTCAACGCGGGCAACAAGATCGGCGGCGCGTCGGTGAAGGTGAAGTGGGACGTCGGTCCCGGTACCTTCACCTCGATCTCGGCCTGGCGCTTCTGGGACTGGAAACCCGAAAACGACCGCGACTTCACCGGCGCGTCGATCGTTTCCAAATCGCAGAACCCGTCGCAGCAGGACCAGTATAGCCAGGAGTTCCGTTACAATTATTCGGGGGACAAGCTGGATTTCGTCGTCGGGCTGTTCGGCTTCAAGCAGCGGATCGACACGCAGGGCACTGAACAGCAGGGCCCGAACGCGAGCCTGTGGAGCCTGACGGCGGCGCAGGGCAGGGACAATCCCGCCATCCTCAACGGCCTCACGGCAACCAACACGCAGTTCCTGAAGAGCACCAGCGCGGCGCTCTATGGCCAGCTCAGCTACAAACTGACCCCCGAACTGACCATCCAGCCGGGCATTCGCGTCAACTATGACAAGAAGTCGGGTTTCTATCAGCGCGTCGTGACGAATGGTGCGGGGCAGGTCATCAACTGCACCCCGCCGCTGGCGGCAAACAGCGCGCTTGCCGCCCAGTGCGGCGTCTATCAGCCGCAGAGCACGTCGCCGTCGGTCAGCGACTGGAACTTCAGCTACGATCTCAATGTGAATTACAAGGTCACGCCCGATATCCTCGCCTATGCGACCTATGCGAAAACCTTCAAGACCGTCGGGATCAACCAGAACGGCCTGCCGCTCAACAGCGCCACCAACCTGCCCGAGCTGTCGGCGAGCACGGTGAAGCCGGAATCGGTCAACCACTTCGAAATCGGCCTCAAGACCTCCTTCTTCAACCGCCTCGCGACGTTCAACCTCTCGGCCTTCCGTACCGAGATCAAGAACTTCCAGGCGACGGTGAATGGCGGCCAGTTCGGCACCGTCCGCGGCTATCTCGCCAATGCGGAAAAGGTCGTTTCGCAAGGCGTCGAGGCGGACTTCAAGATCCGCGCCAGCGACCGCTTCACCGCCTATGCGAACGGCGCGTACACCGATGCGAAGTACAAGAAGTTCGTCAACGCGCCGTGCCCGCCCGAATTGTCCGGCGGCACGCTTCAGCCGGCCGGAGCCGCGCCCGACTATTCGCAGCCCGGCGTACCCGGCGCGCTCAGCCCGCGGCAGTGCGACATTTCGGGTTTCGACCTGCCCGGCGTATCGAAATGGGCCTTCTCTTATGGGGCCGAGGCCAACGCGCCGGTTACGCTGCTGTCGAAGGATGGCCAGATCTACGTCGGCGTCGACGGCAGCTATCGCTCGCACTGGAATTCCAATGCGTCGCCGTCGATCTACACCGACGTCAAGGGCTATGCCCTGACCAACTTCCGCGTCGGCTTCCGTGCCGACGGCCTCGATGTCTTCGGCTGGGTCCGCAACGCCTTCGACGTGAATTACATCGAAACGCTTCAGGTCGCGCCGGGCAATGTCGGCCTGATCGCCGGCCAGCCGGGCGACCCGCAAACATGGGGCGGAACGGTCAAGTTCAGCTTCTGACCCTATATTGTTCGGGCAAAAGAAAAGGGCGGCCCCGCAGGGCCGCCCTTTCTCATGCAGGCTGACGGCGTCAGCGCTGCTGCGGGTTCTGGCGACCCTGATCGGGACGCTGGTCACTGCCGGGCTGCCGGTTCTGGCCGCCCTGCTGCTGTTGCTGGCGGCGCTGTTCTTCGTCGCGATCCGCCTGCGGTTTCTTCTCGTTCTGCTGGTTGGGGGTGTTAGCCACTTTCCATCTCCTTTGCCGCTTACGACACAATCATGCGGCATCCGGACAACCCGCTGCCGGGGCCGGATGTTCCGCCCTGCAGCGCGCGTTCGCCGGGGCGTGGCCCTTCCGCGACGAACGCGGCGAACATCAGGCGCTGCGGCCGCGTTCTAATCGGACCACTCAATCACTGAATTCAGCTTATTCGGTTAGGTCGATGGGTGGGTGAGGCCTATCCTGCCCCGGTCAGAACGAAAGGATGACGGCATCGACTCGTACCGCACCCGTGCGACAAGCCTCCGGCGACCCCGAAGTCGTTCGCTCGTCATGCGCCGGTCATCGGCCCGCGCGACACTTTCCAGCAGACCTGAAGGCCACCAAACCACAAAAGGAGAGACTGCATGAACGACCCCACCCCCATCGATCCCGCAAAGGGATGCCCGGTCGGCAAGGACCGGTTCCGTGGTTTGCTCGGCCGGACGAACAAGGACTGGTGGCCCGACGCGCTCCCGCTCGAAATCCTGCATCAGGGGGGCGTATCGCCCGACCCGATGGGGCCGGATTTCGACTATGCCGCGGCGTTCAAGTCGATCGACTATCAGGCGCTGAAGGATGACCTCACCGCGCTGATGACCGACAGCAAGTCGTGGTGGCCCGCCGATTATGGCCATTATGGCCCCTTCTTCATCCGTATGGCGTGGCATGCCGCGGGCACTTATCGTACCGCCGACGGGCGTGGCGGCGCCAACAGCGGGCAACAGCGTTTCGCCCCGCTCAACAGCTGGCCCGACAATGGCAACCTCGACAAGGCGCGGCGCCTGCTGTGGCCGATCAAGCAGAAGTACGGCAGCAAGATCAGCTGGGCCGACCTGTTCATCCTGACCGGCAATGTCGCGATTGAATCGATGGGCGGACCGGTGTTCGGCTTCGGCGGGGGCCGCAAGGACGTCTATGAGGCCGAGCGCGACATATACTGGGGCGCCGAGGATCTGTGGGTCAGCGAGGGCGTGCAGACGCGCATCGATCCCGACAAGGAGCTCGACCTCGAAAATCCGCTCGCCGCGATCCAGATGGGGCTGATCTACGTCAATCCCGAAGGGCCGGGCGGCAATCCCGACCCGCTGCTGTCAGCGCGCGACATCAAGGTCACTTTCGAACGCATGGCGATGAGCCATGAGGAAACCGTCGCGCTCACGGCTGGCGGCCACACCTTCGGCAAGGCGCATGGCGCGGGCGATGCGAGCCTCGTCGGTGAGTCCCCCGAAGGTGCGGATATCGCGTTGCAGGGCCTTGGCTGGTCGAGCAGTTTCGAGACCGGGGTCGGCGCGCACGCGATCACCAGCGGGCTCGAAGGCGCGTGGGTCAACACCCCCACCGAATGGTCGGAGAATTTCTTCCGCCTGCTCCTCGACTATGACTATGAGCTGGTGAAATCGCCCGCCGGTGCGCAGCAGTGGCAGCCGGTGAACCAGAAGGAAGAGGACATGGCCCCCGACGCCCATAATCCGGGCAGGAAGGTGCCGACGATGATGACCACCGCCGACATGGCGCTGAAGGTCGATCCCGAATTCCGCAAGATTTCGGAGAAGTTCCGCAATGACCATGAAGCGTTCAAGGACGCCTTCGCGCGCGCTTGGTTCAAGCTGTGCCATCGCGACATGGGGCCCAAGGTTCGCTACCTCGGCCCCGAAGTCCCCGCCGAAGACCTGATCTGGCAGGACCCGGTTCCGGCCGGCACCAAGCCGTCCGACGGCGATGTCTCCGCGTTCAAGGCCGCGATCCTGGGATCGGGCCTCGGCGTTGGCGAACTCGTCAAGGCGGCATGGGCTTCGGCTTCGACCTTCCGCAAGTCGGACTTCCGCGGCGGTGCCAATGGCGCGCGCGTTGCGCTGGCACCGCAGAAGGACTGGGCGGTCAACGATCCGGCGGAGCTGTCGAAGGTGCTCGGCAAGATCAACGAGCTGCGCGGCAATCTGTCGCTCGCCGACGCGATCGTGCTTGCCGGTTCGGCGGCGGTCGAAAAGGCGGCGAAGGATGCGGGCTTCAACGTGGCGGTGCCCTTCACCGGCGGCCGCGGCGACGCGACCGCGGCGCAGACCGACGCCGACAGCTTCGACGTGATGGAGCCGAAGGCCGACGCCTTCCGCAACTATCTGGCGGCGAAGCATAGCGTGAAGACCGAGGAGCTGATGCTCGACCGCGCTTCGCTGCTCGACTTGTCGGTGCCGGAACTCGCCGTGCTCGTCGGCGGCCTTCGCGTCCTCGGCGCGAACCAGGGCGGCAGCAAGCACGGCGTGTTCACCAACCGCGTTGGCCAGCTTACCAACGACTTCTTCGTCAACCTGCTCGACTTGGACACGCTGTGGGAAGTCGTCGACACCAGCGCCGACGAAGAGTTCATCGGATACGACCGTGGCGGACGCACCGAACGCTGGCGTGCGACGCGAACCGACCTGATCTTCGGGTCGAATTCGCAGCTCCGTGCGACCGCCGAAGTCTATGCCGAGAAGGGCCATGAAGAGAAGTTCGTGAAGGACTTCGTCAAGGCGTGGACCAAGGTGATGAACGCCGACCGCTTCGACCTCGCCTGATCCGGCGCCCCCGGCCCCGCATCATGCCGCGGGGCCGGGGGTGGCCAATGGACGACGGGTCGCGACCCGCCTCCGGGGACATGGGCCTGGGGGCGGGTCTTTCTTTTCCGAAAGACAGAGGCAGCGGCGGTGCGGGTTCAGCCCATCGTCAGCATGTCATCGAGCAGCGCCAGTGCGTCGGCGCGCGGAGCGTCCGCGTCGAGCAGCGGGTTGAGCCGGTCGTCGAGCAGCAGGACCGCAAAGCCGTGCACCATGCTCCACGCGCGCGCGGCATGGGCGCGGGTGGCGCGGGTGGAACGCGCGGCGTCGGGATCGTCGTCGTGGGTGGCGGCGACCGAGCCGGTCAGTGTACCGAACGCGCGCAGCATCGCCCCGTGCAGCGCGGGGCGCGTCTTGTCGAGCCGCTCGCCGCGGAACATCAGCTGAAACAGCCCCGGTTCGGCGAGCGCGAATTCGACATAGGCGCGGCCGATCGCGTTGAGCCGGTCCTGCGGATCCGCGTGACGCGCGGCTGCGTTTTGCATCGCGTCGGCGAAGCGGTTGAAGCCGACCGCCGCGAGTTCGCTGACAAGCCCGGTCAGATCGTCGAAGTGATTTTTGGGCGCGGCGTGTGAAGCGCCGACGTCGCGCGCGACGCCGCGCAATGTCAGTCCCGCAACCCCGTCGCGGTTCACAATCTCTTCGGCGGCGGCGAGCAGCGCCGCGCGCAGATCGCCATGATGATAGGGTCTGGTCATGCGGCCGCTTAAACGCACAATGTTGACGCTGTCAATTTAATGCTTGACTTCGGCTGCCGCGACCATCGATATTGACAGTGGAAACATTGAGTCGAAAGGAACGGCGGATGAAAACCCTGCTTTATGCCATCGGACCGATGCTGTTCGACTCGCTCGGCGTGCTCGTCTTTGCGGTTCTGCTCGCCGCCGGCGCGGGCATCGTTCCCGCCGTCGTCGCGGGGACTGTGGTTGCGGTCGCGGTGATCGGATACGAGCTGGTGCGGGGCCACCGGATTGCGGCGTTACAGTGGATCAGCCTCGCTTCGGTGCTGTTCACTGCCGCCGCGACGCTATTGACCGGCGACCCGCGCTTCGTGATGGCGAAGCCGACGATCGTCTATCTGATCGTCGGGTCGGTGATGCTGCGCCGCGGCTGGCTCAATCGCTACATCCTGCCCGAACAGCTCGCGCTGGTCGGCGATGTGATGGACCGGTTCGGGATGATCTGGGCGGGGCTGATGTTCGTCAGCGCCGGCCTCAACCTCGTGGTCGCGCTCTTTTTCACTGCATGGTGGCCGCTGTTCATCGGGATATTCCCGCTGGCGTCGAAGTTCGGCCTGTTCGCGGTCCACATTGCGGTGGTGCATTTCATCGGGCAGACGCGGCTGCGCCGCCGCGCGGACGGCGAGCTGCAACCGCTGGCGGCCGAATAGGGGTTTAGTCGGCGTCGAGTCCGTAGGCGGTGTGCAGCACGCGCACCGCGAGTTCGGTTTCGTCCTCGTCGATCAGCACGCTGACCTTGATCTCGCTGGTCGAGATCGCCTGAATGTTGATGCCGCGATCAGCCAGCGCGCGAAACATCGTGCTCGCAACCCCGGCGTGGCTCTTCATGCCGACGCCGACGACGCTGATCTTCGCGACCTTGTCGTCGCTGATGATGCGGTTGAAACCGATCTTGTCCTTCGCGGCTTCGAGCAGGTCGATCGAGCGGAGGAGGTCGGTGGCGGGAACGGTGAAGGTCACGTCGGTCTCGCCCTTTTCGCGGCCGACATTCTGGATGATCATGTCGACGTTGATCCCGGCCGCGGCGAGCGGGCCGAAGATGTTCGCGACCGCGCCCGGCTTGTCGGGCACGCGCGTGACGATGATCTTCGCTTCATTCTTGTCGTGGGCGATGCCGGTGATCAGCTGCCGTTCCATCTGATGTTCCTCTATTTCCTCGTCGCTGACGATCATCGTGCCTTTTTTGGGCGCTTCGTCGCCTTCGACGAAGCTGGAGAGGACCTGCACGCGCACGCCCTCTTTCATCGCAAGCCCGACCGAGCGCGTCTGAAGCACTTTCGCGCCGACGCTCGCGAGCTCGAGCATTTCCTCGTAGGTGACATAGTCGAGCTTGCGCGCGCGCGCGACGATGCGCGGGTCGGTCGTATAGACGCCGTCGACGTCGGTGTAGATGTCGCAGCGGTCGGCCTTGAGTGCCGCCGCCACCGCGACCGCGCTGGTGTCCGAACCGCCGCGGCCGAGCGTCGAGACGCGGCCGTCGTCCATCATGCCCTGGAAGCCCGGGATCACGGCGACCTCGCCCTTCGCCATCGCGGCGCCGAGTGCGCCGGTGTCGATGTCGGCGATGCGCGCGCGGGAGTGCGCCTCTTCGGTACGGATCGGGAGCTGCCAGCCGAGCCAGCTACGCGCCGGGGTGCCCATCGCCTGCAAGGTGAGCGCGAGGAGCCCCGACGTCACCTGTTCGCCCGCGGCGACGACAACGTCATATTCGGCGGGGTCGTAGCGCGGGTTCGCTTCGCGGCAGAAATTGACCAGCCGGTCGGTTTCGCCCGCCATCGCCGATACGACCACGGCGACTTCATTGCCGTTGGCGACTTCGCGCGCGACGAGTTTCGCCACGGTGCGAATCCGCTCGGTGCCCGCCATCGACGTGCCCCCGAATTTCATCACGATCCGCGCCATCTCGCCCCGCTTTCCTGAATAAGTTTCAACCGCAACTTTCCCGTGGATTTCTGCGGCGCTCGCGCTGTTAGGCAAGGGGGCGGGCGATGGCAAGCGCGAGAACCTATGCGCGGGATAGAATTTCTTGCATGGCGCGAGGCACGGTGCCACATCGCGGGGCATGAGCGTTGCCACGATCAATCCGCACGAAGCAGCCCATTTCGGGGCGCTCGCCGCCGACTGGTGGGACCCGCACGGGTCTTCGGCGATGCTGCACAAGCTCAACCCGGTGCGGCTGGCCTATATCCGCGACCAGATCGACGCGCATTGGCACGTCGACGCGCGCGAGCGTTTTGCGCTCGCTGGGCGCAGTGCGATCGATGTCGGGTGCGGCGCCGGCTTGCTCGCCGAGCCGCTCGCGCGGATGGGCGCGAGGGTGACGGGCGTCGATGCGGCGCCGGAGAATATCGCCGCGGCGCAGGGGCATGCGGCGGGGCAGGGGCTTGCGATCAGCTATTTCGCGGGCGAACTCGCCGCGCTGCCGCCCGCGACCTTTGATCTCGTCACCTCGATGGAGGTCGTCGAGCATGTCACAGATCCGGCCGCCTTCATCGGCGAGCTCGCGGCGCGGCTGGCGCTGGGCGGGCTGATGATCCTGTCGACGCCCAATCGGACGATGCTTTCGAAGCTGCTGCTCGTCGAGGCGGCCGAGCGCGTCGGCGCGGTACCGCGCGGGACGCACGACTGGGACCAGTTCCTGAAGCCCGGGGAGCTGACAAAGCTGCTCGAAGGCGCGGGGCTGGAGGTCGTCGACCGCACCGGTCTGTCGCCGTCGGCGGCGAAGGGCTTCAAGCTGGGCGGCAGCGAGGCGCTCAACTATCTGGTTGCGGCGCGGTGGCCGGGCTGAGCGCCAAATGAGCGGCAGACGCGACCCCCGCGTCGACGCCTATATCGCGAAGGCGCAGCCCTTTGCGCAGCCGATCCTGACCCATTTGCGCGAACTGGTGCATGACCATGCGCCGGGCAGCGAAGAGACGCTGAAATGGGGCGTGCCGCATTTTGTGCTGCACGGACAGAATCTCGCGGGCATGGCGGCGTTCAAGGAGCATGCGGCCTTCGGTTTCTGGCGCGACGAGGAGGTAACGGGTTCGCCGCGCGATACCGGCGCGATGGGCAGCATGGGGCGGCTGGGATCGCTGGCCAATTTGCCCTCCGACAAGGAGATGGCTGCGTTTATCGTCAAGGCGGCCGCGCTTTGCGTCGAGGGCAAAGCCAAGCGTCCTGCGCCCAAGCCCAAGGCTGCACTCGACCTGCCAGGCGATCTGGGCGCCGCGCTGAAGGTCAATCCCGCGGCGCAGGGCCATTGGGACGCCTTCTCGCCGGGCAAGCGGCGCGACTATATCGAATGGGTGCTCGAGGCGAAGCGCGAGGAAACGCGCGTCAAACGCATCGAAACGATCGTCGCGCAGGTCGCCGAGGGCAAGGACCGCAACTGGAAGTACAAGGGCTGCTGACGCCTTTGCGTCAGAAGTCGACGTCCTCATAATATTTCGGCGGCGTCACGATTTCCATCCGCTCGGCCAGCAGCGGGCGAAAGCTCGGACGCGATTTCAGACCCGAATACCAGCCCTTCGTCTGCTCATGTCCCGTCCAGTCGATCCCGCCGAGATAGTCGGCGACCGAGATATGCGCCGCCGCGGTCAGGTCCGCGAGGCTCATCGTCGCGCCGGCGAGCCAGGTGCGGTGGTCGATCAGATAATCGACATAGTCGAGATGATTGTTTGCGGCCTTCATCGCCTCGCGCAGCGCGCCGCCGTCGGGCGGCTGGCGGTGGACGATGCGCTTTTGCATGCGTTCGAAGAGCAGGGGGCCGGTGACTTCATAGTAAAAGTCGTGATCGAACCACGAGGTCAGCCGGCGGATTTCGGCGCGGTTTGCGGCCGTGCCGTTGATCATCGCCTTGCCCTCGACGGTTTCCTCGAAATATTCGGCGATCGCCATGCTGTCCATCAGCACCTGACCGCGCGCCTCGTCGACCATCACCGGGGTGCGCCCGGCGGGATTGAGGTCGATGAACTCGTCGCGGCGCTCCCACGGCGATTCGCGTACCAATTCATAGCCGACGCCCTTTTCGCCCAGCAAAAGGCGGACCTTGCGCGAAAAGGGACATAGCGGGAATTGATAGAGTTGCCACATGCCCCCGGCATAGCGGCAGCGGGGCGCCGCGCGCAACGGCTATGGCGTGCGCCGGTCAGGTTGATTGTGGATTAAGCGTCAGCGGCGCGCCGCGTCGCGCTCGCGTTCCCATTGCGCCGCAAAGTCGCGCGCCATGTCCTTGAGCACCGGCGCATAGGCCGCGAGCGCCGAGGCGGCGTGGCCTGCCATGCGCGTTCCGGCGCGGACGTCGGCACCCATACGTTCGGCATATTCGGGATCGCGTCCCGTCACTTCGCCGAGCGTCGCGTCGGGCGGGATATAGGCGGCGTCGGATTCGGGATCGATCTGCGCCACCGCTTTCGCGAGCGGGCCGACCTGCATCTGCATCAGCGCGCCGACCATCGCGGTGATCGTGTCGGCCATCCGGTCCTGCGCGACGGGGTCGTTGAGCGTCGCGACGGCGCCCCGCATTTCATTTGCGGCAGCCGGCAACGGCGCGGCGAGCGCGAGCAGGGGGAGGGCGATCAACGCGAAACGGGTCATGGCTCCATCCTTTCGAAGGACGTCAGGTTCAGCAAAGCGGCTGTTGTAGAGAAGCGACGCTTTCGCTGGGGTGAACGCGTTTGACGCTTGCGATGAGTTGCGCTGTCGCCACGATCAACGGTCCTCCCCACGGCTTCGCCGCAGGGAGGGTGGCGCTCACTCAGCCGCAACGACCTCGGCTTCGGCATCGCTCAGCGGATGCGCGAGGCGGGTCAGCATTTCCTTCGGGCAGACCTGCCAGAATTGCTCGCGCCAGCGGTCCCAGTCGGCGAGGACTTCGCTCGACCATTTGCTGCCTGTTGCCCTGGCGTGATCTTCGACGAGTTCGCGGACCACGCCTTCCCAATGCGCGCTGTCGATCCGCTGCCAGATGATCGATTCGCTATTGGCGCGGTGCTCGAACTGACCGTCGGTGTCGAGGATGAACGCCATGCCGCCGGTCATGCCCGCGCCGAAGTTCGAGCCAACGGGGCCGAGGATCACCGCGGTGCCGCCGGTCATATATTCGCAGCCGTTCGCGCCGCAGCCTTCGACGACGACTTTCGCGCCCGAGTTGCGGACAGCGAAACGCTCGCCCGCCTGACCCGCCGCGAGCAAGGTGCCCGCGGTCGCGCCGTAAAGCACGGTGTTGCCGATGATGCTGTTGTGCTGGCTGACGAGCGGGCTCGACACGGTCGGGCGCACGACGATGCGGCCGCCCGACAGGCCCTTGCCGACATAGTCGTTCGCGTCGCCGAAGACTTCGAGCGTGATGCCGCTGCACAGGAAGGCGCCGAGCGACTGGCCCGCGGTGCCGCGGAGGCGCACCTGCACATGATTGTCGGCGAGGCCTTTCATGCCGAAGCGTGCGGTGACCTCGGCCGACAGGCGCGTGCCGACGGCGCGATGCGTGTTGCGGACGTTGTAGGTGAGCTGCATACGCTCGCCGCGTTCGAACAAGGGCTTCGCGTCGTTGAGGATCTGCGCGTCGAGACTGTCGGGCACCGGGTTGCGAAAGTTCGGGCCTTGCGAACGGCGCTGGTCGTCGGGCGCGTCAACCTTGGCGAGGATCGGGTTCAGGTCGAGGTCGTCGAGATGCTCGGCGCCGCGGCTGACCTGACGCAGCAGCTCGGTGCGGCCGATCACCTCGTCGAGGCTGCGGCAGCCGAGCTTGGCAAGGATTTCGCGCACTTCCTCGGCGATGAAGGTCATCAGGTTGATCACCTTCTCCGGCGAACCCGTGAACTTCTGGCGCAGCTTCTCGTCCTGCGTGCAGACGCCGACGGGGCAGGTGTTGCTGTGGCACTGGCGCACCATGATGCAACCCATCGCAACGAGGCTCAAAGTGCCGATGCCATATTCCTCGGCGCCGAGGATCGCGGCGATCACGATATCGCGCCCGGTCTTGAGGCCGCCGTCGGTGCGCAGACGGATGCGGTGGCGCAGTCCGTTGAGCGTGAGGACCTGATTGACTTCGGACAGGCCCATTTCCCACGGCGTGCCGGCATATTTGACGCTCGTCTGGGGCGAGGCACCGGTGCCGCCGGTATTACCCGCGACGAGGATGACGTCGGCGTGCGCTTTCGCGACGCCCGCAGCAACCGTGCCGATGCCCGCCGAACTGACCAGCTTCACGCAGACGCGCGCCTTCGGGTTGATCTGCTTGAGGTCGTAGATGAGCTGAGCGAGATCCTCGATCGAATAGATGTCGTGGTGCGGCGGCGGCGAGATGAGCGTCACACCGGGGGTCGCATGGCGCAGGCGCGCGATGAATTCGGTGACCTTGAACCCCGGAAGTTGGCCGCCTTCGCCGGGCTTGGCGCCCTGCGCGACCTTGATCTCGATCTCGTCGCACGCGCCGAGATATTCGGCGGTGACGCCGAAGCGGCCCGACGCGATCTGCTTGATGTTGCTGTTGGCGTTGTCGCCATTGGCATAGGGCTGATAGCGTTCGCTGGCTTCGCCGCCTTCGCCCGACACGGCTTTTGCGCCGATGCGGTTCATTGCGATCGCCAGCGTCTCATGCGCCTCTGGCGACAGGGCGCCGAGCGACATGCCGGGGGTGACGAAGCGCTTGCGGATCTCGGTGATCGCCTCGACGCTGTCGAGCAGAACGCCTTGCGCCGGATAGTTGAACTCCATCAGGTCGCGCAGGTAGATCGGCGGCAGGTCGGCGACCCCGCGCGAGAACTGCAGATAGGTCGAGTAGCTGTCGGTCGCGACCGCGGTCTGCAGGAGGTGCATCAGCTGCGCCGAATAGGCATGCGCCTCGCCGCCCGCGCGCTGGCGATAGAAGCCGCCGATCGGGAGGGTCGTGACGCGCTTGTCGAATGCCGCTTCATGCTTCTCGGTCGCGTTGATGAAGAGCGACTGGTAGCCTTCGCCCGAAATTTTCGCGGGCATCCCAGGGAAGAGATCGTTGACGAGTGCGCGGCTGAGCCCGACCGCCTCGAAATTATAGCCGCCGCGATAGGAGGAGATCACCGCGATCCCCATCTTGGCGAGGATTTTCAGCAGGCCGTCGTCGATCGCCTTGCGGAAACGCAGACGGCAGTCGTCCAGCGAGAGCTCGCCGAACAGCCCGCGCGCCTGCCGGTCGGCGATCGCCGCTTCGGTGAGGTAGGCGTGCACGGTCGTTGCGCCGACGCCGACGAGCACGGCAAAGGCGTGGGTGTCGAGCACTTCGGCCGAGCGGACGTTGATCGAGGCATAGCTGCGCAGCCCTTTGCGGACGAGGTGAGTGTGGACCGCGGCCGCCGCCAGCACCATCGCGACGCCGACGCGGCCATCGCCGATGTTCTGGTCGCTGAGGAACAGTTCGGAGCGTCCGGCGCGCACGGCTTCCTCGGCTTCGCGGCGGACGCGAGCGATCGCCTCGCGCAGCGTCGATGCGTCGCCGCCCGCGGCAAAGGTGCAGTCGATGTCGGCGACGGCATCGCCGAAATAGGCGCGCAGCCGATCCCAGTCGTCGCCGACGAGCACGGGGCTGTCGATCACGAGCACATGGTCGCTTTGCCCCTTTTCGTCGAGGATGTTCGCGAGGTTCGCGAAGCGCGTCTTCAGGCTCATCACATGCCGTTCGCGCAGGCTGTCGATCGGCGGGTTGGTGACCTGGCTGAAATTCTGGCGAAAGAACTGCGCGACGTGGCGCGGCTTGTCGGAGATAACCGCGAGCGGCGTGTCGTCGCCCATCGAGCCGATCGCTTCCTTCGCATCCTCGACCATCGGCGACAGGATCAGCTCCATATCCTCCATGGTCAGCCCCGCGGCGACCTGGCGGCGCAGCAGTTCGGGGCGATCCCACGCGGGCAGGCTCGACTTTCCGCCCTTCGGCAGGTCGGCCATCGTACGGAAGCCCTTGACGCGCGAGGCGTAGTCGGCGGCGTCGGCGATCTTGTCCTTGATCGCAAGGTCTTCATAGAGTGTGCCGTCGTCGAGATCGACCGCGATCATCTGGCCGGGACCGAGGCGGCCCTTCTTGCGGATGCTCGCCTCGGGCAGCAGCACCATCCCGCTTTCGGAGCCGACGACGAGCAGATTGTCGGCGGTCAGCGTGTAGCGGAGCGGGCGGAGCGCATTGCGGTCCATGCCGGCGACCGCCCAGCGGCCGTCGGTCATCGCAAGCGCGGCGGGGCCGTCCCACGGCTCCATGACGCTCGCGAGGTACGAATACATCGCGCGGTGGTTGTCGGGGACGTCGCACTGGTCCGTCCACGCCTCGGGGACGAGGATCAACTTCGCGGTCGGCGCGTCGCGGCCGGCGCGGCACAATGCCTCGAACACCGCGTCGAGCGCGGCGGTGTCCGATGCGCCGGCGGGGATCACCGGCTTGATGTCTTCCGAATGCTCGCCAAAGGCGAGGCTCGCCATCTTGATCTCGTGGCTCTTCATCCAGTTCTTGTTGCCGCGGATCGTGTTGATCTCGCCATTATGCGCGAGGCAGCGGAACGGCTGCGCCAGCCACCATTGCGGGAAGGTGTTGGTCGAATAACGCTGGTGGAAGATCGCGACCCGGCTCTCGAACAGCTTGTTCGTGAGGTCGGGGAAGAAGTCGGCAAGGCTTTCCGCAAGGAACAGCCCCTTGTAGATGATCGATCGCGCCGACAGGCTGCAGATGTAGAAATCGGCGATCTGCGCCGCGATCACCTTTTTCTCGATGCGGCGGCGGACGAGATAGAGCTGCTTTTCGAACTCGGCGATCGACTGTTCATCGGGCAGGGGCCCCGCGATCATGATCTGTTCGATCTCGGGGCGCGTGCGCTGCGCCTTGTCGCCGATCACCGAGACGTCGACCGGAACCTGCCGCCAGCCATAGATGGTGAAGCCCGCGTCGATGATCTCGGCCTCGACGATCGTGCGGCATTCCTCCTGCGCGCCCAGATCGGTGCGTGGCAGGAAGACCATGCCGACGGCGAGGCGGTTCGGGCGCACCTTGTGCCCCGATGCGGCGATCGCATCGTCGAAGAAGCGGACCGGCAGGTCGACATGGATGCCCGCCCCATCCCCGGTCTTGCCGTCGGCGTCGACCGCGCCGCGGTGCCAGACGGCACGCAGCGCTTCGATCGCCGCCTCGACAACGCGGCGCGACGCCTTGCCGTCGGTCGCCGCGACCATGCCGACGCCGCAGGCATCGGATTCCATGTCGGGGCGATACATGCCGTCGGCTTCGAGCCGCGCGTGATCGGGGGTGGGGTAGTGGGTCATCATCTTCGTCCTGACGGGATAGGCCGGAGCCTATTCAGAGGGGGTCTTGTCCAGCCGCTCGCGCGCCTTTTCGACGGCTGCGGCTTCGGCTTCGAGATAGGCGGCTTCGAGTTCCTCGACGCGCTTCCGGTCGGCTTCGGACCAGTTGCTGCGGTCATATTCGGTCGCTTCGACCGCGACGGCGGCATCGGCTGCGGCTTCTGCCGCGTCGGCCGCGGCCTCGGCGCCCGCCACGTCGACCGCGGCATCGACCGCTTCGGCGGCCTCGGTCGCCTCGACGCTGTCCGAGTTCCACATGTCGCGCTGTTCCTTCAGCACCTTCACGTCGACCTTCATCAGCTTGGCGAGCTGCGCGAGATCCTTGTCGGTGAAATCGGACAGCTGCTTTTCCTTCGGCAGCTCCTTGAAGTCCTTTTCGATTTCGGGCGCGCGATCGATGAACTTGGTGATCAGCGGCGGCACCGCCTTGATCACAGCGAGCATCACTTCGGGATCGGCCTGCAGCGCCATCCATTCGCTCGCGTAGATCCTGCCCGTCGGGCTTGCGAGGAAGCCATTGAGGTCGGTGAGCTGCGCGCCGGTGAACTTGCGTGCATAGGCCTTGGCGAGGCCGCTGCGCATCGGCGGCTCCATGTCGGCGAGCGCCTCGCTGATCAGCGGCTTGATCACACGGGTGATCTGGTCTTCGCGTTCCTTGCGGTGCGGGTCGAACATGTCGGCGACCTTGCCCTTGGTCGGCTCGTCGAGCTTCGCAATCTGGTCGCTTTCGACGCCGGTCTTGATCGACAGCATCATGTCCGACTGGCCGCCGAACTCGCCCATCAGCGTCTTGAACATCTTGCCGTAAAGATTGTCGACCATCTTCTCGATGCTGCCGGCCGGGATCAGCGCGGCGGTCGTCTGCTGCGCGAGCGTCAGGCGCGCGGGGTCGATCGGCGGCAGGCCGCTCGTGTCGAACATCTTTTCGACGAGCGCGATCGCCTCATCCATTTCCTTCTGCATCCGCTCCTTTTGCCGTGCGGCATAGGCTTCGCTGTCGAAGTCGCTGGCGGGTTCTTCTTCGACCTGCGCCGGCTCGGTCACCACGACCTCGGCCACCGGGGCTTCCTTGGCCGCTTTCTTGGGTGCGGCATGCGCCGCAGCGCCGAACGGCAGCATGGCGACGGCACCGGCAAGCAGAATCGATTTGAACGACGGCATCATGAAAATTCCTTCCTGTTGGTCATGCTGCCCTTTTTTCGCTTTTCGCTTTCGCTTTCAACCACTTTGCCATGTGATCGCTGACGTCGCGGCCGTCGCGGATGCCCCAGACGACGAGGCTGGCGCCGCGAACGATGTCGCCCGCAGCAAAGACGCCGGGCAGGCTGGTCATCATCGTCTGGTGATCGACGCGCAGCGTGCCCCAGCGCGTGACCGACAGGTCGGGCGAGCCGAACAGGTGCGGCAGTTCCTCGGGATCAAAACCCAGCGCCTTGATCACCATGTCGGCGGGCAGGTCGAACTGGCGGCCGGGATCGGCTTCGGGGCTGCGGCGTCCGCTCGCATCGGGGGCGCCGAGGCGCATTCCGGCGACCGCGACCTCTTTCACATGCTTGTCGGCGGTGAAGCTTTCGGGAGCCGAGAGCCAGACGAACTCGACGCCTTCCTCCTCGGCATTGGTGACTTCACGCTGCGACCCCGGCATATTCTCGCGGTCGCGGCGATAGAGGCACTTTACCGACTTCGCGCCCTGACGCACCGCGGTGCGGACGCAGTCCATCGCGGTGTCGCCGCCGCCGATGACGACGACATGCTTGCCCTTCGCGTCGAGGCGGCCGTCGTCGAATGCCGGGACGGCGTCGCCGAAGCTCTTGCGGTTCGATGCGATCAGATAATCGAGCGCGGCGATCACGCCGTCGGCCGCATTGCCCGGAACATTGATCTCGCGCGCCTTGTAGACGCCCGTCGCGATCAGGATCGCGTCATGCTTCTGGCGCAGCGCGTCGAGCGTCGCATCCTCGCCGACCGCGAAGCCGAGGTGGAAATGGATGCCGCCCTCGACCAGCCGGTCGATACGGCGCATCACGACATCCTTCTCCAGCTTGAAGCCGGGGATGCCATAGGTCAGCAGTCCGCCCGCGCGGTCGTGCCGGTCATAGACGTGCACCTCATGCCCCGCAGCGCGCAGATATTCGGCCGCCGTCAGGCCAGCAGGGCCAGCGCCGATCACGCCGACCGACTGGCCCGTGGCCGCGCCCGCGTGCAGCGGCTCGACCCAGCCCTCGGCCCAGGCGGTGTCGGTGATATATTTCTCGACGCTGCCGATCGTCACCGCGCCATGGCCCGAAAATTCGATCACGCAATTGCCTTCGCACAGGCGATCCTGCGGGCAGATACGGCCGCAGATTTCGGGCATCGTCGAGGTCGCGTTCGACAGCTCATAGGCTTCGCGCAGCCGCCCCTCGGCGGTCAGGCGCAGCCAGTCGGGGATATGGTTGTGGAGCGGGCAATGCACCGAGCAATAGGGCACGCCGCATTGCGAGCAGCGCGCCGCCTGCGCGTCGGCGTCGGGCGCCGCGTAGCGCTCGGCGATCTCGCGAAAGTCGTGCGCGCGTTCTTCGGCGGAGCGCTTGTCCGGGTAGGATTGTTCACGCTCCACAAACTGGAGCATGCGATCGGAAGCCATGCAGTATCCCCTTCGTTGAAAGGCGAAATGCATGGGCCAAATTGGCCTGTCACGACCAAATTGCGAGTTAGGACAGTGTTACTAACCCAAAATGAAGTGTGAATTTGCTTCAAAACGGGTTGGCGCAATTATCTTTCGTCAATTAATACCGATTCGGACCTATCTCATGCCTAGCCAGATCAGCGCGGCGACGCCGGCGATGATTCGGTACCAGGCGAACGGCGCAAAGCCGTAGCGCGTGACGATGGCGAGGAAGGCCTTGATCACCGCCCATGCGACGACGAACGAGACGAGCGAGCCTACCGCGATCAGGCTGAGGTCGTTGGTCGTGATCGCGTCGCGGTGCTTGAACAGCTGGAGTATCGTCGCGCCGGTGAGCGTCGGGAGCGCGAGGAAGAAGCTGAATTCGGCGGCCGTCTTGCGATCGACCCCGAAGGACATCGCGCCGAGGATCGTCGCGCCCGACCGGCTGACGCCCGGGATCATCGCGATGCACTGCACCAGCCCGACGAGGATCGATTGCCGCGCCGACACGTTCGCGACGCCGCCGACATCCCTCGTCTTGGCGAAACGCTCGACGAGCAGGATAGCAAAGCCGCCAATGATCAGCGCCCAGGCGACGACGACGGCATTTTCGAGCAGCAGCTCGATATAGTCGCCGAACGCGAGGCCGAGGACAACCGCCGGAAAAAAGGCGAGCAACAGATTGCGGACAAAGGCGATCGCCACCGGGTCGCGGCGGAAAGAGCCGGTAAACATCTCCCAGAATAATTTCCGGTACAGCACGACGATTGCAAGGATCGCCCCCGGCTGGATCGCGATGTTGAAGATTGCCCACCGTGCGGCGTCATAACCGAGCAGCTCGGTCGCCAATATCAGGTGGCCCGTCGACGAGACGGGCAGGAATTCGGTCAATCCCTCGACGATGCCGAGGATGATCGCGGTCAGCCAGATGCCCATGTTCGGTTGATCAGGCGGTCTGTGCGAAGCGGCCGTGGCGGCGATACTGGACGAGCCAGTCATCGGCGACCGCGGCGAGCGAGGTCGGCGTGATGCCGAACCCGGCAAGTCCTGCGGCGCCGCTGGCGACGACATTGTCGTGCTGGAGCATCAGCCACTGGTCCTTGGTGATCGGTGCGAAGGGTGCCCAGCCGAAGCCCGAAGCGAGCGCCGAGGCCACGAAATCGGGTATCTCGACGAACAAGGGCGAGCGGCCGGTCGCGTCGGCGATCCAGCGAAGCAGCTCGCGCATCGTCAGCACCTGCGGCCCGCCGATTTCGAAAATCTTGCCGGCGGCTGCGCTGCCGAGCGCGGCGACGACCGCATCGGCGACATCGCCGACATAGACCGGCTGGAATTTCGCGTCCGGCGCAATCACCGGGACGACCGGCGACATGCGGATAAGCCCCGCGAACCGGTTGATGAACTGATCTTCGCGGCCGAAAATGATCGAGGGGCGCAGGATCGCGGCGTCGGCAAAGGCGGCGCGGACAGCGGCTTCGCCATCGCCCTTGCTGCGGCCATAGGCCGAGGCGCTTTCGCGATCGGCGCCGATCGCCGAAACATGGACGAGCGCGCCCGCGCCGGCGGCTTTCGCCGCCGCAGCGACGTGACCTGCGCCGTCGGCCTGTACCGCCTGCATATCGTCGAACGCGCCGACGAGGTTGATCACCGCATCGCTGCCCTGCACCGCGCGGAGGACGCTGGCCGGGTCGCGAACATCGGCCGCGACGAACTGCGTCTGGCCGAGGCCGCCCAGCGGCTTCAGGAAGGTGGCGGCGCGCGGTTCGCGCTGCGCGATACGGACGCGGGCGCCGCGGGCGAGAAGCCTTTGCACGACATAGCGGCCGAGGAAGCCGCCGCCGCCCAGTACCGTGATCAATTGTCCGTCGAGTTTCTGCATATCGTCCGCCTGTGATCGATTCTTTTTTCCGGCGCAGGGCGCGCCGCACGGCCTCCCCATGCCGCGAAGCGGGGAAGGGGGCAAGGGGAGACGGCGGCATTCGGACGCAAAACCCGCGGCTTTGCGATAAAATGCACGCCGCCCCCCGCACCGTTGTTGACAAGCCGATGGCCGCCCCGCTAAGCGCCCGCTCCTACCCCGTGCCCAGATGGCGGAATTGGTAGACGCACCAGCTTCAGGTGCTGGCGATCGCAAGGTCGTGGAGGTTCGAGTCCTCTTCTGGGCACCATCTGTTCTCCTCGGAATGTCCGAGGACGTCCAGTAAGCGGCTGGTTTCTCACCGCTTTTTCGATGAGACTCGCTGAGTGGAATCCAGGCTGATCCAGCCGGAACCATCAGCGTACCATCAGCTTTGATGGTGTTTTTGATGGTTTCGGTCAGCCTATCGAAGGTGAAACCATCATGTCGCTTACCCACATCCAGATTTCGAACGCTAAACCCAAGGAAAAAGCCTATAAAATGGCTGACGCTGACGCCCTGTACCTCGTGATCAGGCCGAGCGGCGCAAAAGTCTGGCGAATGAACTATCGCTATCTCGATCGGCAAAAGACGCTGTATTTCGGGTCGTGGCCCGATGTCGGCATCGCGTCTGCTCGCGAATTGCGTGACGAGGCACGCAAGAAGCTCATCGCCGGGCTTGATCCCGCAGCGGAGAAGAAGGTCGCGCGGATCACCCAGAAGATCGCGCAGGACAATACGTTCAAGGCGATCGCCGAGGAATGGCTGGTGAAAATCGAACGAGAAGAGCGCGCGCCAGTCACGCTTCGGAAGGTGCGATGGCTCCTCGACATCGCCGAACCGATGATCGGCAGTCGCCCGATATCGAAACTCACCGCGCAGGAAATCCTGGCCGTTCTCCGTAAAGTCGAGGCGAACGGCCGATATGAAAGCGCGCGGCGCATGCGGAGCGTGATTAGCAGAGTGTTCCGCTACGCCATTGCGACCGCCAGAGCCGACCGCGATCTCGCGGCCGATCTCCGCGGTGCGCTGATCACTCCGAAAGTGAAGCACCACGCCGCCATCACGGCCCCGAAGGAAGTCGGCGCGCTACTCCGCGCTATCGATGGTTACACTGGCCACGAACTCACCGCGGTCGCGCTTCGATTGACGCCGCACCTTTTCGTCAGACCGGGCGAACTGCGCCAGGCAGAATGGGCGGAGATTGATTTCGATGATGCCGTCTGGTCGATCCCGGCAGAGAAAATGAAAATGCGCCGCTCGCTTTGCGTGCCCCTGTCACGGCAAGTTTCTGCGATGCTCGAAGCGCTTCACGCCCTTACCGGCCACGGGAAATACCTCTTCCCGTCCTTTCGGACGCCCCGCCGTTGCATGTCGGAGAATACCGTCAGCGCCGCGCTTCGGCGGCTGGGCTACAGCCGTGAAGAGATGACTGCTCATGGATTCCGCGCGACGGCCGCCACTCTCCTCAACCAGATGGGAATGTGGCACCCGGATGCGATCGAAAGGCAACTGGCACACCTCGATGCCAATGCTACTCGCCGGGTCTACACCCGCGGCGAATATTGGGACGAGCGTGTTCGCATGATGCAGCATTGGTCCGATTATCTCGACGAGCTGCGCGATGGGGCGCAAATTCTCCGCCCTGCCTTCGGCAAAAGTGCAACCTCGACCGCCTAGCGGCCGATCAGGGCCTTGAGGCTCGTATAAAGGACCAACGTGGACCGGCCGACTTTGACGACCTCAAGGTCGCCGGACACGATCAACTCATAGATTCTCGACCGGCTGAGCCCTGTCAGCTCGACTGCGGTCGGAATCCGCACGGTCAATGGCTCCATGAAGACGATTTCGGACCGTGACAAATCGAGATCCTGCATTTTCCTTGTCCTCGGGATGGATCAATGTCGCGAGCGCGGTTCCAACGCAGCATTCGCCATCGCAAGCGTGCCGGTTGCTACGCCACCTCACAATAATCAGGGCAGGATCGTGCCGTTGAGCGGTATCGCCGCGCCGCGTGAGTTCGTCACCAGGTGGCCGCGAAAAGCACGGCAGGAGAGAGGGGGAGCTTGAGCGAAGTCTGATCTGATCGCGAGAATTCCAATGTCTGTTGCCCTTTCGACTCTCCATGATTCCGAATTGGAGGCTGCCGGGGCCGCACTGGTCAGGGGCCTTGGCGGTTTCTGGCAGGGATCGACTGGAATGTGTCGCTGCCCAGCTCACGATGACCGAACGCCGAGCCTATCGGTTCGCGTTGGCGACACCCGACTCTTGTTCAAATGCTTTGCCGGCTGCGACACGCGCGACGTGCTGCGCGCCATTCGGCGCCTCGATCCGAATGCCTTGGGCGCAAAGGGCGACGGTACTGCCAAGCAGTTCAAACTCGACCGATGGCTGCAACAGCGCGCCCGTGATCTTTGGAGGGTCGGGCGGCCGATAAATTGGACTATCGCCGAGACCTATCTGAGAAACCGGTCGATCGACATCGCGCTCGACTGTCTGCGCTTCCATGATCAAACCCCGCTCGGGAAGGGCAAGGCGGCAAGATTTCGTCCGGCAATGCTCGCCGCCGTCACTGACGAATCCGGGCTGCTCGCTGTCCAGAGGACCTTTCTCGATGCCTGCGGGCGACGTGCGCGCGACCTTCGACATCCCCGACGCCTATTAGGCCAACCCTGCGCCGGTGCCGTTCGGCTCGCGACAGCCACCGAAACCCTCGGGATAGCCGAGGGTGTCGAGACGGCGATCTCGGCGATGATTCTGCTCGGCATCCCGGTCTGGGCGGCGCTCGGCAATGAACGCCTTCCCTATGTTGCCATCCCGAGATCCGTGACTCGCCTCATCATGCTCCCCGACAATGACAACGCGGGACGCCGAGCCGTGCCGCTTGCAACCGAGGCCCATACGGCGCCCGGACGGCAGATCGACACGATCTGGCCGTGGCACGGTCGGAACGACTGGAACGATGTCCTGCGGGAAGGAGGGAAGGGGGTGGGGGACTGGCGGCGCCGAGTGGCCTGATGGTCGGGTCTCCGCCGCCAGGAGACGGACTATGACATATCCGATCGTATACGCGCTTGCGCGCAATTGCGTCGCTTCCCCGCTGAATGTTCGAACGGAAAGCGACCCCGACGCCGACGCCGAACTGGAGGCGATGATCGGCGAGGCCGGCTTCGTGCTCCAGAACCTGATTGGCACCGCAATCAAACGCAAGAAGGACAGCTACAGCATTTTCGGCGGCGGCCGGCGTCTCGCGCGGGTTCATGCCCTGATCGAAAAGGGCCAGCTTCCCGAAGACTTCAGCGTGCCGGTTATGGTGATGCCGGACGCGAAAAACGCCATCGAGCTCAGCCTCGCTGAAAACCAGAAGCTGCCGATGACCGCCGCCGATGAATGCACGGCCTTCAAGAACATGATCGAGAAGGAAGGCAAAACCCCCGCGCAGGTTGCCGCGCGGTTCGGCAAGACCGAGCGCTTCGTTCTCGGGCGCGTTCGCCTCGCCGATCTTCACGAGACGATCTTTGAGGCGTTGCGCAAGGGCGACATCACGCTCGAGGTCGCCAAGGCCTATGGCAGCACGTCCGACACCGTTCGTCAGGCCCGTGTGTTCGAGCAGTATCAGGACAGCTATTACGGGGACGACGTCTACACCATCCGGCGCGAGCTCGCCTCTGGCAGCTATCGCGGCGGCGACCCCAAGGCGCTGCTTGTCGGCCGCGAGGCTTATCTCGAAGCGGGCGGACGGATCGACTCCGACCTCTTCTCCGACAGTGCGTCCGAAAACTGGATCGACGGTGACATACTCGACCGGCTGACGGATGAAAAGCTCGCGGTCGAAGCCGAGGCTATCCGCGAACGTGAGGGTTTCGCGGAAATCCGAGCGCTGCCGACGACGCGCGTCTCATACACCGAGCTTGACGGTCTGAGCCCGGTTCGCGGAGAGATTCCGCCACCCACGGCAGAGGATGAAGCGCGCTGCGCCGAGATCGAGGCCGAAATGACCATCATCGCCGAAGCCACGAACGAAAGCGACGACGGCATCACCGATGATGACGAACAGCGTTATCGCGATCTGGAATCCGAACTCCGCGACATCCAGAATCGTCCGCCGGTGTTGTCCGATGACCAGAAGGCCTCGGCCCTCGCTTTCGTCGTCCTCGGCGAGGATGGCCAGCCCAGAGTTCATCATCAGGTCTACCGGACCCCTGAGGCGATAAGCGAGACCGATGATGCCGACGAAGACCGCGACGATGCGGCCACCGGCGGAGCATCAGGCAAACCCGCGATCAGCCAGCGGCTCGCTGACGAACTCGCAACGATGAAGGCGGAACTGCTCCGTGTCCATGTCGCCAGCGACCCGCGCTTCGCGCTCAATCTCGGCACCTTCGTGATGGTCGATGCTGCGCAGCGGCGATACGGTTCGAGCGATCTCGCGAGCGAGCTGAGGGCTGATGCGGCGCCATCGCGTGTCATCGGTTTCGAGAGCGGCACCACGGCGGCCGAGGAATGGGCGAAGCTCGAAGCCGGACTCGATCGGAGCTGGATCGACCCCGATGCCGGTGTCACCGGCCGCTACGATGCCTTCTGCGCGCTTGGTGAGGAAGCACGCGCGGCATGGCTGGGTTGGGCAATCGCCCGCACGATCCACGCCGTGCCCGCCAAGACGACCGGCAGCGATTTCGTCGACCATCTCGGCGGCAAGCTGGGCATCGATGTCGCCGCCTGGTGGCGACCGACCGCAAAGAATTATTTCAAACGGCTCACCAAGACGGCAATCCTCAACCTGTTCGCTGAAATCGGCGGGACTGAACTCGGCCAGCGATACGGCGCCTCGAAGAAGGACCTTCTCGCGTCCTCGGCCGAGCAGCTCTTCGCGGGCAACATCATCGTGGAAGCCGACGTCAAGGAAAAGGCGCTCGCCTGGCTTCCCGACGCTATGCGCTTCGATCGTCCCGTCGCTGCGTTGGCGAATGACGATGCCGACATGAAGCCTGCCGGTGCCGCCGAAATGGGGGGCGACGACGAAGCGGTCGGTGATGGCGACGAGGACGAACCGGTCGCCGACGCGGCCTGATCCAGCGGCGCTGACCTCGATTGGGGGCCGCGACCATGCGTCGCGGTCCCTTTTTCATTTCGCCTTCCAATGTGGAGGAGAGGGGGAGGGCGGCGTGCGGCAGGGGCAGGCGCCCCGGAGCCGTTTCAGGAGATTGTCCATGACCCTTCCGCTTTTCAACATCGCTGATACCCCGGATTCCGGCGCTCGGGAAAAGGCCGAACGACTTCATGGCGTCGCGCGGGCCCTGCAGACCCGGCTTGCTGCACCGCGATCGGTGACGCGTTCACTCCTCAAGGGGCTCATGGCCGAGGCGTTTGGCGGCTCCGATGCCGACGGGCACTGGTCGATGCGTGACGCCTATGACGCGCTCGAAGCGGCGCAGGCTTTGGACATGCTGTCGCTTAGCGACGACCATAGCCAGGACTGCGCGCCGGAGGATGCGTTCCCGGCCATTCTCGCGTTCGAGAAGGCATTGCCGACGCAGACCTATCGCAGCGAGCACCAGGTCGAGATGCAGCAGTTCAGCACGCCGGCCGCGCTGGGGTGGCTGGCGGCCCGTGTGGCGATGATCACAGTCGACGACTATGTTCTTGAACCGTCGGCGGGCACGGGCATGCTCGCCGCACGGGCGATCGCTACGGGCGCCGCGGTGACACTCAACGAGCGCGATCCCTGTCGCGCCGCGCTGCTTACGCTTGTCACGAACAGCGACGTCACCACCCACGATGCCGAGTTCATCCACGACCGGCTGCCGCCGGATATCCGCCCGACGGTTATCCTGATCAACCCGCCCTTCAGCCGCAGCGAAGGCCGAGGCGAGGATCGCCACGCCGGCGCCCGCCATCTTCGCTCTGCGTTGCTCCGCCTCGCCGCCGGTGGACGCTGTGTCGCGATCATGTCGCCAGCCTTCGCGCACGACGGCAGTGGTGCCCGCGGCTATGTCTCGGTTGCCGAGGTCGCGCGTCCGCGCGTCGAGATCACGATCCTCGGTCGCCCATACGCCAAGCATGGAACCAGTATCGCGGTCCGGCTGATCGTCTTCGACAAGGGCTGGATCGGCGCAACCGAACGCCACACGGTCGATACGATCGAGGCTGCGCTGCCGATCGTGCTCTCGGTCCCGCCGCGTTTCGATCCGACCGACGAACCGCCGCCGGCCTCTCCGGCGGTCAACCCCATGCGACCAGCGCTTAAATCCGCGTCGCCATCGCTCTTCACGGGGCTTGCCAGCCCCAAGGTCATCGCACCGTCGCGTATCGCCGCGAAGGATGATCCCGCCGAGCCGCTCGCCTACTCCGTCCGCGCCGCGCCGCTTCCTGTCGGCGACCCGGTTGGCATCTACGCCCCCTGGCGGCTCGCCCGCATCGATATTCCGGGCGCGACGCCCCATCCGGACAACCTCGTTGAATCGCTCGCGATGGCATCGGTGCTGCCACCGATCCCCAAGTATCGACCGCTCTTCCAGAAACGGGCGAGCAGCGCGCTGTCCGACGCTCAGCTCGAAGCGATCATCTACGCCGGCGACGCCTTCTCGCGCGATCTGCCTGGCCGGTTCGTGCCCAACGAGGCGGGCGACCAGCTCCGGGAGGATGCGAACGGGCACGCCTACCGCATGGGCTTCTTCATCGGCGACGGCACCGGCGTCGGTAAGGGCCGCGAGGGCGCCGCGATCATCCGAGACCAGTGGAATTGCGGCAACCGGCGCGCCATCTGGATTTCGAGAGGCGCGGCGCTTCTCGAAGACGCACGCCGCGACTGGGCCGCGCTCGGCGGCCTCGCGATCGACATCCAGCCGCTCGACGCCTTTCCGCTCGGGCAGCCGATCGGCATGGGGAGCGGCATCCTCTTCCTCACTTATGCGACGCTGCGCTCGCAGCGCCACGACCAATGCTCGCGCCTTCAACAGATCCTCCAGTGGACCGGCACCGAATTCGAAGGCGTGATCCTGTTCGACGAATCCCATTCGATGGGCAATGCCGCGGGCACCAAGGACGAATACCGCCAAGCGAAGGGCTCCGAGCAAGGTCTTGCCGGGGTTCGTCTGCAAAACGCTTTGCCGCGCGCCCGGGTGGTCTATGAATCGGCGACCGGCGCCACCAAGCCCGAGAATCTGAGCTATGCCTCGCGGCTCGGGCTCTGGGGGCCGGGCACAGCCTTCGTGAACCGCGACGCTTTTCTTGCTGCGATGACCGACGGCGGAATCGCCGCGATGGAGATCGTCGCCCGCGATCTCAAGTCCATGGGTCTCTACACGGCGCGTGCGCTGAGCTTCGCCGGCGTCGAATATGACCCGCTCGAGCATCGGCTGACGCCCGACCAGATAGAGATTTACGATGCCTATGCCGACGCCTGGGCGATCGTTCACCAGAACCTGGACGAGGTGCTGAAGGCGTCGAATATCGTCGACCGCATGTCGGGTCTGACGATGAACGCTATGGCCAAGGGCTCGGCGCTCAGCCGGTTCGAGAGCGCCAAGCAGCGCTTCTTCTCCCAAGTGCTGATCGCGATGAAGATGCCGACGGTCGTTCGCGCGATCGAGGAGGAGCTGGCAGCAGGCCATGTCGCCGTCGTGCAACTGACCAGCACGGCCGAGGCGATCCTCGAACGCCGCCTTGCGGACTTGTCGCCCGACGAACGCGCCAACCTCGCGATCGACGTCTCGCCGCTCGACTATGTCTTATCTGGATCTCCAGATAACACGAGTTCTTTGCAGTCGAGATTTATGTCGAGCGGTTCGCGTGCGGGCGCGGGTTTACGTGATGAAGACATAGTTTCTACTCCAGATAATTAATGTGGCCCCAGCCCCAACCAGCTGGAGGAACCA
>Ga0209368_1000075_pt1 | contig 164389 bp, 127 predicted proteins | sample EBPBio242008_DNA_FD_185862 | JGI IMG/M metagenome (GOLD analysis project Ga0209368, IMG submission 185862) | Wastewater treatment Type I Accumulibacter community from EBPR Bioreactor in Madison, WI, USA - Reactor 1_4/24/2008_ DNA (SPAdes)... | ecosystem: Engineered > Bioreactor > EBPR >...
CTTCTGATAAAGCTCCACTCTCTTCATCCTCCACCCCCGCACAAAAGCAGGGGTCTAGCAGGACTGGCCCATTTTTAATCCGGTGCTACCGGCCGATCCGTGGCCCCTTTTATTCCCGGTGTTCTCACAAGACGCTTGATTCATTCTGTGCCCAGCAATGTGCAGCAAATGGGTTCGGCTGAACTCCAATGACCAATTTGCAGTGCAGGCCCCGCTTGCGACAGGTCGCCACCAGCGCCAACGAACGCACCAAGCATTGATCATGGCTGCCTAGAACTAAATCAGAAATTCTGAACGCTCGGACCATTTGCTTCAACGCCGCCTCGTTGCGAGGCGAATCGTTCAACGTAGCCGAAGTGGCCGACGGCCCAAGCACGTCGAGCAATCGGCTCAGCGGCCACCTCTTTACTCTCCGAGACCAGATGAAGCGGGCGACGATCGCATGCACTATGGGCGCTATCATCGGACGAAGTTTGCTTACATCGATTTTGGAGCGCGGGACCTGAACATCGGGCATGGACTGTGAAGCAGGCCGCGAGTTTTGCGGCTGTCGCGTGAGGATATTGTTGCGTTCTAGCCACAGCAGTTGGCTCGGGTCCCCATCGGTCGGCAAATTTCCGAGCGCCCAGCGGCGAAAAGCTTCTGCTTGAGGGGTTCGCAATGCAAAGTACCGGTTATCGGCGAGGTCAAGAAACACCACCCGGTCGCCGGCAGCGCAGAAGCTCAGTCCATCGCGAAGTGCGAAACCCATAGTCCATCTCACAGAGATAGGACACGCGCGCGACAGGCGCGCGCGTGTCCGGTTTGCTCACTCGTCGGAAATGCCGCCGCGCAATTGCTGCGGACCGAGGGTATCGAAGCCCTGCGGGCCGGGCCCCTTGGTTTCCTCGGTGACGGCGCCGAGATCGATGAGACCATCATTCTGTTCGTGGTTCATGAGATTCTCTCCATTCGCTTTCGATCGCTGCGGAGCGCAGCATTACGAATGTTAGTGAGGCGCTCCCTGATCAGCGACGCGATAAGGCCCCGGATATGGAAGCGCTTTCGGGCGGCCCGCTCGGATTACGTGGAACTGCTCACAGGCGCGGCTTCATTATTATTGCGAAATCAACACGAAAGATCGTCGCAGTGAGGACTCCCGACGGCCGCGGCAATTTCAATTACGCGTCGCTGACGCCGGCGATGATAGGCCCAAATCGACCGTACGAGGTCTGACCATCGACCCCGTACGGTCAAGGCCTGCACCGCCCTAAGCTCGTCCGCCACGCCGTTGAGAACCGCGGGCTCCCTCAACCTCGCTACGCTGAGTCGCTCCCCAGCTGAGGCGACGGCGCACGCAAGTTCGCTACTTGAAGAAACGGCCGCGATTGCTGAAAACAATCGAGCCGTGGCCGTCGCAATGCTGATCGGCGTCGTCAGCTCCGGAAGAGGATCGATGATCAAATGCACGGCTGGTTTGGCATCGATGCGTTTCGGATTCAGGGCGCTGCGAACGAGCTGGCCATGCCAAAAGTACAGGTCCCGCAGTTCGGCCACACCGACATTTGGTATTTCGTAGCCGCCCCCGGCGTGCAGTGAGAGCAGGCGCTCGCCAACAAGCTGGGAAGCGGCATTCCGGATCGGCGTTACGCTCGTACCATAGTCATCGGCCAGCGATCGCTCGATCAGCGTGGTTCGCGGCGCGAAGCGGCCACGAAGGATATCGTCCTTCAGGAGCGCGTATACGCGAGACGATGTGGCAGGGCTGGAAAGCATCATCGCGGAAACGCAATCTTGCCGAGACGATCGTTTGAAAACTCGATGCGAGCGCGAAAGGAGGCGGGTTGGACAGGCATCCTATTCAGTTTCGCGATTCTTCTCATGGTATGTTGACCGCTCTTCTCCGAATAAATCAGCGGAAGCCGCGAGGTCAAAAGAAACAGTCCTCAATTCTGGAGCAATTTCCTCCGTTGAACTGCACTCTCCGACCAATTTCTATTCGGGCATTTCCCTGGCTTGCGCGACCGCCTCGTCCAGTCGGGCCAGCGCGAGTCCTATCTGCAATTGCACTTGCGCAACATCTACATGCAGCTGCTCGGCGATTGCTTCATATGGAAGCCCGTCCAGCGCATGGGCGAGAAATATCTGACGCATCTCCTCCGGCATGTCAGCTACCGCAGCTTCGAAGCTTCGACGATCCCGCGTATCTGCTCGGGCGGGAAATACAGTCGAAATTTTCACCCAGGCACGAACCCAAGTCGTTCCGTCCGGGTTGACCTCGATTACCCGCTCATCCTGATCAATTCGGAGGAACGATGTCGTCGCCCATCGTTCCCGAGCTTCCCGTATTGCTGGATGCGCGGGTGCCGTCAGGCGCTTTAGTTCCTCTGTCACGCGTGCGGCGAGTTCTCGCCTTCGTGCCCGGCGCTGGAATCCCATCCCGACGAGTTCGCCGTTTTGCAGAGAATGGAGGAGTTGCTGGAGAAGCTCGATTATTTGGCGGGTGATCATGATATGGGCCCTTCGGAACGACAGACCGTTGGCAAAGCTGTACGGGTCAGCCTGGGATATGACGCGCGGTCACCGGAACGCCGGGCTCAAACTCGCTCGACATTCCACTGACCCCGCCTTTCGCTTCCCTCTCCCCTCCTTCGCGTCCATATGGACGCTGAAATCCTTGGGAGCCTGGCTCATCCGATGAGTCCCAGGCAGGGCGCATTGGGGCCTGCATGACTGACGAATTTTCGCTCGATCGCTTTGTGGAGGTTCAGGGGCTCGCCTATGCTCCTGCGCTCGCCGAAATACGGCGAGGTGCGAAGCGGACCCATTGGATGTGGTGGATATTTCCTCAGCTTGCGAAGCTAGGCCGCAGCTCGACAGCGCAGCAATTTGCGATTCACTCGGTGAGGGAAGCTCAGGCCTATCTGGACCATCCGATTCTAGGGCCACGTTATCTGGAATGCGTGACGGCTCTGCAGGACCTCAATACCAGCGATGCGGATGCAGTCTTCGGAGAGATTGACGCCAAGAAGCTTCGCTCATCGCTCACCCTGTTCGAGCTAGCCTATCCACATCCGCTATTCAGCGCTGCGCTTGATCGTTGGTTTAGCGGTGCGCGCGACCCGATGACGTTGCAGTTGCTCGGTAAAGCATGAACAGGCCAATGCTTGGGGTTGATCCTGTAATCCCGGGCATCGGCTCCCCTTCACCCGCCCCTTTCCGCGAGCCCGCTTGATCGATGGTCGCGCGGGCAGAAATTGTTGCGCGACGCGCGGAACTTAGTTTCACTTGATCAAAGGGGGAATCCGGTGTGGAAATATATTTCAGCGGCTTGCGTCGGGCTGTCAGCGGCGCTCTCAGGCCTAATCTGGTTGGCACGCACGTCGCCCGCCGCGTTCCTGCGGGACGCTGATCAAAACTTGGCCGAGTGGTTAAGGCGGGCAGGCGGGGATAGCCCGCCTCTGCACATTGCTTCCGGACTCGTCGATCACGCAGGCTGGATCATTATGGCGCTGATCGCGGTCGGCGGCATCGCTGCCTATATAGGCCTCCGCTCGCCATTAATGATCAGAGCGCTCGAAGTGGCCATCGACACCCCCAGTCAGGGCAGCAGCGCCCTTTGGCTGACCGTGAAGAACCGGTCGCGCACAAAGATCGAGGGCGTCCAGACACACTTGACGCGGGTCGAACCTGAGGTCCCGGCATTCCCGGCCCAAGCGCTTCCGCCTTTCGAACTTTCGACAAAAAGTGCCCTCGAAGCACACCGGTCGCAGACCCAAGCGCCTCTATCAGTTGATTTCGTGCTGGCTGCCGGTGCTACCGATAAATTTGAAATCGCGTCGCTGGCAAGCGATGGCGCGTTGGAATGGTGCGTGACGCATCCCGCAGGGGATGCAACCTTCCTCCTCGACAAGACCTACATCCTGACTGTCGAGGTCACGGGCGGGCACCCGACCGCCAAGGCTCGGATTGAGTTGGCGCTCATCGACAACGAGAAAGGGAAATGGACCGCCGCATTGTTGAGAAACAACTGCATCGCTCGTGCCTGGCAGTGGCTGCAGGCGCAGCAACGGCAAGCGGAAGGTCAAGTCGCGTGGGGACAAGTGCATGATGAATTTGGCTGACATGTCCGAGATGGACACTTGCTTATACCGCACCGTCGCCCTCTGGAGATGCACGACCCGGTTGTGAGCCGCCCCTTTGACCTGGCAGGGTTTCGAGCCGCCTGCACGGCCGCGTCAATTTGGTTCAGACTCCGTGACGGAGCATGTGGACCTTCCGATCACGAAGCCAGCATGTCGATGTCGAGACCCCGTTTATTATTCGCTCTCCGGTCCTCAGCATAGTAGAAGATCAGGATCACCTGCAGCGCGTGGTGGCCAACAAGTCACGGTGCGTTGCTAGATCGGCGTAATGTCGCTTGCGCCTGCGAGAGGGGATTCATCGAGTTCGCTCTTCCCACCAGACCGCCTTAAGGCCTCACTTTTTTGGCGCGAAATTCGCGGCAAAATAGTCGATCACTTGGGCCGCTTGGGTGCCACGCCGAAACTGTTTCTGCGCCGCGAAGTCGACGCTTGGAATCAGGTGAATGAATTGATCCTCGGCATAGAGCGGCATCAGCTTCTCCGGGTCCAAGCCCTCGCTTCGCAAGCCTGTCATGACATTGGCCGCCTCGAGTGCCGCACCGATCATGACATCTGCCAATTGGACGGCCGGGCTCGTCTTTGAGTCGACCTGGACGACTTCTGTCAGCTTCAGCGGGAATTTGAAGCTGGCGATCTCGGATTGGCGAAGCTCGATCTCGCCCTCATGGTCAATGAAGCTGCACAGGAGATCATGATAGGTTGCGAGATTCTTCGACTGATCATGCTCGACGCGATAGGGACCATCGCTCATCACCTCCATGCGGGTGCTGAGCGATTGCAGGACAACCAATGCCGCATCGGTCGTTACACCTTCGGTCGCGATCGCCGACAGGCATTCCGGGGCGGCATATTGGGCGAGCGGACCGATGGCTTCGGAAAATTCCTCCCACTTCGTCTTGCGCGCTGCTTGGACAAGGTCCGTAAGAGCCGCACGCGTCTTTTCCTTCGTGGCGCGCTGGAATGCGGCGAGCATCGCTTCGAACTCCGGCTTGCCGAGCAGCGTGGGACCTGCCGTCGCCAGCAGCGAGGCCATCCCATAATTCTGGCCGTCTTCATAGAAATTGCAGCCCCGCTCATAATACCATGGCTCGACGGCATAGTCGCAGAACATGAGGATCAGCAGGAACCGCTTGTCGCAGACATAGGTCACAGATTTATATGTGCGCAGCAGCTCGGCGAGGAGCGCAAGCAGGCGTGGATGGTTGCCGGCACGGCGCGAAAGTGCGCGATATTTCAGCTCGCCAGCCTGTAATCGCGGGAAATATTCCCTGATCAGCCGGGCGGCCTCCTCATCTTCGATTGCGATGGCGGCGGCACCCTGGAACCGCTGGTCACGGTTCAGGAGATCGAACCCGGTGTAGCCGCTTTCGTCGATCCGGAAGCATTCCATGGCTCAGAAGGGAATAACGTCAGTGCGATGAAGAGCAAGCACCTGTTTGGCGCCCGTATAATCTTGGCTTGCAAGCTCGGCGTGGATGCGCTCGGCGATGTCGTAGACCTTGTACCAAGGCGCATCGTCGATCAGCCGATGGACCTCATGCTCGATATTGCCCGGCGAACAATTATTGGAATCGGGTCGCTTGAGCAGCGCCTAGCAGCCATGCCGCGCATGCCGCCTGGTCCAATGCCAGCGGCACAACCGTGCATCAGAACAGCAGCTCGAACCTCCTCCGGGGCATCTCCTCTGGTAGTGATTTCAACATCGGCGCCGTGATAGCCGTGGCGTTCCGAGAATGAAGCTGAGCCCATCATGCGGAAGCGATAGCATCGCACTCGCAACCGCGATACAAATCCTTGGTCATTGCGCATAAATACCAAGGAACTATATCACTGCTATGGAAGCAGTGAGTCACCGCGATCGGGCCCTTGAGGTGGCACGTCAGTGCGGCATCGCACGCGGCCGCGATTTCGACGCGGCTGGTGTCACGCGCGCAACCGTGAAACGGCTGTGCGACCAAGGGGTACTTCAGCAGATCGGGCGTGGACTTTATAAACTCGCCGACGCGCCGATTGATAGCGGCACCAGCTTGGCGGAGGCTGCCCGGATCCAGCCGAGGGGCGTCATCTGCCTCCTCTCGGCGCTGCAGTTCCATGAGCTGACTACCCAGACGCCACATATGGTCTGGATGATGCTAGGGCAGAAAGACTGGGCTCCCGTGAACGCATCGGTCGCGCTCAAGATCGTGCGCGCGAGCGGTGAAGCGCTTACTGCGGGTGTCGAGACCCACATGATCGATGGCGTGCCGGTTCCGATCACCGACCCGGCAAAAACGGTCGCCGACTGCTTCAAGCATCGGAACAAGATCGGTATCGACGTGGCGGTCGAGGCGCTGCGCGACTTCATGAAGATCCGTTCCCGCCGCGACCTCAACCAGATTTACCGCTATGCGCAGCTCGATCGCGTTCAATCGGTGATGCGGCCGTATCTTGAGGCGATCGTGTGAGCGCAGTACCCAAGAATGTCGCGATCTCGGTCCGCGACCGGCTCGTCGCGCGGGCGCGCAGCCGGCGGGAAAATGCGCAGCTCCTGATGACACACTATGTCATCGAGCGGCTGCTCTATCGGCTGAGTCGTTCTCAGCACCGCGACCGCTTCATCCTGAAGGGTGCGATGCTTTTCAGCCTGTGGGCCGACGCGCCGTATCGCGCGACCGGCGATCTTGATCTGCTTGGCGCGGGTGAGAACACGCCAGACAAGCTCGCCTCCATATTTCAGGAAATCTTCGCGGTGGAGGTTGAGGATGATGGGATCCTATTCAGGCCGGACACGCTAAGGGCTGCTGCCGCGCGCGCGGAGGATGAATATGCTGGCGTCCGGATCGACTTTCTCGCCGAACTCGCGGGCGCACGGCTGCCAATGCACGTCGACATCGGCTTTGGCGATGCCGTCACCCCGGCGCCTGTCGACATCCGCTATCCGTCGATGCTCGACCAGCCGATGGCGGAACTGCGCGCCTATCCGCCGGAAACGGTTGTTGCCGAGAAATTCCAGGCGATGGTGGCGCTCGACATGATCAACACCCGCCTGAAGGATTTCTATGACCTTTGGGCGATCGCGAATGCTTTCGAGTTTGACGGCACCGTGCTGGCGCGCGCGATTGCGGCGACGTTCGAGCGGCGCCAGACGAAAGTCCCGGCTCAGATTCCGGCCGCACTCACCGCGGCCTATGCGGACGAGAGGCAAGGCCAGTGGGCGGCCTTTCTCAGGCGCACCGAGATAGTACTCGCGCCAGAGCCGTTTCCGGATGTTCAGGCGCAGATCGAGCGTTTGGTGATGCCGCCAGCCTTAGCCCTCGCCAGCGGCGCGGGCTTTGAGGGGCGCTGGCGTCCCGGTGGTCCGTGGGAGATTTGATTCATGGATGTGGTCAAGGCAACGCCGACCGATCTCGCCGCAGTTCTCGCGTGGCTCGAACGAGAGTATGCGGAGGATGGCGAGGGCTTCTGGTGCAATCGGCGGATCATCGAGAATGCCCTCGAGCATGGCGACCTTTGGGTCATTCGCCGCGGCGTTGAAGCCGTAGCCGTGCAAGTGGGCGACTATGCGGCCGACATTGTTAGCGTCCGCAAGGATTGCCGCCGTCAGGGGCTCGGCGACGCGTTGTTTGCGGCGTCGTTGCAGCGGGCAATGAACGACAATGTGAATGTCTTGTCGATCGAATGTTCGCCGCGAAGCTCGTGGACCTTCTGGCAGCGTCACGGTTTTGAGCGGTACGGTGACCTGAGCGAGTGGGGCAAGATCACCGCGCGGCGAATCCTCCGGCGATCGTTCGGCCTGCCTGCCAACCTGCTCACCGCAGATATCGTGATCGGCTTCTATCCGGAGACAGCAACGTACGGACGCGGCCCAGTTCCACCGATAGCGTCCCATCGTATTCGCGGCAGCCGTCTCGATGATGGCACGATCATGCTGGAGCGCCGGGTCATCGGTCTTTGCGATGACGAACCGGAGGGAAAAGATCTTGCCGTCAAGATCGAGGTTGACGGTGAGGTTCGCTGCTTCTGCAAGGCGAAATAAGAGGAAGCCGAGGAAGCCGGTGTCACGCGCGACTGGAAAGGCGGGGCATTCTATCTCGACGTGGTGGAGCCCACCGTTAAGTAATTGGCCGACGCCCGCCGGCTCAATGAAAGTTACGGCTCTTGACGAGCTCGGGAGCGGGCATCTCCACCCTCCCCTTCTCCGCTCGCGGATCGGGTCCGCCGCCGCTCATTACCCCGTCGGCGCGTCCCAGGGCCAGGCGGAACGATGCGTCGCGCTGGGTGAGTGTGTCGAGCACGTCCGAAAGGTTCATGAGCTTCTTCACGATGACATGGACGACCTCACCTTCGCGCTGGACCTGGCCATAAATGCCGAGCAGCCGCGCACCCATGACGACGCGGCGGTTTTCCTCGAACATTCGCGGCCAGACGATCAGATTGGCGATGCCTGTCTCGTCCTCGATGGTGATGAACATGACGCCTTTCGCCGATCCAGGCCGCTGACGGACGAGGATGAGCCCGGCGAGCCAGACATAGCGGCCATCGCGAATTCCATCGAGCGCGTTGCAGGGAACCATCTTGCGGGCGGCAAGCTCGCTCCGCAGAAACGCAACCGGATGCTGCCGCAGGGTCAGGCCGACATGGCCATAATCCTCGACGACCTCCCTCCCCTCCTGCATCGGCTTGAGCCGCACGGGCTGCTCGACGATTTCATGGACAAATCCGTTCTCGCGGGCGTCCGCCGCCGCGAACAAGGGAAGCTGCTCGTCGCGCAGCGCCTTGATCGCCCAGAGCGCATCGCGGCGCGCAAGGCGCATCGCCACACGGAAAGCGTCGGCCTCGGCCAGCCGGTTGAACGCGCCCATGCCGACGTCGGCGCGACGCCATAGCTCCTCGATACTGGCGAATGGCTCGTCAGCGCGCGCGGCGATGATCCGCGCGGCATCCTGTTCGTTGAGGCCGCGCACCATCCGCATGCCGAGGCGCACCGCGAAACGATCCTCGCCTATCGGTTCGAGCGTGCAGTCCCAGCGCGAGGCATTGATGCAGATCGGTCGCATCTCGACACCGTGCGCCCGCGCATCCTGGACGATCTGGGCGGGGGCATAGAATCCCATCGGCTGCGCGTTGAGGAGGCTGGCGCAGAAAATCTCCGGATGCCAGCATTTGAGCCAGCAGGACGCATAGGCGATGAGAGCGAAGCTCGCCGCATGGCTTTCGGGAAAGCCATAGCTGCCGAAGCCTTCGAGCTGCCTGAAGGTCTTCTCGGCGAATTCGGCCGTATAGCCGCGCTCGACCATGCCGGTGATCAGCTTCTCCTTGAACTTCGAGACCCCGCCGGTGTGCTTGAAAGTCGCCATAGCGCGGCGGAGCTGATCGGCTTCAGACGGCGTGAAGCCCGCGCATTCGATCGCAACGCGCATCGCCTGTTCCTGGAAGAGAGGGACGCCGAGCGTCTTGCCGAGCACGCGTTCCAGTTCGGGCTTCGGATATTCGACCTTCTCGGTGCCGGCGCGGCGACGAAGATAGGGATGGACCATGTCGCCCTGGATCGGACCGGGCCGGACGATCGCGACCTCGATGACGAGATCGTAAAAAGTGCGCGGCTTGATGTGCGGCAGCATCGCCATTTGCGCCCGGCTCTCGATCTGGAAGGCGCCGAGCGTGTCGGCCGCGCGGATCATCGCATAGGTGCGCGGATCTTCGGGCGGGATCGACGCGAGATTCATCGTGATGCCCTTATGCTCGGCGAGCAAATCAAAGCCGCGCTTCATCGCGGTGAGCATGCCGAGCGCGAGGCAGTCGACCTTCATGAATTTAAGCGCGTCGATATCGTCCTTGTCCCACTCGATCACCTGGCGATCCGGCATGGCGGCGGGCTCGATGGGGACGAGCTCGTCGAGCCGGTCATGGGTCAGGACGAAGCCGCCGGGATGTTGCGAGAGATGGCGGGGCGTGCCGATGAGCTGACGCGCGAGATCGAGCGCGAGCCGCAGCCGGCGATCACCCAGGTTGAGATTGAGCTCGGCCGCCTGCTTCTCGTCGACGCCCTCGTCGCTCCACCCCCAGACCTGGCTCGAGAGCGCCTTGATCAGATCCTCGGACAGGCCAAGCGCTTTACCGACATCGCGGATGGCGCCCTTCGTGCGATAGCGGATGACCGTCGAGCAGAGCGCAGCATGGTCGCGACCATAGGTGTCGAACACCCACTGCATGACGATCTCGCGCCGCGCATGCTCGAAATCGACGTCGATGTCGGGCGGCTCCTTGCGCTCCTGACTGACGAAACGCTCGAAAAGGAGATCCGACCGTTCGGGATCGATCGAGGTGATACCGAGGACGTAGCAGACCGCGCTGTTCGCCGCCGATCCCCGGCCCTGGCAGAGGATGTCGCGGCTGCGCGCGAAGCGAACGATCGAGTTTACCGTCAAAAAATAGGACGCGTAATCGAGTTCGCCGATTAATCGGAGTTCGTGGCGGAGCAGCCGCTGGACCTTGTCGGGCACGCCTTCGGGATAACGATCCTCGGCCGCCTGCCATGTCATGCGTTCGAGTGCCTGCTGGGCGGTGATACCCTCGATGCCGGCTTCTTCGGGATATTGATATTTGAGTTCGTCGAGCGAGAAGCGGCAGCGATCGGCGATGTCGAGGGTGCGCGCGAGCGCCGCGGGATAGCGCTGGTAGAGCCGGTGCATTTCGGCCGCGGGCATCAAGAAACGGTCGGCATAGCGTTCGCGCCGTGCGCCGAGCGCGTCGATCGTGCAGCGGTGGCGGGTGCAGGTCATCACCTCCTGGAGCACGCGGCGATGCGGATGATGATAGAGGACGTCGCCCGTGACGACCGTCGGCACCCCATGGCGGGCGGCGAGGTTCGTCAGATCATGGAGTCGAAGCTGATCGCCCGGGCGGCGGCGCAGGGTCAGGGCCAGATAGCCCCTCCCCTCGAAGATCCGCGCGAAACGGCCCATCACGGCTTCAGTGTCAGCCATCTCTTCGGGCAGGAAGATCGCGAGCAGGTCTTCCGCGAACGCCTCGACATCCGCCCACCCGATTACACACTTGCCCTTCCCTCCCCGCGTCTTTCCCCGGCTGAGGAGTCGGCAAAGACGGGCATAGCCGGCGCGGTTCATCGGATAGACGAGCAGCGACTGGCCTTCGGAGAGGTCGAGGCGGCAGCCGACGATCAGCCGGACCCTGGCGAGCTTGGCCGCTTCATGGGCGCGCACGATGCCGGCGAGCGTATTTCGGTCGGTGATCGCAAGCGCGTCGAGACCGCAGGCTTCGGCCTGGGCGAACAGCTCGTCGGGCGACGACGCCCCGCGCAGGAACGAGAAATGCGACGCGCATTGGAGTTCGGCATATCTCATGCGAACAGCCCATGAAGGAACCAGCCCTGGCCCCCCGTGGCGCTGTCCATACCGTCGCCGTTCCGGAAGAGCCAATAGCGCGCGCCGGTTTCGTCCTCGACCTGGAAATAATCGCGAACGCCGAGAAATTCGGCGTCGCTCAAATGCCATTCGCCATAGATGCGCTCAGGACCGTCGGCGCGCGTCACCCGGCGCCGGACGCCGCGCCAGACAAAATGCACGGGCGGATGGTCGGGCAGCAGGGCCATGGTATCGACAGGCTCCGGGCGCGCGAAAAGCCGCGTCGGGCGCGGCCAGGCCGCCGGCCAACGGATCTCGGTGGATTCGGACATCGGCGCGATGCGGGCGACCGAACGTTCGGGAATATCGCTCTCGCGCGCGGCGACCCGGAAGAGTCGCCCTTCCCCTATCCGGTTCCCGAGCAGGTCGACGAGGGCCGCGACGTCGGGGACGGGAGCCTCGCCGAGATTTGAAACCATGTGGTAGGTCAGCGGTTCAGCCGCGGGGACGGTCAGCTGCATTCGCTCGACACCGAAACCCGGATCGATGGTCTCAAGCCGGGCGCAGAGTAGCCGTGTCATCTGCCTGCGATCGCGGCTCGGCTTGGCAAGTCCGGCCCGAATAGCCTCGATGCGGTTATCGACCCGGTGGAAGCTGAGGTCGAGCCGGCGCGCACCGACGCCTTCCTCCTCCAGACGCCGGGCAAGTTCGTCGACCAGCTTGCCCGTGTAGCGCGCGAGCGTTTCGGGCGCGCCGATCGGCTCGGCGAACCGCCGCTCGACGGTGATCGGCTCAGGCGGCTGGATCGGCTCGAAGGGTTCGGCGGCGCGGCCGAAGGCCTGGTCGAGGCGCTGGCCGGGCGCAGACCCGAAGCGCAGGGCCAGCGACGCGCGCGGCATCGCCTCGAGGTCGGCGATCGTCTCAAGGCCGAGGCGCCCGAGAGTGAGCACCATGTTGACGTCGAGGCGCAGCGCCGCGATGGGGAGCGCGCCGATCGCCGCCTTAAGGTCGAGCGGATCGACGACGCGCGCGGGATCGGCCCCATAGCGCGCAAGCGCGTGCGCCGCGCCATAGGTCGGCGCGCAAACCGCGCGCGCGGCCGTCCCCACCTCCGCAAGGCGTTGGACGAGATCGCGAAGGACGCCTTCAGGTCCGCCAAAGGCGTGCGCGGCGCCAGTGATGTCCAGCATGAGGCCATCGGGCGGATCGGGTGAGATGGTGGGCGCGTAGCGACGCAGCGACCAGCAGGCGAGCTTCTCCAGCGCAGCGCGATCGGCGTCCGGTTCGGCATCGAGGATCTGGAGATCGGGAACGAGCGCCTGTGCCTGCGCGACCGTCATACCGGGGACAAGACCGATTGCGCGCGCCGCCGCATTCGCCGCGGTCAGGAGACGGCGCTGCCCTTCCATCGCCGCCAGCACCAACGGCGCGTCAGGAGGCGGCGCGCTGGAGCCAAGCCTGCGACGCAGCCGATCGGTCGGCCAGGTCGGCAGGAAGAGCGAGATGACCTGTCGCATCGCAGCCTTCCACGAGAAAATCGGCGCTCTCGCCAGCCCGGCACCGGATGAGCTCGACAAACCAGCGCGGCCGCCCGACCCCGGGAACCGGGAGGGGCGCGGTCGGCACGCTGGTCACGCGCCAGCGGGTCGCGGCCGCGGTCGGTTGTCCAAAATCGGAGGCTTCGGCCGTCCGGCGCCAGCGGCGGATGGCGATGCCGATGGTGCCGGTGCTTTCGGCCGCCAGTTGCAGACGGCGCGACGCCGTCATCGAAAGCCGGGCCGCTTCGGCGACGACTCCGCCGAGGCCGCCATGACGAAGCCCCTCCTCGAAGCAACTCAAGAGCGAAGTCTCGTCGCGGGCTTCGACATAGATAACCCGGTCGGGATCGAGACCCGCGAGCGCGAGCGCCGGCGCGAACAGGTCGGACTGCGTCATGCACCAGAGTATTTTGCCTTTGACGCGCGCGAGAATGCCGGCGGTGAACAAGGCGGCGGCGGCCGCATCGGTCGCGCCTTGCGCGCCGCCGGCGACTTCATGGAGAGCGCCGAGCGCCAGCCCGCCACCGGGCAAGCGCCTGTCGATCGCGTCGAGCCCGAACGGCAAGGTGCCAGACGAGCGCCGTTCGGCGCCCTCGATCCTGGCGATCCGGGCGCGTAGCGTCGTCAGATGAGGGCGCGGCCCTCTCTCCGTCATGAAGGGCCTCCATGGCTTTGGCGGTTGGTTGTGTTCTATTTTTGTTCTATAAAGGCCGAGAGTCAACGGGCCGGAGTCGCCGCGACTGCGGCGACCCAGCCAAAGACAGGAAAGATCAAGGAAAATCGGGATGGAGAAGCGCAAGCCACTCAAGCTTCGCCTGTCGGGCGAGACACCTTCGGAGGCTGTTGGCACGGCGGAGAGCGCCATGCGAGACCGCGACTCGGGCGAATCGGCAGCGGTCCAGACACCGGATCTGGAGCCGATCACCGATAACGAGATTCCGTGGTGAGTTGAGGCCATGTCGCGGCTTCATGTCATCACGGCGAGCGCGAGCGATGTGGCGGCTTATTTCGAAGCCGAGCCGCCATCCGGCCTCACGACGCCCGAAGGGGACATCAAGGAAGGACTGACCGGACTCGTCATTTTCGAGAAGGACGGCCGCCGATTGCTGCGGCCCGTCACCTGGGGCTTTCCGCGCCTGACCCGCGAAATGCGCGAGCGCGGCGAGCCGCCGGGGCGCATCGGGCTTGTCGCTGACCTCACCAATCCGATGTGGGAAGAGATGGTGGTGGAGCCGCGCTATCGCTGTCTCATCGCGCTGACCCATTTCGGAAATCCCGACGGGACCCCCGGCGCGAAGACCCGGACCTGGTTTTCGGTGAAGGATCAGCCGATCATGTCGTGGGCGGGTTTCTGCCGGAACCTCCCGGACCAAGGGCCTGTCTATGGCGGCATGACGATGAGTGCGAATGCGGCGGTCATGCCGACTAACGACCGGATGCCGGTGCTCCTTGAGCGCGCCGAGTGGGATCAGTGGTTTCGTGGCTCCGTTCGCGAAGTAATTGGGTTCCAGTTCCGCCCGCCGTTCGCCGCCGAACGAATGATCGTCGAGCCGACCGATGATCGCTGGAACAGCGGCAAAGGGCCACCCGAGCCGCAACTCGCTTTGCAATGAGACGGGGATTGTATGGCACGTTGGATGCTCGCGCAGGAGGCTTCTCGCCGCTATGAGCATGACAATGGCCGATAGAGACATGCTGCCGCGCACGTTCCAGGCGAACGTTGACCGCTTTTATCAGCGCGTCATCCTGAAGACGCTTGGCGACCTTCCGACGCACGAAACGCTGGTTGTGGGCGAAGCGTCAGATATGGATGAATTCCTTGATCGGTGCGCCGCGCAAATCGACAACTACACGGTCAACGAGGCCGCCAAGGCCTTTGTCCTCACGCTCGACGGGCTGTTCGAACGCCAGCTCGCGCGGTGGGCTCGGGCGCACGGCGTGAAGTTCTCTGGCGCAACCGATCTGTCACGAGCAGCGCGGGAAATCGCTGCGATCGATGTGGGTGCGATCGGCGTGGCAAGCGATCTCCACGAAATGCACCTCGCCGCCAATGTCGCCAGGCATGGCGATGGCGGCGCCTGCACGAAATTGCTCGCGAAGGCCCCGCAACTCTGGACTCGGATATCCTTCGATTATGACGATATCGCCCCCGCGCCGGTGCCGACGAGTGAGGAGTTGCGGATCGGTCAGGACGAACTTCGGCGCTATGCACGCGCCGTTGTTCAATTCTGGGGTCATGCCGATCCCCTGCCCGGTGCCGTGCTTGTTGCGCCTTATTGAAGTGCCCGTAAGCGCAGAATGCGGGGATCTTTGGCGTTCCTCCTCCGGCGCTTTAGCGCTACGCACCTTCCTATGCAGCGTTCCCAGCTCGGAAAGGGCCGCAAGCCATGTGCAATCTCTATACGGAGCGCCTCAGCGCCGCTGAAGTCGCAGCCCACTTTGGCGTAGACGTTCCCGACATCGTTGCAACTAATGCACCGTCGACAGTTCACCCCGGCGCGCCCGGTATGGTGGTCCGCGCTGAAAGCGGTCGACGAATTCTTCAATCGATGGGTTGGGGATTTCCTCTGAAGTTAGCCTCGATGAAGCCGGGTTCGAAGCCCAAGGCGGTTAATAATATCGCGGATCTGCGCAAACCAATGTGGGTGGGCCTCGCCCGTAAACCGCAGTGGCGCTGCCTGATTCCGCTAACGGCCTGGGCGGAACCCGCGGGGATCAAGGGAAGTAAGACCCGAACCTGGCTGTCCCTGAAAGACCGTCCGATTTTTGCATGGGGCGGCTTGTGGCGCGACAGTGCCGAATGGGGTCCGGTCTATTCGGGTGCGATGACCGATGCGAACGAGGTCGCAGCGAAAGTCCATAATCGGATGCCAGTCCTCCTCCACGAGCACGAATATGACCAGTGGCTTCATGGCAGCTTCGACGATCTAATCGCATTCCAGGAACGCGCGTTTCCTAGCGAGCTCGTGGCTATCACGCCTTCCGACGAGCCATGGCTCGGTTGGCCCTCAGGTGGGAAGCCGGCGATGCTTCTATAGCCCGATCGCCTCGGGACTACCCACGTTCGCGCCGTCCGGCGCTCATCCTGACCGATTGGGGGCGTAACTCGGTCTCCCCTGGGCAGGTATCGGCGGTTCGTCGTCAAAGCTTCGCACACCGACCGGAATTTGCACAAAACTGGCTAGCAAATGCTGGGATCCGGTCTCGGGAGAAGTACCGCGCTCCGGTGGCCACCTGTCCTTTTGGGGTCTAATTATTTGCCCGGTCTGGCCATTCGAGTTCGGCGCGCTTTCCTCAATCCCGGCGATCAGAGGCCGTCAAGCGGGCTGAAACCGCTCCGAGTTCATCGGTCAATCACCGGAATACTTGCGCCGTTCGGCATAGCGGAGCACGAAGGCTTCCCAGACCCTCAGCCACTCCGCGTCCGTCCGGAGCTTTTTTATATCCGGGAATCCGGCCCGGAACGCTTCGGCCATGGTATCGACGGCCCAAGGGCTGCCCTTATCAAGACCGATCGCCCGGAAGGCTGCTTCCCGGCTCCCATAGGTCAACGATCCGGAAGGAAATGGCAGCAGCTGTTCGGCTGAGTCGAGCTTAGCTTTCGCCGCTGCTTTAGACACCGATGATCTCGGTGCCGTTTTGGCTGGGCGCGAATCCACAAGTCGCAGATGGGGACCGACCAGCTTGCGCTCCATCGGCGCGTGCGAAGGGTGCAGCACCACCTTCCGTCCCGATAGATCCACATTCGCGTTCGGATACACGGCCGAGACGATCTGCATGGTTTCACGAACAGTTTGCCGGAACCGCTTGCTATCCGCTTCATTGCCGAGGTGCTTTGCGAGCTGGTCCCAAGAGATGATTTGTCCCCTCTCACTCGTGATCCGCGGCAGACGGTAGGCGAGATAGGTGTAGAGATCGAGCGCGGTAGGGATACCCTTGAGCTCGCGAATTGCCACCTCGTTCAAAGGCACGGCATGATCTACCAAATGGCTGTAGAACGCCTCCGACATGCGAATCTCGCGAGCGAAGGCGCCATTCTTGTCGAGCGAGCCAGCATACTCGTTTGAAATCTTGACGTCGCGGACGGCAAATGCGTTGTCGCCGGCGTCCTGACCGTCCCACCGGATCTGCCATTCGCAAGCAAGCAGTCTGTCGACCTGCTCGCGCATTAGGTTGGCCGTACCGCGCGGACCGTAGGAAATCGTCTGATATCCAAGGCGTCGCATCCACTCGGTGAAGTTGCGCCCAAGATAGACATCGCGAGACTGTTTCGAGACGGCCTGTGAAAGGAGATAAATCAGGGCCACCCGCGGATAAGCACCGTAAGGCACGCCCAGGCTGCGCATGACGGACTTACCGTCCACCGTTTGGAGAACCGGACGCGGGTTGATAGCCAAGGCGTAGCGGCCATCTTCGCGCACGATCGGTAGCGTGTCATCCTTTGGTCGCTTGGTTGGAAGCGACATCGCGCAAAGCGCTGAGTGGAGGAAGGCCGGAACCGGCTCTTCGTCGTGGACACGGAGGAAGGCGTCCATGGTAAGCTGGGATCCGGCAGCGAGCGCCACCGAGCGGACTTTCTCCTCGCCGCCATCCAGCATGGCGAGCGCGTATTGGTGTCCGATCGGCTTCGAGCTATCCCCATTCATTATGCGCCGCCCTTCCCCGAGTCCGGGGCCTTTCCATGACCTCGGTATCAACAGGTTTGGTGATGGAAAGCAAGCATGTTGGCAGTTTTGGCGGTAATCTGGGGGTGAAACCTCCAACTTGACCGATGAACTCGGAGCAGTTTGTGCAGGCGAACCCCCTTCCCTCCCGAAAATTGAAAAAGCGATTCGCGAATCGGATTTCTATAGGGATTCAGAGAGTATAGGTATGCGCTCCGACATCATCGGTTGTCTCGCACCGAGTTCATCGGAAAAACGCACCGTAATCATCGGCTTGCACCGAGATCATCGGTAGTCGTTCGCTCACTTTGCTGCTCAACGGCCTAGCCGATCACCATGACATCGCCCTCGTCCAATCCTCCAGCTGGCGGGTGTTCCAAGCGGCTCCAACATCATCGGTCTTGGATCCATTGACGGGGAGAGAGTGATTGTCATGCTCGAAAACGGCTCGGAGATCATCGGTCGAGTTGTAGGATTGGTGGTCAATTATTGCTCGAAACTGCCAACAACGCTAATGTGGGGCACCAATCTCACAAGAAATGGCAGAAATGGCGACAGAACCCACCTTCGACGCGCAAACTGATGATCTCATGAGCGATGATCTCGGTACCCTCCACCGGAAAGCGCTTACGATCCTTAAACGCATTCGGGACGGCGCGATCGATCCGGAAACGGGCGCTAAGAAGGGTCCGACATTCCCGATTTCGAAGGCCGCGGCGCTGGTCGGTCGCACGGCTTCTGCCATCAGAGAAGCCGAACGGGATGGCCGCCTGCCCGAGCGGGGCCGTACCGGATCGGGGCATCGGGTGCATTATTCGCTCGAGGAACTCGACCAGATGCGCGAGGTATTCGGAACGCGGCCCTGGAGAGCGGCAACCGACACGCCCGCGATCATTTCGATTTCGAACTTCAAGGGGGGCGTCGCAAAGACGACCTTGGCGTTGCACGCGGCTCAGCACTTTGCAATTCGGGGATATCGCGTGCTTCTCGTTGACTGCGACAGCCAAGCTAGCACGACCATGATGTTTGGCTATCGGCCCGACGTGGATCTTGGCGAGGACGATACTCTTTACGGGCATTTCCATAACCCGGAGCTGCTCGGCGTTCGGAAGATCATCCGGAAGACGCACTTCCACGGCCTGGATCTGATCCCGGCCAATCTGAAGCTGTACAATCTCGAATACGAGATTGCGGGCTATCTCGCGCAGAATCAAAGCTTCGACATCATCGATATGATCGCACAGGCGATTGAAGACGTGGTCGATGATTATGACGTCGTGATCATGGATCCGCCGCCGGCACTTGGCATGGTGTCGATGGCGGTGCTCCAAGCTGCCAACGCCATGGTTATTCCAATGCCGCCGAGCGTGATCGACTTTGCCTCGACTGTGTCCTTCATCGATATGGCGCGGACCACCATGGCGCAGCTTGAGCGCCTTGGGGGGAGGGCCAAGCCAGCCTATAATTTCATTAAGATCGTCGCGAGCCGCGTGGATGACAGCAAGTCAATGCACCGGGAGATTCTCTCGATGATGCGGCAGGTCTTCGGCGGATCGATGATCAATTCGGTGCTTCGGACGAGCGCCGAAATCGACAATGCGAGTTCCCGCATGAAAACGGTGTTCGAACTCGATCGGCCTGTCACGTCGCACGGGGTTCACACGCGCAGCGTCCGTCTTTTGACCGAAGTTTGTCAGGACATCGAAGTCGAGGTCCTGCGGACTTGGGAGAGCAGGGCGGGAGGCGATCGGCGGTGAGTTGCCACGTGGCAACTAGCGACACGCTAGGCCAAAATGCCGTTATAAAACAATCTGATGCTCCGCTCTCAGTCGAATTCAGTCGTTTAGGCAATTGGCGGTGGTGTCTTAGCTGGCTGATCGTTCAATGGGTTGTCCGTCAGCTCGTGACGGGCGGAATTGAGCACGAGTTGCCACGTGGCAACTTGGCTCGCTCGAGAAGAGAAACTAGGAAGATGAATAATGGCAAAGGGTAACAAAGGGTTCGGCAGCAGCCTCACTGCAGGTCTGGACGATGAGGCGGAGTTGGATGTTACCGCGCCCGCTGAAAGCATCATGGCCAGCAGGAGCCAGACGCTTGCCCGGATTGCGTCAGGAAAGATGGTGACCGACCGAACCGAATGGGTCGATCCCGCTAGGTGCCGCCCTTGGCGCCTTCACAATCGTGACCTCGATCATCTGACGGAGGAGAGTTGCCGGGATCTCATCGATGCATTCCTCGCGGCTAAGAAGCAGCGCATCCCGGCAATCGTCCGGCGTTTGCAAGGCGACCCGGATTTTGACTTCGAAATCGTCGCCGGCGTCAGGCGCTGGTGGACGGTCAAGTGGCTCCGCGACCATCATCACCCGGAATATGATTATTTGGTAACGATCCAGAGTGTAACCGACGAAGAGGCGTTCCGCGTTTCAGACGTCGAGAACAGATCTCGGAAGGACATTACTGACTGGGAGCGCGGGATTGAATACTCGCGGGCTCTGGCAGAGTTCTACAATGGCTCCCAGAATGAGATGGCCGAGCATCTCAAAATCTCGAGATCTTGGCTCAGTCGTCTACTCGATGTCGTTCGACTCCCTGAGGCTATCATCGCTGCGTTCGCAGATCGTCATGATATCACCGTACGCGTTGCGCGGGACATCAAGCCGCTTTGCGGCGAGGATCGCCCGATGAAGCTGATGGTGAAAGAGGCTGCGGCAATAGTCGCCGAACGCGATGATCTCGGTATTCGCTTGACTGGTCCCGAAGTCGCAAAGCGATTGATCAGGGCGACCGTCAGCCAGCGTCAGAAGGCCGGCGGCGAAATCGAGGTGAAAGGGAAGGGCGACAAGGCGATCTTGCGTTACAGCCACAGCCCGAGGGGCGGAATGACGCTGAAGATCCTTCCGAAGTCGGGAGCGTCGCGGGAGGAATTGCTACGGGCTATCGAGGGAATACTCGAAGCACGCTGACGCCAGCGGGCAATTCGGTTGGTGATCTCGGCCAGCAGGCCGGGCCTCCGGCTCGCTCACCCCGGCGGTGCTCGTCCCGAACCGATCTGCGAATGATTGTGGGCCAGGGAATGACGCCGGACGAGCACCAGCAGCGCCGGGAGGGCGACAAGGCGCTACCCGGCACTGTGACCTAAATAGAAGGCTCTCGGTTCATGGATTGACGCATAGGGCTATCGCGGCGCGGCGAGATAAGAAGCGGGGCTGCGCGCCTGCCATTATCGAGGCGACTGCATCATTTGGGCCGCCGTGCTACAAGCGGCCCGAAACTGTGATTGGCGATGGACTAGTAATCCACGGAAAAGCGCAAATTGCAGACATATGGATCATATCTCCCGTGCGTAACGGCGAAGCTTTGGCCTGCGAGCTGGCGAAGGAGTTTTGCAGCACCGGCCTTCGTGCAGGGTAGTGCTCTTGCCAGCTGAGCAGGTGTTATAGAGCCGTAGGCGAAAAGCAGCATCCAAACGGAATGCAGCCGCGAATGCTCTCTCAACGCCGGAAACGCCTCGCCAAACGCCGCCGCAGCGCGCGGTATGCGAGCAATGTCGCAGAGCGACTCATGCAATGCCTCGAGCACGAGTACGGCGATGTCGTCGCGATCGCGATCGGCGTCGCGATCGGCGCGAAACAATCGCCGGCACACGAGCCCGGGAAAGGGCAGGGGATGCGGTGTGAGGCCGAACAGAGCGGGCTCGGCGACGGCAAGCAGGTTGACCGCCCAACAGGGCGACGTCGCGGTGGCGGACAGGGGATCGCCATCGACGTCGGCCGATCGCCGTAGTCTGCGAACGATGGCGAGCAGACGGGCCGCTGGGTCGGCAGGCAGGTTCGGGCTCGCGGCGACCAGGCGGACGGCCTCGAGTTCTTCAAGCCCGGCGTCGACGATGACCGCGGTCGCTGCGGCCTCCGCGGCAAGGGGCCTAATGGCGGTTTGTCGAACGCGCTGGATAGCCCGGGCGAGATCCGAACGCGGGTCGGGGAGGGCCGCCGCGAGTAGGGTGAGAAAGGCGTCGCGTTCGGCGGCGCATTCGCCGCCGATGAGGTTTTCGCCCATCATGACCGCGCGGTCCTCGCGGTACTGCGACCATGCGCGGACAAGCGTGCGAAGGGCGAAGCACTGGCGCATTTCCGCGGGATAGAGGGCAGGGGAGGCGAACAGGGTGCGCGCGAGCGCATCGATCTGACCTTGCCGGAAGGCGATGGCGACTGTGTGAGGGGAGGGGGACATGGCGGCTCCGGGTGGCGCGGCAATGATAGCCGTGCGCGGAGTCGGCGTCAAAACGAGAGTTTACCGAAACGGCATTTTAGTATCCTATCTATTCCCCGTGAATTCCTCGGACTTTCCATAATCGGACATTATGGTAAAACCGGGCTTGCCAAATCGCCCCATTCGCCCGAGAAAATCGCCCGATCGGAGCCCCGAAAAGGAGAGCGTGCCCTGACGAACGATCACCGCCTCGCGGCCGAGCTGCGCGCGCTTTTCGGGGGTGATGCCGGCACGCGGCGGTCGGCCGCCGCGATCGCGCGGGCGCTGCATGAGCGCAGCGTGACTGCGAACCGCGTCAACGCCCGCGATGCGGCGTTCGATCTGATGTGGGATTATGAATCCCGCGGGCTTGTCGACGACCGTCCGGGGCCGCGTGGCGGAGCGGGCTGGGCCCTGTCGGCCAAAGGGGCGGCGCTGATCGCGCGATCCTCTTTGACGCCCGTGGCGGATCCCGCGTCATGACCGCGCTCGCGCCGCTGCCGTCATCGCTCGAGCTGGTGCTGTCCGCGCATGGCCGCCTCGTCGACTGGAGCAAGGCGCAGCCGCTCGCGATCGAGGCGGCGGCCGACGCGATGGCGCCGGCGACCAAGGCGGCGATCGTCGCCGACCTCAAATGCTATCTGCGCTGGTGTATGCTGCAGCGGCCGATCGCGACCGCGGTGCCCGCGACCCCGGAAACACTCGTGCTCTATCTGCGCTGGCTCGCGCGATCGACCGAGACGCGCGCGGCCGCCAAGCCCGCGACCCTCGCGCGGCGGCTCGCAAGCATCGCGCGCGTGCATCGGATCCTCGGTTACGGCGACACCGAAGCCTTGCCGACGCAGGCGGGCATGGTGCGCGATACGCTGAAGGGCATCCGGCGCAAGGCGGGCGCGCGCCAGCGCCAGGCCGCGCCGCTGCGCCTCGGCCGCACGATGTCATCCGCCGAGCCGGAGCCGGGCGGGGAGGGGGAACCCGGCGAGCTGACGATCGAAAGCCTGCTCGCGGCGTGCGGCGATGATCTGGTTGGTCTGCGCGATGCGGCACTCTGTTCGATGGCCTACGATGCGGGCCTTCGCGTCTCCGAGCTCGTTGCGGCGACCGTTGCGGATCTCCGCCTCCTTAGCGACGGCAGTGGGCGTCTGACCATCCCGCGCTCCAAAACCGACCAGGAAGGCGAGGGGAGTGTTGTGTGGTTGTCAGCGGAGACGATGCGCCGGCTTTCCGGCTGGCTGACCGCGAGCGCGATCGCCGACGGCGCGGTGTTCCGGCGGATCAACATCTTGACCCATAAGGGGGACGAGGAAGGCCATACGGTGCTGAGTCATCATATCGGCACCCACGGTCTCTCGCGGCAAGGTGTCGTCTCGATCCTGCGGCGCCGTGCGACGACGGCGATCGTCGATGGCCATGCCCGGATCGAACCCGGGCAGGACGCGGTGGCGGCGCTCAGCGCCCATTCGTTCCGCGTCGGGCTCACCCAGGATCTTTTCGCCGCCGGTGAAGACGGCGCCGGAATCGCGCTGGCGCTGCGCTGGTCGTCGGCGACGACCGCGCTCGGCTACGCCCGCGAGCTCGCCGCTGGCAGCAATGCCGCGGCGCGTGTGATCGGGCGAATTCGGGGTGGTCATGGACAGCCGTTGACGCGGCCAGGTTGAAGGAATGAATATGGGCCTTAGTGAAGAGATGGCAGAGCGCCAGAGGCAGGCCGTGGAAAGCCTGATTGAAGCCCAACGGTCGGGAAAGATCGAGGCCGTAGAAACAACGCTGTCGTTGCTGTCGGGGCAAGAGGAAGAAGTTTTGCGACTGCGCTACGGAATCGGGCGAGCTCAGTTGCGAACGCAGCGTGAAATCGGCGAGGCGGTCGGTTCGTCGGCAGGGCGGGTCGGGCAAATTGAGGAGAAGGCCAAGCGTCGACTTGGCTGGTTCGGTCGAATGGTGGGGCCAGTCGGCAGTCCCGCCGTCGAGCGATATGCAGTCAAGGCGCGGGCTGAGCGCCTTGAGGAAGAGCGCCGAAAAGATGCCGATGCGCGGGAGAGGGCGGTCGAACTCGAACGTCGCCGGCAGGATAAAGCGGAGCGCGGTGACGCGCGGCGCGCCAAGGCCAGGACCAAAGCCTGGCAGCGAAAGCTTGATAAGGCGGTGGTCGATCGGGATGCGCTGTCGGCCGCCAAGGAGCTTCTGATTCCCCGGATTGCGCAGCTGGAACGACGAGGGTGGTTGGCCAGGAACATTCTGCCGCATGCCAGTGTTTTGGCGCGATCTCGCGCTGAGCTGGTTGCGCTCGAAGAGAAGATTCGGGATGCGGATGCCGCGATCGCCAAAATCCGTTCGGAGCCACCAGATTGACGAAGTGCCGGTGCGGGGATCGCGCCGGCGCTACGCTGGTCATCGCCGACGACCGCGCTTGGCTGCGCCCGCGAGCTCGCCGCCGGCAACAACGCCGCGGCGCGGGTACTTGGCCAAGTGCGGGGGCGGTGACGCACGAAAGATTGCGACAGCGCTCCCGCGATCAGACGGCAAATGCGATGGCGCGCAATGTGTGGCATCGGTCACCATGCACCCGTATTACGCGGCTGTGAGGCCCTCCGGGATTTTCGGCAGATTGTCGCTGACGAGCCAGGGAACATCATCAGACGTCCAGATATGTACCACAGGGCGAACTTTAGGATCGCCATCGAGGGTGGCGACGCGCAGAACGCATTCGTCATGCCCGGTGCGGGTAGCTACGATATGCGAACCACACTGGCTGCAGAAATGACGTATCTTGCCCGGTGATGATTCATAGCCCTTGACGAGGTCACTGCCGGCAAGCCAACGGAAATTGTCGTGTCGGACCCGGGCAGTCGGTGCTGCTGCCGCGGCATGTGCCTTTTGGCAAGTATGGCAGTGACAAAATCCGATGGGGCTTGCTAGCTCATCGATCTCGTATTGCACCGCACGACACAAGCAACTTCCCGGTGTAGTCATCGCCCAAACCTTTCTTCAATATGTGCTTGCGCCGCCAAAATACGTTTGATCGTGCGATGCGCTACGGCGATGCAGTTCAGCCGGATACGCGCCCGTCCTAGAATTTGAACTTGACCCCAACCATGACACGGTTTGCGGTATAGCCGTTAGCCAGCGATCCGGAGTCGAGATGGACGTCGAGGCTCACGCCTTGCCCGATATCGATTTCGGCGCGCGGCAATCCCTCGCTAACGGTATAGGTGTCAGGAAGGCGCCTCGCGCGATATTCCTCGGGATCAGGGGCGCAAACCACAATTTCGCCCGCCTTTCCTTCTGGGCACCGGGGTCTGATGGTTTTGAGGTCGATGCGTTCAGCAACTCGGTCGACTCGTTCGAGATCGAGAGAAGGCGCCTCCAGGACGGGCGGCACAGGCGGCAGTTCCGCGAACGGCATCTGCAGATTCTAGCTCTAAATTCGGTGTCGGTCCACCTTGACGATAGCGGCATTGTGGCAAACCGGGCGTTTTAAAGATAGGTTCCTCTCGTTTTTGGCGTCCCAACAATGTCCATCTCATAGAATTCGATCCCAACCGGCGGCACATTGCAAATCATTGTCATTGCTGACATCTCTTATGGTGAGGCCGCAAGCTTATGAGCGATAGGCGAGGGTGAGATCATTATTGCGGAGTGTCGGAATGAACTGGGCTTCACTTTCGCTGGTTGCCATGATTGCGTATTTGCCGATGATAGATATGGCGGAAGCAAAGCAACGGGACCTGACGATCGACGACGTTCTAGCCATTGAACGAGTTGATGAGGTTGTCCCGTCGCCTGACGGAAGCGCGACTGCCATTGTCGTGCAGCGACCGGTTACCGATGGCGAATCTTATGGCCGCACGCACTACGAGATAGATCCGTCGCGGAATGGCGTGTGGATATCGAGTGAGGGACAAGGCGAAGCCCGAAGGATCGCGCCGTTGGTAGACAAAGGCACCGGCTTCTGGTGCGCGCAATGGTCACCGGACGGAACCAAAATCGCGATGCTTTCGACTCAGGCGGAAGGTGACGAGCCGTCTCGGGGCGATAATGTTCGAATTTACGTTTGGGACAAGGCCTCAGGGGAGTTGACGCGATTGGCAAATGAGGCCGTCGTCACGCAGTCGCGATATGGGTCGTGGTTTAACCGCCTGGATGTTCGCCACGCCGGCCAAGACACGGGAAAAGCCAAGACTTGCAGAGTTGGTGAAGAAAATGCGCCATTCACTTGGCTCGACAGCGATCGAATTATGGCCGTCACCCTTGCCGCCGGCGAGGTATCGACCTTGCTCGACGAATATTCCAGGCCCGTGCGTCATGCAGAACTCACGCGCCAGCGCCTTCTAGTCGGCCAGGTCCCAACAGCAACCGCTGTTGGAAGCGGCGATGCGACCACGACGTGGAAGCCACCGGCAGGGCCGCCGTCTCTTCGTGTCTATTCGGTGTCGAAACGCACTTCACTAGTTCTTGGACAAATTCCGGATTACCCATTTCGCGGCGACCTCGCCGTTAGCGTATCGCCGGATAACCAGTATTTAGCCATTTTGGCGACCGAAGCGGCATTGCCATCCGGTGCGACCCCCGCCTCGGTCCGGATGGTCGATAGCTGGCAAGTGCAGAAAAGGCTGGGGATCGCGGATCTCAACCGCGAAAGCAGTGTGCGTTGGATTGAGCTGCCACCAGAAGCAAAATTGCCACTCGAGTTGTTCCAGTGGTCGCCGAACGGCCGCAGCGTTGCATTTCGTGCTCGCGCTGATGCGGCCGCTTCCGAAGCACGCTTGTTCCGGCTCGACGCCGGCGCTGAAAGAGTCAGAAGTATTGGAAGCGAACCGGTAGGCGGAACCTTATTGAGCTCGCTCTATCCCATTGCCACCCCGGTGCGTTGGTTAGATTCGGAGCGATTGTTGGTCGCTCGAAAGTCGGGCGCGGGCGCAGCAGCTCGCGAGGACTGGTGGGTCATGGAGGCAGGGCGGACTGGTCTCAACATTACTTCAGCATTGAAAACGCCCGCGTCGCAATTCGTTCAGGGACCGGCGGGGGACCTTTACGGTATAGGCGATGGCAATCTCCTCCGCATAAGCAGCAAAACCGGGAAGATCGAAACACTGATGTCCTCGGCCATGCCTGGCGAGACGGCCGTAGTCGACGTTCAGGGTTCCATTCTCATACTGCGAGGCCAATCCGAGGATGGACGAACGGTAGTTGCGGCCGTCGATGTTTCTTCGATGCCGCGGCTAGTTTCGCGATTCGAACTCCCGGAAGGAGCGGAACTGAATACTGTCGGCGGACCGTCGCCGCGGGCAAGCTACGTAAAGCAGATGGTGGAAGGAACCGAGATCGGGGAATTCGATCTCGCGACCGGGAAATCGCGTATTCTGAAGTCCATCGCAGGCTATCCGCAAAATGTGCGCTGGAGTGACCGGGTGCTTCTTGACTACGTAGGGCCCCAGGGTGAGCCGCTGAAGGCGGTAGCTCTGATGCCGCCGGGCTATTCGCGCGGTGTACAATATCCGGTTTTGACTTGGGTGTACCCCGGCTACCGGGTTTCGGACTCCGACACCCATGTGCTGGATCCATATCTTCCTGGAATCTACAATCTGCAGCTCTACGCCGCGCAAGGCTATATCGTTTTGGTGCCCTCGTTATCGCGCGGAGCTCCCAAAACTGACGAAAATCCGTTTGCGCAAATTACTGCGGAAACGCATGCTGCCCTTGATGCACTCATCGCAAAAGGAAACGCCGACCCCGATCGGGTTGCGATAATGGGGCAGAGCAACGGCGGATTTGGCGTGTATGCGATCTTGTCGCAAAGCAATCGCTTCAAAGCGGGCATTGCGATCGATGGCGTGACCGACTTCATCGGTTTTTTCTCGCAGTTCGACCCGACAAGTCGCGGATATGACGGCATTGAACATGAAAAGTCGGTCAATTGGGCGATCGCGCAACGTACGGATTTTACAGAAGCTCCGTATCGAGACTATTCGCAATACATTCAAAAATCGCCTCTGTTCTATGCGGATCGGATAAACACGCCTTTGCTTCTGGCACACGGGGAATATGATATCCGGGCATCGGCGGTTCAGGCGGATCAGCTCTTTTATATGCTTTATTCTCAGAACAAAACAGCGCGACTTCTTCGCTATTGGGGAGAGAATCACAGCATTAGCCTCTCTCCAGCCAATGTGCGCAATCTCTTTGATGAGACATTTGCGTGGCTGAGGAAATATGTGAAGTGAGATCATCCATCGAATCTGGCCGTGGCCATCCCTGCCATTCGATGCCAGATGGATCGAATTGATGTTTCGCGAAGAGGTTATTGAGGGACGGAAGGTAAAGTTTCGAGGACGGGCCTCGATTGCCATTCCGCTTTCGTGGCGAATCGTCACGACGTTCGCGGTGATCAGCTTGGTCGCGGTGATGCTCTTTCTGGCATTTACTCCATTCACGCGATCCGTCACCGTTGAGGGCTCGCTGGCGCGCTCTGCCGGGGTTGCGGAAATAGTCGTGCCGCGCCTCGGTACGGTAAGTGATGTCCGAGTGGTCGAAGGCGAACGCGTCGAAAAGGGGGCGGTGCTCGTAACGCTAGAAACCGATCGCTATGGTCAGGGGCTGGAGGGTTTTGGTGCGGTCGCGACCGAGGCCATCGCCCAGCAAGCGGACTTAACGGCCGCGCAAGCGGCGGCGGCGGGTAGCAAATCTGGTCTGGATGTCCGCGCTGCATATGCCCGGGCGGCGGCAATCGCAGAAGAAATCACGCTGATCGAGAAGCAGATGGCCGCTCAGCGTGGTCTGATTGTAACTGCCGAACAAGATTTGGAGAGAATTCGCGGGATCGCGAAGAACGGATTTATCAGCCGCCGAGACGTTCAGATCCGGGAGGAGACATTGGTGGCCAGACAACTGGCTCTGTCGCAATCCCAGCAGCTCTTGGTTGGACGCCGGCTCGCAAAAGCAGAGGCTTTGACCGAAGCAAATAGTATTCAGGTTTCCGCTCGATCGGAACAGGCCAGGCTTGCCGTCGCCCGGATGGATTTCGAGCGAGCTCGCGCTGAGGCCGAAGGGGATCGATCCTACACGCTAAGGTCGCCCATTTCTGGCCGAGTGACGGCCATTGTCGCAAACGTGGGCAAGTCAATGCCGGCAGGTGACGTGCTCATGTCGGTCGAACCGTATAGCAGCAGACTCATCGCGAATTTGCGCATCCCAAGCGAGGCTGTCGGCTTCGTCCGGGAAGGACAATCAGCGCGATTGGCGATTGACGCCTTTCCGTACCAGCGATTCGGGCACATCAACGGAAAGATTATTTCCGTCGCTAGCGCTCCGACGATCGCAACCGGCGCCGCCGGAAAGCCGTACTTTTTGGCCAAGATAGCGCTGGATGAAAACAGCATCAGGGCATTCGGAAGAAGGGAAAGCCTGAAATCTGGCATGTTGGCGGAAGCTAAGGTGGAGATCGCGCGGCAATCCCTGTTCGCGTGGCTCTTCGAGCCCCTATTCGCCGCGCGGAGCCGCTAGATGATTGAATTTTTTCCTACTCGCCAGAAGCGAGTTCGGTTGATCCGACAAAGCGAAATTGCCGAATGCGGGCTCGCTTGCATAACTATGGTTGCCAATAGCTTCGGTTTCGACACCAACCTGGGCGGAATGCGCAGACACCTTGCCTTCAGTCAGCGGGGCACGACGTTCGCAACGCTTATGGAACTTGCTGATCGCGTAGGCCTCGTGTCCCGGGCTGTCGAAGTGCCGCTGGAAGGACTTGAACAGCTTTCGACGCCGGCAATTCTGCATTGGGATCTAAATCATTTTGTCGTTCTGGAGCGCGTCAGGGGCCAACGCGCGCTGATTCACGACCCGGCGGGGAACACGCAGTGGATTCCGCTGGCGGAAGTCTCGCTGCATTTTACAGGCTATGCGCTCGAGGTTCGGCCAGGCGCCAACTTTGAGCCCCGCCGTGATGTCGAGAAAATGGGGCTTCTTGAGCTTGTCTCGGGCACCGGCGGGCTAAAGTCGGCGCTGTTCCAGGTCATCCTTCTCACCCTTTTCTTGCAAGCCTTCGTTCTCGTATCGCCGTACTATCTACAAATCTCGGTCGACCGGGTGATCCCTCAGCAGGACAATGCGCTGTTGATGGCTCTCGCCTTGGGATTTTGTCTCTTTGTCCTGATCAACGCCATGGCATCCTGGTTGCGAACCCTGGTTTTGTTGGTCGCGGGGACGACCTTGGGCTTCAATCTGGCGTCTGACCTCGCGCGTCATCTCTTTCGCTTGCCTGTCGACTGGTTTGAGAGACGGCATACTGGCGATGTGCTATCCCGTTTTCGCTCAGTCACACCGATCCAGCTGCTTCTGACCGAGGGGGCAATCGCATCAATCGTCGACGGCTTGATGGCCGTTTTCACGCTGACGGTGATGTTCTTTTATAGCGGTTTGCTGGCGATCATCGCGCTCGTTTCGTTCGCCGCGTATCTTTTGGTGCGTCTCTATCTGTTTAGCCTTCAGCGTGACGCTGAAGAGGCATTGATCGTCACCGTCGCCAACGAACAGACGACGCTTATCGAATCTCTCCAGGGCATCACAACCTTGCGAATTTTCGGTCAGGAGGCCGTACGACACGGCTATTGGCAAAATCAGCTCGTCGAAGCGACGAATGCAAAGGTTCGTGTCCAGCGGATCGTGGCGCTGCAGCAGTCTCTCAACATTCTCATTCTAGGCATCGAGAATGTTCTGGCTGTATGGATCGCGGTGCGATTGATTATCAGCGGTGACGGCTTCAGTGTCGGAATGCTCTTCGCTTATATGGCGTATAAGATGCAATTCATCGACAAGGCCTCGAAACTTGTCGATCAGTTTATGGCGTTCCGAATGCTCAACCTTCATCTCGAGCGACTCGCAGATATTGCACTTTCCGACGTGGATCGTACATTCGAAACAGCCAAGGGCACGGTAAAGCCCGAAGTAGAAAGCATCGAGTTGCGGGATGTTTACTTCCGCTATTCGGACAGTGAACCGCTTGTGCTGGAGAACGTGTCGCTGCGGGTTGATGCTGGGGAGCACATAGCAATCACGGGGCCATCCGGGGGCGGCAAATCGACATTATTGAAGGTGCTTCTCGGCTTGCTCGAGCCAACGGATGGGAAGCTATTGGTGGACGGCCAGCAACTCAGCGGACACGCCCTCAAGGAGTATCAGCGGAAGATCGGGACGGTGCTGCAAGAAGATGAACTCTTCTCCGGCAGCATCGCCCAAAATATCGCATTGTTCGAAGAGGACATCGATCTTCCCAAGGTCCATAGGGTGGCAACAATCGCATCCATTTCGGATGATATTTTGGCCATGCCGCTCCAGTATGACACCTTGGTCGGTGACATGGGCTCGACGCTTTCCGGGGGCCAGAAACAACGCATTTTGCTCGCGCGGGCGCTTTACCGGGAGCCGCAAATTCTTGTCATGGACGAGGGGACGGCGCATTTGGATTCGGCTCATGAAGCTGCAGTCAACGCCGCCATCCGCGAATTAAAGATCACGCGAATAGTGGTGGCGCATCGCAAAGAGACGATCGAAAGCGCCCAGCGCATTCTCGTACTGGATAAGCACTCGCTGAATCCGCAAAGAATCTAGAGCCTGTCCTGCCCTAGGGCAACGCTTTGAGTTCTAATGATTTTGCTATTGACTCCAACTTTCGGGAAGCGCAGCTTCGCCACGCTCATTAAGGAGCATGAAGGAGAAATCGCATGTTTAAGAAGCAGAGTTCGATTTTCCGTAACCGACCGCGCGAATTGAGCGCGGAAGAAATGAAAAAATTGGCTGGCGCGGGGCCGTTCGAGCCGCCGATGGCGGGGAGCAAAGCCCCGTACGATATGGATTACGCGACGCGTACATTCAATTAATTCGCGTTTCGTTCGCGAGCCGCATCTTTCCTGTTTTTGACAGCCGCGGTTCGCATTTTGTGAAGGACGCTGAGCATGTTCAAATTCGCGAAGAATAAGTCCGATGGCGCCGTTTTTCGGGGTCAGCCGCGCGCGTTGAGCGCCGATGAAATGAAGAAGCTGGCCGGTGCGGGCCCCTTTGAATTGCCCGCCCCCGGAGGGAGCAAGGCTCCGTACGACATGGATTATGCCACTCGTACATTTAACTGATAATAATTACTCTTCTGGGCCGCAAATAAATATACAATCGCCATTTCGAGCCGTTTCGTTGGCTCTCTTTGTGATCAGAAAGGATGTCGGATGTTTAAAATTGCAGAAAGAAAACCGGCCTCGTCGGTCTTCCGGAATCAGCCGAGAGCGTTAGCGGCAGATGAGGTAAAGAAAGTCGTCGGTGGCGAAGGCGGAAACCATACGTCGAAAAAGGCGCCCTATGACATGGACTATGCGACGCGTCATTTTTGACTGATCAGCGCTGCGTTGTGGGAGACTGCTCCTAAGCGGCGAGACAGTGCGGCGGAAGCTGGGTGGCACATTTGTGCCACCTTTTTTTTGAGGGGCAGGCAATGCTGACAGCCAACTTATCATTCGAAGATCTTGGCGCAAACTGGGATGCGTCAGAAGCCTCTATCCAAATTGGCGGGGGTAGGATCGAAATTTTTCAATCCTCGCAACTGAGTTGGTCTACGCGGCGGTTCGATGGAGGGCAGTTGCTGTGGATCGGAGAGGTAGCCGATCCATTCGAGGCGGCCGACGCCAAAAACCCGTCAGACTTTTATCGCGACTTCGATGCGGCTGAAGGCATATGCTTAATCGTTCACAATAACGACCGGCGTGTTGAACTCGTAAGAACCTGCGCGGGGAATTGCCCGATCTACGTGGCGCGTGGGAAAGGACGCTTTGCGATCTCGTGGAGATTCGAAGACGCAGTTGCAGTGCTGGACCGCGCGGAACCCGACATTCTGATGTGCCAGCGTTACATCGATGACGGCATGAACCAGGTGCGTGATCAGATTATTGCCGGCGTTCAAATGCTTTGGCCGGCAGAGCGTGCAATTATAGGCCAGTCGTCGACGGAATTCGAGCAAATGCCGAGTCCCCAGGCGTTGATGCCCGCTCAATTCGCGGATGGGGCAGTGGCAACAGACGAATTTCTGAGGCTCATTGCCGAAGCGATGTCCGAGAACGTTGCTCGAGCGAATGGCGCGCTTGTTGAATTGAGCGGCGGCCTGGATTCCTCCTGCGTGGCGTTTGCCGCGGCCATGCTCGAACGGCCAATTAGTTCATGCGGCGTGATTCACACCGGGCCTGTTGGCGTTCAGCAGAGCAGCCGGCGAAATGAAATCATTGAGCTATGCCGCCTGCAGGACTTCACATATCCTGCGGCAAAAGATTTGACCTATCAATCCCTCGGCCTTCCTGGCTTTGGCATCACGCCTTTTGACGAAATGTACAGATTGCAGTGCTCCAATTTGCTCGAACTCGTGAGATCGAAAATACCCGAACTCGATCTGGTGCTGACCGGCATGGGTGGTGACGAACTGGTCAAAGACCATACTTTGCATCGGACTGACTACGAGGTTGCTGGTTACACGTCCTCATCGGCCGTCGTAGCCGCCGCTTGCCGGAGCGATCTATTCATGCGCCTTGGTTTGTGGCCGAAGAGCCCGTTGATCGCTCGACCTGTTGTCGATTTCTGCCGCGCGCTCCCGAAAAAGATGCGCGAGGATCGTCAAATTCATAAACTGGCGCTGGTTCGTTCCGGCGTAAGCGACGCATTCCTTTTCCCGCGATACTACGAGCATTTTGGGTATGTTTCCGACCTCAGCGCGCGAAATTTTGATTTCGACGACTATTTTAGTACCTCGGCCATTCACGATTGGCGAATATACGATATCGACGACGTACTGGATCAGGCTCGGGAAGCAACTTTGTACGGGTTTACCCCCGAACTCCGGACGACCCTCTTTTTTCTTTGCAAGCTAGAGGCCGTATTGCGGAGTTACGTGTAAATGGGATTTCGAGCTCAATATCCACGGCACCGATCTGATCAGCCAGGCTGAAGAGGTGATTCCTTCAACGTGCGGGAACGGGCTAGGGAGCGTGCGACGTGGCGGAGTCGAGGGTTTTGAACAGTCAGCTCAGATTGTCGAGGCATTCATGGGCGGTCAGGGCGACGACGTCGTCGAGCTGCTCGCTAAGATCGCGGAAACTATCCGTGATCGGGCGATTGATAACTAATTGGCGCTCAGCTCTGCCGCGATTTTAGACCACGGGTAGGGGCCGTTGCGGCTCAGGCTTGGCTGTCTCGCCTGGGGGTCGGGTTCTGACCATCGGGAAATTATTGTCCATGGTGCAGCAACGCCGAACCGCTCGGGGTCCAATTCATCAGGGGGGTAAGCGTCCGATCGGCGTAGCCCGATTGCGTTGTGCCATAGGACCGCGATCATTGCGTCCTGCTGTTCGATGATCGACTGCAGCTCTTCGACTTTTAGTTCGGACCATTGGCGTTCGTGCCGCCGGACTTTTTTCTCCAGGGCCGCGACGTCGGCAAAAACCTGTCGTCGTAGGCTAATGGCCTCCCAAAAGACGAGGCCGATTAGCACAAACAAGATTGCGAAACCGATATAACCGACCACACCCATTACACAGCGCTCCCGCGTCAATCCCATGGGGCAATGAATACCCCTAGTTGGCGCTATGACAGCTAAGCGTTGAAAACTGTTCAACGGGCAATCAGGAGCATATGTGGCTTGCGGGCTAAAACCGAATGCGTTCTTTCGCCGTCTGACGTGGCGCACTGTTGTCGGCCGGGCTCTGTTGCAAACTCTGACACGGTTTCCAAGATTGGGCTCATGTACTGTCAAGGTCAGTTGCGATGAACGATTTCAAAGGACGGCATTTTACCGGCGAGGTCATCCTATGGGCGGTGCGCTGGTATTGTCGATACGGCATCAGCTACCGTGATCTCGAGGAAATGCTGTCCGAGCGTGGGATCGATGTCGATCATACGACGATCTATCGCTGGGTGCAGCGCTACGCGCCGGAGATGGAGAAGCGTCTCCGCTGGTTCTGGCGGCGCGGCTTTGATCCGAGCTGGCGTCTGGATGAGACCTACGTAAAGGTGCGGGGCAAATGGACCTACCTGTACCGGGCGGTCGACAAACGGGGCGACACGATTGATTTCTATCTGTCATCGACACGCAGCGCCAAAGCGGCGAAGCGCTTTCTGGGCAAAGCTCTTCGTGGCCTGAAGGACTGGGAAAAGCCGGCCAAACTCAATACCGACAAGGCACCCAGCTACGGCGCAGCAATCGCTGAGCTGAAACGCGAAGGCAAACTGGCGGCGGAAACCGAGCACCGGCAGGTGAAATATCTGAACAACGTGCTCGAGGCCGACCACGGCAAGCTGAAGATGCTGATCAAGCCGGTACGTGGCTTCAAGTCGATGCCAACGGCCTACGCCACGATCAAGGGCTTCGAGGTCATGCGCGCCCTACGCAAAGGACAGGCCCAGGCATGGTGCCTGCAGCCAGGTATCATGGGGGAGGTGCGCCTGGTTGAAAGAGCATTCGGAATTGGACCCTCGGCCCTGACCGAAACCATGATTATGCTCAATAAGCATTTCGCCAATGCTGCCTAATCCCCCAACTGGGTGACGCCGCGCGGCCGTGCCCCATGTTTGCAACAGAGCCGTCCATAGGCCCAGATGACCTTTTGTGGACGGGAATCGGCATGACGAAGCGCAAGCATCAACTCCTGACCGAGAGCGAACACGATCAGATCCTCGCCATCCCGACCGAGCGCGACCATCTGGCCCGACTCTATAGCTTCGAGCCTTCGGACATCGAGATCATCGGCGCACGACGGGAGCGACGGAACCAGTTGGGCGTCGCGCTGCAACTCGCGCTCTTACGGCACCCGGGCATCACACTGGCGCAGTTGATACAAGACAGGGGAGCGATACCCCATGATCTCGCCGCCTTCGTCGCGGAACAGCTTGGTCTCCACGTAACCGACCTGGCCAACTATGCGGCGCGGGATCAGACGATGACGGACCATGCCCGAGAGTTGGCCGCGCGCCTGGGACTGCGGGGGCCGACCCGCGCCGATATCCCCTTCATGATAGAAGCGGCCAGGAAAATGGCATGGGCGACTGACAAGGGGATGACGATAGCGACCGGAGTTGTCACCGCCCTTCGCGAGGCCCGGATTCTGCTGCCGTCAATCTCCACTATCGAACGTGCCAGCAGCGCGGGGCGCGCGCGTGCCCGCAAGCAGGCTGCCTATGCCTTGATCGCCGATCTCAGCACCGAACAGGTCCGCGCCCTCGACCAGCTCTTTGACGACGCCGGCGGCACGAGCCAGCTCGCTTCGCTCAAGACAATCCCCATCGCGGCCAAGCCCGATCACATCCGCCAGATTCTCGACCGCCTGCGGCAAGTGCGGAAGATCGGCATCTCCCCGGACGTGGCTGGCCGCATCCATGCGGACCGATTTCGGCAATATGTCAGGGAAGGCCGCGCTTCGCCTGCCTATATGATCGAGCGATATATTCCCTCCCGGCGGCGCGCCACGCTGGTTGCGCTCCTGGTCGATCTCGAGGAACGACTGACCGACAACGCCCTGGAGATGGCGGACAAGCTGATCGGCAGCATCTTCACCCGCGCGAAGAACGCCCAGGCGCGCAGCTATGCCACCACGTCGAAGAATGTGGCGCGACTGATGCTGATCTTTCGCAGGACGATCGACGCGCTGACCGATGCAGTCGATACCGGCGAAGATCCGATAGAGGCCCTGGACGCATCGGTCGGGTGGAACACCCTCCTGAGGGCCAGGCCGGAAGTGGCGACGATCGCGGCAACCGCTAGCCTTGATCCGCTGACGGTCGCGGCCGATCGCTACGCGACGTTACGCAAGTTCGCCCCCGATCTGCTGGAGGCGCTCCAGTTCAGGGCCGGAAAGGGAAGTGCGAAAACGATCGCCGCCATCGAGATGCTGCGCGACCTCAACAGGTCGGGCAAACGCGATCTGCCTGCCGACGCTCCGATGCCCTTCCGCAAGGAATGGCGGAAAATCGTCGTGGGCGATGACGGCAAGATCAACCGGCGGCTCTGGGAAATCGCGACGATCGCGCATCTGCGCAACAAGCTGCGTTCCGGGGATGTCTGGGTGGAGCGATCGGCGGGATACCGCCGGTTCGACAGCTACCTGCTCAGCGAACCGAAGGCGACGCCGATCGTGTCGGCTCTTGGCCTGCCGCCCACAGCCAGCGATTGGCTCGAACAACGGGGCCGCGAACTGGACTGGCGGCTGAAGAAATTTGCCCAGCGCCTGAAGCGCGACGCTCTGGAAGGTGTGCGATACCGCGATGACCGCCTCCAGATATCACCCGTTCGCACCATCGCGATGCCTGACGCCGAGATGCTGGCCGACCGGCTTGATGCCATGATGCCACGCATTCGCATCACCGAGCTGCTGCATGAGGTGGCGCAGGAAACCGGCTTTCTCTCGGCATTCACCAACCTGCGCACCGGCGAGCCGTGTCCCAATGAAAACGCCCTGCTCGCCACCATTCTCGCCGATGCGACCAATCTCGGCCTGTCGCGCATGGCGGCCGCGAGCCAAGGCGTCACGCGCGATCAGCTGCTGTGGACCCATGACGCTTATATCCGCGACGACAGCTACCGCGCGGCGCTGGCCGTCCTCATCAACGCGCACCACCGCCTGCCATTCTCGCGGATATGGGGCGACGGCACCACATCGAGTTCCGATGGCCAGTTCTTCAGGGGCGCGAAGCGCGGCGCGTCGGGCGGCGACATCAACGCCCGCTATGGCGTCGATCATGGCTTCAGCTTCTACACGCATGTTTCCGATCAGCGCGCGCCCTACCACGTCAACGTGATCTCAGCGGCGACGCATGAGGCGCCCTATGTCCTCGACGGCCTCACCAGCCACGGCACCGATCTGAAAATCGCCGAGCATTACACTGACACCGGCGGGGCGACCGATCATGTTTTCGCCCTGTGCGCCATGCTGGGATTTCGCTTCTGCCCGCGCTTGCGCGACTTTCCCGACAGGCGGCTCGCGCCGATCGCGCCGGTCACGGCCTATCCGTCCCTCACCCCGCTGTTGGGCAAGCGCATCCGCACCGACATTATCGGTGAGCAATGGGACGACGTGCTGCGCCTCGTAGGGTCGATTAAGGCCGGCCATGTCGCGCCATCGGTCATGCTGCGAAAGCTCGCCGCCTATGAGCGGCAGAACCAGCTCGACGTCGCGCTCCAGGAAATCGGCAAGATTGAGCGGACCCTGTTCATGCTGGACTGGCTCGAAAATCCTGATCTGCGCCGACGATGTCATGCCGGTCTCAACAACAGCGAACAACGCCATGCCCTGACGCAGGCGATCTACACCTTCCGCCAGGGCCGCATCATCGACCGTAGCCACGAGGCGCAGCAATATCGGGCATCCGGCCTCAACCTGGTCATCGCCGCAATCGTCTATTGGAACACGATCTACATGGATGCCGCAGTCCAGCATCTACGATCAACATCGGTCGCGGTGCCTGATGATCTCCTCGCACATACGTCCCCGGTAGGTTGGGAGCATATTGCTTTCTCGGGCGATTTCCTCTGGGATCGCGCAGCCGCTTCTGCTGGCCGCAAGGCCCTCAATCTGCCGCCGGATAGTCGCGCCGCCTAAGCGTTCGCTGATTGTTCGCCCTTAGCGTTGTTTAGCGTACCTTCCACGCTATGCCCTCTTTCAGGCATCCTCTCCCAAAACCTACCAGGGCCGGCGCAAGCTGGCCCTTTTTATTTTGGAACGAACACGTCGGTGATCGCGCGAACTATGGCGCATCATTAAATTGTATCCAGATTTGACAATGTTTTGAGATAGCTATTCTCTGTCGAAGAAAGAATGATACATGCAGGAAGCAAAGGCCTGCAATTGACCAGCGACAGCTGATTCCGGTTCCGGTGGTCAATGCTTGGGCTTTACGGGGGATGCATGTCAGGTACGGGAGAGACAGATCAGGGGCCGCAGGGACATGTCGCGGAGGCCGGTGGCGCACCTCTTGCGCTAGACCCATCGCTGACCTGTTTCATCCTGCTCGCGAAATTCCTCGGGACGCCTGCCGATCCGGCGCAGATGATCCACGACCGTGGTCGCGGTGACGAGCCCTGGGGCGTAGAAGATTTTGCGCGCATCTCGAAACGCCTCGGCCTCATCGCCAAGATTCGTACCGCTCGGCTCGACGAATTGAGCAAGCTGCCGCTTCCGGCGCTTGCCGAATCCCGCTCGCATGGCGGTGTTATCCTTCTCAAGATCGAGGACGCGAGCCTCAAGCCCCGCTATCTCGTCCAGCGTGGCGACGCGGAACGCCCCGAAATATGGACGGCCGAAGAAGGCGCGGAGCGCTTCACTGGACGGTTGCTGCTTCTCACCTCGCGGGAGGCAATGGCCGGCGACAAGCGCCCGTTCGACATCGCCTGGTTCATCCCGGCCCTTGTCAAATACCGGAAGCCGCTCCGCGACGTTCTGATCGGTTCCTTTTTCCTTCAGCTGATGGGTCTCATCTCGCCGATCTTCTTCCAGCTTGTTATTGACAAGGTGCTTGTCCACCAGTCGATGACCACGCTTGATGTCCTGGCCTTCGGGCTCACGGTCATCCTGCTCTTCGAAACCTTGATGTCGGGATTGCGCAACTGGCTCTTCTCGCACACGACCAACCGGGTCGACAGCGAGCTGTCCTCGAAGATGTTTCGCCACTTGCTGAACCTACCGCTCGGCTATTTCGAATCCAGGCGTGTTGGCGACAGCGTGGCGCGGGTGCGCGAACTCGAGAATATTCGTCAATTCCTCACCTCGAATGCGGTGACGGTCGTAATCGACCTGTTCTTCACCATCGTGTTCTTCGCCGTGATGTTCCTCTATTCGCCGTTCCTGACCCTGATCGTGTTGCTTTCGATCCCCTGCTATGTCGCGATTTCGATGACGATCTCGCCAAGGTTGCGAACGTTGCTCGAGGAAAAATTCCGTCGCGGTGCCGAGAACCAGTCATTTCTGGTCGAGAGCGTGACCGGGATCGGAACCCTGAAATCGATGGCGGTCGAGCCACAGATGCGCGACCGCTGGGAGAAGCTCTTCTCGGGCTATACCAACACCGGCTTCGACGTCGCCAAGCTCGCGAATACTGGCAGCCACCTAATCCAGGTCGTCTCGAAACTGACGACCGTGGCGATCCTTTATTTCGGGGCGAAGGCGGTGATCGCCGGCGATCTTTCTGTCGGTTCGCTCGTCGCCTTCAACATGCTCTCGGGCCGCGTCGCGGCACCGATCCTTCGTCTCTCTCAGCTTTGGCAGGATTTCCAGCAGGTCCGTATCTCGGTGGACCGTCTCGCCGACGTTCTGAACACACCCGCGGAGCCCGAATATAACCCCAATCGGGCAAGCCTGCCGCCGATCCGCGGCGACGTAACCTTCGACCAGGTCCGGTTCCGCTACAGGCCTGATATGCCCGAGACGCTGCGCGGCGTGAGCCTCGAACTCAGGGCGGGCGAAATGCTTGGCATCGTCGGGCCGTCAGGATCAGGCAAGTCGACACTGACCAAGCTGGTGCAACGCTTGTATATCCCTGAACAGGGGCGTGTGCTCGTCGACGGCGTAGATCTGGCGCTCGTTGATCCTCCGTGGCTCCGGCGCCAAATCGGCGTCGTGCTTCAGGAAAATATCCTGTTCAACCGCACGGTGCGTGAGAATATCGCACTGGGCGATCCAACGCGGCCGATGGAAGCTGTGATGGCCGCGGCGCAGCTTGCGGGCGCGCATGAATTCATCCTGCAAATGAACCATGGCTATGATACGGTGATCGAGGAGCGCGGCAGCAATCTGTCGGGCGGTCAGCGCCAGCGTCTCGCGATCGCCCGCGCGCTCGTGAACGATCCGCGCATCCTGATCTTCGATGAGGCGACCTCTGCGCTCGACGCCGAAAGCGAGGAGATCATTCAGCATAATCTCGCGAGCATCGCCAAGGGGCGGACGGTCATCATTATCGCGCACCGCCTGTCGGCAGTTCGTCAGTGCGACCGCATCATCACGGTCGAGGCCGGCGAGGTCACCGAGCAAGGAAGCCATGAGGAATTGCTCCGCGCGGGCGGGCGCTATGCCCAGCTCTATACCAAGCAAATGGGGGTGACCGTCCCATGAGCCTTGGCGAGCGAATGAGCGAGCGCTTTCCGGCACTCGCGCGCCACTGGGCGATCCTCAAGGCGAGCTGGCGGATGCAGGACGAGGCTGATGCTGTCGCCAAACCACGCACCGACCATGAATTTCTGCCGGCTGCCCTCGAGATCGTCGAGAAGCCGCCGAGCCCCGGCTGGCGCTGGCTCATGCTATCGCTTTGCGGCTTGTTCGTCATCGGCCTTGCGTGGTCCGTGATCGGAAAGGTTGATGTTATCGCGACCGCGAGCGGCAAGGTGGTGCCGTCCGGCAATGTGAAGATCATTCAGCCGATCGAAATCGGCTATGTCCGCGCTATCCATGTGAAGAATGGGCAGCATGTGAAAGCGGGCGACCTGCTGATCGAGCTCGACCCGACGCTCGCCGGCGCGGAGGCCGCGCAAGCATCGACGAACATGCTGACCTCCGAAGTTGTCGCAGCGCGGAATGCCGCGCTGCTCGCGCATGTCGAAGGGCGAGCAGCGCGGTTCGTGGCGCCGCCCGGGACGTCGGCCGAAGTTGCACAGACGCAGGCGGCTTTCGTGCGGACTGCAATTGCCGAATATGAGGGCGAGCGCGCGAGCCTCGTCCAGCAGCGGGCGCAACACAGCGCCGAACTGACGGGCGCATTGGCGGAAGTCGCGAAACTCGAAAAGACGCTGCCGATCGTCGAGAGGCAGCTCGCGGCGCGCGAGGAGCTTGCCGAGAAGGGCTATTTTTCGAAGATCCGCCTGCTCGAATATGAGCAGCTCAAGGTCGAACATGAGCAGAATATCGCCGTGCAGCGGGCGCGGGCGGAACAGGCTGGGGCGGCGATCCGCGATATCGACGCGCAGTTGGTCCGCCTGCGCGGCACCTTTGGGAAGGCGGCTGTCGCCGAGTTATCCGAGAGCCAGGAAAAATTGGGGATCGCGCGCGAAGAGGTCACCAAGGCTGAGCGCCGGACTGCCTTCCAGCAGTTGCGCGCGCCGGTATCAGGGACGGTGCAGCAGCTCGTCGTCAACACAGTTGGCGGCGTCGTTCAGCCCGCGCAGCCGTTGATGATCATCGTGCCCGATAATGCCGAGGCCGTGGTCGAAGCACATATTCTCAACCGCGATATCGGTTTTATCCGCGAGGGACAGACTGTCCGCGTAAAGCTCGAGGCCTTTCCGTTCACCGATTACGGAATTGTGCCTGGCGTCGTCGAAAGCATCAGCCGCGATGCCGTCGAATTGCCGGCTCAGCGCGCTGGGCAGACTAGTGAAGGGGAGGGGAGCAGTCCGTCTGTCCCGCAGGGGCTTGTCTATTCGGCGCGCATCCGGTTGCTCAAGCGAACGATCCGAGTAGGAGGCCGCGACCAGGTCATTGGACCCGGTCTGGCGGTGCAGGCCGAAATCAAGACCGGCGAACGCCGGATTATTCAGTACCTCTTGTCGCCGATCGCCCAGACGATGGATGAAGCTGGGCGGGAGCGGTAGCCGGCAAGCGCCGCAGGGCGTGGAATGCAGCCCTTGTCGAGGGTGAGCGGTGACGGACAATCGCCGCCACCGCTCCGGGGATAGCTCTAGTTGACGGTTGCATCCTCAGGCACCGAGGCGGTTGACGGCGAGGCCATTTTCTCGGCGCCCATCTTCGCAAGTGTCTCGGCATCGACGAGGCGAGTGACGATCGGGTGGAGACGCAGACTGCCTTCCTTCACGACCTGTTTGAAGTTGGCGATCACATTGGCCGTGGTACGCTGATCGGGCGCGATGACGTCGAGCAACCAGTTGATGTCGCCGCTGTTCCAGTCCTCCGCCTTGAGGCGGATCGGAAACGTACCAGCTTGCACCTGCTCGCGGATGCGTCCGTCGACCTCTTCGCTGACGCTCGCCCAGATCGCGACACCGGCGATGTCCGAGAGGGCGCTTGCCTTTTCACCGCCGGGATAGGCGATCGCAACGCGATCGCGCATGAGGGGTTCGAGCACGAGGTGCTGAAGATCCGCGAGTGTCTGGTTCCGGTATCGCGGCAACATCATCATCGCCATTACGACCTTGCCGAAACTCTCGCGGATATGGGAGCGGACCGCTGCGATCTTGGCTGCGATCTCGGGATCGATCGTCGTGGGCGATGTGTCGTTCGGTTGCGCAGCCGTTTCCGCAGTCGCTTTTACTTCTGTCGGTGCCTTTGCTGCTGACTTGGGCTTGTTAGCCACGTGCATCTCCCCTGATAAAACCGAATTGCGCGCGACGCCGATAGCGGATCGCAAAGGCAATGGCGTAACTTCTCTCGCCCTTCTGTCAACGGCGTTTGGCCGGGCCTTCGGAATTGCTTAAAAAGAAAAAGGTCCAATTTGAGGGTAAATATAATGCTCGGTTAAACGGCCGAGGTACCGGAACCCGCCCGGAACGCCAGAAAATCGCCGTTTCTTGAAAGTAGAGACCGGATTATGCATAGCAATCGAAGCGTCGAGGGTTCGGTTTCTAGAGCTAAATTGCTGTTGCATTGGAATTTTCCCGTGGCATCTTCCGAAGTAACGGTGGGAGGGGCGAATCCGTGGATTTCGGGACGCAAGCGGCAAGCGTTGCAGTTACCAGCGTAGCAAGGACTGGCTCACGAACTGAGCGAGCCACAAAGGCGGACGGACGTGCATTCCCCATTATTCTCGATCTGATAGGCGCCGTGCACTTAGAGCGTGCGGTGATAGTGCGGTCGACGGGACGTAGGCGGCGGGCGCCTATCAGTACGGCGCGAACTATGCGTTTCTCGACTACATGACCGCTTCGAACGAGATCTTCAGGCATATCTATCCGGGCTATGCATCGACGGGCGCCCGCAATTATTCGGACGGCACGATCGCGCCGGCGATGACCTATGAGAGCGACGTCAAGACGATGATCGCCATGCTCCAGCGGCGCTGGGTAGCGTTAGCGAGCAACGACAATCAATGTGCGGATAGGCTGGCGGCATGAATAGCGTGCCGAGGAATTTTAGAGGCTGCCCTAAGCATGGCCTTTACCTCTATCGGCGTTTCCTTGGGAGTTAAGTGCGATGAGTGAGCATGTCTGGGTTAGCGATATGTTGGGCAATGAGCCATCGTTGGGTGTTTTTGCTAGCACAAATATGACTAGGGAGCAGGCGATAGCCGCTGTGCAGCGCAACAAGGATGGTCAACCGGTTTCGCCAGATCTTTGCCCAACCAGAATTTGGGCGGACTCCGGAGTTGAGGATTACGAGATTGCCTTCGAAGCGAGGAACCCGGATCCCGATCTGTTTTTTGCAAGCAGCTACTGGATTGTCTCGGAACGAGCTGCCGATATTCTTCGTCGGTTCGATCTCGGCGACGGCGGGTTGTATCCGGTGAGCGAGGGGGTTTTTAAGAGAGACAATGAGACCCGGCTGCCGAAAGAATATTTCTGTTGGATATTCGGGAACAAAAAGTCCGCGTTTCTCAGCCAAATGTCGCGAAATGTCAGGGCGCCAAAGATCGAAGGGCTCTGGTGGAATATGCCATGGACTCCCGCTGACGATGACGTTGCGGTGTCAGACCAAGCATTGCGGGGACCGGATGTCTGGCTCGACAAAATGTTGTTCAAGTCTGTCTTCCTAAGTGGGCCGTTAGGCGATGAACTCGATGCAGCGGGCCTTCGCGAGGCGTTCCGCTTGTTCAAATGCCGGGTGATTTGAGCTTCTGAAGGGGGCGGGCAATGCCAGTTGCGGGCGGTGTAGAATTTTTTGGCGAGAACGAGCTCGAGCATACGATTTCTCGGGACGTGTTCACGGACGCGGACCGAGCCGCTGTTCTTGAAGGCTTTGGCTACCATCGTGATATGGTGGGAAACCTTAGAGGTCTTTACATAAGCCTCGATATCGCCGGCCAGCTTGCGGATATCGCTGACGATCACCCGTTCAAGCAGTTTCTGCGCGATACTCGCGCCGGTACTGTTGCACACCGAGGCGGAGATGTATCGGTAGGCGGATTTCAGGAAGGCAAGACAAGATTTCAGATTGCTCAAATCGATGAATGGATCGAGCGATCAAATCTCTCCATTGGTGAGCCGGGCTATATTTCTCAAGAAGCTCTGCGTTACGGCATCGATTATATCAGCAAGTTCAGCGATGACCTTGCGACAGGGCTGGTAAAGGATGCAGACGGTCGGCCGGTGGGAGTGCTCGGCGGGCCCAATACTCAGGCGATGTTTGCGGAGGCGTTTGATCGCTATACTAATGGTTTCGATCCCAGCTTTGTCGACGACCCGAACAATTCAGTTGGTCAGCAAGCCCGGTTATTGCTCGACCCCTACCGAGCTACGATTCTGTCTGCGGACATGCAAATAAGCTACACCGATGCAAACGGGGAGTTCAAATCATCGGAAGCGCGCTTCGATTATATGGCCAAACAAGTCGAGGCGGCGCTCGGCGAAGGTTATATCACGCCTGAACAATATAATGACATCATCGACAAGTTGGGCAAGTCGAGGACGAACGGCGCACGCATCCGCAATGCGGGTATCCAGCTTTATCGCGATGTCGCATCCAAATTGCAGGCCGACATTGGACGGATTGCAGAACACACTGTGCGCTTCCTGTCTGAGGGGCGCGCGGTCGCGGTTTCGCGGGGAACGGCGACAGTGGTTGAACTTGAGCAGGCGGTTCAGAACGAGCGCATACTGGTTGAAATAGAGCAAGCTAACAGGGCTAGCCTGCCGAGCCGATTCGCTGACTTCGGACCAGAAACGGCGCGAGCAATTCACAAATCAGCAATTCAATTGGGTAACAAGGTTTCCCGCGTTGCGGGGCAGATCGAGGGAAGCTCATTCAACAGCTTCAAGGGCGTGCTTGCCGGGCTCGGAATTGGTTATGCAGACCATGTCTATGACAGCGTCAAAAAGGGATGGGAAACGGGCGACTGGAGCGACTACTGGATAAACACCGCTCAGTACGGCGCCGTGGCTACCATCGCCGTTGGAGGAATATCCGTCGTTACGGCGCTCGTCGCTGGAACCGCGATTGCTCCTTTCGTTGGCGCGGGCCTTGTGGTTGCGGGTGTCGTCGGCACGGGTGTGGCGCTTGGTAATCTTGCAGCAAATGTAATCAATGACCTGTTGGGCCTTGAACGCATTCCTGAAGACCCGGGGGCGATTGCCCAAGCGATCCAAGACAATCAGCTATTTCTGTCGCAGGTGGGCGAACGGATATTGTATGATTGGATAAATGGCGAACTTGGGAAGCCGCGCCTCGAAGGAATAGAAATTGTATATCTGGCCGACGATCAAGGTGAAGGGCATCCCGATCAGGTTAAAGGTACTGGAGAGGCTGAGCTCTTTTATGCTGACAACGGTGCGAAAGTCGATGGCGGAGCGGGCGGCGATGAAATTTATCATTCGGGCTATGGGACGGCGTTCGGTGGTGCGGGGCAGGACGTTCTGGTCGGAGTCAATGCGAAGGTATTGAGGGCGGGCGAATATCTTTATCCTTGGATGAACGAGGCTCGCGATCAAAGGGTCGCTGAAAATGCCCGGATCGCAGCGGATAATATTGAACGCGCTGAACTTGGGCTTCCTTTGCTCCGACTTTTGCCGAGCTTACCGGAAAGTCCCAAGGCTCAAGAAGATTTGACGCTGAAGCTCGATGGCGGTGCCGACAATGACATAGTTTTTGCGATTGGCGGCAGCCTGCTGGGCTCGTCGGGTGATCGCGTAACCACCATTGGCGGCATGGGGCGCGACTGGATCTATAATAGGTCCAAAAATGGCGTGATTTGGGGCGATGTCGAGAACAGCGTCGAGATGGCTGACGGCAGCCGGGTCTATTTTGTCGAAGAGCGCAATGAGCAAGGCGAGATAACTCTTGTACTTACGGCGATCGCTGACGACAAAAGCAATGCGGACAATTTCTGGTATGCGCCAGACGTCACGATCATGGACGCGCAAAAGAGCGACTACCTGAAATTTTATGGTGTCACGCTAACGGGTGGCGAAGTGGGTTCGAGCGCCTGGTCGCTGATGGTTGGCGCTCGTTCGCGTAATCTGATGGTCGCTCAAACGGTTGTGGGCGGTGTGGGTGCGGCCGCCGCGGCAGTGAATATCGGGCGGCAAGCCGCAGGTCTCTCGCCGATCTATTACGATACATTCCTCCCCTTCATTGCGTACACCTTGCAGGACAATGGCGATGGTGGGCAGGACCTGATCGTTCATAACATGGTTGATAGCGTAATCGGCACCCTTACCGGTAGCGGTAGCGCTTCGAGCATGGTGGTCAAGAATTTCGACATGCAGAAGCTTGGCGGCTTCACGTCGGGATTGCAGGCTCTCGGCGCAGAGGGCGGCGACCTCGGGATGGTCTTCCGCGATTTTAATCCTGCATATGCCCTCGCGGCGTTGGCACCCGTCGTACAAGGTATACCGATATTGCAGTCGCTGATGGCTGCACTTGGGGCTTTGACGTTGGCTGATGCTGCGTCCTGGACGGCTGCTGCTGCATTAAGACTGGCGAAAGGTGCAAAATGGGCGAGCGAGGGCGATCCCCTTGTCATTGATCTGGATGGCGACGGAATTGAAACCGTCGGTCTTGGCAGCAGTAATGCCTATTTCGACATTGATGGCGACCAGTTCGCTGAACTCACCGGTTGGCTAAAGGGGGACGATGGCTTCCTTGTGCTCGACGGCAATGGCAACGGCCGGATCGATGATATTTCGGAGATGTTCGGGAACCGCTTCGAAGGTGGCTACGCCGAGCTTGCTCAATATGACAGCAATAGTGATGGCAAGATCAGTGCCGCCGACCTGATCTGGTCCGAACTTCAGATATGGCAGGACTATGACCGCGATGGCGAGACCGATGCAGGCGAGCTGAAGAGCCTCGACGCGCTCGGCATCGTATCACTGTCTCTCGCGGCGACGGCCCTCGACGCCACGACAACCGAGGGAACGCGGCTCCTGTCCTATGGCAGCGTGACATTCGACAGCGGGCGGGTGTCGACGATGTTCGAGGCGATCTTCAGTTCGAACGATTCGGTTACCAAATATGCCGGTGAGGCAGGCCGTGCGCCGTGGCAATCCGACACCGTATTAAATGCCAAGGGCTTCGGTAACATCACCGACCTTGCGGTCGCTGCCGCGAACGATGTCAGCTTTGCCGAACTGGCGCAGAGCCGTGCCGCCGCGATGACCGCGCCGAACCTGCGCACGCTTGTCGCGCAGGCGGGTGATGTGCTGGGCGCGTGGGGGGCGACGCTGGAAACGAGCCGCGAGCTGGTCGCGGTGCGTCTTGGCGCTGACGGGTCGCTGCTCGAGCATCGCCCATGGGATGGCGGCGCGCTCGAAGCGGGCTGGACGCTCGAACAGGGGTGGAGTCCGTCCGATCGTGGCGTGGGCGAGCTGCCGACGCGCGAGGAAGTGCCGTATCTGGTTCAGGTCGTGAACGGCCGCGCTGTCATCCTCGATTATGGCATCTCACAGGGCGATGGGACGTGGAAACTCGCGTCCGATCCGTCAACGACCTATGCGACCGTTGCCGACATCATGGCGCTGGGCCACGCCGCGGGGACCGAGTGGCGGCGCGAGGATATCCAGGCGAACCCGCTTGCCGACCTGCCGGTTGAAACGATCGGGGTCTATTTCATCAACGGCGAGGTGAAGGACTACACGGTCCAGGTCACCGACAATGACGGCAGCTTCTACGTCTGGGCGCGCAATCTCGATCGGGCGCTGCAATTGCAGGCAAAGAGCGGCGCGGCCTTCGAATTCAACCTGCGTAACTACGAGGTCGATCTCGCGACGCTAGACGAGGTCAATTCGACCGACGATTCCACCTATCGCGTCGAACTCCTCACCTCGGCGCAGTTCCACTTCGCGACGAGCCTAGGAGGGATCGACTTCCGCCCCGAAATGCTCACCGCGACCTATGACAATATCACGGGCCAGCTCGATTATACGGTGAACGGCGTTCGCGGCGCGGGCCGCTATATGGCCGAGATCGATGCCGACGGCAATCCGGTGATCGTCACCTATTCGGACGGCACGACCGCGCCGGCGATGACCTATGAGAGCGACGTCAAGACGATGATCGCCATGCTCCAGCCGGTGATGGAGCAGTACATCGTGACATCGCGCCGCTTTGCCGTGCGCATGGCGCTCCAGGGCGGGCTCAGCGACTATGCGCGGGGGCTTTCCTACGATGCTGCGCGCGATGTCTATACGCCGACGACCGACCGGCAACTCGCGCCGATGTTCGACGCGATCTTCGAGGCGGCGCCGGCCTCCAACGCCGATGACGCGGTCCTCGACTATCTGACCGACTGGAACGAGATCCTCTGGCAGGTCTATCCCGATTATGCCCCGACTGGTGCGGGCAACCTCTTCGGCGGCGCGGTCGGGGTCGACCAAGCGTTCATCATGCAGATGCTGATCCCGGCATTCGAGGCGCGCGGCTGGACCTACGATCCGGCGACGGGTGAAGGAACGGGCCTCGACATCCGCGGCGTCGCCCATGCCCTCTCGATCAACGAAGAGCGGATCATCACCCACGCGGCCGACGTCCTGACCGTTTCGGGGACGAGCGGAACCGACTATTTCTACATGACGGCGGGCGACCAGACGCTCTCCGGCGGGAATGGAGCCGATTTCTACTTCGTTGGCGCGGATAGCGGCAATGACGTCATCCACGACCAGGACGTGGGGGGCGATGACGAGCTACGCTTCACCGCTGTCGATTCCGGACATGTGAAAGCCGTTCGCGATGGCGAGGATCTGATCCTGCAGATACTCGATGACGAAGGCGGCGTCCTCAATACGGTGCGCCTCACCGATCAGTTCCTCGGCGAACTCAATCCATATCTCTCCAACGGCAAGCAGATGGAGAGCGGCGTCAACCAGATCGTCTTTTCGGATGGCGTCATCTGGGACCGCTTCCGAATGGCGATGCAGGTTGCGGATCCCCGCGACAGCGATGACGTCTATGTGGGCTCGGGTTCGGGCGACGTCCTTTGGGGCGGTAAGGGCAATGACGTCCTCACCGGTGGTCTCGGCGGCGACATTTATGTGTTCCAGCGCGGTGACGGCCACGACGTCATCAGCGAGCGCGGCGGCTTTTCCTTCGGCCCGGTCAAGGCTGGCCTCGACTTCCTGACCTTCCGCGGCGACATTACTGCCGACGACCTCGTCCTGCGGCGCGAGGGCGTCGGGACGACGCTCTTCATCACAATTCTTGATTCGGATGGAAATCCCACCGGCGATGCGATTGACATCGAGGATTATTTCGGTGGGATTTCGCTGGGACTGGGTTTGTTCGGCGATCTGCTCGGCAGCAGCGAAGGCCTCGATTATGTCTCGCCCAACCTGATCGAGCGCTTTATCTTCGACGACGGGACAAGTCTCGAATTCACCCAAGTTGCGGAGCGTGTGCTGGCCAATGCCAAGACGGCGGGCGACGATGCGATCTATGGCTTCCTCAACGACAACACGCTCGACGGCGGGGCTGGCGACGATTATCTGAGCGGCGGTCAGGGAGACGACACCTATATTTTCGGCCGCAATTACGGCCACGACGTGATCGAAGACAATGGGCCGAAGCGCGGCCTCTTCGATCCGCCGCAGCATGACCGGCTGAAGTTCGTCGACGACATCCGCTGGACCGACCTCGACTATCTGCGGACCGGCAAGAGCGATACGCTGACGCTTCGGGTCAAGGGCACCGACGACCAGGTCGCGCTCGTCGACTTCCTCGAAGAGCTGCCGATCATCGGCTATGTCAATGTACTCGAGGACATCGAGTTCGGCGACGGAACGACCTGGAGCTATCTGAAGCTCCTCCAGCATTATGTCGATACCGCGCAGACCGCGGGCAACGACACCATCTATGGCTTCGAAGGCGTCGCCGACGTCTTCTATGCTGGCGCGGGCGACGATCGCCTCGAAGGCCTGTCGGGCAATGACACCTATTATTTCGGGGCGGGGAGCGGCAACGACACCATCTATGACGAAGACGGCTCGGACCGCGTCATCTTCTCGGGGCTGAGCTTCGCCGACGTAACGGTCACGCGCACCGCGCTCGACCTCGTTTTCACGCTTGCCGCGACGGGCGAGAAGCTGATCGTCGAGGGACAATATATTCGCGACGGCGGCCAGCATGCGGCTGTCGAGCTCTTCGTCTTCGCCGACCGCGACGTTTCCTTCACCGACCTCAATCCCGAGGATATCGCTCTCGACCGCTTCACCGGCGGCGCGACCAGCGGCAGCGATGTGCTCACCGGGTCCGACTTCGGCGAGATCATCGACGGGCGCGGCGGGGACGACGAACTCATCGGCGGTGACGGCGGCGACACCTATATTTTCGATGTCGGCTATGGCCATGATGCGATCACCGACAAGCGCACGCGCGCGCGATGGAGCGACCGGCAGGGGATGTCGGTTCCCGTCGATGATGTCGTCGAGTTCGGGGCAGATATCCGCTTTCAGGGCGATCGCAATGTCGTCTTCACCAAGTCGGGCGACGACCTGCTGATTACGATCACCGGGCGACCCGACAGCTCGCTGCGCATTCGCAATCAATTCCGCAGCATCGACGATGCGATCGAGATATTCCGCTTTGCAGACGGCACGGTGCTGACCGCGGCCGACATCGAGCAGGAACTGCAGATCGAGGGTGGCAACCACGGCGATAACATCATCGAAGTCAGCGACGCGATGATGGAAGTTCCGAATACGCTCGACGGGCGTCAGGGCGACGATACGCTGAAAGGCGGCAACGCCGGCGACACCTATGCCTTCTCCGCGGGCTATGATTTCGACACGATCATCGAGAAGACCGATCGCGCCGGCGCAATCGACCGCATCGTCTTCGGCGCGTCGGTCCATGCCGAGGATCTGATCGTCACCCGCAGCGGGGATGACATGATCATCGATCTCGGCAATGGCGCCGATGTCATCCGTATCGTCGGCGGTCTCGGCAACACCAGCATCGAGGAATATCATTTCGCGGAAGGGAGCGTGCTCACCCGCGACGACTTGATCGACCGGATGTTGATCGGCGGCGACGCCGACGAGGCGATCGTGGGCTTCAATGGCCGGGATGATACACTCTCGGGCGGAGCGGGTTCGGACTCGCTCGCCGGGGGAACCGGCAACGATACGTATAAGTTCGGAATTGGCGACGGTCTCGACAGCGTCTCCGATACCGGCGGAATCGACCGCATTGTCTTCGGTGCAGGCATTTCGTCCAGCGACATCCGCTTCAGCAACGTCGATGGCGATCTGGTCATTGCGCTTCAGACCGGAACCGACAAGCTCGTCATTCTTGGCGGCTACAAGACGAATCCTGTCGAATCCTTCGTTTTCGCGGATGGCGAGACGCTCAGCCTCGCCGAGGTCCGCAGCATCATATTGGATGGGCAGGCGAACAGCGGCCAAGACGTAATCGATCTGCGCGAACTGGACGTCACCCAGGCGGTGGTCCCCGGACGCGGCCATGACCGCGTGACGATGGCCGAGGGCGGCACGATCACGATCAGTGCCGGTGACGGCATCGATCACATCACCATGCCCGCCGGCGTTGTGAACGCGACCATCGAGTTCGCCGACTTCGGTGCGGCTAACGCTGTCGTTCGTCCGGTCGCGCGAGGCAGCAACGATCTGTCGATCTTCTTTCCGCAAACGGGCGATGAGATCATTCTTGTCGATGCGATGCTTGGGGGCGCGGTGCCGACCCTAGTCTTCGCCGATGGGCAATCGCTCGATCCGTCCGCTCTCTTCCAGCGCCTTGTCGATGACCAGGCGAGCAGCGGTGACGACAGCATCTTCGGATCGAGCCGGGGCCAGACGCTCACCGGCGGTATTGGCCGAGACTATCTGAACGGCGGCGCCGGAAGCGACACCTATGTTTTCAGCCGCGGTGATGGCAGCGATGTTGTCGAGGATGCAAACGGCGCCGACGATATCGTTCGGATCAAGGGCTATGCGCGCGCCGACATGACGGTGCGCTTCACGCCCGACATGGGCGAGACCGAGCTCGTTTTCGGAGACGGCACCGACCGCATCACTTTGCGCCACGGCGTATCGAACAATGTGGTTACCTACGCGGTCGACCGCCTTCTCTTCGATGACGGCACGAGCTTGTCCCTTGACGAGCTTGCTACCGCATGGCGCGGAACGGGCACCGGTGGTGGTGATCATCTGGTGGGCACCGGCGCGGCCGAGATATTCATCGGCGGGGCGGGTGACGATGTCATCGCGGGCAACGGCGGCAATGACGTCATTCGTTTTTCGCGGGGCGATGGTCATGATCGCATCGAAAGCAGCGCGGGTTTCGACGGTCTCGCGACGATCGAGTTCGGCGCGGATATCGCTCTTGAAGATGTGACAGCGCACCGCGACGCCGATGGCAACATCATCCTGACCATCGCGGGCGGTGATGACCGGCTGACGCTCGTCGACCCCGCGGGGGATGTCGACGGCGTCGTGGGGCTGCTGAAGTTCGCGGACGGACGTCAGCGCACGCTCACCGCCGTTGCGCTTGCGATCCCGCAGAGCGATGGCGACGATCATATCATCATCCCGGCGGACGCGGCGGGTACGAGCATCGAGGTCTCCGGCGGCCTCGGCAACGATCATATCGAAACCGGGCGCGGCGGCGACCTCATCACCGGCGGCAAGGGCAATGATCTGCTCGAAGGCGGCAACGGGGCCGATACCTATTATTTCGAGCGCGGCGACGGACAGGATGTCATTCTCGACGTGGAGGACGCCAATCCGGGCGCGATCGACAGGCTGCGTTTCGGCGCCGGTATCGTGCCGGCCGATATTGTTTTCCTTTCGACCGGCCCTGTCGATCTCGTCGTAGGGATCGCCGGCACCGACGACCGAATCACCATCCGCAATTTCTTTGCCTCTGCCGGTACTGGCAAGGATTATGGCATCGAGGCGTTTGTCTTCGCCAACGGCACCACCTGGTCGCTCGCCGAGATCCACGCGCGCGCCGCGACGGGTAGCGCCGGCGACGATGTCATCGACTTTGGAACGAGCCTCGATATCGCTGCCACCTTTACGGGCGGTGCGGGCGACGATCAGCTCGCTGGCGGCATTGGTGACAGCATCTACGTCTTCGGCCGCGGCGATGGCCGCGATGTGATCACCGAGGTCGCCGCCGCGGGCTCTTTCGATATCCTGCGCTTGGGCGCTGGAATCGTTCCCGCCGATCTGGTTGCGACTGTGGTCGGCGGCGACGTGCTGCTGCGCCTCGTCGGGTCGGGAGATTCGATCACGCTCACTGGACAGGCGAGCGCGGGCGCTGCGCCGATCGACCGTATCGAGTTTGCGGGCGGGGCGGTCTGGACCGCGAGCGATCTTGCGGGGCATGTCGTTTCGGCGGACGATGCGGAGCGACTGCTTCATCCCGTCGTTCCTGGCGCTGATCCCTTTGCCGATCCGGTCTTCCAGCCGGGAAGTGGCGGCGGCAGCAGCGGCGTCGAAAATGCGATCGACCCGAGGCTCGCGCCGCAGAGTTTCGCCGGGACGAGTGGGCGCGACATCTATCGCAGCTTTGTATCTTCTATCGCCGATGAGGCCGCTGCGGCCATTGTCGAAAGTTTCGAGGTCGGCGACGAAGGCGATGTCCTAGACATCCGCATCGCGCAGGGTCTCGCGGGCGACGTGGTAGCACAGCAGGACGGTGCCGACACGATTGTCTGGTTCGTCGATGCCGGGACGACCGATCTTGCTTCGGCGCGGCCGCTCTTCCGGCTGAAGAATGTCGCGCTCGCATCGCTGACGGCGGGGAATTTCGGGGGCGCGCCGTTCCTGACCGCGCTCGACCAGAATCTCGTGGGCGATGGCGGCAATGACACGCTTACCGGTGGTTTTGGCAATGACACGCTCAAGGGCAATGCCGGAAATGATACGCTGAGCGGCGGGCCGGGGGACGACACGCTGATCGGCGATACCGGCAATGACGTTTATGAATTCGCTCTCGGCGGCGGTCACGACACAATCCAGGATCAGCACCCGAATTATTCCGTCTCCTCTGGCGGCTATGACACGATCGCTTTCGGCCCCGGGATTGCCTGGGAAGATTTGCGCTTCAGCGTTGTGGGAAGCGATCTTCTCATTCGCATCGCCGGGACGAATGACGGCATCACGGTCCTGAACGGCGCGGTCGACACCAACCGGCGAATTGAGGAATATCGCTTCGCCGATGGCAGCACCAGGCTCTATGCGGACATAGCCGCGATCCTGACGACAGGCGGCTCGGGTGATGACATCCTCACCGATGGGCCGGAGGCAGGTAATCTGACCGGCGGTGTCGGCAATGATGTCCTCACCGGAAATGCGGGTGACGACATTCTGAACGGTGGCACCGGTGACGATACGCTGGTCGGCAACACCGGCAACGACGTCTATATATTTGCGCTCGGGGATGGCCAGGACACGATCCAGGACCAGCATCCCAACTATGTCGTGTCGTCGGGAGGCTATGATGCCGTCGCGTTCGGTGCCGGCATCACCTGGGACATGCTGCGCTTCAGCGTGTCGGGCAGCAATCTTGTGATCCGCATAGCCGGGACGGACGATCGCATCACCGTCCTGAATGGCACGGACGGCAACCGGCGGATCGAGGAATATCGCTTCGCCGACGGCAGCACGAAGACCTATGTCGACGTCGCAGCTGCGCTGCTGGTGGGCGGCGATGGCGACGACATGCTGTCCGATGGCAGCGGCGCGAGCGCGCTTGTCGGCGGTGGCGGTAATGACCAGCTTACCGCAGGCGGCGGAAATGACATTCTCGTCGGGGGCACCGGAAACGACCTGCTTGCGGGCAATGCCGGAAATGACGTTTATCGGTTCAGCCGTGGTGACGGTCAGGATGTCGTAAGCGAAGGTACTTCGGGCAGCGGCACCGATGCGATCGAATTCGATGCGTCGGTCGAGCCGGACGACGTCGATGTCTTCCAGGACGGCAATGATCTCATTCTGAAGATCAAGGGGAGCGAAGACCGAATCCGGATCGCCGGAACCGTGGCAGGCGGGGCGTGGCGTATCGAAGAGGTCCGCTTCCTCGATGCGGGCGGTGCGGTCACGGTAAGCTGGTCGCATGCCGATCTGCTCGCCCGGATCATCTCGGCCGCAGGCATCACGCTGGACGGCGATGCCAGTAGCACGGACCTTGTGGGCGTGGATGGCGATGACCGTCTCACGCCGGTCAATTCGGGCAATCTTTTCGGCGGAGCAGGCAACGACGAGATTATCGGCACGAGCGGTGCGGACACGCTGGTCGGCGGCTCGGGAAATGACGCGCTGTCCGGCGGAGCAGGCGACGATGTTTACCGTTTCTCCTCAGGCTTCGGTCAGGACGAGATTCACGAGACGAGCGGCGGAGCGAACGTCATCGAGTTCGATGCGACAGTCTCGGTTTCTGATGTTATTATTGAGCTCGGTGAGGCGGAGAATCACGGCGGTGACAGGCCGCTTATTGTCCGCATCGCGGGATCGAGTGATCGAATCACGATCCACGAGGCTTATCGGACGTACACCGCCGAAACCATGGTCGGGGAAATCCGCTTCGCCGACGGGACGATCTGGAATTTCGCCGACATGCTCAGCCGGGCGGTCGAGCGGCCCGGCGGCATCAACGGCGCCGAAATGTCGACCAACAACGGCGCGGTCGAGGATATCCTCACGGGAGGTGCCGGCGACGACTCCCTCTACGGCGGCGAGTTTGACGACCAGCTTTTCGGTGGCGCCGGCAATGATTATATCGAGGGCGGCAGCGGCGACGATGTGCTGGTGGGTGGCAGCGGCAACGACAGGCTGCGCGGCGGACTTGGGGACGATATCTATCGCTTCTCCGCCGGCTTCGGACAGGACGAGCTCGAGGAGCAGGCCATCCCCGATTTTCCCGCGGGTGCGAACGTCATCGAATTCGATAACACGATCGCGGCCAGCGACGTCCGCGTCGTCGTGGAGGACTATGTTTATTATCTAGCGATCGACGGCACCGAGGATCGCATTCGCCTGAGCGATGTCCAGTATATCGCCGAAGTCCGGTTCGCCGATGGAACGACATGGTCGACGCTCGACCTCGAGGCCATGGCCGCCCCGCCGGTCGGCTCCGGCAGCACGCTCCAGGGTGGCGCGAGCGACGATAGCATCTCGGGTGGCGATAGCGCCGACATCCTGCTCGGGGGTAGGGGGAATGATAGTCTCGCGGGCGGCGCGGGCGACGATATCCTCGAAGGCGGTACGGGCTATGATCGGCTCGACGGCGGTCTCGGCAACGACATCTATCGCTTCGCGCGCGGCGACGGTTGGGATGACATTGTGGAAACCCCTCGTGCCGACGGCAACTCGGACAATGATATTCTCGAGTTCGGTGCCGGTATCGCCACGACGGATATCCTGGTCGAGCGCTTCAACGGGTCCGACCTTGGCTTGAAGATCATCGGAACCGAAGATTATATCTTTATTGCAAATGGTCAGTTCGACACCGGCATCAAGGAAGTCCATTTCGCTGATGGCATAATCTGGACCATCGACGATGTTCGTGATCTCGCATTCGACTGGGTGCCGACCTCCATTGCAGGCGATGGAGCGAATGACAGCCTCAACGGGACCTCGGACGACGACAGTCTGGATGGCCTCGGCGGCAACGACATTCTATCGGGCGGCAGCGGCAACGACAGCATCGAGGGCGGGGCCGGCGACGACATATTGATCGGCGGCGCCGGCAATGACCGGCTGTCGGGTGGCCTCGGCGACGATGAGTATCGCTTCAGCGCGGGCTTCGGTCAGGATGTAATTGCAAACTATGGCGGGGCCGCGGATCAGGACGAAATCGTCTTCGATTCATCGATCGCAGTTGCCGATGTCACCGCCGAATGGTCCGTCGACGGACGCCATCTCGTACTCCGCATCGCTGGCAGTGAGGACCGGCTGACGCTTCAATATGTCGGCGACGGCAACGCGACCAATCGCCCGCCAAGCGTGCGGTTCGCTGACGGCACGGTCTGGACGGCCGACGATCTGCAGGCGATGGCCATCGGTGCCCAGGGCGCGCAGATATTCGGGCCTGGCAACGGTGATGGCGACGAGCTGACCGGCACGGCATTCGATGATCGGCTGAGCGGTTTCCAGTGGAATGAGACCCTCGACGGTGGCGCTGGCGACGACTGGCTGCGTGCCGGCGATGGCGATGACATATTGATCGGCGGCGCCGGAAACGACCGGCTGATCGGCGACGGTGGCTCGAACATCTTCCGCTTCTCCGCGGGCTTCGGGCAAGATGAAGTCGAAAGCTGGGATTATTCGGCCTGGGCGCCTGCCAGCGGCAGCATTATCGAATTCGACGCGACCATCGTTGCCGCCGATGTTTCGGTCGTTGCCAGCATCGATGGAACGAGCCTGATCCTCAAGGTTGCCGGCACCGAGGACCGCATCACCCTGTTGAACGCACTTTCGGGCGACATGTACACGCCGACCGACGTTCATTTCGCCGATGGAACGATCTGGACGAACAGCCAGTTGCTCGCGGCTGCTGCGACCGCGCCGGGGCAAGTGATCGTCGGTGTGGCAACGGACGACAGCCTCGTCGGGACGAGCGGCGACGATGATATCGATGGCGGGGCCGGCAATGATCTCCTGTCAGGCGGAGCGGGCTCGGATTATCTTTTCGGGGGTGATGGCGACGATATATTGATTGGCGGCGCAGGCGCCGATGTTCTGGATGGAGGTGACGGCAGCAATATCTACCGGTTCGGCGCCGGGTTCGGTCAGGACATTGTCTACGCCGATTATGAGACCGGTGCCGAGCGCATCGAGTTCGACGCAACCATCGATTCGGCAGACGTCGCCGTATATCTGGGAGGCGCCGACGATCCTGATGTCCTGACGCTCAGGATTGTCGGGACGGAAGACAGAATATCGCTCTACGGCGAGGCTGACGTTCACTTCTCGAATGGAACACAGTGGAGCTTTGCCGATCTCCAGAATCGCGCGCTTCCATTTGACGGGATGACGCTCCAGCCTTCGGGCACGGCGCTCGACGACTTTTTGGAAGGGAGCAATGGCGCCGACGTCCTTGCCGGGTTGGGCGGCAACGACTCCCTCTATGGCAATGACGGTGACGACAGCCTCACTGGCGGGACCGGGGACGATTATCTCGACGGCGGCTACGGCAGTGACGTCTATCATTTCTCGCGAGGGTTCGGGCAGGACCAAATCTACGACACCAATGGCGAGAGCGACACGGACATCATCCAGTTCGACGCGACCATCGTGCCGGAGGATTTGATTGTCGAATCTCCGAGTGGCGATGGCTGGCTGTCTACCGTCTATTTGAAGGTCGCGGGAACCGAAGACCGTATCCGGGTGGATATGAACACGCGCGGCAATGGATATGAAGTCCACTTTGCCGATGGTACGATTTGGACCGGTGACGACATCGCGGACCGCGCGGTGCCGCTGAGCGGAGAGGAAATCGAGGGCGACCAGATCGTCAATCTCGTCGGCACGCCGCTCGACGACGTCCTCAACGGCGATGATCGTGCCAATATCCTCGATGGCGGGGCAGGCAATGACCAAATCTTCGGCGGCGGTCTCAACGAGACACCAGGCCTCCAGCTTCCGGGCGAACTTTCCGCCGCAGCCATCGCTTATTTCGGCAGCGTAAGCCGCGATCTCGTCAATGGTCTTGGCGGAACCGCCGGCTTTGGCGAGCAGGTTCTTCCCGTTGCCGACGACAGCTACGACCAGATTTCGATCCCGGCGGAATTCGCCGGTGGCGCGGTCATGGTCGGCGGCACGCCGGCCAGCTCGATCTCGGTAAACTCCAATGGCGAAGTGAGCATCGGATCGTTGACGCTCGGCATCTGGGCGCATGATGTGGATCAGAGGGGCGGCGCGGTCACCCCGAGTTCGGGAGGCACGTCAACCGGCGCCAACCGCATCTGGTACGATTTCGATGCGACCCGGAACATCGTCACCATCACGTGGGACGATGTCGGCCAATATAATCAAGGGACGGTTCCCAACGCCTTTCAGGTCCAGGTCAGGATATTGGCCGAAGGCGATTTCGACATTCTTTATCGTTACGAGAGCCTTACCTGGTCGAATCCCTACGGCAATCGCGCGCCCTTTATCGAGATCGGGGGCAGCAAATATGAGATTCCCTTACCCTCCGATGATGAAACGGCGCTTGACACCAGCACCGGGAATCTCGGCGTCCCAGGCGTTTGGGCGATGCAGATTCGCAGCGACGTCCTTGAGGCCGACGCGGGCGGATCGGCGATACGGATCGACGACACGATCATTGGGGGTGCCGGTGACGATTGGCTCGAGGGCGGGGCAGGGACGGACCTCTACCGCTTCTCGCGTGGCTTCGGGCAGGATGTCATATATGACCTCGACCTGTCGGCCGACGGAGGGGATTTCGAAGGCGCGGTCATCGAATTCGACAATACGATCGCCAGTGCCGAAGTCCTCGTGGAACCGAGCGCGGAGGATGGCGACGATCTTATTCTGCGCATCGCCGGTACGGACGACCGGATCACGATCCGTGAAGGCCGGCGCGCCAGCACCGGTGTTTTCGAAGTGCGCTTCGCGGACGGCAGCAGTTGGAATCAGACCGAGACCCTGAATCGCCTGACAGCCAATCCCGGTGTCGCCATCAGCACGCCCACTGCTGACGATACCTTGACCGGCACGGCTAATGACGATGTGCTGAACGGTCTCAGCGGGAACGACACGCTGGTCGGCGGCGGCGGTGATGACGCGCTGAACGGCGGTGCGGACGATGACGAGCTCTTCGGCGGGGCAGGCAATGACGTCTTGTCCGGTGGTGAGGGCAACGACATTCTGGTCGGGGGAACCGGCAGCGACACTCTCGATGGCGGCGCTGGTGACGATGTCTATCGCTTCGCGCGCGGCGATGGCCAGGATAGCCTCACCGACAGCAATGGTGCGGACCGGATCGAATTTGCCGCAGGGATTGCGGCGGATGACGTCGAGGTGCGCCGCGTCGGCGCCAGCGGTCTTATGCTCCGTATCAAGGGCAGCGACGATCGCATCACGCTGACCAATGTCCTGGCGAGCACCGCCAATGCCATCGAACTCGTGACCTTCGCCGACGGAACGAACTGGACATTCGACGATCTCAAGCTTCGTGCGCTGCTGCCGACCGATGGCGATGATCTGCTGACCGGTTCGGGCGCAGCCGACACCATCGGGGGCGGCGCGGGCGACGATGTCATCGACGGGGCTGCGGGCCCTGATATCCTTACTGGTGGCAGCGGCAACGACACGCTGAACGGGGGCGAGGGCAATGACGATCTCACCGGCGGGACGGGTAACGACCGTCTGAACGGTGGTAATGGAGACGATGTCTATCATTTCGCGCTCGGCGACGGGCAGGACGTCATCACCGATACGAGCGGCGCCGACAGCATCCTCTTCGGCGAGGGGATCAGCGCCGCCGACATTGTCGTCGCTGCCCAGGGCAGCACCGGACTCATCATCAAGATCGCGGGGACGAACGACCGCCTCACGCTGACCAATGCGCTGAGCAGCGCGGCCAACCGGATCGAGACCATCGGTTTTGCCGACGGGACGACATGGACGCACGTCGACCTCATGGACCGGCTCACAGCCGGGACGCCGGGCGACGATGTTTATGTGGGAACTTCCGGAACGGACAAGCTCTTTGGCGAGGCCGGGAACGACATCCTCACCGGTAACGGCGGCGATGACCAGCTTTCGGGCGGAAGCGGCAACGACTGGCTCGACGGCGGCGCTGGCAGCGATGAATTGGCCGGAGGCACGGGCGACGATCTCCTCGTCGGCGGGACGGGCGGCGACCTCTATATTTTCGCCGCCGGCGACGGCACCGACTATATCGAGGACCGCGGCGACGCTGCGGTCGATCGGCTCCGCATCGATGGCCATACGGCGAGCGACGCGCGCTTCAGCCGGACCGGCGCGAGCGGCAACGATCTGACCATTCGCTTCTTAAACAGCGCCGATCAAGTCGTCATTCGCGGCGCCTTCTCGGGCGATGCTGCGAGCACCATCGAAGAGATCGCGTTCAGCAACGGTGGAATCCTGTTCTCGCTCGCCGATATCACGGCGCGTCTCATCCAGGATGCGAACGTGACCGGGCTGGCCCTGCTTGGCACCGCGGCGGCGGACAGCCTCGTCGGCTCCGCCGCCGGCGACCTGCTGATCGGCGGCGCGGGCGCCGACACGCTGGATGGCGGTGATGGCGACGACATCTTCGGCGACGTGTCAGGGGATGATGCGGTCGACATGCTGACCGGCGGCGCGGGCCGCGACACCTATCGTTTCCTGCCGGTCTATGATGTTACCGAAGACCATGTCGCAGACGTCATTACCGATTTCACCCCGGGCAGCGGTGGCGACATCATTCGTCTCTCGGTCAGCAATCCCAATCCATTCGAGAATGGCACCCTGCGGATTGCCCAGGACGGTGCCGACGCCGTTCTGATCGTCCGGCTCGCGGGCGGCACCGAGAAGGTGATCCTGCGCCTTGCGGGCGTCGATGCCGGCGATCTCACGGTCGACAATTTCGGCGGCCTTCCGATCGGCGCGGACAATTCGATCCACATCGGCGACACCGACGATGGCCATGTCCTCGAGGGTGGGCCGCTGAACGACGTCATCTTCGGCAATGGCGGCGCTGACACGATCAGCGGTCTCGGCGGCGACGACCGTCTTGCGGGCGGCGCCGATAAGGATCGTCTGGAGGGTGGTTTCGGCAACGACTGGCTCGCCGGTGAGGGCGGGGATGATATTCTGGTCGGCGGCGAGGGCAGTGACGTTCTCTCCGGCGGCACCGGAAGCGACATCCTTTACGGCGGCGACATCGCCAATGCGCGGGCCGATGATGATGTCTTCGACGGCGGCGAGGGCGACGATCAGCTGTTTGCCGGTACGGGCAATGACAGCTTCCACTTCACGCGCGGCGACGGACGCGACGTCATCACCGATCTTGGCGGAAACGACCGGATCGTGTTTGCCGCAGGGATTGCGGTGGCCGATGTCGAGATCGTCCAGCTGGACGGCACCGACGTCGAGATCCGCATATCGGGAGACGGCGGCCGTATCCGCATCGCCGACGGGCTCGTCGATGCCGCCTCCGCGATCGAGGAGATCGTCTTTGCTGACGGCACGATCTGGAACTGGGCGGACGTCCTGACCCGGTCAATGGCAGCGTCGAGCGGCGATGATGTCCTCCAGATCGCTCATGGGAACGAAATTTCCGGACTTGGCGGCAACGATGTGCTGTGTGGAACCGCGGGCGACGACACGCTGACCGGCGGCACCGGCGACGACCGTCTCGAGGGCGGTGCCGGAAACGACGTCTACGTCTTCAATCGCGGTGACGGACAGGACGCCATTGTCGATGCCGATGGTGTCAACATCCTGCAGCTCGGCGCGGGGATTGCGACAGGCGAAGTGCGCCTGGTCCGCGGGCAGGCGACGCTGTCGCTCGAAATCACCGGTAGCGGCGACCGGATCGACCTCGGCACCGACGCATCCTTCACTTCAGGCATCCAGCAGGTTCAGTTCGCCGATGGCACCATATGGTTGGCATCGACGCTCCAGGCGATGGCGCTTGCCGCCACCACCGACGACGACAGGATCAACGGCACGGCGCTTGCCGACACGCTTTCAGGCGGTGCGGGCGATGACGTCCTGTCGGGTCTTGGCGGCGACGATATTCTGATCGGCGGAACCGGTGCCGACTGGCTCCGCGGTGGCGATGGCAACGATCTCTATCGTTTCGCCGTCGGCGACGGCGCCGATCGCATCGCCGATACGAACGGCGCCGCCGACGCGATCGAATTCGCAGCGGGCATTGCGTCCGATGCCGTTGCCGTCGAACAAAGCGCTGATGGAACCACGATCACGCTGCGCGTCGGAGCGACTGGCGACCGCATCGCGATCGAGAATGCGCTCGGTGCCGGGCGGATCGAGGAAATTCGTTTCAACGACGGAACGATCTGGACGACCGCCGACCTCCTCGACCGGATTCCGACCTTGGCTGACGATATCGTCACCGGCGACGGATCGGCCAATATCCTCATTGGCGGAACCGGCGACGATCTACTGATCGGTCTCGGTGGTGACGACGTCTATCGTTTTGCCCGCGGTGATGGCCGCGACACGATCCGCGACGGTGCGAACTCGGCCACCGATACGCTCGAAATCGCGGGCTATGACCTTGCCGATCTTTCTTTCGTGCGGTTGACGCCGGAGAGTGACGACCTTGTGATCCGCCTTCCGCAAGACGGTGACGAGATCATCGTGCGCGACGGCCTTGCCAATGGCAATCTCGGCATCGAGCGCATCCTTTTGACCGATAGCGATATCGTGCTGAGCCTCGCCGACATCCGCTCGGCTGTGGTTGCTTCTCAGCAAAGCGCTGGCGACGACTGGATTGTGGGCACCAAGGGCAGCGATATCATCACCGGCGGTGCGGGGAACGACACCATCTCGGGCGGTGGCGGCATCGACACCTTCGTCTTCCGTGCCGGTGACGGCATGGACCGCATTGAGGGCTTCAGCACCGATGCGGATGTGCTGCGTCTCGACGGCCTCAATCCGTCTGACCTTGCGAGCGCCGTGCGCGGCGGTCCCGATAGCCTCGATTTCGTCCTGACCTTCAAGAACGGAAGCGACCGTATCGTACTCACGAACGCGCTTGCGAGCGGCAACGCGCTGACGATCGCCTTTGCCGACGGAACCGTCTGGAATCTGGGTGCGATGCGGTCGCGCGCGCTCAGCGATATTGATGGCAGCGGTAACGACAAGGCCTATGGCTTCGACGGGGCGGACAGTTTCGCAGCCCGTGCAGGCGATGACCTGCTGGCGGGCGGGGCTGGGGCTGACAGCTATGCCTTTGGCCGCGGCAGCGGCAAGGACATCATCCAGGACAAAGCGACCTCGGCTGCGAGCGAGGATTTCGTCCAGATCGTCGATTTCACCTCGGAAGAGGCGTCGATTTCGCGTCTGTTCCGGGGCAGCGAATCCATCGTTATCACCTTCGAATCCTCGACAGGCGACAGCCTGACCATCATCGATGCGCTCGCGTCGGACGGCAAAGGGGTCGAACGCATCCGCTTTGCCGACGGGGTAGAGTGGACCAAGGCAATGATGCGCGATCTCGTCGACAATCGCGCGCCGACCGCCGTCGACGACGGCTATTATACGCTGACCGCGGGGCAATCGATCACCATCCTTGCCGCCGATCTGCTGCGGAACGACCTCGACGCCGATGGCGATACGATCCGCATCGTCGCGGTCGATGGCGGCGACAATGGTGTCGCGACGCTCGATGAGGACGGCAATGTCGTCTTTACCGCCAGCGGTGCTTATTACGGCCCGACATCGCTCGCCTATACGATTTCGGACGGACGCAACGCCTTCGACACCGCAGCGGTCGATATCCGCATCCGCCCGGTCGCGACCGCGATTGACGATAGCGGGTTCACCGTCGCCGAAGACGGTTCGATCACCATCCGTGTCGAGCGTCTGCTCTCCAACGACCTCGACGGTGACCGGATGATCGTTGGTCAGGTTTATGGCGCGAAGAACGGCACCGTCTCGCTCTCGAGCGACGGCAACATCTCCTTCACGCCGAACGCCAATTTCAACGGGCTGGCCGAGTTCAGCTATCTTGCGAACACGCCCGAGGGCGGCGCCGCCAACGCGAAGGTCTTCATCAACGTCACGGCGGTGAATGACGCGCCGGTCGCGCATAATGACGGGACGATCGCGGGCACCGAAGGCGTTACGATGGCCATCGACCCGTTGGCGCTGATCGCCAACGACAATGACGTCGATGGCGATATTCTGACAATCCAGTCCGTGATTTCGAATCCCGACGTCGACGTGTCGATCGGCACCGATGGTATGATCTCGGTTCGCCCGCGCGACTATTTCTGGGGCAATGCCCATTTCGACTATGTCGTGACGGACCCCTCGGGCGCGACATCGACCGCGCGCGTCAATCTCTACTTCGCGCCGGTCAACGATGCACCGCAGCCCGTCGCCGATCGGATCGAGACCACCCAGACGGGCGGCCCGATCCTCGAAGACAATCCGATCATCATCAATGCGCTCGCCCAGGATGTGGACGGCACGATCGTGCCCGGCATTTTGTCGAACGACGTCGATCCCGACGGCGATCCGCTGGCGATCATCGCGATCGGCACCACGCACGGCGGCAGCGCGCAGCTGCTCGAGAATCAGACGATCCTTTTCACACCGACCGCGGATTTCAACGGCGATGCCTGGTTCGATTACCGCGTGAGCGACGGGCAGGGCGGCTTCGCCTGGGCGCGCGCGACGATCGCCTATCAGCCGGTCAACGACCGTCCGATCGCGGGCGATGACCATTATAATGCGGTGGGTCTCGAATTTCTGCGCGGGGACGAGGATGTCGCGATCGAAATCCCGATCGCCGAACTCCTCAAGAACGACCGCGATCCTGAAGGGCTGACGCTTACTTTCCTCACCGACCAGGACAGCGTGCCGACCGCTGTTCATGGGGATATCGTCTTCACCGATCACGACACGATCATCTTCACCCCCGACGCGGATTATTGGGGCGAGGCGAGCTTCTACTATCTCGTCTCCGATGCCGAGGGTCTCGTCGACGATGGCAAGGTGACGCTCTGGTTCGACAATGTCAGCGACGCGCCGCCGGTCGCTAATGACGACGTCGTTGAAGTGCTCGAAGACGTGCCGGTCGTGATCCCGATTGCGACCCTGCTCGCCAACGATACCGATATCGACCGTGACCCCATTCGTTTCCTCGGTTTCTCGCCCGATCAGGATTTGAACGGCACGCTCGAATATGATGGCGACGGTAACATCGTCTTCACGCCCAATCTGAACGCGACGGCGTCCACTGGCTTCTACTACGAGATTACCGACGACACCGCAGAGGGCGGCGTGGCGACGGGCTATGTCGATTTGCAGATCGTCGCATCGGCGGACGATCCGACCGTGGTCGACGATCTGGATTTTCAGACGCCGTTCGATGTCCCGCTGGTGCTGCGGGTCAGCGATCTTCTCGCGAACGACTTCGATGTCGATGACGCCGACCGCGACGGCAATGGCATCATCACCGGCGCGGAGGTCGCAGAAGCCGCGGTGCGCCCGCACTTTGTAGGAATCGACGCCGTTCTTGACCCGGCAGCGCTCGCGCTCGGCGAAGCGGTCAGCATCGGCACCGCGGAGATCGTGAGTTTTGGAGGCGAGCAGTTCGTCGTTATCCGCTTCAACCCCGGGTATTCGGGCGAGGCATCGATCCAGTACCGCATCGCCGACAATACAGGACTCGAAGATACCGGCTTCGTCCATGCGAATGTCGAACCGAGCTATTCGGGAACGCTGACCGGTACCAATGCCATCGACTATCTGGTCGGCACTGCCCTTGGCGAGACGATCCGCGGGCTGGCGAGCGACGACTATATCCTGGCGTTTGCTGGCGATGACCGGATTGAATCCGGTGATGGCGATGACATAATCTACGCGGGCGACGGCGACGATGTCATCGATGCCGGCTTCGGTGGCGACACGATTGATGGAGGAGCTGGCTTCGATACCGTCGTGTTTGACGGATCGAATGTCGGCGTACGGGCCGATCTTGAATCGCGTGTGGGTCAGGGCGGGACGGCCGCGGGCGACCTCTATATCGATATCGAGGCCCTGATTGGGACGTCGTTCAATGATCAACTCGGCGGCGATGCGGGCGATAATCGCCTTGAGGGCGCCGGCGGCAACGATCGCCTCGAAGGCCGTGCCGGCAATGACACGCTGATCGGCGGTGCCGGCAATGACATACTGCAGGGCGGTGTCGGCGCGGACATTCTCGATGGCGGCGACGGGATCGACACGGCCGACTATTTCGACGCGACCGACAGTTCCCCATCGACAGAGGGTATTCAGATCTCGCTCGCCAATGGCACTGCAAGCGGCGGCGATGCCACCGGCGATACGCTGATCAGCATCGAGAATGTCATTGGCACCGACTATGATGACGTGATCGAAGGCGATGATGGCGCCAATCGCCTTGAGGGCGGACGCGGCGATGACACGCTGATTGGCGGCGCCGGTGACGATGTCCTCGAAGGTGGGCGCGGCGCGGACACGCTCATCGGCGGCGATGGCATCGATATCGCCGACTATTCGTTGTCGGCTGAAGGCATCACCATCGACCTTGCCGACGCATTGGCAGGCGGCGGCGATGCGCTGGGGGATACGCTCAGCGGGATCGAGATCGTCCAGGGAAGCTATCATGACGATATCATGCGCGGCGACGCGGGCGATAATCGCGTCCGCGGCTCATTGGGCGCGGACGTGCTGGACGGGCGCGGCGGCTTCGACATCGCCGATTATACGACCGCCGATGAGGCGGTTACGGTCGATCTCGCGCTGGGGCAGGGGCTTGCTGGCGAGGCCGAGGGCGACACGCTCATCGACATTGAGATGCTGGTCGGCTCGGTGTTCGGCGACCATTTCATCGGATCGAGCGGCAGCGACACTTTCGACGGCGGCTACGGCCAGGATCTGCTCGAGGGCGGCTTCGGCTCGGATACCTATCTTCTAGGCTTCGACAGCGACAACGACCATGTGATCGAACTGGGCGATGCGTCCGATATCGACCGGGTGACGATCAAGGCCGGGGCGCTGCCGAAGGATGTCTCGCTCGTCCGGCAGGGCGACGATCTGCTTATCGAGCTTGAAAATGTCGGCGGTGTCCTGACGTTCGACACGATGCTGATCGAGGATCATTTCCTTGGGACCGAGACGGGCATCGAGGAGATTGTCTTCGACAACGGTATTGTCTGGGATCGCGACGCGATCGAGGAACTCGCGCGCGACGGTCGCTTCAACGCCGAGGATGATGTCTATCTGTTCGGCGTCGAGGATGAGGTTGCCATCATCGACCCCGCAACCTTGCTTGCGAACGATGCCGAGGCAGGTGTCGAGAGCCTTGTTTTGGTTTCGGTGAATGGGCTGAACGGGGCAACGGCCTCAATTGGCTCCGATGGCAAGATTGCCTTCCAGGGCGCGGCTGATTTCAACGGTCAAGGCTATTTCGAATATACGGTCGCCGACGAATTCGGCCGCCAGTCGACGGCGACCGTCCGCGTCAATATCGCGCCCGTGAACGACGCGCCGGTTGCGGTTCCGGACGTCGACGCCGCGCTGCACGGCGTTGAGGATGAAATCCTGAGGATCCGGATCGACACGGTCCTGAAGGCCAATGACTATGACATCGACGATAATTGGGATGACCTGCGCATCGTCGGCATCACGCCGCTCGCCGATGAGAGTGGAAACCCAATCGATCCGTTCGACTATGATGGCAATGGCGGCCCCTGGATGCCGGGCACGAACCTGTCGGCGCGTATTGCGGGCGAATATCTCGAGATTATCTCGCGCACCGACTTCTATGGCTTCGCGGGCTTCAACTACATCCTTGAGGATCCGTCGGGCGCACGCTCGACCGCGCCGATCGAACTTTATTTCGACGCCGTGAACGACGCGCCGCGCGGCTCGGATGACATCGAGAAGACGGTGCGCTTCGGCCGCACGACCAGCATTTCCGTATCCGAGCTCATGCAGACGGTCTACGATATCGAGGACGACGGCTTCAGTTTCGTCGCCTTGCATGAAGGCATGGACGGCGATTCTGCAACAAACGGCTCCGCCATTCTCGATGCAGGGAACGGGACGATTGCTTTCACGCCTGATGCTGAGGGCAATGCCGCCATCTCGTTCGACGTGATCGATGCACGCGGTGCGAGCGCCACGCTTACCTACCATCTCCGCGTCATCCCGGCGAACTACGCGCCGACGGCGAACACCGACCGGTTCACGATTCTCGAAGACCACACGATCATCATCGACCCGTCGAGCCTGCTTTCGAACGACCGCGATGCCGATGGCGACAGCCTGACCTTCGTCGATGTCGAGCGTTTCGCGACCAATGGCAAGGTAAGCATCAACGAGGCGGGTCAGATCGTCTTCAAGGCGCGGCCCGACTTCAACGGCGCCGCGGGCTTCGAATATATGATCAGCGATGGCCATGGCGGCGCTGCCACGGGCTGGGTCGCGATCACGATCCTGCCTGAGAATGACGGGGCGATCCTCCGTAACGATCTCGTGACGGGCCTTGAGGACCAGCCGCTGTTCGTCATTCCTGCCGAAGCGTTCGGCAACGACATCGAGCCCGAAGGCGATGTGCTCTTCTTCCGCAGCGCCGGCGTCCTTGGCGAAATCGCGCATCGCTATCTGTCCGCCGACTATTCAGTCATCGCGAAGCAGGCGAATGGCGAGGATCTGCCGTCCTGGCTGAGCTTCGATGCGGCGAGCCTGACCTTCACCGGCGAGGTGCCGGCGGGAGCGAGCCTGTCGGTCAATGTGATCGTGAAGGATCCTGCCGGGGGCAATCATCTCAAGCGGTTCAGCTTCGACAGCAGCGACAATGGTTACCTTGCAAGCGGCCTTTCGGTTGAGGATGACGTCCTCGGCGGCTTCACCGTGCGCGAGGCGCATCACAGCAACATCGCCTTCGGCGCCGACGACCTCGCCGGCGGCGTAACCGCCAGCGCCTCGCTCGCGGGCGGGGATCCACTCCCGGCGTGGCTGGTCTTCGACGCGGCCACGCTGAGCTTCAGCGGCACGCCCGAGCCGGGTGCGACTGCGCCGGTCGATGTCGTACTCACCTTCACTCGCCCCGGCGAGGGCGGAGAGCCGGCTGCGAGCTTCACCGATACGGTCACGATCGACCCGGCGGACCTCGCGTCGGGTATCGCCTACGAGAGCGGTATTGCGCTGTTCGACGTCAGCGATGGCAGTTTCTCCGTCAGCCTCGAAGGCGGCCGCGCGCTGCCCGACTGGCTGGCTTTCGACCTCGATACGATGACGCTCTCGCTGACTGGCACAGCGCCGGAAGCGGGCACCGACCCTGTTCGTCTTCAGCTCAGCTTCACGCCCGATGCGCCGTCGCTTCCCGATGGCAGCTATGCGGCCTCGACGCGCGGCTTCACACTCGAATTCGTCATCGATCCGGGCGCGCCGCTCGATCCCGCGATCAATGCGCTGCTCCAGCAAAGCGATTTCTTCAAGGCGCAGGGACTCTTCGCCATCGATCTGGGCGCAGCGTCTGCGATCGCCGCCAAGCGCGAGAGCGAAGCGCCGCTCCCCGACTGGCTCGGCTTCGACAGCACTTCGCTGGGCTTCGACGGCACGCCGCCGCCCGCCTATATCGGCGGCCTCCCGGTCCGGCTCGATGTGTCGGGTAACGGCAGCACGCTTCCCGATCTTTCGATCATCACCGATGTTATCGTCGATGAGGGCTTCAGCCTCGTGAACGATAGCGCCGGGCGCTTCGGGCTCCACACCTCGGGCGAGCAGATCGACCTCAACGCGCCGGAGGACTTCAACGGCTCGATCGCGATCTCATATACGACGATCGACGAGAAGGGCGGGATTTCGCAGAACAGCGGCGTTATTGTCTTCAACGTCCTGCCAACCGCCGAGAAGCCCGACGCGGTCGCTGACAGCCTCGCGACGGTCCAGGACGAGCCGCTGACGTTCGCGCTCATGGATCTTCTGCGCAATGACCGCGAAGACGATGGCGACTATCTGCGCGTCAAGTCGGTCAGCGCTGCGGGCCATGGTGTGCTGGTGGTGAACGACGGGACGCTGGAATATGATGCCCCGTCCGGCCTCGGAGCGCCTGGTGCGACCTGGTCAGCGAAGCTTGCCGACGGTTCGGATCTCCCCGCCTGGATCAGCGTGGACACCACTACCGGCAAGATCACCGCCACGGTGCCCTTCGATTACCGCCAGACGCTCGACATTGTCTGGACGGCAACACTTGGGGGCGAAAGCGCAAGCGCCGGTTCGCCGCGGCTTTTCGATGGCAAGCTGGTGGCGACCGTGACCTATACGCCCGAGGCGGGCTGGTCGGGCAATGACGGCTTCACCTATGTCATCACCGACGACCGACAGGGCGACGGCAGCGCCAGCGTCTCGATCGCGGTTGAGGCACGCAACGAAGCGCCCTATGCGGTTGCCGACAGTTTCTCGACGCTCGAGGAAACGCCGATCACGATCGCGCCGGCGTCCCTTCTCGCCAACGATCATGATGTAGATGGCAATCCGATCCGCTTCGTCGATGTCCTCAACCCCGTTCACGGGACGATCGGCTATGACGTGGACGGTAATATCGTCTTCACCCCCGATGCTGACTTCAGCGGCGCGGCGAGCTTCGATTATATCATCACCGATGATGTCGATGGATCGCGCACCGGAACCGTCACGATCAACGTCCAGTCGACCAACCACGCGCCGTCGGCGGTCGCCGACCATTTTACGACCGCCGAGGATACGCCGTTCGAGTTCACCGCAGCCGACCTGATCGGCAACGACACTGACCTTGACGGGGATGCGCTGAGCCTCGTCTCGCTCGAAATGACGGACGATCTCGGCCGCATCCAGAAACTCCCGGGCGGGCGCTACAGTTTCATTCCGAAGGAGAACGCGAGCGGTACCGCCACCTTCCGCTACACGGTCAGCGATGGCCGGAGCCAGAGCAGCGGCACTTTCTCGTTCGAGATCACCCCGGTCAACGACGCGCCGAACGCAAATCCGGACGGGATCGGCACCGGCAACAACCCCGACGGCATCTTCGTCGGCGACCAGGACACGCCGCTCGTTATCGATCTCGCGGCGCTGCTCGCCAACGACCGCGACGTCGAAGGCGACAGCTTCACGATCGTCGAACTGCTCGATGGCGATAATGGCACCGTCGTGATGAACGGCAACACCGCCGTCTTCACGCCGCATGCCGGCTATTATGGCAATGCCGCCTTCTCTTACCGGGTCACCGACGCGAGCGGCGCCGACAGCATCGGCCATGTGTCGCTGACGATCCTGCCCGAGTTCAACATTCCGATCGCCGTCTCCGATCTCGGCTTCGGGACGCTCGAGGACACTGCGATCGACATCGATCCCGCGGACCTCATCGCCAACGACTATGATCCCGAGGGCGATACGCTGAGCTTCGTTGGATTTGTCGGGACGCCTGCGAATGCGACGATCACGGCGCTTGAAAACGGCCAGTATCGCATCACACCCGCGGCCAATTTCAATGGCAAGCTGACGCTCACCTATGCGGTGACCAACAGCTCGGGCTTCCCTGTCACTGCGACGGTCGAAATCGACGTGCTGCCGGTCAATGACGCACCGGTCGGGCTCGACGATACGTTCGACATGATCGAGGACCGGCCGCTCACCCTGTTCATCACCGAGCTTCTCGCCAACGACGTGGAGCCCGACAGCCAGGCGCTGCTCTTCAATCGCATCGTCGATGCGCACGGCCTGACCGTCACCGAGGACGGCCTCGGCCGTCTGGTCATCACGCCCGACGCGAATTTCAACGGCGCGGCCTGGTTCGATTATGAGGTGACGGACTCCTATGGGCTGACCGACATTGCGCGCGTCGCGGTGACTGTGGCCCCGGTCAACGACGCGCCAGTCATCGGAGCGATCCCGCTTCTGCGCGGTGTCGAAGATCAGCCGTTCTCGGGGGTCCTGCCTGTCGACCTCGTATCCGATGCCGATGGCGATGCGGTCCTTGTCGAGGTGCGCGGCATCGGCGGGACGGCGCTGCCTGCATGGCTGAGCTATGATCTCGTAACCCGAACGTTCACTGGCACGCCGCCGGCAAATTTCAACGGCACCATCGAACTCGAGATTCTTGCGGCCGATCAGGATGTTGATGTCATCCGCCAGTTCGCAATCGTCATTGATCCCGTTAACGATGCGCCGGCGGTAGCGCTCGCGCTGGACGATCAGGATGTTCTGGAAGACACCGCGATCGATTTCAGTATCCCGGCAGGTAGCTTCACCGACATCGACGGCGATGCCCTCTCCCTTACGGCAGCCCTCGCCTCGGGCGAGGCGCTTCCGACCTGGCTCGAATTCGCGGATGGCCGTTTCACGGGGCAGCCGCCCACGAATTTCAATGGCGCGCTCGATATCGTCGTGACGGCGTCGGACGGAAGCCTGACGGCGAGCGGGGGATTCCAGCTGACCATCAACCCGGTCAACGATGCCCCTGTCCTTGTAACCAGCCTCGCCGACGTTTCGCTGCCCGAAGATGCGGAGATCGATATTGCTGTTCCTGTCGGGACCTTTGCCGATCCCGATGGCGACAGCCTGACGTTGACGGCCCGCTTGGCGGGTGGGGCGGCGCTGCCGTCCTGGCTGAGCTTCGACGGTGAACGGCTGATCGGACAGCCACCGGCGGAGTATAGCGGTCAGATCGATATCGAGATTGTCGCCTCGGATGGCGCGCTCGTCGCCACCGACAGCTTCCGTCTGACAATCAGTTCTGAAAATGACGCGCCGGCCGTCCTGGCGCCGCTTGCCGACGTCATGGTCGCCGAAGACCATCTGGTCGATATCACGCTGCCTTCAGAGGCCTTCGGCGACGCCGATGGCGATACGCTGACGCTATCCGCCAGCCTCGCGAATGGCGATCCGCTGCCGTCCTGGCTCGCGTTCGAAGCAGAGACCGGGCGCTTCAGCGGGCAGCCGCCTCTGAACTTCCATGGCACGCTCGCTATTTCGGTAACCGCAAGCGATGGCGAATTGAGCGTATCGGACAGTTTCGATCTCGAGATCGTGTCGGTCAATGACGCTCCGACGGTGGCTTCGGCGCTGCCCGATGTCGAATGGACGGCGGCGGGCGCTTTGGACGTCGCTCTGCCTGCCGGCACCTTTGCGGACGTCGATGGCGATAGCCTTACGATCACCGCGCGGCTCGCGAACGGCAATGCCCTTCCAGGCTGGCTGAGCTTTGACGGAGCGCGCTTCACCGGCACGCCGCCTGCGGGTTTCACAGGGCCGATCGACATCGAGGTGTTCGCCAATGACGGGCTCCTCGCGGTGTCCGACATCTTCAGCCTGAGCGTAGCGGTCGGGACTGGCGGCAACGATGCGCCGGTGGTCCTCAATCCGATCGCAGATGTACTGGCAATCCGCGGGGACAGCGTCGATATCACCATTCCTGCGAACGCCTTTGGCGATCCGGACGGGGATGTGCTGACCTACACCGCTGCCATGGCCGACGGCTCCGCGCTGCCGGCGTGGCTGACCTTCTCGGGCGGCCACGTCATTGGCACTGTTCCTGGTGGCGCGCTAGGCGACTATGCCATTCTCATTACCGCCAGCGACGGCAGCCTCTCCGCGAGCGACGTCTTCACGCTCAGCGTTGGCATGCTGCCGACGGGCCCTGAACTCTCACCGTCCGACTGGGACGACTTTGACGACGGCAATGATCATGTGGTCGGTCGCGGCGCGAGCAATGGCATCATCGCCCCGCAAGGCGGCGATGATTATATCACCGTCGACGGGTGGAGCATGTATGTCGATGGCGGGGATGGAAACGACATCATCGAATTCATGGGCGACAGCGGCTCAGCCGAGGGTGGTGCCGGAGCCGACACCTTCATTTTCGACGGCTTCTCGCTACTCGCGGGGGATCCAACGAAAGAATGGGCCTCCATTCTTGATTTCGAGACCGGCGTCGACCGGATCGGCGTCGTCAACGGAACCGGGGGCGTCAACAGCTTCGCCGATCTTTCGCCCTTCATGAGCCAGAACGGCGCGAACGTCGAAATCGCGCTCAAGGGTCTTCCCGTCATCACGATCGAGAATATTCTACTCGCAGACCTCGATGCCGGCGACTTCATGTTCGGCAACTGGCTGACCGATGGAGGCTTTGGACCCGCGCCTGCGGCGGGCGCCGTGCCTTATCCGACGACGACGGTCTTCAAGACCTTCGATCAGCGCTATCAGCTGGGCAATGCCAGCGAGCGTGTTGTAGCCTACGGGAGCGGGAATGTTGTCGTCGATGCCATGGATGGCGACGATCACATCACATCGGACGGGTGGAGCAACACCATCTATGGTGGCCGCGGCAATGACGTCATCGAAATCTTCGGCTCCAGCAACATCGTCATGGGAGGCGCGGGCTACGATTATTATGTCTTCGACAGCTTCATGCTCGATTATGATCCGTGGGAAGAGGAATGGGCGACTCTGACCGACTATCATGACGGCGCCGACAAGATCGTCTTCCTCAACGGCATGGAAGGTCTGACCAGCTTCGCCGATCTTGTGCCCTTCATGACCCAGGACGGCGACGATGTCCGCATCGAGATCGACAGCCTCCCGGCGATCATTATCGAGGATATTTCGCTTGCGAGCCTCGACGCGGACGACTTCCTGTTCGTCAACCAGCCGGCGGTCGCGAAGGCCTACAAGTCGAGCAGCGCGATCCGCATGGGCAGCACGACCGGCATCACGACCGTGACCGCCAACGGTTTCTCGAACATCACGGTCTCCGGAACTGCGCATGGCGACGTTCTCGATTTTAGTGCGGTCGATCTCGTCAATATCGTCCGCATCCAGGGGGCTGACGGTGACGACGTGATCACGGGCAACGCCAGCGCCAATGTCATTTGGGGCGGCAACGGCAATGATGTCCTCCGGGGCGGAGACGGCAACGACAGCCTGGTTGGCGATGCCGGGGACGACGTGCTGAGCGGCGGCGCTGGTACCGATACGATCAATGGCAGCGGTGGAAACGACACCGTCGATTATTCCTATGCGACGGCCAACCTCACTGTCAGCCTGGCGATCACCGCAGCGCAGACCGTATCCGCCGGCGACGTCGATACGATCACCAACGTCGAGAATCTGACGGGAGGCCTAGGTAACGACAGTTTGACCGGGACAAACGCGGCCAACATCATGCGCGGCGGAGACGGCGATGATGTGATCAATGCTGGACGTGGCAGCGACGTGATCGATGGCGGCGCTGGCTTCGACAAGGCGATCTTCGCCGGTGTGAGCACGACCTATTCCATCACGACCTCGAACGGCATCGTGTCAATTGTCGACAATGCGACCGGCGCTGACGGCAACGACGGGACCGATCAACTGATCGGGATCGAGCAACTCGTCTTCAAGAATAATGTGACGGTCAATATCTCCTCGCCGATCATTCTCGACCTCGATGGCAACGGCGTGACCACTCTGTCGGCGGCACAAAGCAATGCCCGCTATGACATGGACGGCGATGGGCTCGCCGATGATACGAGTTGGATGGGTACTGGCGAAGGGCTGCTCTTCCTCGACCGCAATGGCGACGGCAAGTTGACCGATGCCGGCGAATTCAGCTTCATCGGCGATGTTCCCGGGGCTACGTCCGACCTCGCCGGTCTGCGCGCCTTCGACAGCAATGGTGACGGCATATTGTCATCGACCGATGCGAAGTTCGGCGATTTCCGTATCTGGCGCGATCGCGACGGTGACGGCGTTGCCGAGGACGGCGAGATATTCACGCTGGCCGGCGCGAGTGTCCGGTCCCTCAATCTAACCGGAACGGCCGTCAACGGCACTTCCGAACTTGGCGATGTCGTCGTCATCAATAAGGGAAGCTATACCCGGACCGATGGCGTGGTTAGGGACTATATTGACGCGGCGCTGACCTACTTCTCATCCGCCACGAGCCTTCCCGATATCGCAGCGCGCACGCAGAGCTTCGAGCGCAAAGCCAAGAAATATCGCATTAGCTTTGCCGGCGGCGCGATGGCGATTGGGCCGAAGAAGGGCAATGTTGATCCCCGTGCCGGCGCGCTCGGTGTCTCCAACCTCATGACTTTCAAAGGCAGCCAATATGGGCTGCTCTCGCCGATAATTGTCGATCTCGACGGCGACGGCATCGAGATGAAGTCGATCAAGAAGTCGAAGGCCCGCTTTGACATGAACGGCGACGGCGGCAGCGATGATACTGGCTGGATCGGAAAGGGCGACGGCTTCCTCGTCATCGACCGCAATAGCGACGGTCTGATCAACGATGTGTCTGAACTGAGCTTCGGTGCCGAAAATCCGAATGCGGCAAGCGACCTTGAAGCGCTCGCGGCACTCGACAATAATGGCGACAAGGTCATCGACGCCAAGGATGCCCGCTTCGGTGAGCTGAAGATCTGGGTCGATGCGGACCTTGATGGCGTCACTGATGCTGGCGAGTTGAAGACGCTGGCTGAGCTCGGGATCAAGTCGATCGGTCTCGCTGCGCAGCATCGCGAGGGAACCGCCAAGCTTGGGGAGAATATCCTCCTCTCGACGGCGGTCTTCACCCGCGAGAATGGCTCGACGGGAACCTTGGGTAACGCGGCGCTGGCGTATAAGCCCGGAACCGTGCCTGCTGCGCCTGCGACCAATCAGAGCCTGCTGAACGCACTGCGTTCGGGCGGCGGATATCTCTCGATTGGTGGCCCGCGCTTTGACCAGTGGGCCGGACACTATCCGCTGGTGCCGCAGCTCGACGCGGTGCCGCTCACTTACGATGCCGACAGCTTTCTCCTCGAGCCGCTGAGCACAGAACCGGCGGTCGAGACGGAGATCGAAACGCCGCCGTCCTCTCAGGAGGTGCCGGCGCTGCACATCGACCCGCAGCCTGCCACGTCAGCCGACGATCTCGTTGCTTCACTTCGGCAGACAGCGGCTGGAACTCTGCCTGATCATGCGGCATTGGCAGAGTGGCGGCGGCTTCACCTTCAGCCAGTGCTGGAGTCGCCGCCGATGATCATGGCGATCGAACAGGATGGGAGCCCTTTGGAAACCGGGGTTGCCAACGAAGGTGCGGCGAAGACGCAAGACTTGCCGTCTACGGCAAAGATGGATCTGATACTCGCGTCAATGATCCAGGAGATGGCCGGCTTCGGGGCGGACGGTGCTTTTGACAGCCGGACGATATCAAAGCGCCACGGCGAAGTGCCTTTCGACTTCTTCGCGTGACGCTGAGAAACGGCCGCCGAAATGGGACCGAGGCCCCGTCAGGCGCGCCGGCGACCTGCGACTAGTGGTGGGCGCCGACGCTCTGGCGCGGGTGGGGCCTCTCCATCCCCGTCATTCGCCGGCGCCTTCCTCGGCGCTGCGCCGGAAGTCGCCTTGCCAAATTGTCCGCGAAGTCAGAGGCGATGCCTGTGCGAGCATCGGCGGGAGATGATTGGACTCCATAATCCACCAGCTGGTTAGGATCTTCCGGACATAATTTTGGGTTTCGGTAATCCGCGGGACGCGCTGGACCTTACGAACTCGCGCGGGGCCAGCATTATATGCCGCAAGCGCGAGATCGACGCGACCGAATTCTTGGAGCTGCCAACTGAGGTAGCGCGCCGCGCCGCGAAGATTGCCGTGTAGGCTGTAGCGGTCAACTCCGAGTTGACGCGCGGTGGCAGACATCAATTGACCAAGCCCGAATGCGCCCTTCGGACTAATCGCGGTAGGATTGTAACGACTTTCCTGCATGACAAGCGCGTCCATCAATCCGATCGGAAGATTTGCTTCACACGCAGCTCGCCGGACCAACGGGTAAAGTTGTTGCCTGCGTCGTTCTGCGGCCCGGCTCAGAATGGGCGATGGCCGATATGCCTTGAGTTCGCAATTGCGGATATCCTTTGGGTATGAAAATATTGGAGATCGAAACGACCAATTCCCTGTGCCGCCCGTGGGAGCCGCTCGGAAAAGCCTGTGATGATCTAATGGGCTCAAGCGAGGACCGGCGAAATTCGGTTGTAACACGATAGCGGCGTCCGCCAATTGCTCCCGCATGGCGCTCTCAACGGCCGTAACCTCCCCGTGAGCTGATGGAGGTCGAGCGAAGTCGATCAACTGAGCCTGTCGGACAGCCAATTCTCTTGCTTCCGCTACTCCTATCTGGAGAGCGCAGAGTAATGCAGCGGTAGGAAACAGAAATCGCGTCATCGACCGAGGGCCAGGAAGCGCTGCTTAATCTGTCTGTTTGCCTCAAGGCCTTTGCAAACCGCTTGTTCGGCCTGATTGAGGATCGCTTCCGTCTGCCAGCTATTCAATTCCTCCTCGGGTTCGTTGTCCGGGTGAGAAATCGCCTCGGCTAGGCGAGCGACCAAGCGCGAAACCAAGATGGTGCCGGGCGCGTAATAAGATCCCGGACAACCCAACACCTGGAGGGCGATCTGGGCTCGAAGTCGATCAATCCGCAATGCGTCGCTGATCGCCAACAGGCGATCGTAACTTGGTGTACCGCCGTGCGCCAAAAAATGATCGATCGTCCCAGGGCTCAAGCTAGCGGTGCTGGCGACCTGACGGATCGATAGACCGGTCCTCGATTGCTGCTCCTGACAAAGAGAACGGTAGAGATTTGACAATGACATTTGGCGCCCCAGAGAAGTGAATAAATTCCATCATATGAACTAATTCATTCCTATATAGGGCAGCGACAGAGCGCTGAAATGTCAAGTTGAGAAAGCCCCAATTCTGGTTTGAATATTATGCCCCAGTGATGATGTAGAATGCGAGCCGGTGTAGCTGGATATTGGTAACGCGGGTTCCCGACGATTCAGAGAGGCGCCACCGGACCCTCCTAAGACGATCGTTGACCCATTTATCTACCCCGATGTTGATTGGGATATCACCGCAAACGAGGTCCGTGCTCGCAAAATAGAGCAGGTCCTTCGGGGTGAGCTTTCCCAATTCACCGAGCTTTTTCTCGGCCACGTGCGCTAGCAGGCTTGGCAGGGAGTAGGCCCGTCGTTCGCATATGGATAATTCGCATATCGCGCGACACTGTATCTCCCAGAACGCCTCACTAGCCCTGTAGCGCAGGGTCACTGTTTGAGTCTTTGGCATTCCATAAGCTTTCGATGGCTTCGTAACTATGCACTTCGATCTTCACACACAGTCTTCGAGTCCAAAGTGCCTGAAATTTTCGTTGCCGCGAGCAGAAACTTCATCCGAGTAACGAATTTCATGGTCAAACTGACGAATATTTCGTTCGCATTTATACAGATATTTGAAGCAAAAATGCCCATATTGACGCAAATCAGGTAATAATCGGTCAGCACTGGCTTGACCAGCATTTGCCACGGTTTCCCTTTCTCAGCGGCTCCCGTTCCGGGCGTCGTTCACAAGATGGGAAAAAATCATGCAAACCATGTCACTGATGAAAGACCGGGAGGGGGCGTTCGGTCGCGATCATCTTCCGCTTCTGGCCGCGGCAACGTTCCTTGCGTTCGTGTTGCTCGCAGGGCCGGCGTTCGCCGGCACTGATACGACCTTCGACACCGCGTTTAACAAATTCACCGCGTTTCTCGAAGGCTCGGGCGGCAAGATCATCACGATCATCTCGCTGGCGCTCGGCCTCGCCGGCATGGCCTCGGGCCGCTTCAGCCTCGGTCAGATCGCTCTTCCCGTCGGTGTCGGCATCGGTGTCGGCACGGGCGTTCCGATCGTCACCTCGGCTGTGACGGCAATCATCTGATGTGGGCGTCCGGGAAGTGCGCCAAGCGCGCGTAACCGGGCAAATGGGGCGGGGCGGTTATGGATCGCTATGTGATTCCCGGGAAGCTGGATGAACCCGAACGGATCGGGCTCTGGACCATGGACGAGTTCGTCGCGATGGCCGGGCCCTTTTTTATCGGGATCCTCGTACAGCATATCATCTGGGGCATATGTTTCGGAATTCTGGGTTGGTGGGTCTTGCGAAAGGCAAAGGCAGGCCGCGCTGGCTCGTGGCTCCTCCATATGGCCTATTGGTATCTTCCCGGCGGTGTCATGGGCATCCGGGCCGTCCCGCCTTCATATCTTCGATTGATGGCGGGGTAAGCGATGGAAGCGGGATTTAGCCAGGCGCAGGCGCAGCGCGTTCTCAAACAGCGCAATATGCTCGTGATGGCGAGTGCGGGCCTTGCGATCGTCACCATCTTCTCTCTGATTGCGGCCTCCGAGCGTGATCGGGAGATTGTTCTGCAGCCGGTCCTGACGCGGCAGCTCGAGCTCAGCAGCGCAGGGGTCAGCAGAGAGTATCTGGAGCTCGTCACGCGTGACGCTGCCGTGATGATGCTCAATCGTAGTCCGCAGAACCTCGACTACTGGATGGATTCGGTCCTCAAGATCGTTCATCCCTCCGCCTACGGTCGGATCAAGGGCGATTTGCTCAAGATCGTCAACGACCAGCGCGGCTCTAGTGTGTCGCAATATTTCACGATGGAATCGATGCGGGTGGATCCGCAGAGCCTGATGTCGGAAACGACGGGCACGCTCCACACTATGGTCGGCCGTCAAGAGGTTGGCGCGGTCAAGCGCACCTTCCGTTTCGACTGGAACTACACGGGCGTCGAGCTCCGATTGATCGGCTTCGGCATCGTGGTCCCGAACAAGCCGGGTGAAGACGCGCCCATTGGCGCCACCGAACCCGCTCCCCAATGATGGAGATGCTCATGCCTTTGGCACTCGGCACTGGCGGCGTGCTCTTTACGTCGCGCCCAATGGATCGGCTTCAGCGCGTTCTCGGCGTGACGATGATTGGCGCGGCGGTCTTAATCGCGCAGAGCGCGCGCGCGGACGAAACCGTTATGGTTGAGGATAATTCGCGCGTGGCGTGCGTTGCGTCGGAAAAGGATCTGACGCGCATTAGCTTGATCGGCGACGAGTTCGCGAGCGTGTCCAAGGTTCAACCGACGAACCCGCTTGACGATTTTTCGGTCGTCAACGAGCCGACCCGCGGCGACATCTATTTATCGGTGCCGGAGGGCTTTCGCCTGAAAGTCCTATCGTTCTTCGGAACGACGAAGAAAGGCTATGTCTACAAGTTCGGCTGCCGGATCGAGGCGATCGAGGCGCAGCAGATATTCGTGTCGAACCCGCTCGCCTTGGCAAAGGCTGATGCGGTCACGGAATCCGAAGAAGATGCACCCGACGCGGACGAGACGGCAGTGCGCCTCATCCAGGCGATGGCGTCGCAGGAAATCGTTCCGGGCTATCGTATGCGGCGCTCCGCACTCGTCCCGGTACAGGCCGGTGACCTCACCGTGCAGCTCGTCGCCGAATATGAGGGCCTCGATGTCGTCGGTCGTGTGGTCCGGATCGAGAATAGCTCGGCCGCTCCCGTCGAAATCACTGAGGGGCGGATAGCCCCCGTCGACGCGATCGCGGTGTCGATCGCCAACCCGAAGCTGGCGCCGCGACAGGCGACGTCGGCTTACGTCGTCACCCGGAAGCAAGGGAGCTAATCATGGCAGGTCTGGGGTCATTCCTGAAACGCGGTTCGCCGCGCGGTGAGGCGGCCGCAGCGCCGGCAGTTCCCGAAGGCGCAAGCCTGTCGGTCAACGAGGGCGTCGAAAAGCGCCAACGGATGCTGTTGTTCGGTGTGGGCGGCCTCCTCCTGACCGCCGCAGTCTACTGGTTGTTCTTCACCGGCAACACGGACGAGAGTCCGAATGCGCCGGGCAAGGATCTGGCATCGGAGAATATCAGGGTCTCGACTGACGATCTGGCGGCGCGCAACCTTTCCGAAAAGGAATGGCTGTCGATGTCGGAGAACCGGCTGAACAGCCAGGATAACCAGCTTCGCCGCATGCAAGGGCAGGGCGATCAGCTCGAGCAGATGCAGGCACAGATTGACGCGCTGCGCTCTGAAAATTCCAACATGGCATCGGAAGGCACGCGGGTCCTTTCGGCCTATGACGATGAAAATCGCAAGCTCAAGGAACAGCTCGCAGCGGCGCAAGCGTCGTCGCGGCCCTCCGCTGGCCCGACGGCGCTCTATGGTGCCGGTGGTCCTGCAGCCTATGATGCAGCCGGCGGCGGCGCGATCGCGGCGGGGCAAGCGCGGCGCGAGCTCAAGGTCATCAGTTTCGCGGCAACGCCGGCATCGACCGGCGGCGGCAGCAAATCTGCGCCGACGGGTAATCTCTTCGCATCCGACAGCCCCAATTATCTCCCGGCGAACAGCTACGCCAAGGCCCGGGTGATCGTCGGGGTCGACGCAGCGTCGAATGTTCAGTCACAGTCGGATCCGCTTCCCGTCGTTCTCCGTATCGTCGGGCCCGCGCGGTCGGTGGCGCAGAACGGCAAGGTGCTGACGACGCGGATCGATGGCTGTCTGGTCAACGGCGCGGCTCGCGGTGATCTCTCGTCCGAGAAGGTCTATGTAAAGCTCGCCAAGATGACGTGCCCGCAGCCGGGAGGCCGATACGCCGAGAGCGAGGTCAAGGGCTTCATCGCGTTCGGCGGCAAGACCGGCGTGCGCGGGCGCGTAGTCAGCCGCGAAGGCAGTTTGACAATGCAGGCATTCTTCGCCGGTCTCGTAGGCGGGATTGGCCGCGGCTTCTCGGCCAACTCGAACAGCTTCCTCTCGGGGACGACGACGGTCGTCAACGGAGAGCGCCAGAAACTGTCGACCGGCGACATCGCCAAGGGCGGGATCGGCGAAGGCGTAAGCCAAGCCGGCGACATGCTCTCCCAATATCTGATCGAACGCGCTGAGCAATATCAGCCCGTCATCGAGATGCCCACCGGCGTCGAAGTCGAGATCGTGTTTCTCGACGGCGCATTCATTCGCAATTGAGGAAAGGGCTGAACATGAAGCTCAAAATTGGTTTGGTCGCCGCATTGCTCCTCGGAGGCGCCGCGACCGCAGTCTATGCCGCTGATCGGCTTGAGCCGACGCGCGTTTCGGCGCTCCTCAAGACCCGCCTCCCGAAAACGCAGGTCTCGGCGATCGACTGCGACAAGGTTGCGGGGCTCTGCGAGGTCGTTGCCGGCAAGACATTGTTCTACGTCGACGGGACCGCACGGTATCTGATCGTCGGCCGCGTCTACGACATGGAATCGCGTCAGGATCTGACGGCGGCAAAGCTGCTCGAGATGAATCCGGACATGCTGCTCGGTGGCGCGGCGAAAGCTGGTCTCGAGGAGGAAAGCGAAACGCCGGTTCCGCAGATGGCGGCGGCAGGTCCTGCAGGACGGGCGGCCCCGCCGCCGGCTGCTGCACAGAAAGTCGACCTCTCGAAATTGCCTGCCTCGGGCGCGATCGTCTGGGGCAATCCGTCGGGTACGCCGGTCACGATCTTCACCGATCTGCATTGCGGCTTCTGCCGTGCGCTCGCGAACGAGCTTGAGCAAATGAATGTCCGGGTGATCGAACGGCCGATTTCGACCCTCGGGACGCGCGATCTGTCCAATCGGGTCTATTGCGCCAAGGACAAGCCGCGTGCCCTGAGGGCGGCCTATGCCGGTGCCGAAGTGGCCCCGGCCAGCTGCGACACCAGCGGCCTCGATGCCAATGAGAATTTCGCGCGATCGAACGGCTTCAGCGGCACGCCCGTCCTCGTTCGTTCCGATGGCACGGTTCTCGAAGGCTATCGCCCGCGCGCGGTGCTCGAGACCTGGCTGAAGGGAGGTCGGTGATGGCTTCGGTTGATCGATTGGGCGGCGCGATTTTTGTCCTCTTCCTCACGAGCCAGGTCGGGATGATCATCATCGTCAATTCCTACTTCGCGGAATTCGGGCCCGCTGGCCGCTTCGCTCTGATGTTCGCCTTTTTCAAGGCCTTGGCGATTTGCATGATCCTGTTCGCCAGCATGGCGGGCGGAGCGATGGCGCTGCGATCCGTCCGGTCGAGGCGCGTTGAGAATCTCGAAATCGGCAACGGAAGGGGCTGACGATATGCGTAGCTTGGGTCTGCTTGCAGGTGTTTGCCTCATCTCCCTCGGCGGGTGTGCGTCGATGGGTGGCAATATCAAGGGCAATTTCATCTGTCGTGCACCGGACGGGATTTGCTCGCCCACCTCGAACATCGACGATCAGGCAATTGCGGCGATGACAGGCGGGGCCGTCACCGGCGCCGTGGCAGGTGCGGCGGCTCCGAATGTTTCGGTTCCCCAGTCCGCTGGTTCGCTAAAAGTGGTCTTGCCGGCGAGGACCGATCGTTTCGGCCGTTGGCGTGACGAAACCGTCGTTTACGTCGAGCCCCAGTTCGCCGGAGCCACGAACAGCGATAGCCAGATTGCGGCGAGCTCGTCGCGGCCCGCGCGATTGTCGCTTGTAGAGCTTGCCGCCGGCGCGCCGGCTCCTGCGGAAATCGCGAGCGCCGCGGTGCCAACGACAGGCAAGGCCGTAACGGGTGAGGCGTTTCGCGCCGAAGTCGAACGCCGCCTAGCGGGACGAAAAGGTCCGGAGCCTGTCGAAGTACCGCCATCGAACAGCACGGCGCAAGTCAGCGACGCCGGCGACGCCGTTGTATCGACGCTCGCGCTGGCGGCTCAACCTACGCCGGACAGCAACTGATGGCAGGCTGGTTCGACAAACTGTTGGGCGATTTGCTCGGTGGGCCTCGCAAGGTCGATAAGGCAGTGCCGTCGACCTCAATCCCGATGTTTGCGGATTGGCTGCCGTATCGCAGCTTCGATCCGAAGACTGGGCTTTATTATAACAGCGCTTCGCGCGGTTTCATTCTGGAGGTTTCACCCCTCGTCGGCGCCGACGACCGGACGAGCGAAATCATTTCGCAGTTTCTGTCCGAAGGCATCCCGGACAAGACGTCGATCCAGATCCTGCAATGGATGAGTCCGCGCATCGCGGAACGGATGGTCCAATGGTTCATCCCGCGCCAGATGGCCAAGGGCGTCTATGAGCGGATTGCGCAGCACCGCGCCGATTATCTCGAGGGCGGCGTGTGGTCGAGTCTGTCGGCCGACGCGCCCTTTCATCTCCGTTCGCACCGCGTCTTCATCTCGCTTGGCGTTCCGGAGGGCGCGAAGGTCAGTGACGAGGAGCTGATCACCCTTCGGGAGTCGATGGCGTCGATGCTTCGCTCGATCGACGTCGAGGCGCATATTCTCGATCCCGTCGGGCTTCTGAAGCTCGTGGACGATTTGACCTCGCCAACCACGGTGTCGGGTGAGGATGTCGTCGATTACAATCGCTTCGATCCGATCGCCGACCAGGCGGTACGCCGCGATATGGAGATCGTCACCGATCCCAACCGCATCCTGATCCGAACGGAGCGTTTTCGCGCTCTCGGCGCGCTGCAGGACGGTGTGCCAGACATCGGCGAGATTGTGCCTGACCGCTTCGATATTCGCTGTTACGCGATCCGCAACCTTCCGCCGCGCTGGGCGCCGTGGGACACGGTGAAGCTCATCGGCGATCCCTATTTCGACAAGCTCCGGATGCCCTGTCCGGTGGCGACGATGCTCACCATCACCTATCCCGACGAACAGGCGGCGACGTCGCGTGCGGCGTTCAAATTCATGCGGACCACCAGCCTCGCGAATTCGCAGAGCGCGAAGTTCACACCGCAAATCCGCGACCAGTCGCGCGAGTGGGAATATGTCCAGGACCAGCTTCGGCAAGGTCAGAAACTGGTGCGCGTCTTCTACAGCGTGATAAGTGTCTCGCCCTATGGCGAGGGCGATCGGCACGAACGCAATCTCAAGGCGGTCTACAAGGCGGCGGGTTGGGAGCTTCAGGACGAACGCTATCTGCAGATGGCGGGGCTTATCTCGGTCATGCCGCTCACAATGGCCAACGGCCTCGCGAAAGACTTCGAGCGGCTGAAACGCTTCCGCACGATGCTGACCACGACGGTTGCCAACATCGCGCCGCTGCAGGGTGAATATAATGGCGGGCCGATCCCGCATTTGCTGCTTCTCGGCCGCCGCGGTCAGCCGTTCTTCTGGTCGCCATTCGAGAACAGCGCCGGCAACCATAATGTCGCGGTGTTCGGCAAGTCCGGTTCGGGCAAGTCGGTGGCCCTTCAGGAAATCACCTCGGCGCTTGTTGGCGCCGGCGCGAAGGTCATCGTGATCGATGACGGTCGCAGCTTCGAGCATAGCTGCAAACTGCAGGGCGGATCATTTGTCGAGTTCACGATGAGCTCGGGCTTCTGCCTCAACCCCTTCTCGATGATCGACGCCGCCGAAGCGGAGCGTGACGAAGATTACCGGCTCGATTGCATCGCCATGTTAAAGGCGATCATTGGTCAGATGGGTCGCCATATCGACCGTCTCAACGATACCGAGCGCGGCCTGATCGACGCCGCGGTCAACGCCGAATGGGAGAAAAACGGCGCGCAAGGTTCGATTGACGGCGTGATCGAGGCGCTGATTGCAAGAGAGCATATCCAGGGCGAAGAGCTCGCGATCGCAATGCGGCCATTTTCCAGCGCCGGCACCTATGGCCGCTTCTTCACAGGCCAGTCGACCTTGAAGATTGGCGCCGACCTGACCGTGTTCGAGCTCTCGGATCTGTCGGCCCGCGAAGAACTGCGTTCGGTGGTCCTGACGGCCATCATGTTCCTGTCGAGTCAGGCGATGCGGAAGGATCGCAGCACCCGCAAGGCATTGCTTCTCGATGAGGCGTGGCAGCTCCTCAAGGGCGGATCGATGGCCGATTTCGTCGAGACCTACGCCCGAACCTGCCGCAAATATGGTGCCTCGCTCATCACCGCGACCCAATCGCTCAACGACTATTACAAGTCCGAAGGATCGATTGCGGCGCTCGAGAACAGCGACTGGTTCCTGATCTTGCAGCAGAAGCCCGAGACAATCGCGGACTTTAAGAAGCTCGACCGCTTCGACATGAATGATGCGGTCGAAGCGATGATGCGGTCGCTGAAACGAAATGGCACCGAGTATTCCGACGTGCTCATTAAGGGCCCCGAGATGCTCGCGATGGGCCGTCTGGTGCTCGATCCCTATTCGGCGACACTCTATTCCTCGAGCCCGCAGGTCTTTGCCGCGATCGACGCGAAGACCGCCGCCGGCATGAGCATGGCTGAGGCGATCGAAGAAGTCGCGTTTCCGGGATCGGTGAAGGAACAGCGCGGCGACCGCGCCGATTATGCGGAAGCGGCAGAATGACGGCGCTGGCAACCTCGCGGTTGGAGAAGCCCGCTATCGCGCCTCGGCGGTTGTTCCAGGACTTCGCCTATTCGCTCGTCTCGGTCAGTTGCTGGCTCGCCATCAATTGCTTTGCCGCTGCAGGGGTGATGCTCGGTTTCTTCGCTCTGATGGCCAATCTCAGCGTCGACCAGTTTTTCGCCGAAACCGCCAACCTATCGAACCACTATCTCGCGGCCGACGGCGCCCGCCGTTCCGAGTTCGCGGAGATCCTTTTGTATCTCTTCGGCGGGCTGGTGCTGTTTTTCTGCATCACGCGGCGCGCTGCGCTGCTCTCGGGCACTGCAACATCCAAGGGGGACATGTCCAATGACTGAGCAACTGGCTTTGACCATCGGCGGGGAACCGCTTGTTCCTCCGACTGAGGCCGCGGCGGCGCCCCTCTCCCGTCGCCGCGGTTTCGCCGGCTTCTCCTGGGGGCAGATTGCGGGCGGCACCGCCCTTGTCGCGGCACTGGTCTGGGGCGGATGGGCCACGCGCGAGCTCATGATCCTGAAGGAACGACGGATCGTGTCGATCAGCCTCGCCGGCATGGCGAATGATTTCATCATGGCCGAAGCCCGATCGGGCGCGAGCCCCGAGCAGGTCGATTCCGATACGCGCCATTTCATGGCCGCCATGCAGCGGACCCTTCAGGAGCGCGCGGCCGCCGGCGAGACGATTGTCGTGAGCGAGGCGGTCGTCGCGGCCTCGATGCCCGACATCACTCCGGAGATCCGCGCGGCGGTCGGCGAGTTCATCAAGCGCAACCCGCCGCCGCGCGTGGCGGCCGCTGCGCCGGCGCCAGCGGCGGCGATGCCCGGAATGATGCCGACGGCGCCGGTGCAGGCACCGCCAGCGGCGAATCCGGTGTTCGGCGGCGGCGGTCTGCTCCCCGGCGGCGGGCAGTGAGATCATGGGACGCATTCGCTCGCCCATGCTGCGAAATTCGCTGATCGCCGTCGGCCTGGTAGCAGGAACGAGCGCTTGGTTGTCGCTCGATGCCTACGCGCAGAGCCATGGGTTCTTCATCAATCGTTCGCCCTCTTTGCCGAACTGGGCCTATTATTTCGAGCGCGGGAAGGCCGTGAAGCGCGGCGAAGTCGCGTTTTTTGCGCCGCCGTCCAATGCCCTCGTCCATGCCCATTTCGGAGCCGAGCCGCCCGTCTTCGGCAAGATCGTCTATGGTTTGCCCGGGGATATAGTGACGCATCGCGGAGCGGACGTGGTTGTGAGCTGGGCCGTCGGCTCCAGCAACGAAGCACCGTCGGAGCAGGTGGTGGCCAAGCTCAAGCCGGTGTCGTCCGCCGGCGAAGTATTGGAACCCGGTCCGACCGGAGTCATCCCCAACGACTGCTATTACATGGGTAGCCCGCACCCCGACGGCTTCGATAGCCGCTATGCCGCAATCGGGTTCGTCTGCGCCAGGCAGATTGTGGGCGTATCGAAGTGGTCGTTGTTGTGAAGCGCGCGCCCGTCATTTTCGTCGCAGCGATCGCGATCATCGGCGCGGTGCCGATCGCAAGCGCCAAGGATTACGGTCAGCAGGGCGCCGTGTTCCGGATCTCCGAGCCGGATCTTCTGCGCACGATCGAGCAGAAGCTTCGAACGCTGGAAGCAAGCGGCGGCATCGAGCGGATGAATGCCGAGCTGACCCGCAAAACCGAAGCCGGTGTTCGTCGGCCAAGACCCGTTGCCAGTATCAGCCTCGCGGTGCGCGATCGTAGCTGGATCTTCGATCCGGCGATCCGGGTCGAGCAGGATATTCTCGATCACAAGGGCAATGTGATCGCTCGCGCGGGCCAGCGGGTGAATCCGCTCGATTTCGTGACTGTTCGCCAGAAGCTCGTCTTCATCGACGGCGACGACAAGGATCAAATGAGCTGGGCCTTGCGGCTCTTCGACGATCAGTCGGCGAAGCTCATCATGGTGAAGGGCGCTCCGCTCGACGCGATGACCTTGCATCAGCGCCGCTTCTATTTCGACCAGGGCGGATTTCTTGTCGGGCGGTTCGGGATCCGCGCGGTGCCGGCGGTCGTGGAACCGAATGGCAAGACGCTGAAGGTTTCCGAAATTCCGCTCGGGGGCGGGCGGAAATGATCGGCCGTATTCGCGCCTCGCTCCGTTCGGGCCTGCGGCGACTTCGGTCGGCCGCGTTCATGACGCTCGCGGCCGCTGGTGTCGCAATGACGGCGCCGGCTATTGCCAGCGCTGCCGGCATCGATGGGACGCCGGGGAAATGCACGGGCAAGTTCGTGAATCCCGTTACCGACGTATGCTGGTCGTGCCTCTTTCCCCTTTCGGTTGGCGGGCTGAAGATCTTTCCATCCGATCGGCCCGACACCGACAATCCCGATCTGCCGATCTGCGCTTGCGGCTCACCGCTTCCGCGCATTGGCGTTGCGATGGGGTTTTGGGAGCCGGTGAGGCTCGCGGACGTCACAATGAAGCCGTGGTGCTTCGCCAGCCTCGGCGGCAAGAAGATCTCGCCGGGGTTCAATATCGGGCACGGCCGCGCGGCCGATAGCGTCGACGGGCACGACCGCGGCGCGAAATGGCATGTCCACTGGTACGTCTACCCGCTCCTCTACTGGATGGAGATTTTGACGGACATGGCCTGCCTCGAGCAGTCGTCGTTCGACATTGCTTATGTCACCGAAATCGACCCGCTCTGGCAGGATGATACGCTGACAGCACTGATCAATCCCGAAGTCGCGTTGTTCGCCAATCCGCTCGCGCAGACGGCGTGCGCCGCGGACTGCGGTGCCGCCACCGGCAAGCTTCCACTCGATCCGCTTTTCTGGTGCGCGGGCTGCCTCGGGCCGATGTATCCGATGAACGGAAACATCTCGGGGCACATCGGCCACGTCCAGTCGAGCCGGCTGGCTCTCTCGCGCTTCGCCTTCAAGCTTCACCGGCAAGGGATTGCCTGGGGCACGATGGGCAAGAAGGGCCTCTGCGGCAAATACATCATGCCGATCATGAAGAAGCAGCAATATCGCTTCCAGGCCACGGTGCCATCGCCGATGGTCAAGGGCCGCTGGGCGTGCCCTCCGATCGGCGCTTCAGACATGAAGCCGGGTTCCGGCAACATCTATCCCGCCGTCGGCGAAGACATGGGCTATCTTGTCTGGAGGAAGCGAAATTGCTGCGTCCTTTGAAAAACCTTTCCAGAAAAGGGAAGTTTGTTTCCGCAGCCCTGCTGCTGGCGGCTTGCGGCGGCAGTATCGCGCTCGCGCAGAATGTCGATGGCCTCGATATTCAGCATATCCTGAGCCGCGGTGAAGCGGCCGATCCCGACGCGGAGGCGCTGATCCGCGAAGTCGCCCGCCGCGGTGACGAAATGCGCGCCGATGCGCGCGAGGCGGCCGACGGCGGCAACCGCAACCTCAGCGAGAATAAGGGTGTGCTCGGGGGAGGCCCGACCGGGGCGATAGATTTCGACCAGATGCTCGCCGCCTCCAACGAGCTTGAGGCCAGCGACAAGGGCGCACCTCAGCTCATCGTGTTCGCATCGCTGTCGATGCCGGAGCAAAGTCTGAAGCAGCTCATCCGCGACACGGCGAAAGCAGGCGGCACTGTCGTGTTCAACGGCTTTCCCGGGAATTCCATGAAGGCGTTCCAACAAGGGATCATGAAGGTCGTCGACAACCAGGACGCCTACGGCAGCATCGGCATCGATCCGCGCCTGTTTCGCGCCTTCGACGTGACGGCGGTGCCGGCGATCGTCGTCGTGACGTCGGAATTCGAGCTTTGCGACGGGTTCAATTGCCGGACGTCCGTCCCGCCCTATGACCGGATGAGCGGCAACGTGCCGCTCGAATATGCACTCGAGACATTCCTCGACGGTCGTGGCCCCGGTTCGGCGATCGCGGGTCAGGCGCTTGCCCGCCTGAAAAAAGGGCAGGGGGCATGACCGACGCGAGCTCTGGACTCTCGATCTCGGTCGAACCTGAATGCGTTTCTGGCGCCGGCGTTCGGCGCCTGGGCCGTTCGTTCGTCGCGATCGTTGCGGCGATCGCCATGGTGGTCGGCCCTATCCCGGTTGTTCAGGCGCAAACGTCGCAGCCATCCGGAGAGATTTCCGCCGCCGGCAAGGATGGCGAAGCGTTCGCTAAATCGGGGAAAGAGGGTGCCGCCTCGATTCCCGATCAGGACGTCACCGGCGACGTCGTTCCGGGCTATTCGACGGCGCCGAGCGATCTTTCAAACCTCTTCGGCACCGACGATGGGGCGCTCAATTCCGCGGGCGGCAATGCGGTCGGCAACGAAGCCTGGGAATTCATGATGGGCGCGGACGCCAATCGCGCGACCGTCGATCCATCCTCGTTCGAAGACATCATCAAGAAGGGCGAGGAGATCAACGAGAACGCCGGCAGCTCCGAGCTCGGCGAGAACATCAGCAACACGCCCGGCACCTGTGAAGAGGTGAAGGTTGGCGAAAAGCAGGATTATTATGACGCGACGTGCGACGTCGGCGTCACGGTTACCACGCCGGATCGCGTCGAGGAGCTGAGCTGTCCCGACGGTTACACCCTTGTCGGTCGGACTTGCACGAAAACGCTGACCCAGCCTGCGGACGTCACCTATACTTGCCCCGATGGCGGCGTGCTGCAGGGTACGACCTGCGTCGTGACCCAGCCCGCTTCGGTGTCGAGCCACAGTTGCCCCGCCGGGTTCACGCTTCAGGGCACGAATTGCACGCGCACGACAACCGAGCCTGCGGTGATCACCGGCTATAGCTGCCCTGCACATTATATGCTTGACGGGACAAGCTGTGTGCGGACGCTCGAGCAGTCGGCGACGCCGAACTATAATTGTCCCGCTGGTTATGTTCTTGAAGGCACAACCTGTCGTTCGAAATCGACCTATGCCGCCACGGCAAGCTATAGCTGTCCCGCCGGCTATAATCTGTCCGGCACGACTTGCTCGCGGACGCTCTCGCAGCCGGCTAACGTCTACTATACGTGCCCCGCGGGCTATAATCTGAACGGCACGACCTGCACCCAGACGGGCACTTATACGGCAGTCCCGAATTATAGCTGTCCATCCGGCTATACTCTCGTGGGAACGACTTGCACGGCAACCGGAAGCTATGGGGCAACCCCGAATTATAGCTGTGCGAACGGCGGTACGCTGCAGGGGACCGAATGCGTTACCTCGGGGAGCTATGCCGCAACAGCGAGCTACAGCTGCCCGAACGGAGGGACACCGAACGGCACCAATTGCATGACGACGACACAGACGCCGGGGACACCCGTCTATCAGTGCAGTGGCTGGGCGTTGCCGATGGATCTCTATACCTTCGAAAATGCGCCCTACTGCGGCTTCGCCAAGACGGGCAAGACCTGCCCGACCACCTGGACCGGCTTCTACAAGGAAGGAAAGGCGCAGGGTTACAGCGGCACGAAGTGCTTCTTCCATCCGAAGGTCAATTATACCTGTCCGGGCGCATATGTCGTCGAGGGATCGATGTGCACGATGGTCACCGCGACGCCGGGGACCGTCAGCTATAGCTGTCCGAATGGAGGAACGCTTAACGGCACCCAGTGCGAGACGAGCTCGAGCAGCCCAGCGTCGGTCACCTACAGTTGTCCGAGCGGCGGCACGCTTGCCGGAAACATCTGTAACACGAGCAGCTCACTGCCAGCGACGGTCACGCATACCTGTCCGAACGGCGGCACGCTCAACGGTACGACGTGCACTATCGTCACGTCGACGTCTGCTACCCCGGTCTATTATTGCCCGTCTGGCTATAATCTTTCGGGAACGACGTGCTCGCGGACCGACGAGACGAGCGCGACGGTTACCTATAGCTGCCCCAATGGCGGCTCGCTGTCTGGTTCGGTTTGCACCATCGATCTCGCGCAGCCTGCTGAGGTCACCTACAGCTGTCCGACCGGATGGGAGGTCCAGGGCGACAAGTGCAAGTCGGTCCTCTCGCAGCCGGCGACGCCGATCTATTCCTGCCCGTCTGGGTACAGCCTCAGCGGCAACATGTGCAGCAAGACGGAAACGCAGCCCGCGACCCCGAATTATAGCTGCCCGACCGACTTCACCCTTTCGGGCACGACCTGCACCAAGACCTATCCGGCGCAGCCCAACTATAGCTGTCCGGCGAATTACACGCTGTCGGGTACGACCTGTTCAATGACGCTCTCGCTGCCGGCGACGGTCACGATGGTCTGCCCGCCCGGCGCCACCGAACAGAATGGCACCTGCTACGGCGAAAGCGCGGGGCAGAGCGAGTGCGCCGAGCTCGAGTCCAATCCGAAATGCAGTCACGTGCGGGACACGTGCCTTGATGAGGAGCCGAATGGCCCCTGCAAGGTCACCGAGCGGACCTTCAAATGCCCGATTCCGAATTCTCCGCCGACCCATGTGAAGGAATATGTCTGCGGTGGGTCGATGTATTGCATCAACGGGAGCTGCAGCGAGATCGAGGATGAGGCCTCGAACGAATTCAAGGATGCCCTCGTGGCAATGGGCGCGATCGATCAGGTCGGCAAGGAATTCGACCCCGATACGATGGGCCTGTTCAAGGGCACGCGCGAAACCTGCCACAAGCCGGTCTTCGGGCTGGTCAATTGCTGCGCTGGTAAAGTGTCGGGCCTGTTCTCCGGCGGCGTCGCCGCGGCCGCCGCCTGGGCGGGCCTCAGTGGCGGACCTGCCGCACTCGCAGGCATTGCCACCCAGTTTCTCACCACGTTCCTTTGCTCGAATGAAGAAAAGCAGCTCGACGTAAAGGATCGCCTCGGTCTTTGCGTCTCGATCGGCAGCTATTGTTCGTCGAGCTTCCTCGGCGTCTGCCAGACGAAGCGGAAGGCCTATTGCTGCTTTGAATCGAAGTTGACGCGGATCCTGCAGGAGCAGGGGCGGCCGCAAATCAACAAGCCGTGGGGGAAGCCCAAGGAAGAACAATGCGCCGGTTTCACGGTCGACGAATTCTCGCGCCTCGACCTCAGCAAGATGGATTTTTCCGACATCTACGCGGATTTCATCGAAGCCGTGAAGCTCCCCGAAGAAGCGCAGATGGCGAGCGACATCCAGGCGAAGATCGACGCCTATTACAAGCAGCATGGACCGGGAGGGACTTGACGAGATGATTCCTTCCCGACGGCTTTCGGTCCTCGTCAGAGCAGTGGATCACAATAGGCGAAGAGGGTGAGGTTCAGACAATCCCGCTTGGCCGCGATATTTTCGAAATGCACAAATTGTCGCTCGCCAAGTCGGCGCTGCGATCGCGGCGAAGCAGCCTTTCAAAACGGAGAAGAATGATGAAGACGGCGATCCGTAACGCGATTGCTCTTGCGGGCGCACTGCTCGTCGTTTCCGGCGCACCTATTCGAGCACAATCGTCGGTCGAAGATCGCTCTCCCGATGCGACTGACCCCTCTCCCAACCAAGATTTCTACTGCGGCGCCCGCAAACTCGGAACCTGGTTTTATTGCGACAAACCGAAACCGCGACCTCATCCAAATGTGCCGCCGCCGTCTTCGACGGCCGCCAGCGAACGGCTGGCTGCGATCGCCAAGGAGCTGGACGAGTTGAAGGCGCGGGCAATCCTCGAGCCGTCGGAAGAAAATGTAACAGCCTATATTCGTTTTCAGCGCGAGCAGCTCGATCGGGCCTCGATGTTCTCCGATGTCTGGCAGCGGTCGATGTGGCAGAACCCTGAGCTTGACTATACGCTTCAGCGTCCCGTTTCGACGCTCGCCAAGCGTGCCTGGATCGACAATCGCAAGGCCGAACAGGAGCAGGCGCTCCGGAATCTCTCGAAACGCTACGGGATTTTCTATTTCTACGCGCAGAGCTGCGGCGCGTGCGAGATCTTTGCACCCATTCTGAAATCGCTTTCGATCAACAGCGGTTTCAATGTCGTTGCCGTCTCGATGGACGGCGGACCGAACCGCGAATTCCCAAATTACGTCGTCGACGTCGGGCAGCACGCCAAGATGGGTCTCACCACGAAGGCCACGCCGGCGCTGGTGCTCTATGACACCGTGACTCGTCGCCCGATACCGATCGGCACCGGCATCTTGTCGGCCGACGAAATCACCGAACGCATTTTCACGCTCACGAGCACCAAAGTGGGGAGCGACTTCTAATGGCTGACATCAAATTCATCGCGCGGATCCGCGTGGCCGTTTCCCGCGTCGGGATTGGCGTCGTTGCGCTTTCCGTTGCCGCTGTACCGGCACAGGCGGGTGTCGGCGACGAGATGAGCGAATTCTTCAACGACATGGGCGCGTCGGCAAACGCTACCGGCGCGACGGCCTATCAGGGCCAGTCCGCGGGCTATTATTCGCTAGGCTCGGTATGGGCCCGGTTTCCGCAAAAGAGCGTCTATCCCGCCAACATCCAGCTTCCGAAGGTGCGTGCCGGCTGCGGCGGCATCGACATCTTCTCGGGCTCGTTCTCCTTCATCAACATGTCGGAATTCGTCGCCAACCTGAAGGCGATCGCGAACAACGCCATCGGCTTTGCCTTCAAGCTCGCGATCGACAGCATCAGTCCGCAAATCGGCGGTGTGATCGACCAGATGCAGGACATCGCCAATAAGGTGAACCAGTTCAACATGCAGAGCTGCGAGGCGGCCGCCGCGGCCGTCGGCGCCGTATGGCCGAAAGTCGATGCGGCGGAGGATCGGATCTGCCAGTCGATCGGCACATCTGCAGGGCGGTTCTCCGACTGGGCAAAGTCGCGGCGCGGATGCGGCAACGGCGGCGAGCGATCGTCGACCATCAATTCGAATACCGACCCGGCACTTGCGGCAATGACCCCGGGACCGAAAAACTATGCCTGGGACATGATCAAGCAATCGCCGCTCGAGAGCTCCGATCGGCAGATGCGCGAGCTGGTCATGACGCTTACGGGCACGATCGTCGTGGGCAAGCGGCCGTCGGACAATGATCCCCTCCCGATCATCTACCGGGGCGAGGGCGATCCTGCGATCCTCGATGCGCTGCTTGACGGCGACAAGGCGATCGACGTCCTTGGCTGCGACGAAACCGACAAGTGTCTCAACCCGGGGAAACGGACGATCCCCGCGCTTGGGGCCACGGCATTGCGGCCTCGTGTTGCAATGTTGATCCAGTCGATGAGCGACAAGGTGCGGAGCAATGCGGTGCTGACGACCGAAGAGAAGAACCTTCTCGGTGTTGCCAGCATCCCGCTTTACAAGGTCGTCGCAGTGCAGGCGGCCTCGGGTTTCAACCTGTCGCCGGGTGAGCTCAACTCGCTGGCGGAAGTCACCGCGATCGACCTGCTCAACTCGATCGTCCAGCGGATGCTCGACCAGGTTGCCTCAGGCCAGTCGAACAACAGCAATCAAGCCGATTCCGAGAATTTGCGCCAGTTCAATGAGCAGCTCGCGCGCGTGCGCCAACGGCTGTTCGAGCGCGAAAGCACGGTGAACCAGCGCGTGACGCGCACCTTCGAGATCGTCGATCGCGCGATGATGATCGAAAGCACGCTGCAGACCCGAATGGCGCCGGGGATGGCAGCATCTCTCAATTTCTCCCGCGCTTTGTCGGCGCAAGGTTTGCGGCCCTGATTTCGGGCCCAAGGAGCGCGTGCGATGATCGAGGTCTTCACGGTCGGGGGCGGGGAGTATCTCGTCAACGTCTTTAACGCGGTGGCGTCGTGGTCAGGCTCCGGTGGTTACCGGGGCCTCATTCGCGTTGTCATGGTCATGGCGTTCACCTGGGCGCTCCTCGTCACGGCTTGGAATATGGATCCGCGGGCGCTCCTCAAATGGTTCATGCAGGCGACCCTGATGTATTTGGTCGTCATGGTGCCGACGATCTCGGTAAAAGTTACCGATCGCACCAATCCAGGAGTGACGGCGGCGGTGGTCGACAATGTTCCGGTCGGCCTCGGCCTGGTCGCGGGCTTCACCAGCCAGATCGGCGATTATCTGACGCGAGCCGCCGAGACCGTGTTCGCCATGCCCCAAGTGCTCAATTATTCGACCGGAGGAATGATCTATGGCGCGAAGTTGCTCGATGCTACGCAGGGCCTGAGGATCGACGATCCGGTCTATGCGACCAACCTGAACGAGCATTTCAAGCAGTGCGTCTTTTATGACATCCTGCTCGGCCGAAAAACCTATGACGACATCCTGAAGTCCTCGGATCTGCTCACTGCGATGGGGCCGGGGTCGGTCGCGCTTTCGCAGCAGTATATCTATCCCGATGGCACATCGGGCATCGTTACTTGCGAGACGGCCTATAATTTCATTCGCAATGGCTGGAGCAATTACTACGCCATCGCAGCTCCCAAAATTGCCGCTCAGTTCTTTCCCGGCATTCCGGTTGCGCAAGCGTCGACCCGCCTGAACAACGACATCAGTAATATGAACGCCGCGGGAATGGGCTCGAGCAGCGGTCAGCTCGTTCGGCAGGCGATGTTCATCAATGCGCTGACGGAGGCGCGCGACAGCTTTGCCAGCGGATCCGCACAGGGGTCGATCGATGCGTTCGCGCAGACGCGCGCGGACATTCAGACCCGCAATACCTATTCCACGATCGCGTCGGGCGCGATGAAATGGGTTCCCTTGCTGAACATCGTTCTGACGGTCGTTTTCTACTCGCTCTTCCCAATCCTGTTTCTACTGATGCTGCTGCCCACCAACGGCATGACCGTTGCCAAAGGCTATATCACCGGCTTCTTCTATCTGGCCGCTTGGGGGCCGCTGTTCGTCATTTTGAACATGATCTTCATGTCGCGTTGGCAGGATTCTCTGGCGTCGTGGGGCGCGAATGGTGGGATGACGGCCGCCAACTTCTCCGGCATCTCGGCCGTCAACCAGGACGTCGGCGCGCTCGCAGGCTATATGATCATGTCCGCGCCGTTCATCGCTGCCGGCATGGCGAAGGGCGCAATGGCGATCGCGTCGCATTCCGCGAGCTTTCTCTCTCCAAGCCAGAATGCCGCTGAGCAGGCCGCGGCCGAAGCGACGACGGGCAATTATTCGTACGGCAATGCTTCGCTGATGAACCGGCAAGTCAATACGCTGCAGCGGGACCAGTACACGACAGCGCCGAGCTTCAGCACTGGCGCCGCGACCATCCAGCAGCGCGCCGGGGATGGCGCTTTCATGCGCTATAATGAAGATGGGTCGTTCGCTTACGATACCAGCCAGGGAATCTCGAACCTCGGCTTCGCGATCTCGGCGAGCAAAGATTATGGGTCGCAGCTCCAGAAAGGGCTTAGCCAAGGGTCGGGCGTGGTTGAGCAGAAGCGCGTTGCGGCGAACGATAGCTGGGCGACGACGCGCACGGAATCAGCGCGGCTCTTCGACACGGCGCAGACGTCTGCGAGTGCGACAACCGAAGAAGGGCGCTCGCTGCAGTCGTCGATCGCGCAGGTTCAAGACTTGTCGTCGCAGTGGTCGAATACTCTTCAGACCCAATTCGGCATGACGAAAACTCAGGCGGATCAGCTAGCTCGCGACACTGTGTTGACAGGAGCGGTGGGGATCGACGGTAGTGCAGCGCTCAGGGCAGACACAGGACGGGTCTCCGGTCAGGTTGGGATCAAGGGCGGAATTGATGGCAAATCCAGCGATGTTCGGCGCACTGAGCAAGGGGTTTCCAATCAGAATTCAAACACTGACGCCTATCAATGGCTCGAGAAGGAGTCGAATTCGGAAGCCGCACGGCAAGCGCGCGAGAGCTTCTATCGTGCAACCTCTTCGTCGACCGACAGCCAGGTCCGTGGCTTGGGGCAGGAAGTATCGCAGGATCTGAGGCACTCACAAAGCCTCAGCGAGGAAGCGTCGCGCGCCGAAGAACAGTATCAGCGTTGGTCGAGTGAATTTTCGCAGTTCGAGCGCGATGGCTATGCGTTGAACAAGAATTTGAGCCAGGAATTCGTCCGTTATGCTCAAACTGCCATGATGGACCCGCAAAACCGTCACCTCGATCAGAGCTATCACCCGGGGCTGGTCAACATGACGACGACGCAGGCGATGACTCAGGACGCCTTGCTGAAGCAATTCATGGACGATCGCGTTGATCAGATGCACCGCGACCTCGGCGTTGTTCCCGATGCGCCCGCAGGTACTATCGCGGGGCCCTCGTTCTCTACCGCAGACGACATTCGCGCGATCGGCGCTGCCGGCATGGCCGAGATTGCATCGCGCGGCCCTGCAGTCGACGTATCGGGCACCGCACGTGACGTTGCACTCGAGGATAATGTCAGCGGCCGTCTCGACGGTAGCGTGGCGCGGCTCGATGACTATGGCCAGGGAATGAGGGCGACCTTGCTCGGCGATCGCCGGCAGGCGGACAGTCTTGGTGCGACAGCAGAAGCTCGGAATGATTCCTGGGTTATCCGCACAATGCCGGGGGTCGCCTCGGCGCTGACGGCACTTGGGTTGAATAATGCGGCCGACGCCCCGCTCGGCGGGCATCGGGTCAATCTCGGCGGCGTGGCCGCTGCAGCTGGTCTTGGCGTAAAGGGCGGAGCCAACCTCAGCTCAATGGATTCGAGTATGGCGCCGGCGTTGACCGCCGCTGCCGCATCTGCCCACGCTCTCGGCCTGCCCCAGCGCGTGGTGACGTCCGCACGCGATAGTCAACATTCGCGCGGGAGTTTGCATCCGGAGGGCAAAGGCCTCGATCTCCGCGGTAATGATATCAGTGTCGCCCAAGGTCGTCAGTGGGCTCGTGATGTTCGGGAACGGCTCGGACCTGACTATGATGTCAATTTCGAGACGTTCCGCGACAATCCCGCGAACAATCATCTTCACATTGAACATGATCCAAAGCCGCGTGGCGGGAAGAGTCGCAAGCGCTAATGCCAGCGGCCAGCGGAATTAACCGCTGGCCGCGTTCAATGTGCTCCGAAGACGAAGATTAGCGCGAAATAAGCGAATACGAGCAAGAATGCGGCGTATATGAGCCGGGTTCCCCAAGGGCCAAGCTCGGTCTTCGGACCGCTATTGGCGGGTCGATCGGACGCATCGTCGTATCCAGTTCGCACGTACAGAGGGTGCGACGGGTCATAGTACTGGCGGGTCCAGTCGGATCCAAAAGGCTGATACTGATCGTCCATGGCACAATCCTTCAATGCGAACATACCGGAAACACCCCAGAACAGCAAGGTTCCTGTATGTTTTCGGTTACAGATAAGCTCCGACGCAGCGGAATTTGAGCCGGGTTTGCCCAGGAAAGCCGGCATTCTTGTTTTGATAACAGCTCGGAGCTATATAGGAGCAACGATCCAGAGAGGGTCGCGTTAAGAGTCGGATGATGGCAAACGCTGTAACTCAAGTGCTTACTACGGTGAACGCCCCTTACGGGGCGGCTGTTTCTGCACATCAGCTTGCCACTATGATCGTCGATTCCGATAGCGCGATTAGCTTCAATGCGCCAGTTTTCGCATTCTTCTCCGAAGTTCCGCTTCAGGTCCAGAAGCAGTTCATGTGGGCCATGAATGTGGATGAGCAACTAGCGAGCCAAGTCGCAGAGCAGGTTTCCCAGCTTTCCGGTTACGCATTGCCGCTGGCGGCCTGACGCCGTGCCCGAGAAGCGGCCAAGCGAATGGCCGGCCCTCTTCAATGTCGCCATCGGTATCCTGAACCATTTCAAAGAAAAAAATGGTTTTTCGCCCCAATGGAGCTTTGGCGGCGGGACCGCTCTTATGTTGCAGATCGATCATCGCGAGAGCCACGACATCGATCTGTTTCTCGACGATCCGCAATATCTACCGTTCTTGAATCCCGAGACGCAGGGGATCAAACTCGACCGAGTTCCCGATAGCTATCAGGCTGGCACCGACGTCCTGAAGCTCGCATTTGAGGATTTGGGCGAAATAGACTTCATTTGCTGCGATAACATCCTGCCAGACCCGACCACGGCGACCGATGTACGAGGCCATGCCGTAGCTTTGGAGACGCCGGCGGAAATCATTGCAAAGAAGGTATTCTATCGCGGCTGGAGCTTCCAACCTCGTGACATGTTTGATCTGGCCGCTGTTTCCGAGCATTTCGGTTCGGAATATGTGGTTTCAGCACTCAAGCAATGCCCGCCGGGCAAATGCAAAACTGCGCTGGAAGTTATCGATAAAACCAACCCGGCCTATGTCGAAGGCATTATTGGCCAGCTTATGCTTCGTGACAAAACGCGCAGCTTGGTCGCGCGATCAAGAGAAATCAGCCGCGACCTGCTTGGGCTCGCAATCACCAACTAAGCGCCCCGGTGACTCTGCCTTTCGCTGGCGACGTCGATCTCGACATCGTTCCGCTACGGCGCAGATCGCAATGGCGCCTCTGTCAAAATTCGATAATCTGCGACACGCTCGCGGGGAAGAGCTGCGCCGGCCGACACAGTCTCAACGGCACTTCCGGAAAAAGGCGTGCGAAGCGTCTAACATAATAAAGGGGACCAAACTCGGGAATCCCCGATTGGGGGGAAATTTTGGATCTGTTACCGCAGTGGACGGAGAGGGCGGAGAAGCGCGGCCTGGACCCCCTTGGCATTCAAAATAGCGGCGTCCTCCTGTACCAGGCGCTTTTGCCGGGCATCAGCAACGTTACCCTCCGCATGCGCTACTACTGCTATTATTGCTGGGTCAGCGAGACTTATGCACGCAGTGGAGCTTCTGACGATTTCGAGGCGTGGCGAACTTGGCTCCGCAGAGCTGAGGCGCTCTATGCCCTAGTCGCCGCATATGCCGGGGAGACTGGCGTCGGCGGAACAGAATGGGCGAACGGTCGGCTCGCCGCCGACGAGAAGGTCATCGACTTCGATGCAGCCGCCTCCACCGATCGATCGCAGAAACTATATTTGCGCCAAGCGCTCGGCGTCTTCGGAGGCGCATATTTTTCCCAAATGGAAGAAATGGGGCTCTTCACCTACAACAAGCATGGCATTCAGGTCGCCACGCGCGAACTCGGCAAACGTGCCGCGGTCTTGTTTGCCAACGCAATCGGCCCGGACGTTGCGAAGCTGCTCAAGAGGAAGATCGCGGATGCCAGCGTAAGCGTTCGCGATCTCGAGCGCCTCAGCGGGATTGCTCCATCCGAAATCGAAGAGGGCAGCGCCGAGTGCGAATTTTACGAAATGCTCCTATTTGCAGACGCAGAAACTGGCTCCGAGAACGCGCGCAGCCGAAGTGCATCTCTGCGCCTCGTCCTCGACACGGCTCGCGCCATCGGAGAGAGCCCCGGACCCGAAGACGTCCGATGGCACCTCTTCAATCCGCCCGCGGCCTCTCTGCCCTTAGAGCTCGAAGCTCAGCGACTGAACTGGGAGGTCTACAACTGCCAGGACCTGATGCAGGTGGCGGCCGCGTCACTGTTGGCTTGGGCTATCTCGCTGCTCAATTTCTCCGATGGCGGCCTATCGATTCCTGAGATTCGTGCACAGGTCGTCGGCGATCTCGTATCGCAATCCGAGATGGGTTTCGCCGGATCTTGGCGTGAATTCCGATCCAAGATCGACAGCGAGAAATACGACTTCCGAGCGACCTGGAACCGGCTGACAAATTCGCGCGGCGCGCCTGACGAGAAGGCCATGGCCGCCATTCAGCTGATGGCAGCGATCCATCAACGAACGTTGGAGCGCCCCGACCTGGCGGGCCGCGTCGATCGGGGCTTTCCTGCGCGTGGTATGGCGCATTCTCTCCGCACCGAGCTGAATTGGCTGGCCTTGGAGGAAGATCAGAGCGTCATCGAGAAGATCGCCGACTATATAATCGAGCGTGTGGTTCGACGTCATAGCTGGGTCGCGATGCAAAAGCTCCGCAGACAGCGAGACTATACCTTCCTGTTCGAGGCACGCGATGGTCGATTGATCTACCTCAAGGGCTATCAGCCCGTCGCGACGACTCCTCGTTTGATGCCAGCGATCCAGTTTCTCGAAGACATTCACCTCTTGAACGAAGATGGCCCGACCCCGCGCGCGCGCTCGCTCCTGGAGGCCGCCGCATGAAACTGCCTGATCGGCTGGGTCGGCGACCCCGCAAGCCCTTTCACAGCGCCATTGCGACCACGTTCGCGGTTGAATTCGCCGCAGTCGAAGAAATACTGTTGCCGCAGCTCATGGCAAGCGGCGCCACCAATTTTCTCTTGATCGCCGACGATCGCATGGCGGCAATGGCCCTTTCCGACGGCTCGAGATTACCCATCGCGCTAGGCCGAGATTACGCGCTTCATAGTCCGCCAGCGAGCGAAGGCATCTTCCACCCCAAGATCATTCTGCAACTTGGTCGCGAGACGGGAAGGGCATTTGTCAGCTCGGCCAATGCCACTGCTGCTGGGCTCGGCGGCAATGTGGAAATCGCCATTGAGATCGAATCTGGCAGTGAAGAGGGGCCCGAACGGGAACTGCTCCGAGCTATCTGGCAGTATTTGCACTCGCTAGCTCCTGATGAGGCGTCACCAGCGCGAGATGCGCTGCGCTGGGCCCGCGAACGTGCGCCTTGGCTGGAAGGACCGGTCGGGGCACCGCTTAAGGAACTCGGAGACGGTTCTGCAATTGGCTTCCTTCCTTCATCATCTGATCGGGGGATTGCCGACCAGTTTGTGGAATGGATCGGCGACGAGAAGGTGCGAAAGCTGGTCATTGTCAGCCCCTACTGGGATACCAACCTCAGCGCCCTATCTGCATTGGCGGCCGAACTCTCGCCTAAAGAGATCATTCTCCCTGTAGACGGCGAACAACACGAATTCCCCATCGAAGCAGCCTTTGCAAAAAAGGTGCGGCTCGTAGATCTCGATTACCCGTCAACGCGCTTCACTCATGCGAAAATCTTCGTCGCGATGACGAAGCATCACGATCATGTCCTGTTTGGGAGCGCGAATTGTACGGCGGCGGCACTGAGCAGCGCCGGCGCCAACGCAGAGGCTTGCGTCTATCGGCGATTGCCAGCGGGGGCCGCAGTCGAAGCGTTGGGGCTTGATCGCTGGATTGACGCTGATCGGCTCGAGCTTTCCGATTTGGTGGACCGCGAAGCTCGGCCCGAAATCCCGCTGGCGGCCTTGGCTGCGCGGCGTCCTGGCTCCTTCGAGCTGGATCAAGGCTCGCTATTCTGGCAGCCGCCCATCGACGACGCAGGGGATGGAGCCGTCCAGCTTCTCGACCGCACCGGCACGGTGGTGGCAGACGTTCTGGCGTCGTCGTTTGCGAGGGTTGGCGCTCGACGAGTTGTATCAATCGCCTCGGAACTTCAGCAGAAGCTTTACTTTGCGCGCATTGTCCGCGGCGAATTTGTTTCGACGACGGCCCACGTTTCGCACCGGCAGGCGCTCAGGGAAAGTCGCCGGGAAGCAGCCAGCGGCCGCGTCGCTCGGGCGCTCTCCCGCTTCACCGATGGAACTGATTTTGAGCTTTGGATGCACGAAGCATTCGAAACTCTGGTCCGCGCCGATTTTTCGCAGAGCAAACAGGGTGCCGTGATCGCAAGCGCTCGTCTGCGAGATCCGAAAGAAGTCGGGGCCGGATCCGATCCAACAAATCTCAGCTATGAGGAATTCACCAAAGCGCGCCCGGGCGCTGCGCGGGGGAGCGGGAATGGAGCCAATAGTCTGGCCGGCACCTACACCGACAGCATTCGGGATTTTCTAAATTTGTTGACCGGACGCGGTGTGCGCAGCGCCGATCGCGACGATGATGGCTGGCTCGATATGGGCGACGAGGCGGATGACATGGATGACATGCCGGACGACGACGTCGAGTCCGCCGCGTTAACTTCGGCCGATCGGGAGCCTGTCGAGCTTCGGACAGTAGATGCCAAAGAGTTCGAATATTATATCTGGGCCTATGCGAGGGAAATCGAAGATGGAGAGGGTGCCATCGGATCAGCCGAGGTCCTCCGTCTTCGCTATTGGATCCTGCTGCTGCTTTACAAAGCTCGCTGTAACGACCTCCCCAAGGGGCTCGACTGCTCGAGCGCACCCCAATCATGGCCCCGACTGGTCGTACGGGTGCTTGTCGCATTTTTCGGCAGTCGATCGCCCGCTATCTCCAGGCTCATGTTGGCCCGAGAATATATCGAAATGCCTGTCGACTTTATGGAATGCTGGGTAACCTCGCTTTGGGCGCTAGATACCATCGAAGCGCTGATGCCTAACAATCGCGCAAATCGTGACTTCCTGCCATATGTCTCCAAGCTTCGGGTACTGATGATCAAACTGCTAGGCCTGACGAGCGCCGAGCTGACTGGCGCCATCGCCGCGGACATCCGCGCTGGCTTGGATCGCTCGATCGGAATCAGGCTGGGCTTGCCGGCGAACGCGGATAATATCATCGCGGCGGCGGAAGACGCGGCGGTTGGTGCGGATAGGGCGGCGGGCGAATGAGCAAGCTTTGGATCGGAGTAGCCACCGTCGCGACCATCGCCGCCGGTTACGGCGTTTGGATTTTCCTGTCACGCCCGGTCGATCTGCCGCGATCGGCTGAAAAGCCGGTAACTTGGGAGAAGATGGCAGATGGGAGCTTTGTTGCGCAATCGGGCGTCGAAGGCTTGTCGGACGCGCTGACCCGCTGCTGGTCGATTAAGCATGGCTACGAATGCGTTCATGCGGCGCAAATGTCTCGAACCATCGATATCTCTGCCGGGGAAGTGAGGACCCTGCCGAACGATGGCAACATCAGCGGGATCGGGTTCAAGGGCGACAAGCTGATTATCCCGGACGCCTACCGTTGCTCTTCTATTGGCGTCGGCCATCCAGAAGAGACAATTGTGGGTCGCGGCAACCGGCTGGCATCGACCAGTCAGGGTTGGTCCAAGGCCTATGTGACCAAATATCTCGCGGACAATCGCATCAACGCCAAATGGTTCAATTGCGTCGGCTTAGCCAAGGTCTTGGAAGGCGGCTCCTACGCAACCTTGGGAACGACGGCGGTCACCCGGAAGATGGTGTTCGACTAGGCCTGGAAAAGCGGGAAACCTAGATGATCGAATGACCTGAAACCTCACTCCAGCTTACTCGGATTTTCCCTTTAGCCTTTGGCAGCGATTTCCGGTCGATCAGCTTCCCGCTGATATCGAACTCGTCGTTGATGCGCACGATTAGAACCTTGCTGAAGTTCCGCGCCATATTAATTTCAACGGTGTCCGTCCGCTTGAACGGCGTGATCGTTTTAATTTCGATCAGGTCGTTGCCGAGCCGTCCGTCGGACCCTTGCGCATAATTCCGGTTCAACCGGATGCCGTGGGTGATCGCGCCATATAATTCGCCGATGTCGCCGTAAACCTGCAAATGTTTCCCGGTGTGGGCGTTGTAGGTGCACGCTGTCGAGAGAAGGCTTTCGAAGATCGGAACGAGCGAGATGTCGGCATTCGGATATTTCGCCCGCCATTCCTTGTATTCAATCTGCTGATTAATCTCGTCCCAACTGACCCATTCGCCATCGTCCCAAAAGGCTCTGTCGTGATCGGCAAGTTCCTTCATGGGCGCACACTAGCAGCAATTGGTGAACAGCTTCTGTCGCTAAAGATGTAATCCGATTAGCCGGGGCGCCTTCGATCTGGTACTATGACGTATGGCGAACGAACTTGACGACATCAGGGCGCAGACGGACTGCCCGGTATGCGGTTTCGCGCTGAACTTCACTTACAAGACATTGCGCTTGCGGCGAACGGTCGAATGCCAAGGTTGCGGCGAGACGATCCGGCCAATTGACGAAACCCCGATTGCGAAGGTTCAGGCGCTGATCGACGAAGTCAGCAAGGCCACATAACCTCACGCAATGAAAGGACGCATCACCAATTGGACTTGCGTCCAGCGGTTGTGTTCTTCTGCCAATTCGCGAAAACTGCCTGCAAATCTGGCGGGATCGCCGCTTCGAACGCGGCATCGAGCGGGTAATGTGGCATGGCCTCGGCGACGGCATCGAGGAGCGCCAGACCCTGCTTGCGATCCTTCGGGCGCTTGAGAGGGTTGCGCTTGGCTTGCTCTGACATCCAGAGTTTGTGGAGCGCGAACCATCGAGGGTCCGGCGCTACGATCCGGGCAGGGGACCCATCGCGGCAGCCGACGACTTGATCGACTGGTCGACCAAGCAGCAGCCACTCCTGCTCTTCCAAAGGAATCGGCCGCGGTTGATCGCGGTCGCTCAGTGTTCCGACGCGAGACGGAGCTACGAGCAACTCGACCTCATACGCCCGTGCATTTCGGGCCTGGAAATCACGCTCGCTGTTGATTGTGAACGTCGGGTCGACGGTCTTCAACATCTGCCAGACGGTTTGTTCGGAATCTTCTTGCTCGGCGACCCAGGCGAGATCGAAGTCTTCGGTTTCGTCGGGCAGGAGAATGAAGCCATTGGCCTCGATCATATAGGCCGCGATCGCGTTGGTGCCGACGACGAGGAGGTGCGAGCCAAGAAGATCGCGACGATCGCATTCTCGAAGAATGGGACCGGCATCGCTGGAAAGCAGGGGAAGTCGCAGAGCCCGATACAGAGCGGCGCTTTCGGCAAGACTGGTGCTCAGGAGTGCGCCGCGCTCTTTCAGCTCGGCCTTTTGCTCGCGATAGACTTGGAACTCGGCTTCGCGCGCTGCGTCCATGCGACCGAGCGACTTGCCGTTTCCGCTGCGATCATGGATCTGATAGAGATACTCATATTCGCCCACGGTCTTGCGGCGCAAATCATAAGGCAGCGCGGCACGGGCGCGTTCGGTTACGACCCAGGCGTCATATCGTTGCCGGAGGTTTACGAGAAGCCGGGATTGCTCATCGCTGAAGGTGCGAAGGGTGTCCATGAGGGTTTATCCCACAACTTCCTAAATCCGTCAAATGTGGGATAAATCAATGTTCGATAACAAAGATTATGTTAAATCAAAGACTTGGATGTCAATTTCTAGCAGTCGGGCCGTTAGCATACAAGCGGTCCGTAGCGCGCGATGGCGTAGCCACCGGCGAGCTGTTCGCAGGAGAGATCTCTGCCTTCGGCCGAACATGACGCGACGGCGCGACCGTAGCGATCCGTGTCAGTCTGCACGCAAATCAGAGAAGCGCGACCAACAAGCCGGCGCAGATTGTCCGTGCTGGCGAATGGATCGCCCGGCGCGCAGTCGCGGCCGGTGCGGCAATGGCCAGGCAGTTCAGGTGCATCAATCCCCGAGAGGCGGACGCGAACGCCACCACAGCGCAGCGTGTCGCCATCGACGACCGCAGGATTGCCGCAAGGAAGCGGGATGCCGGCGGTGGATGCGGCCGCGTAGCTGGGGGGCCGGTCGATCGCTTGGTAGCTTGCAAGGCCAAGGAGGCCGATCACTGCAAGGCCGACAGCCGGTTTTGGCGCGCGCCATTGTTTCCGCCGTCGCCGCTTGCGAAACTGGACGATATTGTTGTGGGATCTGGGTCTATGGGCCACGGTCGGAAGTCTATCGACGGTAGTTGCGGAAGGTCAACCGTGACACGAACCGAGTGCAATCCCGCTAGAACGGAAGCGAAGCTTGGCGCGGGCGCGCGTTTGTATGGATCGGAGGTCGAGCGGGTTGCAGAACCCGGCGCGCAGCGGGCGTCAACGTATACACGACCTGCCGCATGGCGCCGCGGTTCTCATGATCGACGCAATAACCCTGATAATGGCGTTTGATCATCCCTGCCTTGACGAGTTCCGTCACAGCGCGGCTGATATTCGTCTTTCCGGAACTACGAACGCGTGCTCGGACCTCGGCTTCGACCGCGCGTTCGGCAGCGACCGGGTCGGGGTCGAGGACACCATTCTCGGCCATCTCCTCGCGGACGCGCGCAAAGAGGGCCAAGCGACGCGGATCGCGGTCGGCCATCGGTGCCATCGCGTCACAAAGCCAATCTCGCACCATGATCGGTTCCCCTTCCCGACGGACGAAAGGACCTAGTCTTCCGTCAGGGCCTGCGGCCTCGGCGATCAGGTTGAGAACCATGAAGGCGTAGCGCGGTCTGGACGAATTTCGGGCAAGAGCCTCGAGCAGGCCTGGCATGTCGAGATTTCGATCAGCTGGATGAGATTGGAGCGGCGCGTGGAGCATGGCTCTGAATCATGCACATGCGGAACGAAAAGTGAATCCCTCAAATCACGAGGGACCCCCAATTTCTCGCTCCCGACACTTTCTTGCGGCGTTCCGATCTGCTCTACACAGGCCATAGCACCGCCCAGGTGCATTTCAGGCTTGCTCGCAGCCCCGTCCTGAGCATGAGAATGAAGAAGGGACTCAGGATGATCGGATCGGACAAAGAGGCGCCGCAGCGCAACTGGATACTCAGGTCGAAGATCGAGATGCCGCGCCATAATATGCGGCTGATCAGCCGGCCACGCCTCATCGAGAAGATGGACGGCTGGCTCGATCTGGACCTCGGCGTTGTATCGGGACCGGCGGGCTACGCCAAGTCGACGACGGTCGCGGAATGGTGTCGGCATTGCGAGGACCACGGCGCAACCGCAGCCTGGCTGTCGCTGGATGAAGCGGACGGCGAACCCGCCCAATTTGTTTCATACCTGATCGCGGCCCTTTCCCGCGCTGGCGTGACGCTGGACGGACTCGAGACTGGGGCGGAAGAAGGGTTTTTTGCTGGCGGGATATCGACAGCGCTCGGATCCGTCATCGAAGCGCTGAGTCAGCGGGTCGAACCGGTCATCTTGGTGCTTGATGACTATCATCGCATGAATTCGTCACGCGTCGATGATCTGCTGCGAAAGCTGATCGCGGCAATGCCGCCGACGCTGACGATCATCATCGCCACGCGCGCGGCCTTACCCTTCGATATTGCCGAACTACTGGTCGCTGGCCGCGCCGACACGCTCGGCAGCGAGGCGCTTCGATTTTCGCGAGACGAACTCGCCTCAGTGTTCCCGGCGGATGTCGGTGAGGAGGAGCTCGCGCTTCTTCATGAGCGTACCGAGGGCTGGCCCGTGGCGGTGCAACTGGCGCGACTGCTGATCGCCGATGGGCCGGCAGGATCGCGGCTCGAGAATCTTCACGGGCACACGGGTCACATTGCGACCTATCTGGCCGAAAAGATTCTGAGCGGACTGTCGCAGGAACTCCAGGATTTTCTGTGCTTCACGAGCCTGCTCGAACGGTTCAATGCGGAACTGGCGGACGCCGTGATGGGACGCCGGGTGGCCGCCGAGATGATTGATCGACTTGAGCCGCTCAATGCGTTGGTGGTGCGGGCCGAGACAGACGGAATCCTCTATCGCTATCATCATCTTTTCGGCGAATTCCTGCAGACGGAATTGAAGCGGAGGCTCGGCGAAGAGGCCGTGCGGGACGTCCACAGGCGCGCTTCGCGTTGGTGCGAGGCCAATGGCTACATGGCGGAGGCAGTCCATCACGCCCGTGAAGCGGGCGAGCTGGATCGGTGTGCGGCGCTCGTCGAGGGCGCCGGCGGATGGGAGCTCATCCTGTTTGGTGGGATCGGCTATCTGCGTGGCCTTCTCCAACAAATTCCCGATGCGATCGCCCAATCTTACCCACGTATTTTGCTAGCCAAGGCATATCTGGCGCTGAAGGACGGTTTACTTGCGGAATCTCGCGCTTTTTTCGACGCCGCCGCCAATACACGTGGGGCGGACGAAGCAGGCACTGCCTTGCAGCGCGATCTCCTCAACGTCGGCACCCTCATTTTCGCTTATGAAGATTCCCCGATCGCCGAGTCCGATCTGAAGCGCCTTGAAGGCCGACTGGGAGAGGTTCCCTCGGACGATCCGCTGACGCGATCGATCCTGTCGGCCCAACTGATCGTCGGCGAACTCGCGGTCGGGCAATTCGCGGCCGCCGATCACCGCGCGCAGACCGCGATGCGGATGATGCGCGAGGCGCGTACGGTTCTGGGTCTGAATTACTGCTATCTCCACGCCGGCCTCGCGGCCCTGTATCAAGGGCGCCTGCGGTCGGCCGAGGCGCATTTTGGTGTCGCCCGGCGCATGGCGGAGGAGAATTTCGCTTTCGATCCAGGCTTGCGGGCCCTGTCGAGTCTGCTTGCAGGTAGTCTTCGGCATTGGATGGGCGAGCCCGCCAACTATCCCGACGAGCAAGCGGTGGCGGATCTTGAGCAAGTCGAGCATTATGACGGGTGGCTCGATATCTACGCTGCGGGATTGGCCGTCGAGGTTTTTCAGCTTAACCACATCGATCAGGCCATCGTCCGTGGCGGGCGGATCGCGGAACGCCGTGGCCTTCGCCGCCTGATGCACCTCGTCGATGCCGTTCGCGTAGGCAAGACCGATGCCGGCGACCGCAGTTCGGTGGCCTTGAAGCTCGCGCAGAAGCTACCTGCCGATATCTGGCGCAGCGATCCGTTCTGGTGGTTGCCCTTCCTTGAGAGCCGGCTGGCGCTGGGCAGCTATTTCGCGAGCATAGATCGGTCGAGAGCGATTGCGGCGCTGGGCGAAGGACTGGAATGCGCTCGAGCTTTCGGCGCCAACATCTATGCGATCCGCCTCCTTGTCGCCCGCGCGCTGCAGTTCGATCTGAGCGGCCAGCGGGACCGTTCTTTGGAGGATCTGATCGAGGCGCTGACGATCGCTGCGGCCGAACAGATCATTGGCCCGTTTCTGGACCAGCGCGGTCTCGCCTCTCTCCTTCGTCACGTCGTCCGGCAGTCGCACGACACCTATATCGACGTCCTCGTCTTCGAGTTCGCCCATATTGTGATCGCACGTTATTCCCAGGCTTCTGCCGAGAGCGAAACCGGCGCTGCGATCGGATTGAGTTCGCGCGAGCGCGAGGTCCTTGACGAGCTTGCCAATGGTCGCTCGAACAAGGAAATCGCCCGCCTCCTCGACATGACCGAACATACGGTGAAATTTCATCTGAAGAATATCTTCGTCAAGCTCGGCGCCGAACGCCGCACTGACGCGGTTGCACGCGCCCGCGCGATGAAGCTGATTTGACCTACTCGAAAGAGTAGGTTCTTGCGAATTCTGCCCAGAACCTCCCCAAACCGCCCTCCCCGCTATGCTTTCGCAAGGTTGTTGGCAGCCGGCGGCGGGGCGATGACTGCGGGCACAGACTCGATGCGAAAATCGGCGGACGGGCGTCCTGATCATCAGCGACACGGCTACGCGAAACGGAGGGGATAATGGCGAATAGATTTAAGCTTGGCCTGCTGTTCGGGACAGCACTCGGAAGTTTTGCTGCGGCCGCGCCGGCACTGGCGCAGGAGACAGCTGCGACTGAAAATACGACGGGCGTGGAAGACATTGTGGTTACCGCGCGCCTGCGCAACGAGAATTTGCAGGACGTGCCGCTCGCCGTCACGGCTTTCTCCGCCCAGTCGATCGAAGATCGCAAGATCGAAGGGGCGGCAGACTTCCTTTCGGCCACGCCGAACATCTCGATCAACCAATCGCAGAGCGCTGGCGTATCGTTCATCACCGTGCGCGGCGTGTCCCAGGTCCGCAACGGGGAAAGCCCGGTCGCCGTCGTCGTCGACGGGGTGCAGCAGGTGACGTCGCGCCAGCTCACCCAGGATCTGTTCGACCTGGAACGGATTGAGGTTCTGCGCGGACCGCAGGGCGCGCTTTATGGGCGCAACGCTATTGGCGGCGCGATCGTCATCACCACCAAGCGTCCGAGCGATATCTTCGAGGGCACAGCGGCGGTCGGCTACGGCCGCGGCGACGACTATCGGGCGCGCGCGTCGGTCTCGGGCCCGCTGGCCGGCGAGAATGTCCGGTTCCGGCTCGCGGGCAGCTACCGCAACCTCGATGGCTATTATCGCAATACCTATCTGGGCAAGAAGGTCGACGGGATCGAGGACTTCAACGTCCGCGGCCAGATTTTTGCTCAGATCGGTGAGAATTTTACCGCCGATTTGAAGGCGCAATATGGCGAGACCAAGGGCGGCGGCGCCAATTTCCAGTATCAGTCGGCGAACTTTGATCCGGCACGCCCCTGCTTCCTTGATCCCGCTAACCCTTTCGGCGGGCCGACCCCCGATGCGAACCGCGTCGTGCGGACCTTCTGTGCGACCAATCTCGGCTATAACAAGCGCACGACATCGCAGATTTCACTAAAACTGGAATATGACGCGGGCTTCGCGACAATTACCAATGTCACCGCCTATGACCGGGTGAAAGAGTATGTCGAGGGGGATCAATTCCCTTACACTGCGAGTGTCGACGTGTTTGGTACCGATGGCACCCAGACCCAGTTTGAGAATCTTAAAGCCTGGTCGAACGAGCTCCGCATCACCTCACCGTCGAACCAGCCGTTCCGCTGGATGTTCGGGTCGTATTATCTCGACACGAAGCGCTTCATCTCGACGACAACGGGCGACGACAATCTCCAAGGGATCGTGAACATCTATCGCGAGCCGCAGTTCACGAATCCGGCAAATCCAACTCTCACCTTCTTCGCCGACGACAATCACAACAAGGCCTGGGCTTTGTTCGGGAACCTTGCCTATGACATTACTGACAAGCTCGAGTTCTCCGTCGCGGGGCGCTATGATAAGGACAAGCGTCGGCAGTCGGTTCTGCCTAACCAGACCGGCGCACTGCCACCCGGCTGCGCTATCGGTAACTTGCCGGCTTGCATCAAACGGAACAGCTATGACCTGTTCCAGCCAAAGGTTTCGCTGAAGTATCAGGTGGCCGACAATTTTAACCTGTTCGGTTCTTGGGGCGTCGGCTTCCGCTCCGGGCAGTTCAATCAAAGCGGCGTCGCCGCGGTCGCCGAAGCGGCCGGGATCAACGGTGTCGCCGACGTGGTACGGCAGGAGGAAGCTCAGACGATCGAGGCGGGCTTCAAAAGCGACCTGTTTGACCGGCGGCTGCGCTTCAACGGCTCCTTCTACACGACCCGCGATAAGAACCCGCTCTACTTCGTGTTCATCGGCGCAATCGGTGGCCAGGTGCTCGTCAATATCGACAAGGTCCGCTCCACCGGCTTCGAGCTCGAGGCTCAGGCCAACATCGCCGATGGGCTCGATCTGTTCGCGAACTATGGATATACCCACAGCCGGGTTAAAAAATATGCGGTCGATCCGACGCTCGTCGGTAACGTCACGCCCTATGTTCCCAAAGATACATGGGCGCTGGGTGCGCAGTATAAGAAGGACCTGTCGTCGAGCCTCGCCCTGTTCACCCGCGCCGATGTCGAGCATCACGGCAAGCAATATTGGGACCCCGAGAATTCGACGGCCCGCTCGGGCTATGAACTGGTCAACGCCCGCCTTGGTTTCGAGCATCCGGACGGCAACTGGTCGTTGATCGCATCGGTCGAGAATCTCTTCGACAAGAAATATAACTCCGAATGGGTGCTAGGCGGCTTCGCCCATCCGGGTCTGCCTCGCACCTGGTCGGTCGACCTGACGGTGAAATTCTAGCGGCTCCCCTTGGGGGAGGCGCCGGTCCTCCCCCACCCGCTTCACTGAGACAAATCTCCGGCGTCCCGCGCCGGCGGGAAGGATGAATCATGTCCGCAGCTACGAAAATTCTCTGGGTCAATCCGGTGGGCAAGCCGGGTTACGATGATCCGATGGGCCAAGTGATGGCCGGCATCAAGGCGCCGGACACGCAGATCGACGTCGTGTCGCTCAGCACTCCTTATCTGCCTGAACATCTCGAATATCGCGCCTATTCTGCCCTCATCGTGGGCGACATGGTGAAGGTCGCCCGCTGGGCGAACGCCGAAGGCTATCATGCGATGGTGATCGGCTGCTTCTACGATCCGGCCCTGGAAGATGCGCGCGAGATCTCGGGCGAGACGATCGTGGTGGCGCCGTGCCAGGCTGCCGTCCAGATCACGGCGAATATCGCCAATCGCTTCTCGGTGATCATCGGTCAGGAAAAATGGGCTGTCCAGATGCGCGAGCGTGTCGCGGCCTATGGCTATAGCGAGCGCCTCGCTTCGATGCGCTCGATCGACATTGGCGTGCCCGATCTTCAAAAGGATTGCGGGTACACGACCGAAAAGATCCTCGAAGCCGGTCGTCGCGCGCGCGACGAGGACAAGGCGGAAGCCTTGATCCTTGGTTGCACCTGTTCCTTCGGCATGCACGAGGCCGTGCAGCGCGAGCTCGGCATCCCGGTGATCGACCCGATCCTTGCCGCTTTCAAGATGGCCGAGTTCCTCGGAACCCTGCAGCGCACACAGGACGTCAAGCCCAGCCGGATGTGGAGCTGCGCGCCGCCGCCTGAGGCCGAAATGAGCCATTTCGGAATTTTCACGCCGGGACCGCCGATCGGCAACAAGGTCAGTTATTGAGGAGCCGTGACGTGAAGATTATCCCCTTCACCTGGGACGACGCGAACGTCCAGATCGAGGCCCTCGGCGAGCATCTCGCTGGCGGAGGAACAGCGAGCAGCTTCGGCATTGCGAGCTTTCCCGCTGGACGCCGCCACCCGGCCCATGGCCACTCGATCCATGAGGGGACTGAGATTTCCTTCATCCTCGGCGGCGAGTTTGATGTCGAAACGGCCGACGGTGTCGCAGCCGTGGCCAAGGACCACGTAGTCGTGATCCCTGCAGGGGAGCCGCATGCGACAACAGCGCGCCAGGCCGGACGTGTCGCATATTTCCTAATCAACGAAATTCAGGAGTAGAACCGTGCGGGCTTCAAGCGATGTTGGCGGGACGTTCACCGATCTCGTCTATTACTCGGTCGATCCGTCGACCGGCGCCTGTGGAGAAGTGCTGACGGCGAAAGCCGACACGACACCGCCCAATTTCGAGCAGGGCGTCCTTGACGCGCTCGCCAAATCGAACGTGCCGATCGGCGAGCTTGAATTCTTCGCGCACGGGTCGACCGTTGTCATCAACGCGCTGACCGAGCGCAAGGGCGTCAAAACTGCGCTCATCACCACCAGGGGTTTTCGAGACGTCATCGAGATCGCGCGCGGCAATCGCCCCGATCTTTTCAACTTCAACTTCCGCAAGCCGAAACCGTTCGTTGAACGCTATCTCCGGGCCGAGTTGGACGAACGCATCACCTATCGCGGCGCGATCAAGCGGCCTATCGATCTCTCCCCTCTCCCGGAAATTCTCGGAAAGTTCCGCGAAGATGGCGTGGAAGCGATCGCGGTGGCCTTCCTCCATGCTTATGTCGAGCCTGCCAACGAGATCGCCGCCGTCGAGGCCATCCGGCGCCTCTGGCCCGAGGTCTCGGTGCTGGGATCGCATGAGGTCAGCCGCGAGTGGCGCGAATATGAGCGCACCAACACGACGGTACTCTCGGCCTACGTCCATCCGATCACCGAACGCTATATCGATCGGCTCGAGAGCGGGATGAAGGACGGCGGCTACGCACACCCGCTCTTCATGATGCAGTCGAACGGCGGGATCGCGACGGCTGAGGCCGCCAAGGCCAATCCGATCGCGATGGTGGAATCGGGCCCGGCGAGCGGCATCTACGCTGCTGCCTATATGGGTCGGCAGATCGGCGAACCCAATCTCATCGTGCTCGACATTGGTGGCACCACAGCGAAATGCACGCTCGTCGAGGATGGCGAGGTCAAGGTCACGACCGAATATCATATCGAGCGCGACAGCAAGTCTCCGGGCTATCCGATCCAGACCGCGGTTTCCGAGATCGTCGAAATCGGCAATGGCGGCGGCTCGATCGCCTGGGTCGACGATGGCGGCAAGCTTCATGTCGGGCCGAAGTCTGCTGGCGCCAGACCCGGGCCGGCCGCCTATGGCCATGGCGGCACCCACGCGACGACCACCGACGCCAATCTGGTGCTCGGCCGGATCGATCCCGCAAGCTTCGTCGGCGGCGAGCGCGACCCCGACTGGTCGGCCGTCGATGCCGCCTTCGCGCCCTTGCAGGAACGGCTCGGATTGTCGAAGGTCGAGGTCGCACGCGGCATCGTTCGCATCGCCAACGCGAACATGACCGGCGCGCTGCGTCTGGTCTCCACCAACAAAGGCTATGACCCTCGCGATTTCGCCCTGATGGCGTTCGGCGGCGGCGGCGCGATGCACGCGGTGGCGCTCGCGGAGGAGCTGCGCGTTCCGCATGTGATCGTGCCGGTCAACTCGTCGGTCTTTTCCGCGTGGGGCATGTTGCTGACCGACCTGCGACGTGACTATCTGCAAACCCGCCTGACCGGCCTCACCGCAGAAGAGGCCGCGAGCATGGCTGCGGCTTTCGGGGCCATGGAGAGCAACGCGCAGGCCGATTACGGCCGCGACGATGTCGGCTTCGAGCGTTTCCTCGACATGCGCTATATCGGCCAGGAGCACACCGTCAAAGTCCCGGTGAGCATGGGACCCGCCGAAGGTAGGATTGACATTGAGGCGACGGCGGCAACGTTCCATGCGGCACATGAGAAGCGCTTCACCTACCGGCTCGAGAACCCGATCGAGATCGTCAACTTCCACCTCGTCGCGACCGTCTCCGTCGCCAAGCCCGATCTAGCCGAGAAGAATGCGACCGGGCGCAAGCTCAAGGATGCACTGATGGGCACCCGCACGGTCGATTTCGACCAACACGGCGTCCACGAAGCCCAGATTTATAACGGTCTCCTGCTTGAACCCGGCATGGAGTTCAACGGACCGGCGATCGTCCAGGAGCCCTCGGTCACCTGCGTCGTGCCGCCGCCGCACCGCGTCTCGATCGACCGGTTCGGCAATTATCACATCCATCTGAACGGCTGAGGGAGGTTCCCATGGCGCAAGACATTTTCACAATCGAGATCATCAAGGACGCGATCGTCGCCCTCGGCGACGAGATGTTCAATGCGATGATTCGGACCAGCATGAGCCCGATCATCTATGAGACGACCGACTTCGCCGTCGGCGCCACCGACGCCGCGGGCAATCTTCTGGCGCAAGGTAATGGCGTCACCGCCTTCCTCGCCACGCTCGACACGGCGGTTGTATCGCTGCTGGAGCATTATCGCGAGCCGGGAGCGATCCTGCCCGGCGACGTGTTCATTTCCAACACGCCCTATGAGGGCGGCGGCACCCATCTGTCGGATGTCGTGATCCTGGTGCCGGTGTTCGAAGGCGATGATCTCATCGCCTGGACCGTAAACAAGGCCCATTGGACCGAGGTCGGCGGCGCGCAGCCCGGCAGCGTCTCGACCAATGCGACAGAGATTTTTCAGGAGGGCCTGCGGTTCACCTTCCTGAAGCTCTACGACCGCGGCGAAATCAACCGGTCGCTCGTCCAGTTGATCCGCGACAATGTGCGGCTGCCCGATTCCACCATCGGCGACATGCACGCCGGCGTCGCGGCAGCGCGCGTCGGTGCGCGGCGGATCGGCGACCTGCTCGATCGTTATGGCAAGGAGCAACTTCTCGAGGCCATGGGCGAGCTGCTGGATTATGGCGAGCGGATGACGCGCGCCGAACTGGTCAAGCTCCCCAAGGGCGTGTTCGAAGCCGAAGACATCGTCGAGGAGGATGGGCTGGGCAACGGTCCGTTCACGGTCAAGGTGAAGGTGACAATCACCGATCAGGAGATGGTGGTCGACTATACCGGCACGTCGCCACAGGCGATTGGACCGATCAATTGCTCCTTTACCGGTCTGGTGACCGGCGCGCGCTGCCTGTTCAAGTCGGTCACCAATCCCGAAATTCCGGCCAATGGCGGCTGCTTCCGCCCGCTTAAGATCATCTGCCCCCCCGGCACCTTGATTAGCGCAAAAGCCCCTGCTCCAGTCTCGGTCTATTATGAGGCCTTGATCGCCGCGATCGATGTCTTCTGGAAGGCGCTTGCGCCGGCGCTGCCTCACCGCCTGCCCGCTGGACACCAGCGCACCGTCGGCGCGACCTTCATCTCGGGGCTGCGGCCAGAGAATGGTGAATTGTTCGTGATGGGCGAACCGCTCGTTGGCGGCTGGGGCGCATCAAGCGAGCAGGATGGCGACAACGGCCAATTCTGCTGCGCGAATGGCGAAACCTACAACATCCCGTGCGAGCTGTTCGAAAGCCGCTACGCCATCGAGGTCGATCAATATGCGTTCCATGACGAAGATGGCGGCGCCGGCGAGTTCCGTGGCGGCAAGGGAGTGGTGCTCGATTATCGGGTCGCGACCGACGAAGCCTATCTGACCTACGCGGCAACGCGCAGCGCCGTCCGTCCTTGGGCGATGAACGGTGGACAGGAGGGATCAACCAACTATGCCGAAATCCACCGGCTCGATGGCGGGGTTGATCGCTACACGATGTGCACGACCGTGCCGGCGAAGCGCGATGAAGTGATCCGCATCTTTACCGCGACGGGCGGAGGTGTCGGTGATCCCCTGAAACGCGACCGCGCAGCCTTGCTTGCCGACATCCGCAACGGATTCGTCACCGAGGAGCAGGCAGTCAAATATTATGGCTTCGAGGTGACCGCATAATTCACGGGCCGCCTCTGCCCCCTGTGCCGCATGCTGCGAGAGGACATCAGAATTAAAATTGGGAGACGGTGATGGCGAAAACTCTGCTTAGCAACGTCAGAATTTTTGACGGTTCGACTCCGGAACTGTCACCGCCCCAGTCGATCTTGTTCGACGGAGGGATGATCCAGGCGATCCTGCCATCCGAGACGACGGACGCGGCAGAAAAGATCATCGATCTTGACGGCCGCGCCGTGATTCCCGGCCTGATCGACGCCCATTTCCATGCCTATGCGTCCGACTTCGACTTCGTGAAGCTGGAGAAATTGCCCCCAACCTATCTCGCACAGCGGGGCCGCCATTTGATGGAAGACGCCCTCAAACGCGGCTTCACGACTGTACGCGATGTCGGAGGCGGTGACTATGGCTTGTGGCGGGCGCTTGAGGAGGGGTGGATCGCCGGGCCGCGACTTTTCTACTGCGGCAGGGCATTCAGCCAGTCGGGCGGTCACGGCGACATTCGCGCGCCGCATGAGGACGATGCGCTTTGCGGTTGCGCGGGCAAGGGCATTCTTGCCGAGCGCGTCGATGGAGCCGATGCCATCCGCAAAGCAGCGCGCGAAGCGCTGCGCAAGGGCGCACACCACCTCAAGATTTTTGTGTCAGGCGGGATTGCGTCGCCGAGCGACCCGATCTGGATGTTGCAATTTTCCGAAGAGGAGATTGCGGCGGTTGTCGACGAGGCCCGGCGCCGGCGGGTCTATGTTGCAGCGCATGCCTATACTCCCGAAACCATCGTCCGCGCAGTTCGCCTTGGCGTTCGCACGATCGAACATGGCAACCTCATCGATCCCGAGACAGCGGGCGTGATGGCTGACGCAGGCGCTTTCCTGGTGCCAACGTTGGTCACCTATGATGCGTTCCGCCGGAGCGGCGCCGACGGGGGCGCCCCGCAGCATCTATTGAACAAGCTCGACGATGTTGCGACGCAAGGCATCGCCGCGATTGGGCATTGCCGCGCGGCTGGCGTGAAGATTGGCTTCGGGACGGACTTGCTGGGTCCGCTCCACAGGCACCAACGCGACGAACTTCGCCTCCGCCATGAAGGGGGCGAGAGCGCCTTCGAGATTCTGCATTCGGCCACGGCGGTCAATGCCGAGATTTTGGGCATGGAGGGCTTGCTCGGCACGATCGCACAAGGTGCGCACGCGGACTTCCTCGTGATCGACGGTGACCCGCTGACGGATTTGAGCCTCCTTTACGAGGACTCTCAAGCCATCCACTCTGTCTGGAAGGCCGGCGAGAAGGTCGCATAGAAAAAGGGGAAGCTGTGTGACCTGCTCCCCCTCCTTCTCAAAGCGTGAGGCCTGAAGGCGGTGGGTTGCTCACGGCACTTCGACTCGGCCGCCGAACACATAGGGCGTCTGGAGAATCTGGAAGCGAGCCATGTCGGCATCGGACGGCGCTTCCATTCCCCACCGCGTCGACGTTCCCCAGCCGGCACGCACGCGAATATCGCCAGCAGCCTCCGCGGACTTCAACGCTGCGATAGAGGGGTCGATGACAGGCACGCCGATGCTTGCTTGTACCGTTCGAAAGAATCCAATCTCGAGCGTGCAGCCGAGAACGATCACCTCTGCCTTGTCTTCATCCACCGCAGCCTGAGACTCAGCGAGGATACGAGCTTCTGCTTCCGCCGGGTTTGCGACCATCTCTGGGACGGACATGCCGATGGAGCGGAAGGAGGCAAGCTGGTGATCATATCCATATTTCCGGATCGTCTCCATCATCTGATCCTTCCACTGCCACTGGCCGATGATCACCGAATAGGTGTTTCCGAGCCGGAGCGCGGTCTCGATCGAGGCCTGGCAAGGCCCGACGACGATCATCCCGGACTTCCCGGCGATCTGACGGCAATCTTCGAGCACCGGGTCATAGAAACATCCGATAACGAGCGCATCATAGCCCTCGATCGAGGCTTGCCGGGCCGCCTTGAGCGTGTCGCTCCAAACAAGCGCTTCGTAGACCCGATACTCGAGATTATCCATCAGTCCGACACTCGAGTTGAGCGAGGTGACCGTCACCGAATTTCCAGGCGACTTATAGTCGCGGGCCATGTCGGCAAAGGTTTGGTTGTAATCCGGGATTCCCAAGGGGTTGAGATACATGATTTTCATCGATTGACCCTTTCATGCGCGGCGGCCGAATTGCGAGAGGGACATTCGGCCGCGACAGTGCAATTGGTGCGCTTATTGGGCGCGGTTCTGAATGATCTGTGGGCCGTTGCGCTTGTTGAACATGCGGACAGTACCCGGGCCAAGCGTGTAGTATGGCCAGGTTCCCGAGACCTCCCAGGTGTAGATGGTGTAGACATAGTCCATCAGGATCGATCCCACGAGCACGAGGTTGTCGAGGCCGGCGAGCGGGTTGATGTTGATCGTGTAATTGCCTTCGCCCTCTCCCGCTTCGATGAGCGTGACATATTCGTCCGAGGTGAGCGTGAAGCGTCCGGGGTTGCCCGACCGGTCAGTGCCGAACTCGAGGCTCAGGTTGGGGTAACGCCCGGTTTCGCCAAGCTGGCGGTTCACCTCGTCGATCGCGCTCAGCATGATGCTGACATCGCCCTTGAATTGGGACGAGCCCGAATCGTGGCAGAACATCTTGTCGACGGCGACGTCGACATCGCCGACCTTCCAATAGCCGAGCGGCGTGGTCCAGATATATTCGAGGCCCGCCAAATAGGGCGCGAACGGGATCTGGATTTCGCTCTCGGGCACGACGAGCGTTTCGTCGAACTGGCCGACGCTGATCGTCCCGGTCTTGGTTGTCGGATCCGTATAGAAGGAGATCGTCGCTTCCCGCGGATCGATAAGCGACGCTTCGAGCATGCGCTGGATGAGATTGGACGATCGCGGATCGGGATCGCGCCCGGTCGGAATGCCGAGACCGCCGTCCCAGTTCAGTTCCGCAAACTGCGTCCCTTCATAGAAGGTCGTGACGTAGAAGTTCACGCCAAGGCCAGGCAGCGGCGCGCCCAGCTGATCGAGGCCGACCTTGGCGAGCATTGTGCCCCACGGACCAAAATCAATCATGACCTCATTCTGGTCGATCCAGCTGAAGGTCGGGCTTGTGTTGGGGTCGAACCGCACGCGGCCGGGCATGGTGCAGGCGCCGGTATTGCACTCGGTCGACGTCGCCCAGATGAAGCGCGCACCGGTATCGAAGTTCAGTTTCATCGGAGGAAGCGCCGGATCGGTGCCAAGCTTGATCGGCGTGAACCACGGGCTTGCGCCATTGTCCTGGAACGGACCTTTGTCCACATTGAAGCTATAGGGTCTTTTCGGTTTCTTGGCTGCTTCGGTCATCATCACCTCCTAGGGTTTCGGATAATTCGTGCGGCTGACGGACACGGAGAAGCGCTCCTGGCTGACAGTCGTCGCGGTGTATTTGTTGGGCCAGGTCACTTCGCTGGACTCGAAAAAGTCGAGCGTTGCGGTGTTGGTGGCGATGTCGATGAATCCTCCGAAACCGAGTGCGTGCGGCGCATTCCGCAGGCTCAGGCAGGAGGCCGAGACGGATTGCAGGTTGCCTGTGGGCGCGGGGTCCACGAATCCCTGTGCCGACGCCGACTCGCTCGGCAGAAGAACCTCGCCAATTGCCGACCCATCATTTTGGGTAAGCAGGCGGATTCGGGAGACCCGCGAGGTAGGATCGAGATTGGTGAGCGTGTAGGTCGCGGCCTTATGGGCGCGGCCACCCCGCAGGAGGTTGGGCGCCCGGCCGCGGTTCTGAAGGTCTGGAAGCAGGTCGAAGCCGAGCGTTTCGGTGTACACCCCGGGGCGATCGACCTGAACGGCGGGGAAAAGTGTGGACGCGACCATGCCGTGGAGCAGCTGGAGCCGCGGCACGCCGGTCGGTGCATCGTAAAAGAGCGCACCGGTCATGTTCGATACCCAGTTCCAGCTGGGATCTTCGGCGCTGCTGTCGGTGGGTTTCCAGAAGATGTTGACCGAAATCGGCCCATTCTGTGTGCTCGCCGCTTCAAATGGGCACCAGCCGTTCATCAAATAAGTACCGGAGGCACCAGTATCGGACGTATAGACACCCGAGAGCGCACCATTGGGTGCCTGAGACTGGATATCCAGAATAGACCCGTACTCGTTCCGCCATCTACCAAGAACAGACATACCCTTCTCCTTTTCAATGATACGGAATCTCTCCCGGGCACACGCGATGTTCGGCCAATCCAACCATTTTGGACTAAGTTCAGAACAAACGCAGGGAATGCACCGAGTGGTCAACCGATTCGAGGTCTTGCATCCACGAGAGGCTTTTGAAATCATGCAAATGTAGGGGGTATCGATTCCCGTCGTAACGGCGGTTTTTGGTAAATTTAGTTTCAACCTGTGATGAAGGTGAAGTTTCAGAAATGAGGGATCGTTCGTAATAAAAATGCAAACGACGGAGATGTTTAATGCATCTCAACAGCGCGGTCGCAATTTCGGGCCAGTGCGACCGCTGATGAGGGCATTCTGGGCTAGTTGCTGAGCAAGGGAGATATACGATGACGCGCGCGACGCCGCGAGAACAGGAGGTTCTTGCCGAACTGACGACGGGAGCCTGTAATAAGGAGATCGCCCGGAGGCTGGGCATTAGCCCGTTCACCGTCCGGGAGCATCTCAGTAATCTCGCGATGCGGCTCGGCTGCAATAATCGCGTGGAGTTGGCGATGTACTGGGCCAAGCGGCAGATCGCTCAGACCATAAAGCCTCCGTCCGCAGGACCCGTGCGAATTTCCGACGACATGCTTTGGCCCTAGTGACTGGGTTGGCACGCGATGCTGCGGCCGCTAAATTTCGCGTGTCGCCTGTGACACTCTGCCCGAGGGTAAAGTGTCATTGTCGACACTTTGGTTGCCGATGTTGGAATTCTGTCATTCGCGAACCGGTTCGATCGGTTCGCACTGAAGGAACGTCTTCAGATTGACGTCGCGTATTGTTTCAACGAGGCGTCTCAATGCGACATTTGCGGTGATAATCAGCTCAAATTGGGCCGAGTTCTCGACGCAGAGAGCGTCGCCAGTCCAGTGCGAGGTAGCAACATCGTTGCTCGTAACGTTGCGGCGTACCAGATCTCGCCGATGTGGCTGTCACGTTTCCGCTGCGATTGCCTAACGGCAGCTGCGCCGACGCTCAAAGTTCGAGACCCTTTGACCGATCGAGTTGAGGCTCTTCGCGCGGCGCTGGAGCCACGGGCCTTCCGGCGCCCTTTCCTTCGGCGGGGCTGGGACCGCCCATATCCGTCCCCTTAGTTTCGGGTTTTTCCGCTGTGGCGGCGGCACCGACATCAAGGCTGCTGCCGAGATCGAGTTTGCGCTCGAGGTCGGCAAGAGTCGGCGTGCCGGCCTCGTCCCCTGTCGGCGTGTCGCGTAACCCGTCTTTACCAGACAGGATGCGATCGACTGCCAGCTCGCCGGTCGCCTCGAGTGCTGAAGTCTTGTCGCCGCGGTTGCTCTCAAGCTGACGTACCAGTTTGGCCTTGTCGTCGGTGAACAGCCTGACGTCCATTTGCTGGCGCGTATGATTGACGAGGAAGGCGCGAGCATTGGAGAGGTTCGTCTCGCCCGCACCCATAACCGAGTATACGGTCTCGTTCGTGATGCCCTGCGCCATATGCGTGTTGATCGCATAGGCGAGATCCATGCGCTTCAGCATCGGGTCGCCGTTCTTCAGCTCGCGCACCTCACCGTCGGCGAGTTTGACGACGATGCCATCCTGATCGACCCGTTCGATGCTGGCAATCGTCGCGTTGATCATCCCGCGTCCATGGTGCTTGTCGCTATCGGTCCAGCGGATGCGTTCGCCCTCGTGAACTGCGATGCGCTTTTCGTTGCTGAGCTTCAGACGATTGAGCTTACCGCTAGGGTCGATCTTGGACGGTTCGACGCGATGCTTTCGCCCGCGCATGTCTCGGAGCTCCACGCGGCCGTTTTCGAAGATGCGCTCGATATGATAATCGCCCTTCGGCAGACCGAGCCCGTTATCACGGCCTCCGACTTCGAGGAACTGCGCCGCCTTCCAGTTGCGAGCGTAGCGATACTCCTCGCGGGTGAGCTGCAGCGTCTCTCGAACATTGAATGCGCGCCCGCCCCCCTTCAGCGTGCCTTCGGCTTTCAGTCCGTCCTGAATGATCTGGTTGGCTTCCGCGCGACCATCGCGGCTCGAAGGCAGGAGCGTGGTCTTGTTCCGTTCGTCTGCCGGCAGCGCGAGCCATGCGCCGGCGGCGTCCGCGATCCGGGTTTTGCTCTCGACGACGCGATCCCCCAGGATCGCGATCGCGCCGCGCACGTTACCGGCATCGGCGAGATCGGCAACGAGCCGCATATCTTCGGTTTTCTGGCGCATGTTGATGTTGACCTCGCTGACCGGCAGCTGGTCCTGGATCGCGCGCGCCTGCATGACGGAGAAGCTCTTGCCAGCGTCGATCGGGTTGAGCTGTTTGCGGTCGCCGATGATAGCGAGGCGGCCGACCTCCATCAGATTCGCGATCGCGGTGAGTTTGTCCATGCGTTCGTTTGAAATCATCGATGCTTCGTCGAGGATGAGATAAGTTCCGGCGAGATTGGCCTTTCGCGCGGCGAAGGCCTCGGCCGACGCCTCGCCATTCAGAAATTTCTCGTTCGAATAGATGAAGCTGTCGACGGTGCGCGCCTCCATCCCGGTGTCTGTCCGGAGGTCCGCAACCATCTTGTTCTGGAAAGCGAGGGCCTGAGCATCGCCGCGCATATCAGCGGTAAGCAGGATCGATTTGGCGTCCTCGGCTCCCAGCAGTCGCGCCGTGGCATCGAACGCCTCGGCTCGGGCGACGGGCTGAAGCATGGTTGATTTACCCGCGCCAGCCCGACCCTGGACAAGCACGATGCGATCTGACGATGAAACGATCTGGATCGCGGCGGCAAGCTGTTCGCTGTTAAGCGCGCGCGGGGCTGCAAGCTCCTGCAGGCGATCCCGCGCAAGGTCGGCCGACATAAGCGGGCGAGCCTCGCCGGCGCCGGTGTCCATCGCCTTCAATATCCGCCGCTCTTGCTCGATCGCCTCCCGCGTCGTGATCATGTCGATTGCTTTATCGAGCCGCTGCGAAGACTCCGGGACGATCTCGCCCTTTTCGACGAGCTCGGCGATCCGGCGCTCGATGCGTTCGGGCGTCACACCCTTCTCGCCAAGATCCACAGCCGTCTTTATGACGTCGGCCGTGCTGAAGACGGCTTCGCGTTCGCCCAAAATGCGAACGGCGCTCGCGGTTGCATATTGGGTTCGGGCGGTCGCCGGCGTGCGTGTCAGTTTGGCGAGGCCGGAATCGACCAATGGATCCTCGGGCCGCTTCAGATAGTCGACAAGGCGGTCGCGACTATCCCGAATGGCGGTGCTGACGGCCAATATTCCGCGTTCGATCGGAGAGCTGCGATCCCGCGACCTCTCGAGAGCCATGGCGTAAATCTGGTCGCCATTGTAGCGATAGTCTCGCGCCTCGGCGCGCCAACGCTCGGCAAGTTCCGCGCGATCGCCGGCATCCATCTTCGGATCGCGCGTGCGCTGCGTGATGGCGCGTCGGCCTTCCGGACTATGTACGCCGAGCTCCTCGGCCTTTGCCTTTATGTCGTTACCGCGCTTGGAGAAGCCATCGAGAGCTTCCTTGTTGATCTTCTCCCCATTGGGGCCAAGAAGCTCGAAAGCGCCATGTTTACCCGTGATCTCGGTTTTATAGCCCAGCGCCTCGACTTTCTCACGGAGGATGGCGTTTGCCATCGAGGTGAGCGTTGCGCTGGCCTTGTACATCGTCCCGTTGTGCCAGGCGCGCCAGCCATCGTCGCGGATGTCTTCGCCGGTCTTTTCGTCGACGCGATCGGGATTCCGGAATCGCTCGGGAAGCCGGGACAGATTGGCGATGACGGCATGGATATGGCTCTGCGGGTCGGTGGCCCGGCTCGTGTCATGCGGAAATAGCGCGTAGACCAGGTTGCCGGTGCGGACAGCGACATCCTTGCCGTCGACATGAACGCGAGCTTCGGCGAAGTTCTTCTCTGCCCAGGCCATCGTCTGTTTGACTGTTTCCATATGCGCGGCGAGGATCCGCTTGTCGCCCGAAACCAGCGCAAGGAGCGACGCCGATTTCGGCATGGAGAAGGTGAAGTCCCGACCGCTGTCGCGGGTCGCAGGATCTCCGATCTGCTTTCCGTCGGGTAGCTCGCCGCTCAGGATGCGTTCGAACGTGGTGGTATCGACGGTCCCAGACAGTCCGAGATCCTTCGCCCCCTCCCCCGCCCAGGCTGACACGGCTTCCGACTGTTCGGCCGTATAATAATTGTCCGCCGCGAAATAGGCCGCGGCCCCTCCTGCCGAATGCACTTTTCCGATCGAAACCGTCATCGCTCTCAATCCATGTCCATGTCGAGGTCATCGCTGCCGCGCGCCATGCCGTCAGCGCCGAGCTCGGCACCGCCGGCGCGGCGATGCTCACTCTCCCCGAAGTCCATCCGGGATTCGCGGCGCGCCAGTTCTCCACTCCGCTCTTCGACGGGGTCCTTGGGACCGCGCAGCTGCTCCTTGTTGGCGAGTGCATTTTGTTGCCCGCTGCCGCCCGTCCCCGCATTTCGTGGGGCCGGACCATTCGGCGCAACGTCGTCGATCGACCGCTTGGCCAACGAACCGGCGGGAGGCAGTTTGACCGGCTGCCCGAACAGATCCGACCGACCATCTGAACTCGGGCGGCCGACATCCAGCACGTCACGCGCCCGGACCTCACGCCCCTCCTGCAGGTCCGCGACCTCTGGACGGTCGGTGCGTTTCGCTTCCGGAGTGGTCCCCGGTTCGGGACGGTCATTCGCGATGTCCTGACCGCCGCCCGCTTCGCCCTCGCCCTCATCTTCGCCGTCGGCGATCGGATCCAGCTCTGGCGGCGGCGGAGCCTTGATAAATCCTTCGGCAATCGATGGAAAGCCGACATAGGGGAAAGACACCAGGGTCGCGGGAAACTTCTCGGGAAACCGAACATAGGCGTTGAGATTGGGAAGACTGGTGATGTCATCGGCGATCACCAGCGCCTCCTCCTTGGTCGTCGGTGAGATCGTCGACGCGTCGCGAGTTTGGTGCGCACCATAACTATAGGATTCGTCCATCGTACGAACTTTGCGGAACCCGATCAGACGTGAGCATTCCTCGGCCGTGTCCCGATCGGTGGTGCGAAGCATGATCTTCGTGTTCGTCAGACTGATAATGTTGCGAGCACCGTCCTCGCCATAAGGGACCCTGAGCCCCGCAAAATTGTGGAGCCCGAGAACGAACGCGCCGCCGAAACTACGTGCCGTCTGGAGCCCGCGCTCAAGCGCCGGCAACTTGTGGAGCGCCGCCAGTTCGTCGAAGATGTACCAGGTCCGAAGTTGACGCGAATGCGGAAGCGTCATGATCGTATTGATCGCGATGTTCATCCAAAGCGTCAGCAGCGACTTCGACATATCGAGATCGGCATATCGCGCCGTGATGAACAGGATCGACGCTTTGCCATCGTCGCGCTCTACCCAATTCTTGATCGAGAATGGCTCACCATTATCGGGCAGAAAGCGGATGCTTTCAGCATGGGCGTTGAGCACCGCTCGGATCGATTGCGCCATCTTTGCCGCGTCGGGAGAAATGAGCGGATCGGCAACCGTGCCCTTCAGGCTTTCGTAGATCTTCTTGAGGCTCGCCTTCAACAGTTCATCTGAGAGGTGCCGGTTCGTTCCCTTCCCCTTCTTCTTCAGATTATCGCACATTTCGACAAACAGGGTACGCGCGGCCTTCTCCCAAAAGCCTCCGTCCGATCCATGGTCGGCGGGAATAAGTGCAGTCGCGGCGTTCACGAATTCACTGCGAGATTCGCAATCATTGAACAGCGACCATGACTCGCAGCGCGCGTCATTAAGGTTCAGAACATGGTCCCGATCGGGGTCGTAGAACGCTTCCATATAGTGGCCGGTAAGATCGAATAGCACGCACCGGTCGCCCCGCTCTATCGCTTGTGCCACGAGCTGGCGAATGAGCGTGGTCTTGCCCGTGCCTGTCGTACCCGTGAGCATGACATGGCTCTGTTCGAAGCCATAAGGGAACGGCAACGTCGCAATCTTGTACGGAAGGATGACCCCCGCAGCCTTGCGCTCCGCAAGCGGCAAGGCTTCGACCTGAGCGAGCGTCAAATCGGGGAATGCCTCCTTTGCGCGAGTCCGAACGCGGTCAAGGTTATGACGATCGAGCATCATCTTGAGGACGTCATACTCGACGATCTCCACGCCGCGTTCGTGGTGATCGGCAAGAATGGATTCTCCCCGGTCGCGTGCCCACGGAATGAACCACCACGCGAAAGCGCCGGCGCCGATGGTCGCAAAGAACAAGCTTCCGAACAAGGCGTTCATCAGCTTTGCCCACGCAACCTGCACGTCCGGGATATAGGGAACATATCCCATGTAGGTTGGATAGATGCTTCCATCACGAAGCGTGACGTTGGCGCGCTTCATTTCGTCGAGGCCGATGAAGTCCCACGTTGCCGCAAGCGCCTTGGTGCCGAGCATTTGGAACTCATAGTCGTCGAGGATGAGTGTCAGTTTGAGCCAAGTGAATGCGGCCAGCAGACCGAACCAGAAGAACAATGGCACGCGCGCGCCGCGCCACCACATCGAGAATTGATGGCCGATGAGCTGCGAGCCGCGCGTGAAGTTTCCCGAGTTGCGATTAGCCTCGCCGTGGCTTGACCAGGGGCGCGGATGGCGGGGGCGTGACGACTTATCTGCCATGGTGGCGGTCCAATCGTGTATCCACCATTGCAAGAAATTCGTCACGCCGATCAGGCGCGTGCGTCCTCACCCATTCATCGGCAACGAGCTGCACATACTCGCATATGATAGCCATCCGTTGCGGATTAAACTGGGGACGATCCCGGTGCGCCAGGAAGCTGTTTACGATGCGGCGGACAAGCTCTGACTTGGTAATGCCTTCCGACTTGGCGAGCTCGTTTAGAGCAAGCCAAGCTGAAGGCGAGAGCGCAACAGAACGACGATGAAATTCCAAACCACCCTCCCTCTCAGGGGTAGGCGGTGGGTTCTTGCGAAAGGCGAAATTCGGATATCAGCAACTGGAACAAGGGTCAAGCTGGGCGACAGTCGCAGAAATTGCTGGTGCAATTTACACCCCAATCAGGTCTTCAAACCGACCGGAATTCGCCACGTTTGGCGGGTGTCGATTGCACCCCGATATAGGGTGCCACATGCACCCCTTCGGGTGCGTTATGCACCCTCACATTTCCCGCGTTTCCGCTGGGTTTTGAGCTTCGCGAATTGCGGCTTGCCGCATACCGTGTGCTTCTCAGAATGAGAGATCCCCGAAGCGGATTTCTCATTCTGCTTATCGAAGGGAATTCGGGCGTAGCCCTTCAGTTTGCCTGCACCGGGGCACATCGTGCCCTGTTCGGGCATGAGAGTTGCAATCTGCATGAGGCGTTAGCCTCGGCACGCACTTGCCCATCGTGAGATCGGAACGGTCGGCACGATCGATGAGGATCGTTCGGTGAAACGATGCCGAACGGGTTCCGGACCGGAGCCCCGCCAAGGATCATCCGGCCTGACCGATGAAGGATCGATTGCGACACCTGTGGGAGCAATCGCCAATAGGCGCCTCGCGTTTTGGGTTCCCGCTTCGCGCTCCCAGAACGCTGGCGTAGCGCGCCCAAACCCAGTTCATTTTTCTCGCCGTCTGCGATCAAGCCGGAACCCTAACGGGTACAAGGGAGAGATCGTGGAGCCAGCCAAGGTCGAGTTGCTGACGGTTCCTATATGGGACTGGAGTTTCATCTCCATCGTGATAGCAAAGGCTACAACGGGGACCGAGCAGAAGGAAAGACGACATGCCAAGAGCGAAAAAGATCGAGGGCAATCTGGACGCGATCACGGCGAAGCGCGCCGCGTTGGAAGCGGAGCTTGCGGAGCTAACGGAAGCGGAACGCCGTGCGCGCGAAGCGGAGCGCGACGCGGGGCGGGACGTGCTGCTTGGCGCGCTTGCCAAGGTGAAGATCGCTCGCATGGACCGGGGCGTTGCGACGTCCATTGCGAAAGCGATCGAGAAGCATGGATCGATCAAGATTGCGGAAGCTCTTGCGGCTCTTTGAAGCGATCGACGATGCGCAGGTCGCGAGCGAAGCAAGCGACAAGCGAGGCGATCGGTCTGCGGTTTGGCATCTTGCTCTTGCCGCATGAGTCGCGAGCATTTGCCTGCGATGCGCTGTCCGCCGACCTAGCTCGGCGGCAAGCGAGCAGGGTACGGACCGGCAGCGAGTAGGGGAACCGCCGACGGTCGAGCGGCGGTTCCATTGGCGCTCAATGCGCCGTCAAACAAAGCTGCTCGTATCGGAAATCGAGTTCCATTTCGGTCTCTGCCAATGTCTCGGCAAGATGATCCTCTTGCATCGACATCAATCGGCATTCCTCGATCGTCATGGCGTGCCAGTCGATCATGTCCGCGAAAAATTCAGTGCGACCGATCTGCCGGCTGATGGAACGTGCGGCGCTTTCGAGATGAGCGATCCGTGCGTTGATTGCGTGTTCCATGATGCGTCTCCTGAGAAGACTGGAGGGGTGGCCGAGACCGCCCCCGGGATTGTTAGAAGGGAACGTTGTCGTCCTGGTCGTCATCGTCGCGATCTGCGGGTGCGCCGCCGTTCTTGATGATGGTGGCCATCCGATCGGCGATGAGGTCGACCGTGTAGTGGCGGGTGCCGTCGGCTTCATAGCTGTTCTGGCGAACGCGTCCGGTGATGTGAACCAGGTCGCCCTTGCCGATCTTCGTGGCCCGTTCGTTCAGCTTGCCGAAGAAGGTGACGCGGTTCCAGTGGGTGTCGTCCTTCCAGCTGTCGCCGTCCTTGCGGGGGTAGTTGCTGGCGATGTCGATGTGGGTGACTTTCTCTTTGGCATCGACTTTGCCGACGCGACCGATGATGCGAAATTCAGCGATGTTCTGCATGATGTATCTCCTTGGGTGGTGTCGTTGCTGACGCACTTCGAGGAGGCGGCCGCTCGCCGCGGGCAAGCTGAAAAACGGAGGGTCCACGAAGTGGAAACCGTAGGCGCGGCACGCGCCGGTTTTCTGCTTGAGGGCTGACAGGCCCGTCCCGCAATAGGCGGGCGAGCTGCCTACGTGCGTCAGACAGCAACGAGGCCGCCCAAGGAGATGAGCAGTAACTCGGCTTTCGCATTGGACGCCTCGCGCTCGGGTCGATGTATGAAGGTCGCGCGTTCCGTCGCCGGCACCCGTATCGGCAGATGTTCAGCGGGACGCTTCAGGAACCTATTGGCCTCGGCAATCGTCGATCCTGGAGCCGCGATCGGCGTCGTGGTGTCCTTCCCCTCCCCGGCCTACGCCATCAGCTGCACCGGGCAGGGTCGGGAGCTTTCGGTCGGCTATTCCGAACGGTGGGTGGGATCGATCCGGCGCTTGATCACATTGCCGATGACCCGGCGCCACAATGCTTCCGGCATGATCCCGAGAAAGGGGCTGCCGTCCGGCGTCCCTCGGACGTCGGGCCCAACCCACGCAAATTCGTTGAGGTCGTTCCACACAATTCGGGAACGATCGTCCAGCCCGAGATGGGCGGCAACCCGGGGCGGGATCGGAATGGTGAATGCGGGATCGTAATTCCGGGTCGATATCGGCGCCGTGATCACGCGGAGCTGGCCCCGGGCTTTATAGGTGCTCAGGACAAGGCACGGCCTTGTCTTTCGACCATCCTCCAGCCCGCGTTCCTTCTCGGCGCGCCAGAGATAGACATAGCTGATGACGTCGGTCGGTTGCGGCTCAGTCCATGAGCTCGTTGAGGGCAATTGCTTCGGGCCGCGCTTGGGCGGTCCGGAGGCTGCGGATGGCTTCATCACTCAGTTCCTCGGGCGTAACAGCGATATGGTCGAGGCGCGCGAGGCGTTCATATTCTGACGCGGGCAACATGACGACGCGGGTGGCGCCATTGCGCTCGATCCCGATGGGGTGCGTCATGGCTTCGTCGTAATAGAAGCCGAAGCGCTTCGATACATCACTGGAAGTGACCTTCTCGATTGGCAGTTCCATGATTCCCTCATCACCGTTACCTGGTCAGTGCATCCGGCCTTCTCCGCCAGATTGTGCTACTACCCGTCAATTCCATTACTGAGAATCCGCACTTTACGTAATCTACGGAATGCGGATTTGCAACCCCCTGCCCGCGCGAGCTGGATTCCGGCATGAGGGCCAAGCCCTCTACGCCCGGAATCCACTGCTGGCACCCGCTAGTCGAACAGGCGTTCGACCAGCTCGGTTCCATCGTCCGTGAGCAAGATAACGTCAGGAAATTGCGCAGGAATGAGCCGCTGCCAGCTTCCATCACCGAACCGGAGCTCGTCCTTATCAAATGCCTTGCTGTATTCGTAAATGCCGAAGGTCGGCTTTTCGAGGTTCCATTGGCGTGCGAGCGCTGACCCGGGCTTCACGAGCGCGATGCACTCAACGTCGTTCGGTGAGCGCTCGACGGGAGATTGCGGCTTCCGCATGGGCGGTATCCCCTCCTGAATTTTAAGGATCCTAGCACGATCCTTGCACCATGCTTTCAAAATTGCCGCCGCTGGGCCTTGGCCCGGCGGCGGCGCGACCTATCGCGGCCCAAGGGTTCGAAACCCGGTCGGGGATGCCAGCGGCTGAAGGTCACGAAGTTCTACGAAGACGATTTTCTCGGTGCGTTCGGCCCCGACCGGATCGAGAAAAACGCGGCAATGGTCGGCGAATACGGTTGAACAGAGGCGCCAAACGACACCTTCGCGGCCGATAAACCGATATGGGCCATATTCAGGATCGACGGGCCCGGGCCCGTCTACGATCTTGACCCGCTGGCTGACGTGCAGCCAATTGGCGGCGCCATTGACGATCGCGGTCTTTTCGTCCGGCGAGAGATATGCGGGCCGGTCAGCGCGTGGTGGACCAAAGGTCGCAAGCGGGTCGCCCTCGATGCGCGCAAGCTTGTCGGCGATCGGTTCAACCGGCGGTCGAGGAAACGCGGCGGCGGGTCGGTGTCGCCGATAGTGCGTCACCGGATCGCGGACAAATAGGTCGGGTTGGTAACCGACAATCCGCCTTTGGCGCATTTCTTCGCGATATGCCGCCCGCCATAGCTGTTCCGGCGTTGTCGGCCGCTGCGCCTCGTCGAGCGCAGCGAGATAGGCTAGGAATTCCTCGTCGGTCATTGCGTCGAGGTCGGCCGCGCTCGTCATCGCCGTGTCCCCCGCTGTCGCCGATTTTCAATGCGGCGCCTGTCCGGTCGATCCTCGCCGTGCAGCTCTGCGCGGCGACGGCGTTCTTCGCGCGCCCATTCTGCGAAAAGCGGGCTGATATGGGTCTGGATCATCAGGTCGAGCTCGAGGTCGGTCATCGCCGCTATCTTGGCCTTGCGGTCCCGCTCCCATTCGACGTCGCTGCGCGGCCGCACCTCGCCTTCGTGAACGATCAGGCGGCCGTCACGAAACATATTAATGTAGGTCAGCAAATAGCCTGCATTTCCGGGGCATTTGCAGCGATCCCAATAACGGAGAAAGGCAGCGCGTTCCGACTCGGGGATGGCGCGCAACTCGGCGCGCGCCCGCCACCAGTGCTGTGCCTCGCGGGCGCGGTTCGCCTGCTGGTTTTCGACGAAAGCCTTACCGCGCGCGTCGAGCAATTCTTCCGGCGTCGGTTGGCTCTCCGCGATCTCGGCGGCGAAGAGCGGGAATTTCTCGCGATCCAGACGCAGGCGGCGTTCAGCCGCCTTCAATTTCCGGTTGGTTCGCTCGTAGGCATAGATGCCCTGATGGGGTGTGAAGCGCATGACAGTATATCCGACGCAGCGCGGCCACGCTGGGGTGGAAGCTCCAACGGCTGCTGCGACAAAAAAAAGCTGGGAAATTACGATAGAGGCGCCGCGACCGGCTGGCGCCCTAGTCGGGGCGCCAACGCTCGACCAGATCGGCCATCTGGTCGCGATACTGGTCGCCGAAAGCATCGATATAGACCGCCCCGCCATGCTGACCGAGAAACGCAAAGACGGTAGCCATGTCAGCGGCAACGTCCCGGTCAACGCCGAACAGGTCAGTCAGCGGGAAATTTCCCCACCGGTCGCCGTCCCACCATGCGAGCAAAAAATTCGTGACGCGGGCCGATTGACCGGTGTCCGAACGAGCAAGGTCTATCAGGCGGTTCAGCGCGGGTTTCACCTCGGGGTGAGCGAGAATTTCCACATTCATCGGTTCGGCTCCTTCGGTCGGTGTATCAAGAAAATCGAATGTCGTCAGTCATCGGGCGTGATCGTGTTTCGAGGCCCGCGCGAGTTCGTGGAAACGCCAAGCGACATTCTCCGCGAGCACCGCGAGGCGGGGAAGGTCGCAACTCTGTATCTCTTCCTCGACGCTGATCCTGCGAAGGTTTTCGGCGCGCAGCGCGTCGGCGTCGGCTGGTCCCGTCGGCGCCATCGGCGCCGGAACAATCGCGAAACGCGCCCACTGGTCGGTGAGCCAAGCAATCAGGCCCGGCTTGTCGGTCGGAACGTCGATCTGTTCCCAGGTCCCGCCGTTCGCGCGGACCAATCCCGCTGCGTCACTTTGATTTCCCGTCCATTCGCCAGCGCTGGTCAGATAGAGGCGCATCGAAATTCTCCCAATGGGCGAAAGCGATCAGGCGTTAGCCTGATCGCGGATCGCGAAATGTTCGTGCTTGAAAATGGTGAGCGGGACACCAGCGGCGCGAAGATTCTGCGCGAGATTGATCTGGATGCCGCTGCCTTCGCAAATGACGGCTTCGACCGGGAGCAATCGCTGAATGGAACGATTGCGCTCGAATGCCGCGCGGTTCCCAAGCTGCCGGTTGAGACGGAAGGCGACAAGCGGCACCCCACGCGCGGCGGCCCATGCCGCGCCGATGGCGTCGGCGCCCTTGTGCTGCGCGGTCGTGACAAGCGTCATTGCGGGAATGCGGGCCTTGATGGTGTCGAGCCGATCCCAAATTACCTCATGTTCAGTCCAGTCCTGACCGCCCGACAATACGACAACGGGACCTGTCGGGGCATGTGCCTCACGCTTTTCCGCCGAACGGGCCGCGAGATAGTCGCGGGCGTCGATCTGCGACGCTGTGAGTGTGCGACTCGTCCGGCTGCCGGTGGTCGCGGACCAAGGCTGGCCGCATTCGACGCGGTAAATTTCGGCGGCGTGGTCGCGCATCGCCTCAATCGCCGCGACGGCTTCGTGAAGCGATTGGCAAAGGCGTTGCGTCTCCTCCACCTTCACCGCGTGGATTTCGGAAGGGTCTGCGATGCGCGCCAGCTCGCCAAGCTCGCGCGCGGCGTCGTCCTCTTGCCGGGAAAGCTGCTGGGCGACCTTATGGAAGCTGTTGACGATGCCCCAAGCGATGCGCGGCGCAACTGGGGCGAGGCGCGTATCGGAAAAGAGGGCAAAGACTTCGCCGGTAACGTGGGCGGCAACGATGCGGGCCGCGTCGGCGTCCGGCAAATCGCTGGTGGTCGGTTCATCGTGGATGGAAAGCTGGCTGGCGGCAATCTCGCTAGCGAAGGTGCCTGCGAATGTGTCGGCGCTGGTAAGGCTCGCGTAATGCTCGGCAAGATCGGCGAAGTTATCGAAACGACTCATGGGGAAATTCCTTGTTGCCGCTTCGGAAAATGGAGTAAGCATCGAAGCGGACATTGACCAATGTTCAGCCATGAGAGGCCGGAAGAGCTAGACCCTCTCCCGGCCTCCTTCATTCAGGCGGCCTGCTTGTCGGCGGTTTCACCGCCCTTCCCTGCTCCACCCTTGCCCTTGCCGCCCTGCGGCGCGTCCGGTGCGGTGCTTTCGCCAAGGCCGGAGTTGTTGCCGATCCCATCGTCCGAACTCTCCCCGACGGGCGGCAGGTCCTGTTCAGCCTGACCCGCTGGGATTTCACGGCGCGGACGGCGACGGCTCCAAAGGACGGCAAATCCCCCTTCGCGATCGTGCCACAACGCAATGTCCATCGGGTTCGCCATGCTCGGATCATCGAGACGGCCCTGATAGAAGACCTCGCCGGTCGCCCGCTTCACCTGCTCGAACATCGCCCCGACTTTGGCCCAGGTGCGCGCCGGGGTCAGCGCCATGACCTCATATTTGGGTGCCGCCTCATTCTGGCTGATCACCGGACGCAGCGCGACGACATTGGAAAATGCAACGGTATCGATCCGACCGATGAAAACGCCGTCACTGTTCTTCTTGAGATTGCCAATATTAGCCATGATGTATCTCCATAATGCAGGGCGATGCCCCTTTTCAGAAAGTCAAAGCGGCGTTGCCGTCTTGACCATTACTTAATAGCTGCCGCCTCAAATCAGGTCTATCTCATTGTTTTATTGACTAAAATCCGATCCTCTTTGGTGAGCCGGAGCATCAAACAGACGCGCGGTAGCGCGGCCAGCGAAGATCCCCCGGCCCGACCAGGGCCGGTTCCATATTGGTCGGGGAAAGCGATGCTATGCCCTCACCTGTCCATCCCCTTCGGAGCCGCCGTCGCAGGCCCCAAGAAGCAGACGGGGGATAGCGCGGGGCAAGCTGAAAAACGGAAGGTTCCGCCGCGTAGCGGTGGAAAGCCGTAGGCCCCGGAGGGGCCGGTTTTCTGCTTGAGCGCCCGCAGGGCGCGACCCCGCGTGCCGCCGGATGCGACGCCGGGAGCCTGTAAGGCGGCGTAGAAGGACGAGGGACAGGTTTGCGCGCACCCCGGCGCCTCGGCACGCGAACAGCGTGACGAGGCCTCGAGAATGACGGCGGACGCCGATGGGCGGCCGACCATCTGCCCATGCCCCTGATCGTTACCCGAAGGGCCGAGACCCGCAGGGGCTCGGCGAGCTTGGTCGCGATCGCAGAATCGCGGCCCTAGCGAGTAGAGCAGGTTGCCGACCGGCGATTGCCGGTCGGTGGCCCGCTTTTCCCCTCTGCAACTCTCCCATCAACGCCTCTCCCTATCCATCACCGCAGATTTCCGCATTTTCTCGACGAAATGTCGGATTATTTTCGCGCCAGCGAGGTGTCGGCGAAGCCGTATTATCGACGTAAGTCACACCCCCCTTTCTGGGTATAGCGCGACAGCAAAAAGTCTGATTTCATTGACGTCGGTCGTTCGAGGCCCACGCGGACCCGCGGCCGAACAACAGCAGGATGAAGACGATGATCGTGACAACGAGCTTGTCGCGCCGGGGCCTTGCGCGCGCCAGCGGAGGACTTTTGCTGACCGGCATACTGCCGATCTGCGACAATGTGAGCGATTGGGGGCGCAAGCTGCACGGCCGCGGCGCCGATCGCTTCGAACGAGCGGAGGAATTCAACCGGGGCGTAGCCGCTGGACTTTATCGGGACCCTCGCGACCTACTCTATCAGGCGGGGATCGTGGCCCAGCTCGGCATTGGAGCCTATTTGCTCGAACTCGGTGCATCCGACGATTGGTGCCGGCAGAGGATCGGCCAGTTCGTCGACAAGGCATTGGCGATCGCGAACCAGGCCGGATTGAACCATCTGGAGCCTGGCATGGCGGAGCTGGTGCAGCTGCTATCGCCCTACGGGCAATGGCGCGGACCGTTTGCGACCGATCTGCCGGCTATCGAGGCGATCGACCCGCTTCGCGTATCGGCGGCGTTGCAAGACTTGCTCGCCACTGTGCGATGCCGGCTCGACGGCCAACGCATCGGGGCGCGTGCGCGATGAAACTGCGTCATCACTTGTCGCGCGCCTATTGGCTGCGGATCCGCGCGAAGCGCTATCCACTATATGCTCGTCGGCTTGGCTCCGACCCTCCGGTGCTCGAGCAACTCGAACTGGCGATGGATCTGTTGTGGCCCTTCGCGCGGCGCGTTTTTCTCATGCACCGCGTCGACGAGCTTCCATATGGCGTGATCGCGATCGCGGTCGATGTCGATGTTGCGACGGTCGAACGCTGTGTGGCCGACGCACTGTATTCGGTCAGAATGGTCCGGCGGGAGTTCGAATGAGGCGCCGAATTCCGGGCATGGTCACCCCCATGTTACTCCCCATTTATTGGAGTACCATTTTACAGGGGGTGATTTCGTCGTCCCGAGCCTGTTCCTTCTCGTGTGCGCCAACCGCGTGCATCATGGAGGTCACCGCATGGAACGTCGGACGCTGATAGGGGGATTGCTGGCCGCCTCAGGTGTCGTCGGCATCAGTTGCTCCGACATTGAACGCGAGGAGTTCGACAACGAAGTACGCGAAGAAGCGTTGTGGCGACTGCAGAACGCAACAGCGTTTTTCCCGAAGCGAGAATTCGAGCGCAGCGGCGACCTGCTCTATCAGTTGGGCATTGTGTCGCAGCTCGCCCTGACGGCGTGTGTCATGGCGGATGGTTGGACAGACGAAGACTGCCGGCGCCGGATCGGGCAGGACGTCGGCAAGGCCTATTTCTATGCGAAGGCGAAAGGGCTGCGCTTCGATTCTGATTGCTTCGCCCAGCTGATCCCGCTGCTGTCGCCATATGGTCGGTGGCGCTCGCCGGCGATGGGATCTTTCTTCGAAGTCGGAAAGATCGACACCGGCGAGGCAAAGGTGGCGGTGTCGCAGCTGCTGATCACCGTTCGGTCGCATCTGGTTGGCGGCGAAGGCAGGGCATCAGGTCGATGACCTGGCATCATCGCATTGCGCGAAACTACTGGCTGCACGTCCAACTGAAACAGTATGCGTCGTATGCGCAGATGATCGGCACATCGCCCGACATCCGTGAGCAAGTCAGGCTTGCGATCCAGCTCGTTTGGCCGCTGGCACGGTCGGTATATCTGCTGAACTGCGTTCATGAACTGAGCTACCGCGAGATTGCGACGTGTATCGGCGTCGACGTTCGCACTGTTGAACTGTGCATCGCCGATGCCCTCGTTTCGATCTGGACGATCTGCGACCAGTTTGACGAAACCCCAAGCTAAATTCACGCGATCATTCTCGCGCTTCCCGTGCATCATATGCTGGCCCCCGATTGTTGTAATACAGGATTGCGGATTTATAGAATCTGTCTTACGCATGCCCGACTTGTGGTCGGGAGATGCGTATGACGATTTTCAATGTCCGGCTTTCCCGTGAGGACGAGGCGGAGCTAACTGCTGCCGCCAAGAGATCCGGTCGGAGCAAATCCGAGATCGCGCGTGACGCTATATCGGCTCACCTGAAGACCATGGCCGACGACGAAAAGAGGTGGGAAACGCTCCAAGACGACTGGAGCGAATATGGGTCCGCTGTTCAGGATGCCTATGAAGCTCTCGTTGGCGTCCAGCTTGGCAAGCTGGAAACGGTTCGCAAGGCATTCGAGACCCGCCTGGTCGAAATCGGAAACATGGATTGGCAAGAAGCGATCGAGCCCGTGTATGAAATTTTCAGGCGAAAGGTGATCGAGAAGTCGGGCCTCGCATATGCCCCTAATCCCTACATCGGGGGGCGTGATCCCAAAGAGCCCGAGATGGTCGCCGTCATCGGTTTTGCGGCCGACGATACGCATGACTTTGTGATTCCGCTTGAGCAGGTCTTCTATAACTATTGCGATTCCGCGGGCTGGGATGCGTTCAACGAAATTCCGGCAGTCTTTGAACGCGCGCGAGCTCGGCTTGAGGCGGAAGATAAGAGCCGAGAGCGGCCGAGTGCGAATTAGGGATTCGCAGATGCGATCCAGTTGATAATATGCCGATCTTCATTTCGTGTTCGGCAGAGAAGCGAGGGGAATTTTATGGCGCTGCAAGATCTATGGCTGGAAGGCATCGATGTCGATTCGGCGCTGTACGATATTCGCGATGACGACACACAGGCTTGGGAAGTGCGCGCGCTTGCCGGGGCGAGCATCGGCATCGATCCGATCGCGGGGTTGCGGGCCGTCATCGAGCTCAGCACCGCAATGGAGAGGATCGTTCGCGGCGAGAATGAGGGCAAGTCGCAACTGGCGAGCATCCTCGGCCGCGCCGGCGACGATTACCAGCGCTGCCTCTGGTACACGGTCGCAGGGCGCGATCCGCTCGCGGTCGCGACGTCGTTCGGCGAGCTCGAGAAATTGATGGCGGCTCGCGCGATGCTGTGGGTCGAGGCAGATGATCGAGGGCTCACGCCCGCGAAGGCTGACAACCCATATTGGACGACGATGCCGGAGGGACCGCGGGCGTCCTTCAGCGAGCGTTTCGAACTGGGCTCCCATTGGACCCCGTTTCTGCCTTCAGAATTGCTCCCGGAGGACTGACCATGCAGCGCTACTATGTTCTCGACCGGGAAATGGCCGCAGGCGAAGACGGGTTCGAGGCGATGGTAGCGCGAGCCTATACGCTCAAGCAGGCGGTGCGCTGCCTCTGCCGGCGCGACATCGCGCTCGATCTTTATATCGCCCATCGGCATGGCGGGCATGTGCTGTCGCGCTGGCCCGGGACGGGCCCGCGGCACGCCCCGCGCTGCGATCATTATGAGGCGCCCGATCATCTGACGGGGCTCGGCCAGGTGCTGGGCAGCGCGATCGTCGATGACATCGACAATGGCGTCACGACGCTCAAGTTCGGCTTTCCCTTGTCGAAGGGGCCCGCGCGCGCCGCGCCGGCGTCGTTCACGAACGACAAGCCCGACGTGAAGGCGACGGGTCAGCGGTTGTCGATGCGGGGGATGCTTCATTTCCTGTGGGATCGGGCGCAGCTCACCCACTGGCACCCGCGCATGGCAGGCAAACGCAATTGGTATATTGTCCGTCGGCAGCTCCTGAACGCCGCGCTCGGCTGCAAGGTCCGCGGTGATCCGCTTGCGCAGCGACTGTTCGTCCCCGAGACGTTCCGGCTCGACGACAAGGATGCGATTGCGGGCCGTCAGGACGCGGAACTGGCCATCGCGCGGTCGGAGCCGGACAGGATCATGATCCTGATCGGCGAGATCCGTTCGATCGAAAGTGCCCGCTATGGCGAGAAGATCCTGATCAAGCATATGCCGCAACGTCCGTTTCTTATGGACGCCGATATGGCCCGACGATTCCATAAGCGGTTCGCGGCCGAAGAGGAGCTTTGGAGGTCGGACGATCGCGACGGCAGTCTGATCATGGCCGCCAGCTTCTCCATGGGCGCATCGGGCCTCGCGCAGATATTCGAGATGTCGGTGATGCCGGTCACCCGCGAATGGATCCCCTATGAGGGACTCGAAGAGAGGATGCTGGTTACGCAAGCGATCGAAGAGAAACGCCATTTCGTGAAAGGGATGCGGGTCAATCTCGGTCTCGAAATGCCGATCGCAAGCTTGACGCTCACGGACACTGGCGGCGAAGCCACGGCGGTCTATCTCGCGCATAATCTGCCTGAGCCTCGATATGACGAAGCGCTCGAGCAGCTCATGCGGACGCAAGGCGTCCAGCATGTGACGTGGCGGCCCGGTGACCGCCTGCAGGCAGCGCAGAGCGGTTCGACCCTAGTGAGGGTTGCGGGATCATCGACCGCGCACTGACGCGCAAAGATTTGGGGGTGATCATGGCGATCGTCGACAAGATGACGGCGGCAGAGCGACTGATGCAGTCAGCTATCGATATGCTCGAGCGGAAAGATGATCCGCTGGCGGTGCATGTCGTCGCGACTTCGGCGCTCAGTTTGCTTCGGGAACTCGTTGCGACCGAAGGCGACGACTATGTAGCACGTTTGCTCAACGAAGCAGTTTTCCACGCTGCCCAAGCAAGGTTGCAAGGATTGCCAACGGGGTTGCCGGAGGCGCAAGCCGTAAATGACATAGTCGATAAAATTGTCGACGGAATCGAAGCCGGGGCGGTCAACTCCCCGGCGGATATCATTATCGTCACACCGAAGAAGCAAGTTAGAGCGTGGCTGGACTACATCTTCAGACCGTATAATTTCCTGAAGCACGCTGACCAGGATCCGCTAGCCACCTTGGATGAGGCCGATTTTGATCCCGAAGGGGCGCTAGCTCATGCGATGACAGCGTACCTTATGGCGCGCGGCGACGGGGAGCTCCCGGAACCGTTCACGGTGTTTCTAAAGAAGCAGGAGATTCTGGTATAGCCGCCGCCGGCGGAGCGGGAAGGTCGGCTTTGTTGTCGTCCACCATAACGCAAATGGTTGCGCACCAATCGCCTCTGCCCATAGCGAGCGGCCATTCAATCGCCTGACCGTACTGCGTATGAGCCATATCCCCGGATCTGCTTCGCAAGGGTGGAACCGGCGGCGGCGGAACGCCGAAGGCAGCTGCAATTTTCGCTAGCGCTCGCCAACCAGCGCTGGGGCGAGAAATGCGAGCACGAGAAGCGATACATGACTGATGTAGAGCCCAAGCTCATTGAGCTTCCAGGTCCAGAACCAGTCACCTTCGACATAGACCCAGCAGATGAAAGTCGCGAGGGAGAGAAGGACAAGGCCCCAACGCGTGCGGCCCTTGTCCCGCGTCGCAAGAGCACGCAGCACGATCAGGACGAATGCCGCGAAGAATGGAATGAGATGGGTCGCGGCCCAGCCGGTGGGCGGCGGCACCTGCTTGAGCAGGCTGTACAGCGCGATGATTTCGCCAGGGATCAGCCGCGCCAGATTGGCGACATAGGCTTCGCCGGCATTGAGATTGTCGCGGGTGGCGCTGCCCTGCGAGTCGAAGCCGCGCGTGCTCCGCGATCGGCCCGACCGCAGCCGGCTCAGCGGGCTCGGCCCGTTTATGGATAAGACACCCATCGATATTCTCCCCCTTCATTTCCACTAAGCCAAGGCCTCGACATCGGCTGCAAGAGCCGATCGCCTCCGCCCAAGTATGTGCGAAACCTTCTTGCCGCGGCGCTGCGCGACCGATTTCGGGCTGGTCTGTTCACCGAGGGCCTCGAAGGTCGCGCGGATCATATTGTAGGGGTTCGAGGTGCCGACCGACTTGGTCACCACGTCGGCAACGCCCAGCGATTCGAACACGGCGCGCATCGGGCCACCGGCGATGATGCCGGTACCGGCGGGTGCCGAACGCAGCGTCACATTGCCGGCGCCGAACACACCGCGGCCATCGTGGTGCAGCGTGCGGCCATCGCGCAGCGGAACGCGAATCATCGCCTTCTTCGCGGCAGCGGTCGCCTTCGAAATGGCTTCGGGTACTTCGCGTGCCTTGCCATGACCGAAACCGGCGCGGCCCTTGCCGTCGCCAACTACGACGAGCGCGGCAAAACCGAAGCGCTTACCGCCCTTCACAGTCTTCGAGACGCGGTTGATGTGAACGAGCTTTTCGATCAGCTCTTCGCCACCTTCTTCGTCGCGCGGCCGACGATCGTCGCGGCGGCCGCGTCCGCGGCGCGATGCGGCTGCGACATCCGCGGCGTCAGCGACTTCGGGGACCGACCGGGATTTGCCGGGAGCGGACACGGGCGCAGGAGCCCGCAGGCGCCGGGCGTTGTGACGCCATTGCCGCGTAAGCACACGCGCATCATTCAGATTTTTTTTTTGCTCCCGCCGCGATGTCGCGGCTGGTTGCATCTGGGAGCGGTTCGGAAGGATCGCCTGCTCGATAGGTGAGATATTCGCTGTCCCAGTAAGTGGCGCTAGCGAGGCGCTGGACCCAGGGAATGAGTTCCCTGATCCCTGCCACCAGATCTGGCGGCAGGCCGGCTCCCTCCCGGTCGAGCGCGGCTTCGGCATCGCCGAGCCGCTGCATGACCTGCCGGAAAACCTCGGTCCGCGTAGAACGCCCCCACTGGAGGGCGGACAGCGCCGCCAGCAATGCATTCTCCGGACGTTCGGCTTCGCGGGGGATGAGCCCGTCAAACGCGAAGGCCCAATAGAGGAGCAGGCCGTCGCCGCGCGACGGATCGGCGGCAAGGCGTTCGACAAGGACCCGGATTTTCGATGGCTCGGGCGGCGTGATGTTGAGCGCGAAATGACCCGCGACGATGAGCTCGTCATGCGTCGGGCTCGACTTCAGATTATTGACGCGAGCGAGCATTTCGCGGCCGATGATCGACGCTGCCCGCCATTCGCCGTGACGATAGAAACCCCAATAGGCGCTGCATCGGGGATTGGCGCCGATCACGAGCGGCTGAACACGCCGCTCGGCGCCGGGATACCCAGGAACCGGAACCAGCACCCCCCTTCCCGGCCATGCGGTCACGAGAGAGGCACCATCTTCGGTCCAGACCTGGAGCCGATCGGCCTGCGGGGCTTCCATGGCAAGCCCGCGGAGCCGTTCGCCGCCCACAGAGACTTGCTCAACCGTGCCGTCGCCGAGCGGCGTCTCGCCGGACCAGAAGCAGAGCTGGGTTTCAAGAAACAGGTCCGGTCCCTGCGCGTGGAGGCCGTCCAGATCGACTTGAAGCTCGAGCCGGTCAATATCGCCGAACAGGGTGGCCGCAGCATCGGGATCGAGGGTCGCGAGCGTTCCATGGGCCTCGCGCCCGCTCGGCGCCTTGACACGGCACAGCCACGGCCCCTCCGCGACGCGGTGCGCCGGATCGGCGATCAGCCGGACCTGCACCCCCTCGGGGTTGCGGGCTTCGATGTAGAGCGGGATCGGTATGCGCGTCATCAGCCTACCCCATATTCGCGATAGACGTCGTCGACATCGAAGTCGCGGGTCGCAATCTGCTTCGAACTGCCCCATCGATCGCGCATCAGTTCCGCCCGATAGTCGCGGTCGTAAGGCAGATCCGCCTCCCAGCATGTTGCCGCATCATGCCCATGATATGTTGCACCTGTGGGACCTGTGATCGGACATCGATGGTTCGCCGTCCGATCGCTCGGCGGCTTCAGCTTTATCATGCCGTGCGGCTGCGCGAGGTCGACGATCGGCCAGTCATATTCGATATCGCCCTGCGAGAGTCGGACCTTGCCTCGTCCCTCGAGTTCGCGCGACCGGCTGATCCAGCGATCGATCCGCTTGGCCGCCGCCTGATGGATACCGTCCCGGTGAACAGCGTAGCAGCTGTCGTCGACAGCCCGGCGCGCGCCGAAACGGCTGAGCGCAAGGCGCACGGCTTCGGAAAACAGGGCGCCGCCGGTGAAGTCGCCGCAGACATCCTGGTCGGGGCGTGCGCAATAGGTTCGCTGCTCATGGAGATCGGGAAGGAAGACGGCCGGCCGCGACAGGACGAGACCCTCCGTAATATCCCAGGGCGAGGGATAGCTTCCCTCGCGATTGAGGCCCTGCACGATCTGGCAGGCGTCGAAAAAGCATAGCAACGGCGCGCGGACACGGCGCTGCAGGCCGTTGACGATCCGGTCGAGCTCGAAGCCGCTCTGCGAGCGCCGAAACCCGTCGTCGAGCATATCTTCCGTGTAGAGGACCGGCGCTCGCGGCGCATATTCTTCCGCCCGCTGCAGGGTCTCGCCATGGCCGATCCAGTGGAGAATGCCGAACGATCCATCCTTGCAGCGCGCCGCCCAATCCTGAATGGCCCGTTTCACCGCCGCATATTTGGCCGGTTCGACGATGACCGCCGCGCCGCGATCGCCCGCCAGTGTCAGCGGCTGGTCGCAGGAAACGAGAATTTCGAGCGAGCCGAGACTCCGCCCGTCGGACAAGGTCGAACTTTGCCAGAATTCGGCGAGACGAGCGGCGGTCAGACGCGCGCCCGGAAGCGGTTCGTGCGCATTGTCCTCATAGCGCCCGACGCTGATGATGAGGATATGGCCGGCGTTGGATGCAACACGCGGCGTCATCAAGGCCGTCATGCTTCCCCCCCTGCCCGTGCAGAAGGCGCCGGGACAAAGAGGCCGGCGCCGATTGCGGGGCCGGGACTATCGTCATTTTTCAAATTGCGCCTTCGCGGGCAAGCCGGTTTCAAAGCCAAGTATCGATCTCCGTCAGGACAGGCGCCGAGAAGCGAATGGCGCGGTGCGGCTCGGCGGCGCCGCCGCGGATGTGAATGCCCCAGCAGCGCAGCGATCCGTTGCGCTGCTCGCGCGTGAACAAGGGGCCACCGCTCATGCCTGCATAGGTGGGCTGCGGCCGATAGCCATAGTTCGCAGGCCCGCTCGGCGCGACCACAAGCTGCGCGTACCATGGCTTCGCGCTGCCCTGGCAACCGTTCTCGTCAGGATAGCCGACCAGCAACTTGTCGGTCTCGCCGCCGGCGGTCGACTCCGCCAGCGTCACCCCGCTGAAGCGGTCGGCGGCGAGCGGGTTCACGCGCAGAATGGCATAGTCGCTGTCGGCGGGCGGGCTGGGCGCGTCGCGAAAGCGGGCGGGACAGGACGACTTGACGACGTCGCGGGTCGCGAGCGAATTGGAACCGTTGCGCCGGAACCAGAGGCTTGTCCAGACCGCGTCGCGGCTGCGCCCCGAAGGGTCGATCCCGTGCCGGCAGATATTGTGCGCAGCAGTCACGATGTGACGCGCCGCAGGGCCGGAATCGATGAGCAGGCCGGTTCCCGTCGCATAGACCCCGAGCCCGTCGGAACCGATCCCGAAATAGCTTTTGAGATAGCAGATGGCGGCGCTTTCACTCGCGGACACCGCGAAGCCGGGCGACAGTCCTGCAGGGCAGCTCATGGCCGGTCAGCCCTCGTCAGTGGGAACGGTCCCGTCCGTCTGGCCGGCAGGCGCTGGGGTCGGGGCATCGCTGTCGCCCGCCGGACCATCGCCTTTGCCGACATCGCGGGTGACGGGACCGCCGATGAGCTTGTAGGCCGTGTTGGGACAGCTCACCGCGGTCGCGGCCGTCTCGCAGGCCTCACGCGCCGCCTTCTGCTTCTCGACGAGGCTGCCTACCGCTTCGAGATAGGATTCGCGCGCTTCGAGATTTTTCTGTTTGAGGCCGAGCGCATCGACCGGCGCCGAGAGCGCGGCCTCGACGATCTTGAACGGCAGCGAGGCGATGCCAACCAGTTCGGTTTTCCCGTCGCGCTGATATTTGGTGAGCACACCGTCGGTGAACTCGAGCAAATATTTCTGCTCGGCGGTCACGCCCGAGGGCAGCGACACATGGATGAGCGAGTCCGGATCGGGGATCAGGAAGATGTCGCTGAGGGCAAAAGCCCCGCGAACGTCGAGAGTCACCGCGCGCGGTCTATAGGGCCGGTAGCAGATGCCCCGGGTGCATGCGGCAATATCGTCAGCTTTGAGATTCTGCTGCCCCGGCGCAGCGGGTGGGACCACGGCCGGCGTCAGGGGTTCGACCCGGATCCGGATGAAGCCACTGCCGTCGGTCGCACGATCCGCGCCGGTTTCGGCCATTGTCCGGCAGCGCAGCAGACGCTCTTTCGTCGCGGACGCCTCGTCCTTGGCCTCCTGCCCCGCCTTTTTGAGCTGGGCGGCGAAGAGCAGGCTGCGGCCGGCGACCGCTGGACCGCATAGCTGGTCATAATATTCGGCAAGCTTCGCATTCGCCGCCGCTGCGGCGCTGTCCAGATCGTCGATCTCATAGACGCCGGCGAAGAGTGTGGTACCGCTTTCGGCCGAACTCGATTGGAGGAAAACGACGCTCTTCGTTGCAGCGGTCAGGATTTCTGTGAGACGTCCGGTCGAGGTTGCCTCGACTTTCGTCAGGAGGTTGGTCTTCCCGTCAACGGTCACGGTCACATTATTGTCGGCCGCGCCGCTCTGCGGCAGGCGCGCGACCAGTCGACGGTCGGGATCCCCGGTCACGAGCGGGCCGTCGAGCAGCACCGAAATCACGCCATTGGCCTCGACGACGCGCAAGCGCATCTTGCCGACCGGAAGCTGGTAAGCGATCCCCGATGCAGCCACCCCCGATCCGAGCGGCCGCGTTTCAACAGTGGCGCATCCCGAAAGGGCGAGCGCCATCATCAGGCAAATCCACCGCATATCCCCCGCCCCTTTTTACCCCACCCTTGCAGAAACAAGGATACCGTAAAGTAAATTACAGAAATGCGCGTTCGTCAAGAGGCTCGCGTAAAACGGCCAATGTTTTTAGCACCAAGATTGAGTATTGTTTATTCACGCGTGTATTTGGGGGAGATAATCGGACACAAGCGCAACGTGGCTAAACCAATTGTGCAAAGAATGAACTGCTCAAGGAGATGCAGAGGCCAGCTCCTTTTATACGAGTTTCCGTCCGCTCCCCGCTTCCGAGCGAACTACGCTCTTTGCAACGCTTCGAGAATGGCCGCGCTGACCTTGCCATCTTCCAGATAGCCCGCGATGCCATGATCCTCGCCGGCAGGATTATTGACGCCGCCCCAATTCTCGATGCCCTCTGCGAACGTCGACCTCGTCAATCCCTGCCCCAGCGCGACGAAATCATCCTTGTCGTAGGCATTGAACCAGTGTCCGATACCTGCAGGCGGAGAAAATGAAGGTCCGAGCGCCTTGCGCACCGTTCGCAGTGACAATGGCGAGCCCAAACTGACGAACAACGGCACATTGAGAGCACGCCCTTCGAGCGCGAGGCGCCGGAGGAGCTTGAAACTGACAATCGTCCCGAGTGAATGGCTCACGATCACGCAGGGCCCGTCGACGAAAAAGGGAGCAACCTTGGCGTCGATGCGGTCCGCAGCGCCGGGCTGGCGCAGATAGACAAATGCCTGACGCAGCAAGCGAAGCGTCAGGTCGCCATGTAGCGGCGAGACCCTTTCGATGACACGGGCGATGGCATTGATGCGCCGATGCATGGGAAAGCCCTGGCCGACGACATTGCCAGCCTCATCCTCCGCCAGCGCGGCGACTTCATTCGCGTCGATCCGCGCCTCGCGCGCGATGATCTCCTCGAGCCCCTCCGCCAGGAACTCGGCCTCATCCTCGCTTGCAGCTCCCGCCCCCTGCGCTGACACGCCGCCTGTCGAAACGCCGTCCGATAGCGCAAAAAGCTCGTCGCCATAAAAGGGCACTTCGGGCTCCAGATCCCCTCCGGCATAGCCCGCGCGGTCAAGTCCCTTGCGAAGCGGGGCGAGCCATTCATCGCGCAGGCTTTCGGCGGTCTTGCCCTGCTGATTGATGCCGTGCACGAATATGAGTCTGGTCATGGCACTATGCTCCGATGAGGGCTCTCAGTTTTCGCCCGCCTTCAGGCGTCAATGTGGTGAAGGGCGCGGGGCGAAGCTCGCTCGCCAGTTCAGCCAGCGCGGAGGGTGCAAGCGAAGCTGCCGCGGACGGCAGCATGAACCAGCCCGCGCGTATCATGGGAAAGCTTCCGGCAATCGCAACTTCGACCGCATCGGTCTTTCCGAACAGATCGATGATCTGCTTTTCTTTCGGGGTTCTTGGCGCGCGCGCTTCGACTATGGGCACGTGCAGCAGCAGCGTCCCGCCGGGGCTTGTCGCGGCTTCGCAGCGCGCCAGAAGGGCAAGGTCGAAGGGAACCGGCTGGCTATGACGCGAATAATACCAGGCCATCCGGCGCACGCTCTCGATGTCGCCTGCTGCATGATAGAGATAGGCGGCGATCACGCCGAGCATCGGATCCTTATGCTTGTCATTGCGCATCGAGGCCGCGAGTTCGAGCGCCGCCTCGGGATCGAGCGCACCGCGTGCCATATCGGCGATCGCTTCTTCGGATGTCAGGCGGAAGTCCGGTGAAAGATAGGTCTGCCGAAAACTGCTCGCGATGCAGCCGGTGTCGTCCAAGATGCAGTCGGTAAAGAAGCCTTCGAGAAGAAGGCTCCCCACCATGTCGCCATCGGCTGTTTCGACCAACATCGACGCGCCAAGCTCCGAGCGCTTCGAAGCCGGGTCATTCTGCGTCAATGTCACCTGCCAACTCGCCGGAAAATTCCTGTCGCGCACCGCGCTCACGTCAGCAGGGACGTGAATATGCGCGACGTCGCCTCCGGCTATCGTCAGGCCGCAATTGGTTTCATAGTGGGTTGCGCGGTTGGGCCGCGCGAGAGCCATTTCCAGATCGGCAACGCGCGCATTCACCTCCGCCTGCTTCCGGGTCAAGACCTCGCGCTGCGCCCGGAGTTCGAGGGCCTCGAGCGGCGGCGACGCTCCAGCAGCAACGGGTTCGCTCCGATCCTTTTCCTTGCCGCCCCGGATCGGCGACTCTCCGGCCGCCCGGGACACTGCGTCATCGGGTACCTCCGGAGCAGCCGGAGCCGGCCAGGGATCGAGCGCGGGCAGCGCCATCGCCGCGAGTTCGCCCCGGGTGACATAGCTGTTCTGCGGGTCGAGCCAGCAGGCATAGCTGCGCGGCAACATGTCGACCCCGAAGCTTTGCGCGCGCGCGGTAACATTCTTTCTCAGATACAGAGCTATCCTGTCGCTGGTGACGCGTCCCTGAGCGTCGAAACAGTCCTTGCCTGCGCCGTGCAGCGCCTCGAGCAGCACCGATGTGAAGATACAGCGCGGCGCCGCGCCGCCGATCGAATTGATCATATAAGCCGAATGCCTCGCCGGGACGGCGAAAAACTGGTCGACATCGATTTGCTGGAACTTGCCGGGATCATAGGCCCCGAGCGGCAGAATCGAGAGCGGATTGATCCCGACCGTCCGGCTCTGCGCATTGGGGCTCCGGCACGCATCCGATATCATCGCGATCTGCCCGGGCAGATAGGTCATCAGCATGTCCTGCAATTGCGCCACGCCGATCGCCCGCTGGTCATTATAGCTGTCGGACAAAAGCCACATGTCGCCGCCGAAGCCCGACTGCATGCCATGGCCCGCGAAATAGACGATCAGCCGTTCGGGCGGATCGGCGAGGCCGCCGCGATCGCGTCCGTCGTTCGGGGTCGGCAGCAAGCGCAAAAAGGCGTCGGAGACTGCATCGATTCCGACCGCGCGGCGCTTGCCCGCAGCATCCCGATCGATCAGCAGTTCGGTTTCGTATCCGGCTTTTCCGGCCCAGTTCGCAATCTGTTGTGCGCCGCGAACAGCACCAGGCAACGGGTCTAGCCCCTCGGTGTGCTCGATGCCGATAGCGATGCAAGCCTTGGCCAATCCCTATCCCCCCAATCTGGTGTTGAAAACACCAGAACAAGCCATCCCATTTACGGATAACTATGCTATGTCTCATTGAGGTTACTGTAAAGGCATGGTGTATTTCGACACAGTGGCAAGAAACTTCGCCTGGACGACTTGGGGAGGAGTCATGGCATTCGATCTGGAAAATGCACGCCAATTCATCGCACAAGCCGATATTCCGAAACCTCTCCTTACATCGCAGGGGGCGGAAGAGACGCCGGTCTTCGCTTCGCTGAAAGACCAGGCAGCGGTCGTCGGACAGGATATCTTCGCCTTCACGTCGGGAACCGATGGTGAATTGCGCAGCGCAATATCCGATTCCGCCTTGCTCGCGCAGTTGATCGCCGATCAGCAAATACCCGACCGCAAGGATGTCACCAGCTGGTATGATGCCTATTTCGCCGTGCTGCGTACCGTCGGCTGGGTGGTCCAGGACGGGGGCTGGTCCGAAATTTCCGAGGCGGGCGACGGCTTCGAGGTTCATGAAAAGATACTCGACATCGCGGCCGTCCTGCTCGCTGGCGCGCCAACGGCGCTGGCCGTGATCACCGCCACGCTCAATGCGCTCAAATCGGCGAGCGATGACAGCCCGTGGATCGCGCTGTTTCATCGCCGTGCGATCAAGGGCGAAAGCGCCCGTTTCCAGATCAGCCTCGTCCAGCCGTCGGGCGATAGCGCGCTTCTGGTGTCGCTGATTGCCTTTGCGCTCAAGTCCGAGACTGTGGTGACAAAGATCCTGCTCTTCAAGGTGACGAAAAGCCGGGCATCGCTGCGCAACAATAGCGCGCAGGTATCGATCAATCTCGATGCGCTTCGCGACCTTGCTCCCGATATCCGGGCGAAAGTGCGGGGATGGCAGCGCAGCTATATCGCCGCGCTTCCCGATCTCGGTCCGCCACCCGGCCCCGAATAGTCGCCGATGCGCGTCTGGCACGTCAAATTGTTCGCGCCCGATGAGGATGGGCTCTGCCAGGTCGATCTCCGGACCGCGACGAAAACCCGCACTTTCCGCGTCATCCTGCCGCCCGATGTGATCGCCGAGTTTCGCAGTGGCGCGCTACGAGGCGCCGTCCGCGGCGACCTCGCCGAACATGACAATATAAGCATCCTCGATGCGGCGGCGGATATGGAAGCCGCAGCGACGTTCGGCCAACGCCTGCTTGACACATTGCTCACCGATCCGGGCCTCGCAAAAAATTACGCTGAAGATCTGATCGAGGATCTTCTTGGCGAGCGCCATGAGAAGGAGAGCGTCAGGCTGCGGCTAGACCTCACAGAAGCGGGGGAACTCGCCGAACTGCCGTGGGAGCTGATGTATAGTGACCATGAGAAAGCCAAACAATTTCTAGCGACGCTCGAGGATTTCGACCTCTGGCGCTATCGCGCGCCCCTAGCCTATAGGGCGCCAGAGGCCGTCGCGCCGCCGCTCAAGCTGCTGATCGTGGTCGCCGACCCGAGCGGCAAGCTCGATACGGCGCGTGAGGTCAGGAATATCCATGGCGCGCTCGGCATGGCGCAGGGGCTGCCCATCGAAATCGACGAGTTGCAGGGCGCCACACGCAGGACGCTTGCCGACCGGGTCTTCCGCACCCGCCCCCATGCCGTCCATTTCATCGGCCATGGCAGTTTTGTGGACGGAACGGGAAGGCTCCATCTGCACATGGCTTCCGATCCGTCCGAGACGGATTATGTCGATTCGGGAGGCTTGCGCTCGATTTTCCAGAATAACCGGCCCTGGATGGTATTCCTCAACGCCTGCGAAGGTGCGGTCGACGGAACGGGCGCACGCTTCGGCGGGCTGGCGCAGGAACTGCTCGGCCTCGGCATCCCGTTCGTGGTCGCAATGCGGCGCGCGATCACCGACGATGCCGCGGTCGATTTTGCGAGCAGCTTCTACAGCGACTTTGCGACTTTGCCGCTTCCCGAAGCCGTGGCGCGGGCGCGCAACCTCCTTCTCGCTGCCGACTCCAAAACACTCGAATTCACGACGCCAGCATTTTACACCTCGATCGACAGCGACGAGGAGGATGCCGATCGCATCAAGATCGTCACACCGCCGCTGCCCGTACCGCCAGGACCGCCGCCGCCCGCGACATCCTCCCGAAACACGATCAGGCCGCTGGTGGTGACGGGCGTGCTGGCGGCAGGCGCGATGCTCGTCGGCATTTATGCGGGAATGAACCTCCTCGGCGACATGCGACCGCACAGCGCTCCGATGCCAAGTCCGAAGTCCCCAAATGTGACAGTAAAGCCTTCGCCTCCGCCGGGCGAAGAATCGTCCGGAACCGACGCCGGTTTGGGTAGCGACTACGACCCCGGCGACGAAGTCAATATCGACTGGGCGTCAGGCGGGGATTTGTCATCGGGAGATTGGGACGATGCCGAGGCATATCCTGAGCCGCCACTGCCGCCACCCGCGCCACCTTCTCCTCCCCCACCGCCACCCGAACCGCCCTGGCTCCCGGGACAGTGCGCGAATTATGGTGTTTCCGTCGTTTTCCCGCTCGCGCCCATTCCGGAGCCGCCGGGAGGATTGGGCGAGTTCGACGGCGTGCCGGAAGCTCTGCGCCTTTGCGACCCTGGGCGGATCGTCGTCACCGGCTGGGCCGAAGCGGCCAGCGCATCCGCGGCGGCACAGGCCTGGGCCCATGTTTCGGTGCGCGTCACCGCGCTGGCGATCGCCGGGCGCGGCGTTCCGGCGGAGCAGATCGACGAGATCGCCATCGGCCAGCGCGTAGAGCTGATCGACCTCACAGCGCGCGTAAGAGGCTATGCAACGGTACGGATCCAGCATCCGGTCGATCCTCGCGCACTCCCCGAAACCGCCCTTCTCCGGCCCGGCGCAAGGCCGCGGGAGGCTTGGTCCGGCACGCCGGTCGACCTGAGCCCGGCCTGGATGCGGGCAGCCGCCTCCTTCCCAGGGCTTGGCGTGCAGCTACGTCGGTGGAATTTCGCCGCAGCTGGAGATGCCGGCGGCGAGGCATGGCGCGGTGCCCAGGAGGCAGTGCGACAGAGTTTCGACACTGGCGGCGAAGCGGACCGGCTGACGATCTTCGACGCGGCGCCAGAGGAGGCGATGGCCAATGGCCTCCGCCCGCCCTTGATCGAGATCCGCTTCACGCTGCCCGGACGCAACATGATAACCTGGCCGCTGGGAGCCGCGAGGCTGGACGCAGCCCAGCGGCGGCAGCTGCAGACCTTCACCGAAAGCCTTCCCAATGATGCGACGGCCACTGTCCAGCCGGGCTGGCGCATATTGATCGAGGGGCATAGCCGCCGCGGAGACACGCCCTATGCCGCAATGATAGACGGGCTGATCGCCGCGAGCGAAGTCGAAATCGCGCTTCACCAGGAGGGCATCGCGCCCGAAAGGATCGCTGTCCTCTCCTGCGGGCGCGAGCGCGCGGCGATCATCCCGGACGATGCAGAGCGCAGCGTCGAACTATCGCTGCTTCCCGAAGGGATCGCCCCGCCGGTTCGCGCCTGCGGCTGGAACAAGGCCGCGACGTTCTCGCCGAAAGGCGAGGCGGGTGAACCCAATGAACCGCCCGTTGACGACGGGCAAGAGGCGGACAGCTACCCGTAGCACTTAGCGCGATGAGCGGATGGATCATCCTGCGGCGCGGGCGGCGTCCTTAAACTCGGCGATGCGCTCGCGGCAGATAGTCCCACAATCCCGGCCACTTCCTAGAAGTGTGCGCCGAGCTGGCGAGGATGAGCAACCGATGGGTGCGGGGCTAAGTCGCCCTCATCGATCAAGCCGCGATCTGGAGGCCTAAAGTGGCATGAGTGTGGATCCAGTCCGTTGCCGATTGCGCCGCGCCAGCCGCGCGAAAGATCGCCCGCGTGTCGTTCCCAAGCGCCGTCAACCAGCTCGAGACATAAGCCGCATGATCCGGCCTTGGCGAATAAGCCAGGCCAAGGTCCGCCATAAGGAAGCTAGCGCCGATCTCGGCTATTAGCTCCTCACGAGCACGGATTGCCCGTTCCTTGTGATAATCACGGAGGGTGTCGCGCGCTAGCCTGCTGATGTGTCCAGTCGCATGTACCAGTTCATGGCCTTCGGTGGCGATCATTGCCTCGTCGCTGTCGAAGGCCGATCGATCCGGCATGTAAATTCGGTCTTTGTCGGGCCGATAATAGGCGTCATGCAGGCCGAAGCTCACAGGCACACCGGCGCGCTCGAGAAAGGACTTTGCGCTCGCGATACGATCTGACATCGGTGGCGGAACTTCGTCCGGCTCGTCGTTCACCCCGTCGACCTGGCTGCGGTTGAAGACGACGAAGCTCCGGGCAAAGAAGCGCGCACCGCGATCGCCGTCGTCGCCGGTTGTGGTTTCCTCGCGCTCATGACGCTTCCACAGGATGACATGAGTGCCGGTCTCTCCCTTTCGGACCGTGGCATCGATCGATTTCCATTGCTGAAAGGTCGCCCAAGTGCCGGATTCGAAACCACGCGCTTCGGCCGAAGCCCACAAGACGAGGCGATTGATCCCGCTGTATGCCCGACCGGCTGCGCTGCGCGGCCGCATTATCGGCGCGCCGCGGTGGTGCCACGGCATTTGCCAGTCGCCAGCGCCGGCGTCGATCGCCGCGACGAGCTGCGCCGTGATGGTGGAATAGATGTCTTGGCGGGGTTTCATGTCGCGGATCCTTTCTGAAGCTGCGAGCAATGCTCGCCGTCCCCTCCCTCGCTCTCCTCCTGTCCCGAGCTGGCGCGGGTAATCGTGCCCGGCGAGGTTTCGTCACCGACGATGACCACCAGCGGCGGAACCTCGAATTCGGCCGCAGCGAACCAGGCGCGCAATGTCGAGATGTGTTCATGCGCCTCGACCGTCTTCCTTGTGGCGACGGCGTTACCGTCTTCGTCGGCGGGATATTCTTCGATGGGACTGCGCCCCGTGAAAACGACGCGTTCGGCACGCCAAGCTCCAGGGTAGCCGGCGCACGTTCGCGTGAACGGAATGCCGCGATACTCGCACCAGGCCTCGAGAGAGCCGAAACGCCCCCCGATCGCCTGATGGTCGAAAAGGCGAAGCGGTTGACTTTCAATGCGAAGCTCGGGGGAGAATTCTTCGCCGTCCTCCTCGGTGCAAAGGCCCTCATTAGCGATCAGGCGACAGAGCGTGACGAAATCGTCGGCGGACACGCGACCGCCGATGACGATCGATGCGGATGCACAATCAGGCATCTTATTGACTCCAATAGAGAAATTTCTGAATGTCGGCAGCGGCGCGGAGGCAGGCTTCCCAACTGGAAGCCGAGACCCTTGCTTCCGCGCCGCCCGGTGGCGCCTCAGGCTGCGTCGGCCAAAGCGACTTCGGCCTGGTCGACGTCGTTCACGCCGGGGTCGGCCCCGTCGACCTGCTCGTCACCGGCGCCATCGATGGCAGGTAGGTCGTCGCCCCTGTCATCGTCGACCGGCGGCGCTTCCCGTTCATCCGGTGTCTCAGCATCGCGAAACGTCATGACGTCCGGGATCCACCTCAGCGCCCGCGCCTTCACCTCAGGCGTGACAATGGTTTCGCCGGCGCAGAGTTTGGCGGCTGCAGATGACAGGGCGGCCTTCTTTTCACTGGCGTAGCGACCCGGGAGTTCCGGATCGAGCTTGCCCAAGATGGACAGAATCTGCGGCTTGCGGATCTTGTCGAAGAAGACATCCGCGCTCGGCCGCCAGTGTTCGGCCGTATCGATCTCGAGCAGCGCACCCAGCTCGGACTGGAAGCGGTTAGCGCGATCACCGGTAGCGAGGCTGGCCTGAAGGCTTTGGCTGACAGCAAATGCGAGCCATGCTGCTTTGTCTGTTTCGTCGAGTTCGCGGAAGGCGAGGAACGCGCTGAAGCTGTCCTCGGCGCCTGCCCAATCGCATGGAAGACCGGCGCGGATCGAATCGAGGCCATCTTGTGCGGCAGTAGAATGGGCGGCGGGGATGCCAGCGGGGTCGAAGAGGTCGCCGATCGTCACCATGACGCCGGTGTCGTTGTAAGCGGCATGGCCCGTAAATTTCCGCGCGAGGCGGAAGATGGTGAGGTCGATCGCGAGCGCGGGATCGTGGGCGATGTGCAACGCCAAGACGTCGCGCCGTTCCTTGGCAAGCTGCTCCTCGAGCGATCGGGGAAGAGCGTCCTCCAGAGCAGCGCGGTCAGCGCCGGTGGCCTTTTGGGACTGCTTTTCGCGCTTGGGCGCCTTCGTCGAAAAGTAGCGGTGCGACGCCTTCGGAGTGCCATCGGCGGCGAGCAAGAGGAATGTGCCAACGTGCGGCCGTTCGTCCTCCGGAATCACATAGCTGCGTTTATCGATCTCGGTATGCTCGGCGTCCAACGCTTCATTCTCGGCCTCGAGACGCGAAATCACGTCTGGATCGGTTGCATCCTCCAGTTCCTCCTCAATCGACTGCAGCCGCTCTTCGATCGCGGTCATGCGGGCCTGATCGTCTTCGCTCAGTTCGCCACGCCGGATGTAATAGTCGTGCAGGCCTGCGGTCGCCGAATGCGGAACATGCTGGGCGAGGAGAACGCGAATCCATCCCAGTGTGCCGACGGCCATGATGGCTTCGGCAGCTTGCTCGAGCTTCCCGCGGGCGATGTCTTCGGCGATCGGGCGATCAAGCCATTGGCCTTCCCCCTCACCGGCGAAGAGGTCACGTTCAATGCGACCACCGGCGGCGAGATATTCCTCCTCACCGACCAGTTTCGCGACGGCGCTGCTCGCCTCGATCGCGCTCTCGTTGAGATAGCGCCGGATCGTGTGGGGTTGATCGCCCTGCCAGCTATCCTTGAAAACATTCCAGGCGGCGAGCTGCGTGTCGCGATCGGCGGTGCTTCCGTATGCCTTGGCGACGTCGAGGGTAATTTTCCCTTCGGCGAGCGCATCGAAGATCGGCTCGGCAAGATCGGCGAGGCGGAGACGCCCCTGAACGTGACGGACCGTGACGCCCATCCGCCGCGCGAGCTCCTCTTCGCTTTCGCCCTTGTCCATGGCGGCGCGGTAGCCACGGCATTCATCGGCGGGCGACATGGCTTCGCGGATGATGTTTTCGGCCAGACTGATTTCTTCAGCGAGCGCGGCTTTTTCGTCATTGCACACGCGCGCATCGACCATGGCATTCTTCGGCAGTTCGCCGCTTTTGATGAGCTGCGCGATCGCGCGCCAGCGTCGGCCGCCCGCATGAACGTCGAAGAACGACTTCTTGTCGGTAGCCGGGCTGACGATGACGGGTTGTAGAAGTCCATACGCGTCGATCGAAACCGCGAGGGCATCGATACCGGCTTGGGTGAAGGTTTTGCGGGCATTGGCCGGCGAGAGACGGAGCTTGTTGAAAGGAATCGGCTGGTTCTGCATGATGAATCTCCGGTAACAACCGAGACCCGGTTCATGGGCTTAACTCCCAAGGGGCCTCGCCCCCTTCCTTCCCCCTTCCCTCTCATTCCTGGCGCGCCGAAGGCGCGCCATGGCTCCGCGCAGCCCAGGTTATTGCGCGCTTGTGCTATCCTCCTATGGGAGAGCGTGTGGCTGGGAGTTTTGAATCGCTCGAAGAGATCAGGCGAAACCGCTCAAATGTCGCGGTGCGATGCGGATTCTGTGAGCATCGGGGCGTCGTGGACGGCGGAATTTTGTGGCGCTGGTTTGCTCTGCACCACTGGGATAGTCGGCCGACAGACGTCATCGAGCATATGCGCTGCACAATATGCCGTCGCCGACCAGTCGAGGTCGCTGCGACGTTAGAAGCGCCTACAATCGAATTTGGGCCTCGAGATGAGACCGAATGGCAGGAAGTTGTGGCGAGGCTCCGTCATAGGCCGCCCCGCCACCCTGATTGGTAATCAGGTGCGCTTTACCGCTGGTTTGGCAGCACTCCGGGCAGGCTTACGACCGCCACCGCGACCTTTCGTGCCGAGCCCGATTTCTTTTGCCAGCACCCGCCGTTTTTCCGCATAGCTTGGTGCGACCATGGGATAATCGGCAGGCAGTCCCCATTTTGCGCGGTAGTCTTCGGGCGTGAGCCCATAATGGGTCATAAGATGTCGCCGAAGCATTTTAAGCTTCTTTCCGTCCTCAAGACATACAATGTAGTCAGGTTTCACCGACGAACGAATTGAGACCGCCGGCACAAGAGGTTCTTCGGGCTTTTCAGCGGGATGAGATAGTGCAGAGAGTGCGGAATGCACGTTGTTGATTAGAAGTGACAGGTCCGAAATTGCGACACTATTGTTGCCCACATGCGCGGCAACAATATCTGCGGTGAGGGTGAGCAGATCACCCGTATCCTGGGGAATATCGTTCATTTGATTTTTCCTGATGGTTGGTTGCGACCGGCGCCGTAATCCTCACTGGAGAGCCGTCCTGCAAGCAGTTTTTTCATTATACCTGCGAGGTAGGCTGCAGGAAAGCGCCATGATTTGACATTCAATAACTTACAAAGGTGTAAGCTTATAGTGCCGTCAAATGAAGACACATCGACATTTCAAGCACTACCGCGAACCTGCCCGACAAACCGCCTCTATTTTCGGCGACCCATTCTTCCTGAACTATCTTCCGATCGCCGGTGTCATTTAGCCGATAGCGCCGAGACAATGTCGGCAGCTCGCGACACCGGAATGAACATACGGGTCTTGAACTGGATGATTTCTGTGAAACAGCCATGGGCTTTCAGCGATGGCAATGACCGCGGATCGAACCCGTTGAGCTCGAGGCGCGATTCTCCGTTAACGCGCCGGCGCTGAAGCGTCAGACCCGTGCTGCTCCCGATCGGGACGGTCTTTCCTTCCCATGCGGCGGCGACAATTTCGGCGGGCGCAAGTTCGATCGCAACGGCGATACCGAGCTTGCCGAGCAGCGCGTTTACGTCGCCGCGCGGAACTATGCGGCCCAGCAGCGCGCGTCCGTCGGCTGTCACGAGGCGTCGAACCTCAGGATCATCACCAAGCAAGTTCCAGATCGGAAGAAGGCGGCCGACGGCGAGGAAGAAGCGCTCGCGATTGGGATTTTGGCGGAGCCCGTCGCACTCGGCCGTCCAGCAGTCTGCGAAGGTCCCGGCGTCGACCGGCTCCCACATGCTTTCCTCGAGATCCCCGGCGGTGATAAATTGACGGTTCCCGGGGCGGGTGAGCTGCCAGGTTGCAACGGCTTCGCCTGCGTCGGTCAATCGGGTTCGCGCCGGCGTTTGCAACGCAACCTTTCCCGAACGCGCATTGCGCAAGTGGAGTGCCCGCGCGCCGAAACGTTCCGCCAAGGCGGACACGTCCGCCAGCGAGCGCATTTCGCGCTGCCATTCGGCCTCAACGGTGAGGAGCCGTGTTGAGGTCGACGTGTCCGCCCCACCGCGGAGGGTTATCTCGTCGGCGATTGTCAGCTTGTCGGCGCGGATGGTTTCGACGCCGGCATCGAAGGTGCCAGCCTTCTTTGCGGCATCGATGCGGGTTTCGACAAGACCGAGATATTCGTCAAAGATTGCATTCTGGATCGCGATCGGCAGAGCAAGAATGCGGTTAAGCCACCGTTGGATGGGCGGGAGTTTTTCGACCAGCTCGCCTTCATATTCAAGGCGCAAGCCGGTGCGGTGACAGAAATCACCGAAGGTGACGCTGGTCAGTTTGCCGCGATGCAACAGTCGATACCAGGTCAGCAGCGCATCCTTGGCATAGTCGCTTTCGAGATTGTCCATCGGATCGAAGAGATTTTGCCCACCCGTCTGGCGCTGCCCCCGGGTAAGCGCGCCGAGCGCATCAAGCCGGCGCGCGATCGTCGATATGAATCGGCGTTCGCCGCGGCAATCGGTCGTCACCGGGCGAAAGATCGGAGGTTCAGCCTGATTGGTGCGATTAGTTCGGCCCAGCCCTTGAACCGCGCGATCGGCCCGCCAGCCCGGTTCGAGGAGGAAGTGAACGCGGCGCTGCTGGTTTTGGTGATCGAGGCTGGCATGATAGGATCGGCCCGTACCGCCTGCGTCCGAGAAAACGAGGATGCGCTTGGCGCCGTTCATGAAGGCGTCGGCATCAGCCATGCACGCCGAAGGCGAGCGGGACTGCAACTTCTGACTGCCATCGGGAAGGCGCACGAGACGTTTTGTCCGTCCGGTCACCTCGGCTACGGCGTCGGTACCAAATCGCTCGATGACGGCATCGAGGGCGGGCGCGATCGGCGGCATAGCGCCAAGCAGCTCGAGAGTGTCCTCGCGAATTCGCAGCGCCTCCTGACTATGCACCGGATTGCCGTCGGCGTCGGACAATGGGCGCGACCGTTCATTGCCGTCGTCATCGCTGACGATTTCCATCGCCCGCGTGGGAAAGGCGGCCTGAAGATAGTCCATCACGAGTTCTTTGCAGTCGAGATTTATGTCGAGCGGTTCGCGTGCGGGCGCGGGTTTACGTGATGAAGACATAGTTTCTACTCCAGATAATTAATGTGGCCCCAGCCCCAACCAGCTGGAGGAACCA